>Ga0209500_10000641_pt1 | contig 29338 bp, 32 predicted proteins | sample S_140212_EF_Meta_FD_187323 | JGI IMG/M metagenome (GOLD analysis project Ga0209500, IMG submission 187323) | Freshwater microbial communities from Lake Simoncouche, Canada to study carbon cycling - S_140212_EF_MetaG (SPAdes) (version 2) | ecosystem: Environmental > Aquatic > Freshwater > Lake ...
AAAATCATCGTTTTGATGCAAAACAAGAAGTTATTGCAAAGACATCATTTTGGTTGGCTAAGAAACGTTATTGTCAATTCATTATCAATAAAGGTGGTGTAGTATGTGATGAATTGGAAGTAAAAGGAATTGACGTTGTACGAACATCATTTCCAGCTAAATTCAGATCATTCATGCATGGTTTCTTGATTGACTTACTTAAAAAGGTGGATAAAGATACCATTGATAAGAACATTTTAGACTTTAAAGATAGTATCAAAACATTGAATGTTATTGATATTGCTAAGAACACAAGCGTCAAGTTCAGTAGTCTAGATAAAACCAAAATGTATGATAGTAATAAACGACAAGCATTTAAGTTTGTAAGTGGTACACCAGCACAAGCTAAAGCTGCATTGGCTTATAATGATTTATTGGTTAAATGGAATTTGATTAAAGTTATTCCTAAGATTCTACATGGTCAGAAAATCAAGTGGGTATACATGAAACAAAATGAATATGGTATTGAAGGGTTGGCTATGAAAGCTGATGGTACTGATCCAGAACAAATCATGGATTTCATTTTGAAGTATGTTGATCGTGAAGCAATGTATGAACAAGAACTAAAGAGTAAATTGGAAGACTTTTATAAAGTTCTTGGTTGGGATTATCCTAATGAAAATGATGCTAAAGCTAGTGAGTTTTTCGGATTTTAATTATTATGAGTAAATATAAAGAAATGTTAACCATTCCATTAGAGAGTGGATTGAATATCCCTTTGTTTCTAACTGCTCCAAATTTTGTTATTTCTAATGGTTATAACAGAGTGGTTATAGGACAACGGGGACCATATGTGGAATTTAATAAAAATCAAATCTTTTGCAATAGATTGTATATACCAAACAGTCAATTATATAGATTAAGTGATCCAAAAGTATATTATATTGAATTTAGAACAACCGATTTTGATGCAAAAGTATATTATCAAATGAGAAGTGTAGCATATGCAGACTATAAGATAGGATGTTTTTATATTTCACCAAATGATTTATTTAAAGTTGACGGAACTCCCTGCATAATTTTGCCGGACGATTGTACAGATACAGCTAAACAATTTTTTGACTTCGAATCAAAATAAAAAATAGACAAAACAAAAAAACAGTGGTATATTAAAAAAGTTATGACAAAAGAAACATTAAAAACATTCATTAATAAGTATTATCTAGGTGGAACAGTCGAATCCGTTAAGTGGGTTGCGAATACATCAAACAAACAATTGATTACAAATGCAATTACAGAGGATAAGAATGTTCTATTGAAGGTAACCCTCAACAACTTCAGTGATTTAGAAGATGGTGAATTGGGTATCAACGATACATCAAAGTTGGTTAAACTTCTTGGTGTATTGAAAGATGAAATCAAGACGGAATATAATAAAGTTGGTGATAAGATTACTAGTGTAGTATTCAGTGACGAAAGTACTGATGTACAGTATGTTATTGCAGACTTGAGTGTAATTCCATCAGCTCCTCCACTTAAGAAGATTCCACCGTTTACGGTTGAAATTCCATTGGATGCTGACTTTATTTCTAAGTTTGTATCATCTAAAGGTGCATTGGCTGATGTAGATACATTTACATTGATGATGAATAAGAAAGGTAAGCTGGAAATGATTATTGGTTATTCAAGTATCAATAGTAATCGTATTAAATTGGCAGTAAATGCTGTTGAAGGCAAAGATACTGTTACCAAGAACATTAACTTCAATGCAAATCATCTAAAGGAAATTCTTCTTGCTAATAGGGATTGTACCAATGCTCATTTGAAGGTAAGTGAAGCTGGATTGGCAAGTGTTGAATTCGTATGTGGTGACATTACTGCTGAATATTACCTTGTTGAAGTCAAGAGTATTGATTAATTATTAATGAATGTAACCCCGTATATTGTAAAGTATACGGGGTTTTTTGTAGGTTGACATTTACATTTTTTGTGGTAAACTATTAAAGATATGGGTTTTATTGAATTTGAAGAAATTAAACAGACTGAAACGCAACATTATCTTTGGGTTGAGAAGTACCGTCCCAACACATTGGAAAATTATATTGGAAATCAACAGTTAAAAGATACTGTAAAGAGTTATATTGATAAACAAGATATTCCACATTTGTTGTTTTATGGTACTGCTGGTACTGGTAAGACAACCTTGGCTAAGACAATTACAAAGAACATTGATTGTGATGTGATGTATATCAATGCATCAGATGAAAACAGTGTAGATAATGTAAGAACCAAGATTAAGAGTTTTGCTAGTAGTGTTGGATTTAGAAAGATTAAAGTTATTATTCTTGACGAAGCTGACTTCTTGAGTCCCGAAGCTCAAGCCGCTCTTCGTAATATGATGGAAACCTATAGTTTGACTACACGGTTTATTTTGACTTGTAACTATGTGGAAAAGATTATTCCAGCTCTAGTTTCCCGTTGTCAGACATATAAGATTGAACCATTGAGTAAGAAAGAAGTAGCGGTACATCTAAAGACTATTTTAGACAAAGAAACTGTACAATACACACCAGAAGATTTGGGATATATTGTTAATACATACTATCCAGATATTCGTAAGATTCTTAATTACAGTCAACAGAGTGTTATTGATAATAAGATTAAGATTAGTGAATTGAATAGTACCAATGTTGATGTTAAGAACAAGATTGTAGACTTATTAAAGAGTCGTAGTTCAACTGCTTTTAATGATATTAGGCAATTAGTTGCTGATAGTGATATCAAACACTATGAAGAGATTTATGAAGTATTGTTTGATAAGGTGGATGAATATTCAAATAATAAACAGACACTTGTAATTTTAACTTTGGCAGAATATATATATCAAAGTGCAATGGTTGTAAATCGTGAGATTACTTTTATGGCTTGTATTGCAAAGTTACTTAAAGATTTAAAATAATGGTTTCTACTGACAAATTTAATTTGCTACATAGTTATATCTTCAGAAAGAATAATGTTATAATGGATAATACATTTTCATATAAAGATAAATCTATACTGTATATTTGTCAGAATGGTACTAGCGGATATGCAAATGCTGCTAAAGGATATATCTACGATTATATTGGTAAAAAGATACCAGTAAAAACTCAATATTTTAATTGTAGTGATGAAGTAAATGAAAATGATAGATTTCATCAATATTTAGACTCAAACACATCAATAGATATTGATTACAATACAATTATTGTACATTCTACTCCTGATATATGGACAATGGTAATTAAGAATACTCCTAATATCAATTTGGAAGGTAAACTTGTTATTGGAAGAACCGTGTGGGAATTTGAAAAATTGTTACCTGCATGGGTGGATGCGATTAATACTAGTATAGTTGACATTGTTAGTGTTCCCACTGAATGGAACAAACAATGTTTTATTAATAGTGGAGTAATTAAACCCGTTATAGTTGAACCGCATATTTATGTAGATTATCCTCATAAAAAAACAGGATTAAAACATCTCTTAACTAAGAGTATGATTTTATGTAAATCCGATGATATTGTAAATTTAGAAAATTCTTATAAATTTTATTGTATAGGTCAAATGATTAATAGAAAAGGTATCATTGAAACAATTGATGCCTTTTGTAATACATTCACATCTAAAGATAAAGTTATACTATTTGTTAAAACATTCAAATTGAATTATAGTAAAGAAGAACAACAAAAATGTTTTCTTGAAATAGTAAAAATTACAGATAAGTATGATCATGCTCCTATAATTTATATTAAAGAAAATGTAAATTACGATGAAATTAAGTCACTGCATGAAATTGGTGATTGTTATGTTCATTTAACTAAGACTGAAGGATTTTGTTTAGGTGCATTTGATGCATTTAATAATGATAAAAAAGTAATTATTACTGGTTATGGTGGACATACAGAATATCTAGGTAAAGATTATGATGGTTTAGTTGATTATAAACTTAATTCATTAGATAAAAATGAAAGTGTTTTTTTCCAATTTAAATTAGACGACACATATAAATGGGCTATAGCAGATAAAAAACACGCCAGTAAATTGTTAAATTGTGCATTTTTTGGAAAAAATGAAACATTCTATGAAAGATATCATATATCAATTGGAAACGGATTTCATGATATAGAATATGAGGATAAAGTGCCATTTAGATGGATGGGTAAGTCAAGTGAATTTTATATATATCATCCTTCAATAAAATCAATTGAATTGGAATTTGAATCCATTGGTAAAGAAACATTTATTGAAATAAATGGTAAGAGAAAATTAGTTAACAATGGAATTAATAGAGTTACATTAGAGGGTTCTAAAATTGAAACTTATCAATCATATTTCGTTCCTAAAAAAATAAAGCCAGAGTTAGAAGATGAAAGAGAATTGTCATTTAAATTATTTAATGTTAAAGTAAATTATTTTGATAATACATTTAAAACATTTTCTATTAAAGACATATATCATATTGATAAATATATCTTTAATATAATTGAAAAAAATTTACATAGCTACATATCATCTAAATTACAATGTAGTATTTTTAAACAATCCAATGATGTTACGATTGTAGATTTACCCTATACCGATAAAAACTTTTATTTTAACTCTTGTATTTTTAAAGGTTATGATGGAAAATTATTATTGATGTCGAGAGAGTCAATATTAATTGGAATTAAAAAGTTTAAAAATACTTTAAAGTTATATGAATTGGATGATAACTATAATGTAGTTAAAGATTTAAATTTAAAAATTATAGATGAAATTGACGATGAACAGTATGAAGATCCTAGAGTATTATTTCACAATAACAAATATTATGTTGGGTGTGCTAATTATCAATTTAATAAAGTAAAATTTATACATCAAAAAATATTAGTATTTGATGAAAATTTCAATCATATTGATAACATACATATTGAATATGATGGAAATGGAAAAAGTATAGATGAGAATAAGAAGCATCAAAAAAATTGGACTTTCTTCATACATAACGGAAATTTGATGATAGTATATAAAATGAATCCGCATGTGGTTGTTGAAGTAGATTTAGCTACAAAAAAAGTAGTAACAGAATATAAACACTTTCAGGACATTAGTGAGATTTGGGACTTTGGTGAATGTAGAATGGGAAGTAATCCTATATTAAAAGATGGATATTATCATAATTTTTTCCATAGTAGTTTGCCTTGGAGATTTCCCAAGAGACAATATTTTATGGGATATTATAAATTTGAAAGTATTCCTCCATTTAAAATTGTTCATATTGATAGTGAACCAATTTTACACGGAAATGAAGTGGATGAAAGAATTTTGGATGACATTAGTCCTTTAGTAATTTTTCCTTGTGGTGTAATTGAAAAAGATGGTAAATTTGTTGTTAGTTTTGGATTAAATGATGAAAAAACAGGAATTATAAAAATATGAATGATATACTTGTTAGTTTTATTTTATGTTCAAGAAAACGTCCAGAACGTTTATTGAAATTTATTTCTAGTGTACATAATACAGTAGATAATCCAGACGAAATAGAAATTTATATTAAATTTGACGATGATGATTTAGAATCAATATCTAAAATAGAAGAATATAAAAAATTTCCAAATGTAAAAATTATGATTGGTCCACGTTTAAATGGATATACTTCATGTGAATTTTTTCTAAATAAAATGATTGATGATACTAATGCTAAATGGATATCATTAGTAAATGATGATATGTATTTAATAGGTAAAGGATTGGATACTCAATTAAAACAAATAACTGAAACAAATTGTATAGTATATCCTAATAAACATCAATTAAATGGTGATATTTATGAAAATGCACCTGGTATGGCATTTTATTTTGTACCAAATAAATGTTGGAAACAATATGGTTTAGATATGATACATCATCCATTCGATGCATGTTTAAATATGTTTTTACATCAAAACCAATGGAAAGATGTTTTCATAGAATTACATACGGTTCACAATAGAGATTCGGATGACTCGTTAAATGAACATAGAAAAACATGAACAAAAAACTTTCAAAAACATGAACAAAAAACTTTCAATAATATACGTCACTTGCAGAAGGCAACCAATGTTTGAATGGTTCGTCGAAACACTTATCTCTCAATATGAAAATAATACAGTGACAGATCAGATTATTTTCATTGATTCTTTTATCCATTATCAAGAAGACAGAGAAGAAAAATTAAGAAAGATAGTGGACAATAGATTTCAATACTTACATATTGCGCCCAAGCCTTCTATATGGAGAGGCATTCACAGAAAAACAAAAACTAATTTTTTTGACGCTTCTGCTACAAGAAATACTGGTTTAATAGTAAGCGAAAATGAACATGTCGTTTTTGTGGATGACTTAAGCGCATTGACAGATGGATGGATAAATCACCACAGGAAAGCAGCGGAAAATAAAATAATACTATGTGGAGCTTATGATAAAGTATCCAACATAGTAGTAAACAATAATAAAATTGAAAGCTACGCTAGAAAAGATTGTGATACAAGAGGCTTGCATCAACCAACTGAAGGAAGCATAAAGGTAGGAGGAGGATGGGTTTTTGGGCAAAATGTTAGTTTCCCATTCGAATATCTTGAAAAGATAAATGGTTATGATGAATTTTTTGCCAGAAGAGGTGCAGAAGATTGTAATTTAGGAGTCAGATTGGAGTTAGCTGGATACAAAGATTTAATCTACTACAATAAAAATTGTCTAATAATAGAAGACGATATAATGCATTACACTGGAGAAAACGAAGTGGATGAATATTATTGTAAGAGGGTTTGGAAATCAGATGTTGAAAAGAACAATAAAGTTAGCGATTTAATGGGAAAGTTAATGAACGACATTGAATATAAGAGTCTTTACATTGATAAAAATTTTAAAACTATTGACACTAATTTTAATCTAATTGAGGAAAGACTTTTGTACTCACAAAATAAAACATTTAAATCAGTGGACAATATAAACTATATTGATTTTGATGGAGAACCTATAAACGAAATATAAACGAAATATAAACGAAATATGAACTTACCTTATGATGCTTATTTTACACATTGTCCTACAATTGCTAAATGTATATTAAATACAGATGGTCCAATTCTAGAATTGGGAACTGGAGTATATAGCGGAGTTTTCATTGACTTTTTAGCAAAAGGAAGAAAGATTATATCTACTGATACGGATGAAACATGGCTGAATGAAGTTAAAAAAGAATTTGAAACTGATTTACACAAATATGTAAAAATTGAATGTAATAATGATCCAATTGAGTATAATAAACAAATGGATATATTTAAAAATATTTATTTAGATAATTATTCTATTGTTTTTATTGATCATGGAATAATTTCTGAAAGACAATCTGATATAGTAAGATTTAAAGATATTGCAGAGTTAATAGTTGTACATGATTCAACTTTTACATCTAGACAAGGTCATGATGACGTAACTTATAAATATAATAAACATATATCTTCTTTTAAGTATACATATGAATACACAAAAATGTGGCCGTTTACTTGTGTAATGAGTAATACAAATAATTTATCATGGTTATGAAATACATTAATATAATCAATTCACTTGAAGGTTGGTGTACTGAAGATAAGATGATTAAATTATATGATTTAATCATTAAAACAAAACCTACAAATTTAGTGGAGATAGGTGTATTTGGTGGTAAATCTTTATTATCACAAGCTTTTGCATTAAAAGAAAATAATCAAGGTATTATACATGGTGTAGATTCTTGGAAATCTAATGATTGTATTGCTGGAATGGATCATAATGATGCTATACATTGGTGGCAAACATTAGATTATGACAATATATACAATCAGTGTGTAAATGCAATATCTAATAATAATTTAGAAAAGTATATTGAATTACATAGAATGTCTTCTGAAAAATATTCTAAGATTATAAATTATAATATTGATATTCTCCATATCGATGGAAATCACGAAGAAGAAAGTTCTTGTAAAGATGTAGAATTATACTTGCCAAAAGTAAAAAAAGGTGGATATATTTGGTTTGATGATGCAAATTGGCATCAAACTCAAAAAGCTGTAGGCTTAATTGAAAATAAATTTAAATGTAAATTAATCGACAAAGCAAAATCAGATGATCCAAATAATTTTTGTAATTTATACATAAAAGAATGACTAATTTACCAAAAATATTTTGTTTGACGTTAAAAGATACTCCAAAAAGAAGAGAGTATGCGGAACAACATTTTAAACAAAATGGATTAGATGTAGAATTTTTTGACGGCATCAACGGTGAAAAATTTGGATTGCGAACTACAATACCATATAAAGATGATAATCCTGAAGGAGATGACTATTCTGGATATTTTATAAAACAAGGTAGAATTGGATGTTTGTTATCACATTATATGTTGTGGCAGACACTTTGGCATTTACCGTATGATGAAATTCTTATATTAGAGGATGATGCTGTTTTGTGTGAAAAATTTCAAGAAAGATTCAATCAGTTTAAAAGTCAACTTCCTATTGATTGGCAATATGTTTTTGTAGGACATTGTTGTTTACCACCAGAAGATTATCAAATAAAGATATCTGATAATGTTATAACTACAACTCATCCTCCAATGTGTACACATGCATATATGATTAAGAAGTCAAGTATTCCAGTTTTATTAGAAACTAACCATCAAGCTTGGGCCGCAGTTGATATACAGATACAAAAGAAAACTCTAAAAATATTGAAACATTATGTATTTTTACCACCTTTAATTGATCAAGTAACTTTATTAAAACAAAGACAACCAGATAAACTAATTGATTCAGAAAATATATTTAATTCACTTACATCAGATTCAAATTATTCCGTTTGAATTTTTGTGTAATAATTTAACTATATTTTTATTGAGTATATTATCATATACACTTGGATGTGCGTATCCACTATGTAATCTTTTACATGGAACATTCAATAAGTATTTATTTAAATGTGACTCATCATGCCAAATAGCTATTGTGTTATTTTTAAAATCTTGAATCACATTTTTATTTAAAGTTGAATTCATTTTTATAAAGTCAATCGTTTTTGCACCAAAAAAACATGCTTGACAATATTGACCAACTGACAAATTATTTTCATCTACATAGGCAGTTGATTTTTCATTTTTTGTTTCATATGTTCCTATAAGATTTTCATACCAATAGTGTTGAACTGCAATTATTTCATTATGTTTTGGTATTATTTCATCATCTATTAGATCATTGACAATGATATCACTATCCATGTAGTATATTAAATCATATTGTTTTAATTCATCTATAACTGTATTAAAATAATTAAATCTTAAAATAGTATTTAATGGCCACGGTAAATGTAAAATTTTTTTTACTTTTACATTGATGGTTTCTGGATAATCACAATCTGTATACAAAAATATTGTTTTTTCATGGCCTACTAAAAATTTATCAAAGATAGTACTTTTTAGATTTTCAAATAGTGAAATATATTTACCTGTCGCAATTGTAACTATAGCTATTTTTTCCATAAATCGTATGTATTAAGTAATGGTTTGTATTTTTCATAATACCACCCAGTAAAATGATATATATAACCATCCATATTATTTGAATCTAAAGGAGGATCTATATAGTTCCATTCTTTTGGTATATGTATTAATTTATCCTTTAAATAATACATAAATGTATAATTAATTAATGCTTGTTCAACTTGATGTATAGTAGGATATGGATCTTGTATTAATTTTAAAGAATTTATTATATGGTCAAACATATATAAATGTTTCTCTGGGGTAAATAAAAACATACCGGCATTAAAGAAATTATCATTATATGTTTGATAATTTAAATCAACACCCAATACTCTTTTACATTCATTGAACCAAGGTTTACAAAGTTGATTGTCTTTAAATTCTTGTTTTTTCACATCTGAAAGAAACGATTGTTGCATATCCTTTACAACATAACAACAATTATCATCTTCAAATAATTCAAATGGATTTGGAGAATTGTGTTTAATAATAATATCTGTATCTAAATATAAACATCTATTATAATTAAGTGTGTGAAATGGTAAATATAATTTTGTAAACATATCACAAAATGTATCTGGTTGTAAAGATTGTGTTATTTGAATGTATTTACAATTCCATCGTTTACATGCATGTTCTATACTATCTAGTGTATTCTTCGAAACTATCCGTGGGTTATTTTTAGTATTAAAAGAAATTATAACATTCATATCATTTTTCAAAATAGATTAGTGAATCTCGAAAATTAGGAATCATATCTTTAATATTTTTATATTGCAATCTTGATAACATTTCAATTGTATATTTTTCATCATTATAATACCAATTACCGTGTATTGAATTTATATCTGTTATCGTCCAATAGTTCTTATAGTTAAAATTACGAGGCCAATTAGCAAACATAATTACACCTTTACCGGCTGGTTTTAATTTTTTATAAATATTTGACATGTATTCTTCACATGCAAATACACTGAAATGACAAAATGTACCAAAACTCCATATAAAATCAATACTATTGTCTTCTATATTTGTACAATAAAAATCTTTTTCATTTAATTCAATATATTGGATATTTGTTTTTGGTGACATTACACATGGTATAACATCAAGTGCGTAGATTTTTTTAAAATTAGGATATAAATAATTTAATGTCCATTTTCCTCCTCCACATCCAATTTCCATCACAGTATGATTTTCATTATAAAAAGGTTTTATACATGATTCTACGATTTCTTGTTCTGCATCATATTCATAACCTTTCCAATCTTCATAATATCCATATCCAAATGTATTAATTAATTCTTGTTTAGATAAATCTGTATTAAACTTTTCCATTAAAATATATATATAGTAAAAAAATATAGAATTATTTTTTTGTATATTCATATTGATGAACAATTTTTTCTGTGGTATTAATCCAATTTGGATTCAACCATGTTTCAGTATAATCTTTATTTGTACCATTAATATATCCGGATAGTCTATATAATACAGTAATTAATGCATCTTGAAATGCCATTTTGTATGATAATTTTATTAAATTTTCATAATGGTTATTGAGTAAATATGGAAATTCGCCATTTGCAATAATTTTTCTATTCATTATACTACCACCACACCCACTGTAATATTTTAACGAAATATTTTTTTGATCAATGGAATTTGCATAGTTTTCTATTGAATCATCTATTTGATTATGTATATGTGAAGGCGGACCCATAATATCATATGGTATTTCTATTTTATTTAAATCTCCTCTTATATAAACATCATCTTCCAATAAAATTATATGATCCGATTTTAATTGACGACAACATTCTGTATACCATATCATCCAATATAATGCTTGGGATTTAGATATCCACCCGTTTCTATCACACCATGTTTTTTCAGTATGATATTTATATATCAATTTATCTTTATAAATAGATTTTAAATAAGAAAAATCATTGCCTACATCAGATACTAAATAAACTGCATTTCCTCCATTTTTATAAAAATTATCTAGTACAAATTCTACTTGATCATTTTTTTGATAACATTGATATATCGCATCCATATTTATCAAATAAATATATGAAAATTTTATCATATTATACTGATTCTTATTCGGATTTAGGTAAAATTAATGCCGCACGATGGAAAAAATACTGTGAAGATAATAATTTTGAATTTAAATGTGATATTTTGGATGAACAAAAATATCCATATTGGAAAAAAATGGAATTGTGGATAGATGAATTAGAAAATACATCACATGATTATATCGTATGGACAGATATTGATATTGTATTGATAAATAAATCAATTTCTATTTATTCAATAATTAAAGATACACCTATAACAATTTCGGCTGATAATCAAGGATTGTGTTGTGGATTTGTAATTATTAAAAATTGTGAATGGAGTAAAGAATTTTTCAGATCGTGTAACTTTTTAAGAGATGTGTTATATGAAAAAGAAAAATTTTATAGTCCAAATAGAAAATTGGAAGATCAATCATGTATCAAATATTTATATGATGGATTTGAAACCGTTAATAGTAACATTAAATTAATAGATCAAGATATTGTAAGTCATCCAAGAATAGGCATTTCTGATAAAAATTTTGCACATCATTTTTGGTGGACAAATAATCCAAATAGATTAGAATTGATAAATTATATAAAAAATTTACCTTAAATAATAATGTTTACTGGAATATCACATATGAATTCTGCGTAATCAGTAAATGTTGATAATGGATTATTTTTATATATTATTTTACTTCGTTGAATAAGATACCAGTCAACCATTGCACTATAAACTTCTTCTTCTGATTTTAGTGAATTTAAATCAACATTTGGATTTGGATTAATTCTATGTTGCGTTTTATAATAATGAAAATTTTTATTACTTTTTTCCAATAGTATTTCTATACTATCATTATTATCACTTACAACTAGAATTTTTTCATCTGGTATATTTTTTATTAAATGACACAATTTATCATAATCACATATAAAATTAGAAGTCAATGAATACAAATTTCTAATTGAAATTGTACATTCGTATTCTAAATTAAATTTATTTAATTCATTAATTATAAAATTGTTAGGTATCAAGTGTTGCCACCATGATCTTACATATAAACTTTTTGCAGCATTTGCATGTATATACCAATTCCTGCAATCATATTGACATTGAGAATTTAAAAAATATTTAAGATTCCAATTTTCCCATAAATTTTCTGGTATTATAGTACCATAATATGATGGTTCCCATATTAAATTAATATTTTTATATTGTGAATCGTATATACAAGATGATATTGCTGCGACTCTATTTCCTATTCCTCCACTTGCAATATATCCTATTGACATAAATAATTATTTTTATATTATTATATATAATAGATATTCAATAGTGTGATAAAAATTAACATATATTATTGGAACAATGGAGTCGGTTTAAAAAACGATATAATTTTGTTAAATCAAGTTTTAAAAGAATTTGATGTGGTTATATATGACATTTCAAGTGATGTTATAAGTAGAAAAAGCGATGTTGGGATTTTTATACAAAACATATATGTTCCATATATGAATAATAATAAAATTAATATTTTAATTCCAAATGAAGAATGGTTATCCAATGATGAATTGATTTATCTAAATAATTTCGATTATGTATTTGTTAAATCTAAATATGCCAAATCGATATTGGATCAATATCATAAAAATATAATTGTTACTGGATTTTTTAGTTTAGATAGATATTTCTTTACAAGAGACAATAAAGAAATGTTATTCTTAAAAGGAAAATCTATACAAAAAAATCACGAATTAATTGGTAATTATAAACAAAAAATTAACATTATTGATTCTAATAGTAAATATTTGACTGAAAATGAATTGATGTATGAACTCAACAATCACAATATTCATATATGTTGTAGTTTATATGAAGCTTGGGGACATTATTTATGGGAAGCAATGAGTTGTGGTAAATTAGTTATTTGCAGTGAAATACCTGTATTTAAAGAATATCTAGATCCATATTTGGTTAAATTTATTCCTATTAAATGGGTTTATACATCAGTAATAAACAATGAATATTTATCAAAATCATTATATAAACTCAGAAAAGGTTTTTTTGTAGATAAATCAAAATTTGAAGATGCGTTGAATAATAAAGAAGAATTGTTTGAATTTCAAAAAAAGAATTGTGATGATATACGACAACATTTTTTAGAAGTGAATGAAAAAAATAAACAAAAATTGTTAAATACAATAAAATATATAACTTAATATATGAATAAAAAGATTATATTATTTAGTCATCATAAAGTAGATGAATTAACAATTGATAGATTCAATCTTGTTAAAAGATTAAATCCTACATGGGATGTTGTTTCAATTGGATTCAATGGATATGATTTATTACCAAATTCATTATTTGTTAATAGAGAAATATATCCTAAAAATAAAGAATTGGTTGAAGTAGACAATTTACATAATGAAGACTGGTCAAATCCCGATTTCTTTTTATACAGTGGTTATTCTGAGTTTTCAAATTATGATGAATATTTTTTATATGAATACGATACTATCAGCAATGTTGGTATAGAAGAATTTTTTAATACAGATGTTGATTTTTTTGGAAATGGAATACGAAGTCCAGCAGATGAAGAATGGTGGTGGGTAAAACAATATAGAAAATTAAATCCAAATAACTACAAATTTAATAATTTACATTCATATGGACAATCAACATGTATATATTTTAAAAACCATATTCTAAAAAAATGTACAGAAGAAATATTAAAAAATAAATCTTTGTATGATAATATGTTATCAGAAATTCGTGGAGGTACATTGGTAAGTCAATTTACTACACTTAAAATGGGAAGAAGTGATATTGAAAAATATATAAGTTGGACACCAAGTGATATAAAATTAGATATGAAAATACCTCATTTTTATCATCCGCTTAAATGATATATAATAATATGATATTAAAAAATAAAATATGCATACTATTTTTACACTGTTCAAATGATGATGTAACAATAAAAAATTATGAAACAATCAAGAAATACAATCCAGATAAGATTATATATACAATAGGATTCGATAATCATAATTTAATTGAAGGATCACACATTGTTTCCAGAAAAGAAAATTATCCTAAAAATGATATATTAAATGAAACTTGTAAAAGAGAATACTGGAGTGAAGCAGATTTATTAATATATGATTTTTATTTAAATTATCCAAATTTACCAACTTATTTAGTGATAGAATGGGATACTTACTGTAATTGTTCATTGGAAAGTTTTTATAACAATGCATTAACAATGTCCAATTTTAGTCACATGATATACCCAAAAGAAACATTGAATAATTGGTATTGGTATACACAATTGTCAGATTCTCAAAAATTAATACCTAATATAGGTGGAATGGGTCCAACTTCTGGTTTGTTTTTTACTAGATCTGTTTTATCATCTATTGTCAATCTAATGATTAATAATCCACGACAATATGATAACATGTTTTCAGAATTAAGATTGGGAACACTTTTACAACAATCTGGGTATACATTAAATAAACCGTTTCTGAATTCAGAATCTTATATTAACTGGAATATTGATAACATCACATTTGATCCATCAAAACCAGCATATTACCATCCAATCAAAACTATCGTTTAAAATAATAGATATTAACTGTTGTTTACTTATATTTATAGTTATGTCAAATACTATAAATGAAAATGATTTGGGAGATAGAATGTACACAGGACAATCCTTTGTACAAGGTGGATTAGGCGGTGCTTCTAGTTTGGGTACTTATAGTTCACCTGATGTGTCCCAAAATCCTGGTTCATTCAAATATGCTCCGACTATAGCTGGTTCTGCAAGTGATATTAGTACACCTCCACCAGATGATTATGATAATAAATCAACATATGATCCAGGTCAATATCAAAAAGATATTCAAGATATCAAATACAAGGTAACACCAGATGAAGTTTTAGCTGGTTTACAATATGAATTGAAGAAAATGGTGTTTAAAAGAAAAGACTTGGCTAAAGAATTGGTGGTAAGAAATCTTAAAGAAGATAACAAATACTACAGTAAATTGCATATGTTAAATATAGATGATGATGACAAGTTACCCGCAAAACCATCATTTATGAGTCCCGAATCAAAATCACAACCATATAATTTAAAAGCTACACCACAACAAGAAGTTGTAGATTATCGCACACCACAAGAAAAGGAAATTGGTAAAATCATTAGAGAAATGGCACAAAAGAAATATGAAAAACGATTCCCAAAAGCCTAAAAAAGAACCAAATGATCCATTAATCGGTGATCCCAGAATGAAGGGTAGAAGATGGATGATTGATGCATATTGGGATGACGGTAAAACTTTCAACAAAATTGATAAAATGAAAAAACTTAACGAATTTGATAAATGGACAGATACTGACCACAATGATTGGGATGTATCATATAAAGAATTTTATGATCATTTAACCGAGGATGTCGATTCACTTATTGGTGGCGTAGGTGATGTCACTGCTCCTAGTAATGTAAACACCAAAGAATTGTCAATTGGTGTTCAAGTTGAAATGGAACATACCAACGACGACAAAATTGCAACTGAAATTGCAATGGATCATTTAACAGAAGATCCTGAATATTATTCAAAATTGGTTGCTGCGGGATTAGCTACCGAATTTAAATCATCAACAAATTCGGGTTTAGGTGATCCAAACCAAAGTTTAAATGACAAATCAAGAATTGGAAACAATAGTGTAAATAATGGTAATATGGGTGGTTCTATAGGCAAAACATCCAATGGACAAGTAGATGGTAGAAGAAGTTTACCAATAGTTGATAAAACTGTTGAAATTGATATTGAAGAACCTACTTTAAACGAAGCAAAGAAAAAGAAAAAGAAAAAAGGTGCAAAACCTACTAATCCAGCATTATGGTCTTCTTGTAAATCATGGGCAAGAAGAACATTTGATGTATATCCCAGTGCTTATGCTAATGCTGCGGCAGCAAAACGATATAAATCTAAAGGTGGAGGATGGAGATAATTTTATGAGTGACTATACTACATACACTAATTACGCAAAAAAAGCAATTGATGAATTGCAACAATTAGCCAATTTCAAGAAATCTTTAAAAGGTAAGAAATTAGCCGATAAAATTCGTGAAGCTGGATTGAAACTAATCACCAAAAGCGGTGTTGATTCTATATTACACGGATTGGGTGAAAGTAATGGTTTCCAGAATCTTACACCCGCACAAAAACAAATTGCTGAAAAATTAGTATCATTAAAAGATACTGCGTTAACCCATAAATCATCTAGTATTCAAGGTGTATCGGAAGGCAAGATTACATTAAGCACCGACCCTAACTGGTATGGTGCTACTGTGGGCGATTATCAAGCAACAGGTCCAGTTGTCAACATATCTGCTACTGAACTTGTAGGATTTGAACCTGATGATAAAATGAATCAACCAAAAAGCAAAGCCAATGTTGAAAAAATGTTAGCAGGACTAAAGCGAGGAGACAAACTCCCTCCGTTGCTAGTTCGCAAATATAAAAACGGATATCAGGTATTAGATGGTCATCATAGATTTTGGGCTTATAAATTGTCGGGTGTAAAAAATATTCCATCACAAATAGTTCCAGACTCTGATATAGAAGAAATTAGCAATCAAGGTGTACTTGATGAAAATGCGGAAATGGCACAAAGTGATATTACAAAAATCATTGATTATAGTGAAAAACTACAATCAATGTTTACTGTAAATGATAATCTAGAAGATTGGGTTAAGGCTAAATTGAATCATGCTTGTGATTATGTAGCTACTGTAAGAGATTATCTTAAGTTTTATAATGAAGAAAAACAAAAGGGTACACAAAATATTGAAGAGAAGTGGACAAATACATATAAAAAATCAATAGATTGTAGTAACGCAAAAGGATTTAGTCAAAAAGCACATTGTGCTGCTCGTAGAAAAAGACAAGCTGGTGGAAAAACACAAAGTAAATCAGTTAAAGAATGTTATAAAGAAGCAGTTCAAGAACTATTAAAAGAACAAAATAGTAGTATGGCAATGGGTGCGTTAAAACAACTTAATAGTGACGCAAAAGAATTACAAACAATGTTGCAACCAATTACTCAATTAGAAGATTGGGTAAAGTCTAAATTGAATCTTGCAGGTGAATATCTTGATGATGTTTATCATCATTTGGATCATTTTGGATCAGAAGGTAGAACTCTTGATGAAGGTTACTATGAAGATAAAGAAAAAGAAAGACAAAGAAGAAGTTTACGATTCGCTTCATCTATGTCTTCTGAAAAGAAATATTGGGTAACACCAGACGGTAAAGTAGTTGAAGCTGGATATAGTCATGAAGATTGGATTAAACAAAATGCGCCAGAATTAACTGGACAAACCTTGGTTGATACATATGATAATGCAGTGAAAAAAGGTTATATTAGAACAGTATTGGATTTAAATCATAATTTCTTGACATTATCTAATTTAGAAAACTATGACTTCTCTATGAATGGCGATCCGAATAAAAATATACCTGCGGTGAAGTCCGTCGTATTAGATGCAATAAGAAATTTTATTGTAGAAAAAGGTATTTTAATTACTGCTACAGGAAAAGGAAAGATAATCAAAGATTTGAGTAACATTGAAGAAGATCAAATTACAGAAGATTGGAAGAAGAAATTAGCAACAGCTGCATTAGCCGCATCTACAATGTTTGGTACACCAGATGTTCAAGCAGCTCCTACATTAACTAGACCAGAAACAACTGCTGTTTCGCAAGTAAGACAACCATATACAATTGAAGAAATTGTTGCTGCTACACTTGTAGATGAATCTGGTGGTGAAAAGAATCCACTTGATGGAATGCATGCTGTATTGAATGTGATTATGAATCGTGCTAAAGGAAATATCCGACAAGCTGCTGTTGAATGTTTAAAACCTAAACAATTTAGTGGATGGAATAAAATAAATAAGAAAGATACTGAAGCTATTAAACAATTTATTGATTCTAAACGCAGTCATTCAAAATTTAAAGATGCTTTAGATTTGGTCAACAAAGCAAGAAGTGGATCATTAAAGGATATTACTAAGGGTGCAAATCACTTTTTAAATGTACAATTGACTAAGCAACAACGTAAAGGTGGCAATTTACCATCTTGGTATGATTCAAACAAAGTAGTTGCTGACTATGGTAAACACAGATTTTTGAAGTTACAAGAAATGTATGAACTTTCCTGAAATTCCAACTTCATTAAACGATCCAATTTTTCAAAGTTTGGTTCGTAGAAAACAACAAGGTGAAGATACAAATCTACCACCTATACAAGAATTTCCACAACAAGACATTAATGAATTGGAATCATTTTGTCGTAAGTATGGTATTATAGGGTTTAATTGTGGACGAATGCATCCAAGAGCAGCATTAAGAATGCTTAAAATGAAAATGGGTGTTCCAAATGAAGAAAAACCTATTGTTGAAAACAGGTCTTTATTAAAAGGTTAAGTTATCCATCTAACAATAGGTGTTCTAACCCATACATTGTTAGTGTATATATAAATAAAGTTATTGTCAAATCTTACTTCACCAGGCATTCCTGATGATGTATAATTTGTAGGTGCAGATCCTGTATTATTCAAATTTAAATATACAAAAGAACCTGTGTCTGCGGTAATAGTATTATCTACATATACATTAGATGCAGTAATATATCCACTTGCACTTATATTGCTTGCTGTAATACTTAATGCTATAATATCATTTGGATCTGATAACATTCTACCAACATACTGATATACTGTAGCATATATTCTATTAGATGGTACAGTAGTAGTTGTAAATTGTAATATACCGCTTTTATAATCAAATTGATATGACGCACTTGGACTTAATGCTGTATATGTTATTCCGTCAGTAGAAGTAAACAATGCAATATTATAACCTGGAGGACTACCATTATTCCCTGCATCTGCACTTTGATTGACAATGTTAGAATCACTTATATACTTTGGACTTATGAAATTGGTTTGTTGTCCGACATCAATCAATTGACTTCCGATACCAGCAACACTTCCTGTTGGAGAAGTAAAGTACCAAACGGAACTACCAGTAACAGTATTATTTGCGACAGTAAGAGGCCATTTATACCAATATTTTATTACACCAGATGTAACTGTAGTACCAGCAGTTGCACTTGATGAATAAGGAAGACTTGCACTAGGTATTAGATTGGTTTGAGACCAAATTTCAGAAGAACCTATTTGGATTGTAGATGCAAATGCTTCTTGAGAATCGGTAAGATCGGTACTGGTGTATCGTCTTCCAACTAAAAGTCTTATTGCTTTTGTAAGAGTATCAAATGCCATATAGTATAATTATGCGAATTTTTCTATTTTCAAACTTGTTAATGGAGTTGGACTTCCATTATATCTTACTATAACATATAATTCATCTTTACTTGCGACTGTACTATCCAATGTCATACCGTCAACATTTCTTAATGGTATATTAATTACACCACCACTGTTACTTGCACCACTACCATTATTACCATATAAGTCTATGTTTGCACTAAATGGATTTTTACCGTCTGTAGACAAATTGGAAGTGGATATGTTTGAAGAAACAATGTTATTGGCTAAATTGGCAATATCATATATTCTGCATCTAGCATAAGTATTTGAATTACCGCTTTCAAATATTAATGCAATTGCAATACTATTTGCAGTAGTTTCATCCCATTTAACTAATGTAGTATTACCAGTAAGTGTGATTCTTAATGTATTTACAACAGCGGTTGTTTTAAAATATCTTGCATAATATTTGTAAGTTGTACCATATGCAGATGGATACCAATATCCATTTGCGCCACCTTGATTCACTAAGAATCCCGGCTTAACTTGAAGACTTGATGTTGGTAGATATGATGCACTATTGAAATAACTTCCACTTGAATTTAATAAATTGTCATTTAATACCATTCTGTATGATTCATCCAAGAATTGTTCTGTATTTGGAGTCGTACTGAATGTTAAAGAACCTGTTGTATATCCTTCGGGTCTTCCGTAGTATAATAAACTACCACTTGCGCTAGGAATTCCAAATGAACCAGCAGTATGAATAGTTGCTGTTTGACTTCCAAGTGTTGTTCCTGAACCAGCTCTATTGTATGTGGTATTATTAACAATAAATGTTGTTATTGTTGCACCTGATGAAGCAGCAGTGGTTCCAGTACCAACTGCACTCATTGTTACACCGAATACAATTATATCTGATTCAAATGGATATGAACCAACAGTTCTTGTTGTTGTATAATCTGAAGACTTTACAACATTTGCGGTTTGTATTGTTGGATTTGTAGTTAAAGTTGTTGTATTTGCAGTAGTTAAACCTAATGCGTTACTTGGAATTGTTGTTGTTGAAACTGTTCCATTATAATATAAAGGATTGAATGCATTACTTGCGGTAACAGTGTATGTATAAGACGATCCACTTGTAATGTATGGTGCGCCGCTTAAACTTCTAGTTACAATGGATGATGCGGTGATTGTACTTCCTGGAGAACTGATTGTTTGAGTAAAATTACCGTCAACTAATGGCGTATAATATTGCGTTAAATTGCTGCCTGTAAAATAAGAATATGTTGAACTAGCAGAATTTATTCCTACAAATCCAGATATAATATAAATACCAGAACTGCTTACTGAAGACAAACTGATACTGTTTGTTAAATTTGATCCTGTAAAATTATTAAAATATCCATCTTGATATATTGGTGGTATTACCGCCATATTTGCGGATGGAATTATTCTTAATGCGATTGGAGTTGCAATACTTAAAGTACCATTATCACTAGATTGACTTACTACAACATTGGTATTATTGGTATAGTTTACTGTTCCAACACTACTTGATGCAAATGTAAGTGTGAATGATCCACTTAATCTTACAGTATTTAATGCGCCGTTATTTAATAAACCCAATCCAAATGCATTTGTTCCCAAACTGGAACTTACTGTGGTAGATCCACCTACTGTACTTCCATACAATGCGTAATTTGCAGCATTTCTAAATGTATATCCACTGAAAATTGTTTGACCGATTGTTGCCCATCCAAGAGGTTGCAGATAGTTTATATATTGATCAGTTGAACCACTTGGTACTCGTCCATTAATTGTAATCGTTGATCCTACATTAGTATTTGTTGTTGAAACACTACTTAAAATTTTTGTATTTGGAGCAGGAATAGGGAAACTTGCACTAAATGCTCCGGCTAAAAATCTTAGAGCATCTGATACATTGGTGTCTGATGTCCAAGTTGAAAAATAAGAACCTGTCATAGAAGTACCCCACGGATATGATGTACTTGGTATTCCAACATTTATATTTGATGATGATATTCTACCTGATGCGGAAATTGCACCATCATATATTAGTGCATTTCCTGTTTCGGATAAATTTGAAGCGGTTAAATTGCCAATTGTAGTTTCAACTTTTAAAAATGTATTTACTGCAAATTGTTTTTCATTTCCAAAATTACTTACCGGACCTTGTAATATTAGTGCGCTGCTAGTTACGACAGGACTAGAACCAGTTTGATTGTTAGTCAATAACCAGTAATTGTTTGCACTATCCCATAACAATGAACTGGTAACAGAAGTGTTACTACCACTGTCAGTTAAATCTAATCCAGCATATCTTTGACTAAAAGAACCTGTACTCCAAGCATTTAATTGTATTCTATTATCACCAATTATTACTGTGCTTGAACTAATATTCACTACAGAACTGGTACCAAATACAGTTAAGTCTCCATAAAATACAGTATTACCTCTTACTGATAATGTTCCTAGTTCTGCGTTACCACTTGCACTTATATTGCTTGCAGTAATTACAAAAGCAGAAATATTGCCAATTACATCAAGTGTATTATTTCCTAATAATGTTGACGATCCTATTGTAACACTTGAATTAAATGCTGCAGCACCACCACTTGTAAATTTAATATTTGCACCAAGAAAATCAACAGTACCATCCGAATTAAATCTATTCCAGTTTTCTGCATTACCATTTCCACCAAGCATAACATTTGGTGTTAACATTAATGTTTGATTTGGAGAATTTGATACATCAATCGTTGGATTATTATTTGAGTAAAACGGATCTGATTTATTTACTACCAACGTATTTCCTAAAAATGAAGCGGTATCTGATAAAATAGAAATCTGATTATTACCTTGAGAAATCAAACTATTAAACGATAATTTATTTGATGTCCAAAATGGAAAATAATTATTTGATCCACTACCAAAATAACTTGCAGTTAAACTATTATTACTCCAACTACTTGTGCCAAAAACGCTACCACTAAATCCTGTTGCGGTAATTTGTCCACTTGCGCTTATGTTGCTTGATGTAACATTAAATAATATTGACGAGTTTGAATTTAAGGTGTTAAAATTTGCAGCAGAAGCGCTAATGTATCCACTTGCGCTTATATTGCTTGATGTAACATTGGTTAAATTAGAATTTAATGCGGTTAAATTATTAGTAATTATAGAACTACCTGATAAACTACCACTTAAACTTCCAATAAATACAGAAGAGCTTATTACTGATGCGGTAACATTAGTAAAATTTGCTTTGCTTGATGTAAGTGTCCCAATAGCAACACCTTCTAATGTAGATGTACCAACAACAGATCCTGTTGAATCTGTTCTTAATATGAGACTGTTACCGTTAACATATTTTTCTTGATATGCGGTATTAGTTACATTTCTCTGGTCAAACCTGATATCTTTAGCACTTGCCATATTTTATAAATATTGAATATTTATACTTAATTACATTATATTTATAAAGGATTATGTCATACCCAATTGAAAAGTTAGAAAATCAAATGATTGATTTGATAGATGAAGTTTATGCAGATAGTGGATTGGGTAGATGGTTTGGCAAAGGTGGTGGAGGCAGTAGTTCAGGTGGTGGTTGGGATAGATACAATAGTAGCGGTAAAAAAGCTGGTAAATGTGGTGATGCAAAAAAAGGAAGCAGTTATAGTGCTTGTTTAGGCAAAAAGTATGTTGCTAGATTAAGATCAAAAGGTGGACGCAAAGCAATTGCTAATTGGGTAAAAAGAAAAAAGTCTGCTCAAAATAAAGATGGTAGAGGTGAAAAAGGTAGTGGTGGTAAAGGTAAAACTCCTGTAAAAGTTAGTTATAAAGAACAATTGTGTGAAATATTCATTGTTAATCATAAAGAACAATTAAAGAAAGATTTGGTACAATTTTTAAGTCAAGAATTTCAAAAAGATCATTTGAAAGCAATACACGGTGGTCCAAGTATCACTGAATACAAACCAGAAGATTGGGTTGAACGAATAGCAGACAATCTAATTAATAGATTATTACAGTATTTTGAAATTATTCGTGGACAAACAGAAAGAAACTTAAAAACATCGGTTGTTCTATCAAGAGATTAATAATAACTTGATTTTCATTTATTATATGGTAATATATACACATATACAAATATGTATAAATGTATGAATAAATTTTATATTATAGATACTACACAACGAAACGAACCTTTTATATTTGAAAATGTACAAGGTTTAATTACACATTTAGAAGGTACTGTTAAACGAAAGTTTGGACAAACCAGAGCCAATTATATGCAAAATCTAATTGATTTGGGACATGGTTACGATGATCGTGAAGGTAGAACTTTTACAGAATCAATGCGAACAATATTTAATATTGGCATTGTTTCAAAAGGTGGTATATTGAAGAACTGTAACATCCATGATGTTGCACAGTATAGTAAATACCGAACTGAAATGGGTGATTAAACATGATTAATTTGGATGTAAAATGGAGTGACGTTTATGAAATTGAATCTAAGAGTGGAATACCACTGTGGACACGACATTGGTTAATACCAATGAATTGTCGTAATGAATTCTTTGTTTATTGGAAGAGTAATAGTTTTAAGTTAAAAGAAAAAGGTTATGGTGTTAAAAAAATAGACAATGATTGGTTATTAACAGAAACACATACAACTGAAGATCAATTTTCTAAAAAGAAAGTAGTGAATACAGTTAAATCTGACGAACCACTTAAATCATATGAAGTTAAAACAACTGATGGTTTACGTCCTTGGCAAGTCAATGCGGTTTCAAAATTGTGTTCTGCCATTAAGAAATGGGGATGTGCAATTGATGGTAGTGACGTAGGCGTAGGCAAAACATATAATGCATGTGGTACTGCAAGAGAATTAGATATGGACATTGTTGTAGTATGTCCAAAAGCAGTAATGGAATCTTGGAAACGAGTAATTAAGAACCATTTTAAGTTGAATCACAGATTGATAGGTGTTATCAATTATGAAATGTTGCGAATGGGTAAAAAAGACAGTATGATTGCATCTTATGTTAAGAGAAGAGATACTAGACGCAATGAATTTGTTTGGAATATTCCTAAATCTACATTAATCATTTGGGATGAAAGTCAAAAACTAAAGGGTGCAAATACAAAAAATAGTGAAACTTGTTTATCTGCATTAAAACAAGGTTACAAGATGTTATTTTGTAGTGCAACTAATGCAACTAATCCACTTGAGTTAAAGACAGTTGGTATGGCAATTAAGTTGTTTGAAAATAGTAAACAATATTATACTTGGTTATATGCGCATGGTGTTTCCAAAGGTAGATTTGGATTACAATTTAATGACGACAAAGATGTGTTAAAGAAGCTACATAATGATATATTTGTTAATAGAGGAGTAAGATTAACCAGAGATACAATTCCTAATTTTCCAGAAAGTCAAATTGATGCTGAATGTTATGATATGGAAGAAGATGCTCAAAATAAAATTAATAACATTTATTCAGAAATGGAAGATGAATTAGCTAAGTTACAAAAGAAGATAAAGAAAGAAAGTAAGGAAAACACTAGTGAATTGACTGCAATTCTTAGGGCAAGACAAAAAATAGAATTAGTTAAGGTTCCATTATTCATTGAAATGGTTGAAGAAGCAATTGAAAATGGAATGAGTGTGGTAGTATTTTGTAATTTTACTGAAACTATTGATGCTTTATCAGAAAGATTAAATACTAAATGTATTGTTAACGGTGAAGCTAAGTATGCAAAAGCTAGACAACAAAATATTGATGATTTTCAGGCAGATAAACAACGAATAATATTAGTTAATATTCAAGCTGGTGGTGCTGGATTAAGTTTACATGATTTGAATGGTAATCATCCACGTATGTCGTTGATTAGTCCTAGTTATTCTGCAGTATTAATGCGTCAAGCTACTGGACGAGTTTGGCGTGACAGTGCTAAAAGTAAAAGTATACAAAAGATTGTATTTGTTGCAAAAACCGTAGAAGAAAAAGTTTGTGATAGTGTAAAGCTTAAACTTGAAAATATGGATTTACTAAATGATGGAGATTTAACAACATGAAAAAAATTGTAGTAACCAGCCTAAATTGGAAAGAAATAGTTGAAGTAGACGATTCAATATTTGACGATTATAAAGTAGAAGCCTGTACACAAGCAATGGAAAGAGCAATTAGTAATGGAAATTCTACCGTTACTGCTTTATTACAATGTTGGATTGAACCAAAGAACAATAAGTCAAAGAAAACAGTGTCTGTATACAATACATATAAGATATTGATTAACGCAGGATTTCATAGTAAAGCAGAAATCTTAAGATCTGTATTTTTATCAAGAACTAAAGTAGATTTGGCAGATGAGCCAATTAAAGGTTAATTATGAACAATACCCCAGATATAAATGTTATATTGGCCCAAATGGCTGAAATGCAAAAACAGTTAAATGATTTACAATCTCTTAAGAAAGATGTTAAAGAAATAAAAGAAATTAGTAGTATTGGTGAAGATGTTGCTAAAGAGGTTGCTGATGAAGTAAATCAATTAAAAGAAAATGGTGTTAGTATTCCGCATTTGGAAAAACAAGCACAATCGGTATTGTTTCCAAAAAGAACTGAAAAAGTTGGAATTGCAAGGATGTTATTAGAGTCTGAAATTAGGGAAGCAAGAGAAACTAGTAGAAGTGCAAAAGAATGTTCTAAAAAATTAGGAGTAAGTTATACAACATATAAAAAATATGCTAAAATGTATGGTGTTCATGTTGTTTGTGATCCTACTGTAAGAAAGACTAAAGATTTAAATAGTACAATTGATCCAAATAAAGGAAGATACCCATTAAGTAAGATATTGTCTGGTAAATGTCCTAATTTCCCTATTCATAGATTAAAAGATAAATTGATTAGGTCAGGTACAAAAAAGACTGAATGTGAACAATGTGGATATAGTGAACGAAGAATTACTGACGGTAAGATTCCATTGTTATTAAACTTTGAAGATGGTAATAAAACAAATCATAGTATAGAAAACTTAAAGATTCTGTGTTACAACTGTACATTTTGTAGTGGTAGAGGATATATTAGACGGGGTACCATACATTTTAATATGGATCCTGATGTAATTCAAGGCGCAAAAAAACCAATAAGAGCTAGATTTTAAAATAAAGTTATTATATCTAACACGATATTTATACTTTATGAAAACATTTAATCATTTAATTGCTAAACACGGTGTATTAATATCTTTTAGTATTGCGAAAAAGTTAAATCGTGATAATATTAAAGCAATTACTGATGAAATTAATAAATTGGGTGGAGACAAGAAAACACGAAGTCAATTATTAGAAGAAGAAATCAAAAGAAATACTATGGATTCGTTGAAATTGACAGATGTACCTGGATTAATAATGACTAAAAGTGAAATTATCAGAGAAAAATTCATAGAAAATAGTTTTATGAAAGATGATAAAACGGTAATTTCATTGATGATACTCGCAAATTTATTATCTAAGAAAATATTAGATAAAAAAGCACCAAAAGAACAAATGTGCTTCATTTTAATTTCTTTAATCAATTCGTTGGGATTGTCGGATACGGATTTCAAAAATTTTCATCAAAAACATAATCCAAATTTTATGGGTGATGACAATGATGATGATTTTGACGACTTTGATGATGACGGAGAAGATATGGAAGACGATGACGAAGATTGGGAATTTTAATAAAAATATACTTTTAATTTATCGTATCCATCTACTATAGTTAGTCCTTTATAGTGCCATTTTTCTTTCTTGGATTTTTCTATTAATTCGGAATAACTAGTGTCATCTTTATTGATTTCTAAAACCGTACCAGAAACATCATTCTTTTGTATTTCTTTTTCTTTTAATGTTGGTATTAAACTTTGAATTAAGTTCTTAAACTTTTCACTTTTATTTATAAAAGCCAATATTTTATTCATAGCCATATCAACATTTTCTTTAGATACATTTTGTTTGATAGTTACACATGGTGAATATAAACCTGGGAAGTCTTTTACTATATTAACAAAATTATCTTTGTCATTTAATATATCCAATATAATTTCTTTTGTAACCATATATTCATATATATACATATACTAACAATTATGTTATTTTTAATATGGTTTTTACTACAAAAGAAAATGAGGGTTCTATGGATATATTAAACATTAATGACGCTAAGGTTTTAATTGGTACTAATAAAGTTGTATTTGTTACCGGTGTTACAGGTCAAGATGGTAGTCACATGGTTGATCATCTTATCAAAACTACTGATTATTTAATTTTTGGTGGTGTCAGAAGATTGAGTATTAAAAATCATGAAAATATTGAACATTTGGATAATAATTCCAGATTTCATTTGGTAAATTTTGATTTAAGTGACGCTCATAGTATCAATAAAATTGTAGAATCATTGAAGCCAGATTATTTCATTAATTTAGCTGCACAAACATTCGTAGGTTCATCATGGGATTTTCCCACACAAACTTGGGAATGTAATACTACAGGTGTGATTCATATTCTAGAAGCAATTAGACAACACAAACCATCTTGTAGATTTTACAATGCAGGTAGCAGTGAAGAATTCGGTGATGTCGCATACATTCCACAAGATGAAAATCATCCCGCTAAACCTCGTAGTCCATATGGTGCTAGTAAATCTGCAGCTAGACAATTGGTTAAAGTATACAGAGAATCTTATCGTTTATATGCAATTCAAGGTTTATTATTCAATCATGAAGGTACTCGTAGAGGCGAAGAATTCGTAACTCGTAAAATTACAAAGGGTGTAGCTAGAATCAAGAAAGCTATAATTGAAGGTAAAAGTTTTGTACCAATTGAATTGGGTAATGTAAAAGCCAAAAGAGATTGGAGTGACGCAGAAGATTTCGTTAAAGGTATTTGGTTGATGTTAAACCAAAAAGCTCCAAATGAATATGTACTTTCCAGCAATGAAACACATACCATTGCAGAATTTGTGTGGTATGCTTTTAAATCTGCAGGTATTGAAGGTGCATGGCATGGACAATCCGAATCTTCAGAATTTAGTATTAGTACAAAAGATGCAATCAAATATGATCCAGTAGTTTCTGTCTTGGTTAAAATCAATCCTAAATTTTATAGACCTGCTGAAGTAGACTTATTACTAGGTGATAGCACCAAAGCCAGAAAAGAATTGGGATGGAAACCAGAAACTTCATTTGAACAACTGGTTGATAAGATGGTTAAAAATGACTTAAAACAAATCGGACTATGAGTGACTCTTATACATTATATAATGAAACGGT
>Ga0209500_10000642_pt1 | contig 29311 bp, 19 predicted proteins | sample S_140212_EF_Meta_FD_187323 | JGI IMG/M metagenome (GOLD analysis project Ga0209500, IMG submission 187323) | Freshwater microbial communities from Lake Simoncouche, Canada to study carbon cycling - S_140212_EF_MetaG (SPAdes) (version 2) | ecosystem: Environmental > Aquatic > Freshwater > Lake ...
AAACCGCCAAGGCCGCCAAGCCAAAGCGCACCATCAATCTCGATGAGGGACGAAAGTTCTGGGCCTTCCAACCAGTGGCTAATCCTGCCGCTCCCGCCGTCAAAGACTCCGCCTGGCCAAAAGATCCCGTCGATCGCTTCCTCCTCGCAAAACTCGAAGCCAAAGGCCTCAAGCCCGCTGGCGACGCCGACCGACACACCTGGATCCGACGGGTCAGCCTCGACCTCACCGGCCTTCCCGCCTCCGCAGAGGAAGTCGTCGCCTTCGCTCACGATACGTCTGACGACGCCTACGCCAAGGTCGTCGACCGTCTGCTCGCCTCACCGACCTACGGTGAACGCTGGGCCCGCCATTGGCTCGACCTCACGGGTTACGCCGACATGATCGGCACCTCCAACGAGGTCTTCGCGGAACACGCCTGGCGCTATCGCGATTACCTCATCCAAGCCTTCAATCGGGACAAACCTTTCGACCAGTTCATCAAAGAGCAGCTCGCCGGCGACCTCATGCCCTCCTCTTCACCCGAACAGCGCGCTTCGCAATTGGTCGCCACGGGCTTCTTGCAGGTGGGCGACCTCGAGATCGTGAATCCCGACAAGGCCAAGATGGAGACGGATCATATCGACACCCAGTTGATCAAAATCGGCGGAGCGTTCCTCGGCATGACGATGGGTTGCGCCCGCTGCCATGACCATAAGTTCGACCCCGTCGGGCTTGAGGACTACTACGGCATGGCCGGCATGCTGCGTAGTTCTCCCTCTTCCGGTAAGATGGTCGGCTTTGGCGTGTGGAGTACCATCCGCAGCGTGTCTCTGCCGGAATCCCCGACCCAACTCGCTGAGCGACAGAAGGCCGAAGCCGATCACGCCACCAAGCTCACCGCCATGAAAGCGGACCAGGCTAAGCTGACCGAAGAAAATAAGGCCATCGTCGCTAAACTTGCCGCCCTCGAGAAAGCCGCCCCAGCGAAACCCGCTTCCCCTGTTGATAAAGCGACCCCCGTCGCCGCCGCTCCCACCCCTAAACCTTCCCCGGAAAAAGACGCGCTGACGAAGCGTCGCGATGAAATCGCCGCGCTCCTGAAAACCAAAGGGAGCGAGATCCAACATGCCGAGTTCTTCAAATCAAAGGCCCCCAAGGCCTTCGCCATGCAAGATGACGCGAAGCCGGCAGACATGCCCATCTACGTGCGCGGTAATCCCTACGCCCCCGCTGCCGTCGTCCCTCGCGGCGCCTTGCGCGTCGCTTCCTGGGACAAGTTTCCCGCCATCCCAGCCGGCCAAAGCGGCCGCCTGCAGCTCGCCGAATGGATTGCCGACCGCCGCAACCCGTTGACGGCGCGCGTGACGGTGAATCGTCTCTGGCAGAAACTCTTCGGCGAAGGTCTCGTGCGCAGTGTCGATTACTTTGGCGAACGCGGTGAGCGACCCTCCCACCCCGAACTACTCGACCACCTGGCGACCCGCTTCATGGCCGACGGCTGGTCGCAGAAGCGCTTTCTCCGCGGACTCGTCCTTAGTCGCGCCTACCGGCTCAGTAGCACGAACCACGCCGAAGGCCTCAGCCTCGATCCGGAGAACCGCCTGTTCTGGCGCATGAACCGCCAACGCCTCGAAGCCGAAGCCATCCGCGACTCCTTGCTCAAGGTCAGCGGCGAACTCGCCACCAAGTCGGGCGGCCCCTCCCTGGCCCTCGAGATCATCGAAAATACCGGCGCCCTCGCGGCCGCAGGCATCAATCCGCCGAGTTACCACCATCGTAAATCGCGCCCCTCCCAAGAATTCGAACGTACGGTCTACCTCCCCGTGATGCGCAACGGAGCGTCCTCCGCGGATAAGATTCGCAGCTTCTTCGACTTCGTTGACCCCGCCAGCATCACCGGTCAGCGCAACCAGACCGTCATGCCGACGCAGTCACTCTTCCTACTGAATAACGACCTGGTCCGCAAGCGGGCCGGCTCCTTGGCAAAACAACTCATCGCCGCCCATGCGGATGAAAACGCCCGTCTCGAAGCACTCTGGCTGCGGGCCTGGAATCGGCCGATCAACGCCGAAGAGCGCGTGAGTGCTCGAAACTTCCTCCAAGAGATTAACCCGCTACTCAAGAAGCCGCGCGCGCCCGATGCCCTCGAAGCCGCTCGCTGGCAGGAACTCTGCCACAGCTTGCTGGCATCGAACGCCTTCATCTACCGACTTTAAAGCCCCACGCCCATGCTTCCTCCTATCAGCCGACGTCAGATGCTGCAGCGCACCGCCTGCGGTTTCGGCGCCCTCGCCTTCCAAGATTTGCTCCGCGCCGCCGTCACGCCCACTGCGTCGTACACCAACGGCGTCGCCCCCAAAGCCAAACGCGTCATCTTCCTGTTCATGCAGGGCGGCCCGTCCCAGATCGACCTCTTCGACCCGAAGGCCTTCATCAACGACCGCCACGGTAAGAGTATCGATTCGCCCCTGCGCAAGGAGATCACCCAGGTGGGCACGGAGAAGTTTCTCGCCCTCGGCACCCAGGCGCCCGTCCGCCCTCGCGGAAAAAGCGGCATGATGATTTCAGACCTACTCCCGCACCTCGCGACCGTGGCGGACGATATCTGCCTGCTCCGCGGCATGAACGCGGATAACCCGCAGCACGCCGGCGCGACCCAGCAATTCCACACAGGCACCTTCACCGAAGTCCGTCCATCGATGGGCTCGTGGATCAGCTACGGACTCGGCACGGAAAACCAGAATCTTCCGAGCTTTGTCACCATCCACCCGCAGGGTATCCGCACCTACGACAACTCCTTCCTGCCGGCCACCCACCAAGGCACCAGTCTGACCGTCCCCGCCAGCGCCCAAAGCCTCCCCATCGAAAACCTCGGCAACGCCTCCGAAAGCGAAGCCATCCAGCGCAAGCGCCTCGATCTCATCCAGCGAATGAATCGCCGACTGAAGAGCGATGTCGTCGGCGACGAAAGCATGGAAGGCATGATCAAGAGCATGGAACTGGCCTTCCGTATGCAGACGACCACCCCGGAAATCGTCGACCTCTCCAAGGAATCCAAGGCGACCCTCGACCTCTACGGCGTCGGCGGCAAGGACACCGATAAGTTCGGCCGCGCCTGCCTCCTCGCGCGTAAGCTCAGCGAATCCGGCGTACGCTTCGTGCAGGTGAGCATCGGCGGCTGGGATCACCACGGCGATATCCGCGGCAACCTGCCCAAACTCTGCGCCCAGACCGACCAACCCGTCGCCGCCCTCATCAAGGACCTCAAGTCCCGCGGACTGCTCGAGGATACCCTCGTAATCTGGAGTGGAGAATTCGGCCGCACGCCATGGAGTCAGGATCTCAGCGGCAAATCCCCCATCGATAAGCACGGCCGTGAACACCAGCCCGAGAGCTTCTGCTCCTGGATGGCGGGCGGCGGCATCAAGGGCGGCCTCACCTTCGGCGAAAGCGACGAAATGGGTTACCGCACCGTCGCCGGCAAGGTCCATGTTCACGACCTCCACGCTACCATCCTGCACCTGCTAGGCGTCGACCACCTGAAGCTGACCGCCCGCCACCTCGGCCGCGACTTCCGTCTGACCGATGTCTACGGCGACGTCGTGAAGGAAATACTCGCCTAAACCGCCGTGCGAATACTGACCCCCTTACTGCTGTCTGCGGCCATCGGTCACGCCGCCGTCTCGTTTGAGACGGAGGTGCAGCCGATCTTCGAAAAGCACTGCGTGGAATGCCACGGACCGAAAAAACAGAAGAGTGAGTTCCGCCTCGATGACCGTGAGGTCGCTTTGCACGGCGGCGAAAGCCATGCCCCGAACATTCTCCCGGGTAAGGCCGCCGAGAGCCCGCTGCTGAAGTTCGTGACGACGGCTGACCGCGACACGCGCATGCCGCCCAAGGGCGAACGCCTGACTGCGGCGGAGGTCGACACGCTGAAGCGCTGGGTAGCCGAAGGGGCCGTCTGGCCGGAGTCCGCCTCCCTGAAGAAGACCGACCCGCTCAATTGGTGGTCATTGAAGCCCCTCGCCAAGCCCGCCCTGCCCTCCGGCGACGCCGTCCACCCGATCGACCGCTTCGTCCTGGCGAAGCTCCAGGAGAAGCACCTGCAGCCCTCCGGCGACGCCGATGCCCGCACAATCCTTCGCCGCCTGAATTTCGACCTGATTGGCCTGCCGCCCAACGCGGAAGAACTCGCGGCCTTTGAGAAGGAAGCCGCTCTCGACCTGCCCGCCGCCATCGGCCGAGCTGCCGATCGTCTGCTGGCCTCCCCTCGCTACGGCGAACGCTGGGGCCGCCACTGGCTCGACGTGGTTCACTACGGCGACACCCACGGCTACGACAAAGACAAGCTCCGCCCCAACGCCTGGCCTTACCGCGATTACGTCATTCGCTCCCTTAACGACGATAAGCCCTACGCCCGCTTCGTCGAAGAACAGTTGGCAGGCGATACGCTCTACCCGCAGACGGCGGACGGCCATATCGCTCAGGGATTCATTTCCGCCGGCCCGTGGGATTTCATCGGCCACGCGGAACTCTCCGAGGCTAAGCTCGACGGCAAGATTGCCCGCGCCCTCGACCGCGACGATATGGTGTCGAATACCACCGGCGCCTTCCTGGCGACGACCGCCCAGTGCGCCCGCTGCCACACCCATAAGTTCGATCCGATCAAGCAGGAGGACTATTACCGCCTACAGGCCGTCTTCGCCGCCCTCGATAAGGCTGATAAGTCTTTCGATATCGACCCAGTGGTGGCCAAGCAGCGCCCCCCGTTAGTCGCTGAAAAGGCGCGCCTCGACGGCGAGATCAAGACGCTCAATGAAAAGAACGCCTCCACCGACTCTCGGCGCGCGGCCCTCATCGGGAAAATCATCGATGAACTCAGGCAAGGCACCGCCGCGGTCGAACGTCCGGAATACGGCTACCATAGCGCCATCTCCCAAGACCAAGCCGCCCTCAAGTGGGTGCAGGTCGACCTCGGCGTCGCCCGCGAACTCACCGAGGTCATCCTGACGGGCTGCCACGACACCTTCAACAACATCGGCGCCGGCTTCGGCTTTCCGGCGCGCTACAAGGTCGAGCTGTCCGACGACGCGAAGTTCGCCCAAGGGGTGACTACCATCGCCGACTTCACCGGCGCTGACGTACCAAATCCCGGCGTGAAGCCGCAGCGCTTCCCGCTGGCTAAACTGAAAGGCCGCTACCTGCGCGTGACCGCCACGAAGCTTTCCGTCCGTAGCAACGACTACATCCTGGCCCTGGCGGAACTGCAGGCCATCGACCCCTTAGGCCGCAACGTCGCCCTCGGCGCCAACGTGACCTCGCTGGATAGCATCGAAGCCGGTCCGCGCTGGGGACGTCTCAACCTAACCGATGGCTACTTCTACGGCCCGAAGTCCGAACGCGACGACGCCCGCATGGCCGTGCTCGACCGTGAACGTGCCGAGATTCGCAAGGGTGCCGGCAAGACCGATCCCGCGATGGAAAAGCAGCTGGCTGCACTAAACGCCGCTCGGACCAAAGTCACCGCGGACATTGCCAAACTCCCCGCCCCGCAAGTCGCTTACGTGGGCACAATTCACAAAGGTACCGGCGCCTTCGCGGGCACCGGGGCCAACGGCGGCAAGCCCCGCCCGATCTTCGTATTGAAGCGCGGTGACGTCGGTAGCCCCGACAAAGAAGTAGGCCCCGGCACCCTGCCCTTCACCAAGGAACTGGCTGCGCAGTTCAATCTGCCCGCCGACGCCACCGAAGGTGCCCGGCGCGTTGCCCTGGCGCATTGGATCACCGATAAACGTAATCCGCTCACCTGGCGCGTCATCGTCAACCGCGTCTGGCATTACCACTTCGGCCGCGGCCTGAGCGATACGCCCAACGACTTCGGCCGAATGGGTAGCCAGCCCACACACCCCGAACTGCTCGATTGGCTTGCCGTCGATTTCCGGGACAGCGGTCAGTCGCTCAAGAAGCTCCACCGTCTCATCGTCACGAGCGCAACCTATCGGCAATCCTCCCTCGGCCATCCGTCCAATGAGAAGATCGACACGAGTAACGCCTTCCTCTGGCGCATGAACCGACGGAAGCTCGAGGCCGAAGCGGTCAATGACTCGGTGCTCTCGGTCGCCGGAAAACTCGACCTCACGATGGGCGGCCCCGGCTTCCAGGACTTCGTCATCGATAAGCCGCAGCACTCACCGCACTACCAATATGACCAGCACGACGTTGAGGACCCAAAATCCCACCGTCGCTCGGTCTACCGCTTCATCGTCCGCTCGCAGCCGCAACCCTTCCTCACCGTGCTGGATTGCGCCGACCCTTCCATGTCCGTCGCCAGCCGTAATGAGACCGTCAACGCCTTGCAGGCCCTGGCGATGCGTAACAATCGCCTGACGGTCGCGATGGCCAAGCACTTCGCGACCCGCGTCGCCAAGGGCGCCTCCACGCCGCCCGCCCAGATCGACCTAGCTTTCCGACTCGCGATTGGCCGTCCGCCTACCGCGAACGAAGCCGACGCGATGTCGGGCTACGTGCGTGAGCACGGCCTGACGAATCTCTGCCGACTGATCTTTAATCTGAACGAATTCAACTTCGTCGACTAACCATGAATAACTCCCCTTACCATCGTCAGTCCGGTCTCGCGCCGATGAACCGTCGCGACTTCCTGTTCTGCTCTGGCGGCGGCCTCGGCGGCATCGCCCTCGCCAGCCTACTCGGCCACGAACAACTCCTCGCGGCGACGCCCACCAGCGGCGTGCTCCACGCCCCCGCCAAGGCGAAACGCGTCGTCCAGCTCTTCATGGCCGGCGCCGCCAGCCACGTCGACATGTGGGACTACAAGCCGCTCCTCGAGAAGAAGCACGGCGAGAAGTGGGATCCGGGTGAAGCCGTCGAACTCTTCCAGAGCAGCCCGGGCTCGACCTTCGCGTCGCCTTGGAAATTCAAACCCTACGGCAAGTCCGGCAAGATGCTCAGCGACATTGTCGCGCCCATCGGCGAGGTCGCGGATGATATCGCCTTCGTGCATAACATCGTTGGCCGCTCCGGCGTACATAGCCAGGCCACCCTCCTCCAGTCCACCGGCTTCCTGATCCCCGGCTACCCCAGCATCGGTGCGTGGGCTAGCTACGGCCTCGGTTCGCTCAACGACAACCTCCCGACCTTCGTGGTCCTGCCCGACATCCGTGGACTGCCATCCAACGGCCAAAAGAACTGGGACTCCGCCTTCCTCCCTGGCCAGAACCAAGCCACGCAGGTACGCGTGAACGCCCCGCAGCCGATCGCGGACCTATCCCCTCCCCCCGCCAATTATATCACACCCTCGGGCGAGACCGAAGGCCTCCAACTTCTCGATAAACTCAACCGGACCCATGCCGATTCGCGTCCGGGCGACCCGCGCCTCGAAGCCCGTATTCGTAGTTACGAGCTGGCCGCCAAGATGCAGCTCGCCGCGCCCGAAGCCCTCGACCTGTCCAAAGAGTCCGAGAAGACCATGGCCCGTTACGGCATCGATAATTCCACCAAGGTCTGGCCGAAGGAAATCAACGTCGCCGAGGAACAGGATGCCTTCGGCCGCAAGTGCCTGACCGCCCGACGCCTCCTCGAGCGCGGCGTCCGCTTTGTGCAAATCTGGTCCGGCAACGACAACGGCTTCCCCCGTCGCAACTGGGACTCGCACGAAGACATCGCCCGCGATCACGGCCCGCTCTCGCTCGGCATGGCCAAAGGCACCGCGGCGCTCATCCAAGACCTCAAGGACCGGGGCATGTTCGAGGATACCCTCATCCTCTGGACCACCGAGTTCGGCCGCATGCCCTGCGCCCAGGGCGGCAAGGGGCGTGACCATAACCCCTTCGTCTTCACCAACTGGCTCGCCGGCGGCGGCATCAAGGGTGGCGTCACCCATGGTCCGAGCGATGAATGGGGCTTCAAGCCCGCGGACCGCTCGCACTTCACCCAAGGCTACGACATCCACGCCACCGTCCTGCACCTCCTCGGCCTCGATCACGAAAAACTCACCTTCCGACACAACGGCGCCAACCGCCGCCTTACGGATGTGCACGGGCACGTGATTAAGGAGATCTTAGCGTAAAGGAGTTCGTTGTTCTTAGTTCTGGGTTCTTGGTTTGGTTGCAAGGGAAGCCCGTGACCGACCAAGGCAGTTAGCGCTTTCCTCATGCCTTCAGGAATCTGCTTCGCAGCCGTTCACCATGCCAGCAGATCCCCATGCCGATGTGGCATCGCCATAAAAGACACCATTCCAGCTCAAACACTAGGAGTCCAAAGGCAGGGAACTTGACCCTGCAACCGACTGTCACATTACTATCCACCGCGTCCGCCCCGAACGCCCCATCCTCCTTTGTCCCTCACCATGCCCTATCTGGGATATCTCTCCCGAGCCTTTGCGCTAATCACCCTTAGCCTAAGCCCGATCAGCATCGTCCGCGCGGTGGAGCCATACGAAGCCTTCCTCCAGAAGCACTGCGTCCGCTGTCACGGTCCGGAGAAAGAGAAAGGCGACCTGCGCTTCGATAAGCTCTCACGCGATTTCAAACTCGGCGCCGACACCCATCATTGGGCCGAGGCGATGGAGAACGTGAACTCCGGCGAGATGCCACCTAAGAAGGACAAGGAACCCAAGCCAACACAGGCGGAGATTGCCGCCTTCGTGACAAGCCTAGACGGAGCTCTGAAGGAAGGCCGCGCTTCACGTCTGGCAGCACGCCCGTCGGTCGCCCACTATCGGCTGAGCCGGCAGGAGTATCAAAACACCGTCTACGACCTGCTGGGCGTCCGCTATGACCCCACCAAGCAAGGGGAGCTGAATGAAGACACCCGCTGGCACGGCTTTGAACGTATCGGATCGGAGCTTTCACTTTCGCCGTCGCATGTGGATCGGTATTACCGGGCGGCGGGCGGCGTGTTGGATCGCGCCTTCACCGCAAGCATGGAGCCACGCAAAATCCGCAAGACCGCTGCGGAATTACTTCCCACTGGCGGGAAGGCGCAGCAGGCGGCACTGGACCGCTTCGGCATCAAGCGCCCCCTGCGCTGCTTCATCTACCCCGGCGCCCTTCCGAACAACGGGCCTGCCGCCTTCTCCGCTGGTTGGTTTGGACAAGGTATCGGGCCACAACACAGCGGGCTCTACAAAGTCCGCATTAAGGCCAGCGGCATCCGCCCTCTCGGCGGCCAGCCAGCTCACCTGACCATCGGCGTCCCGGGAGAAAATGAAAATCCGATGGCCAGCCGGCTCCTCGGCATGGATATCACCGCCCCTGAAGACCATCCTGAGGTCTATGAATCAGTGGTGTCGCTCGAGTTACCGGCTAACCTACGCTTCAACCTGGAAGCCAGCCATCAGCTGAGCGGAATTCACACCCACCGGTTGTTTGGCAGCACGATCTTCACCCACAGCAGCGAGACCATGTTGACCGCTCCGGCGTTCCCGCAGCTGTTCGACGATAAAGGCAACGGCCTTTACTCGCTGGTGCTCCTCGACTGGATCGAGTGGGAGGGGCCGCTGGTGTCGGAGGCCGAAAAAGCCCGACGCAAAGACCTGCTGCCGCCCGACAACGCTTCGCCCGAGGTGGTGGCGGAGACTTTACAACGCTTTGCCGAACGCGCTTGGCGCCGGCCGGTGAAGAAAGAAGAACTGGAGCTGTATCTTCAGTCCTACCGCACCGAACGCGCCGCCGGCGAGAAGCTAGCTGATGCCTATCGGGTCGCCTTGCAGGGCGTGCTGACCTCCCGACACTTCATCTACCTCGTCGAAGGAGAAAAGGTGACCCGCGAACGACTCACCCAGCCAGAACTCGCCTCGCGTCTCTCCTATTTTCTCTGGAGCTCGATGCCGGATGACGGCCTCTCCACTGCGGCCAAAGATGGTAAACTCAGCGGCGACGGTCTCCCGAAAGAAGTGGACCGGTTACTCGCCGACGGCAAAGCCAGCCGCTTCGTCGATGACTTTGCGCGCCAATGGCTGCAACTGCACCGCGTCGGTATGTTCCCGCCCGACAAGAAACTCTATCCGAGTTACGAGGCATGGCTGGAGACCAGCTTGAAGGCCGAGCCGGTGGAATACTTCCGCGAACTCTTCGCGAAGAACCTGTCCGTAGACGCCTTCATCGACTCCGACTGGACCATGGCCAACGCCCGGCTCTGCGAATTCTACGGCTTGCCCGAACCCAAGACCGATGGCTTTCAACGGGTCTCGCTCAAGCCCGAAGATCATCGCGGCGGCCTGCTGACGATGGGTGCGGTCCTAGGACTGACCTCTGACGGCACCCGTCATCGTCCAATCCACCGCGGCGTCTGGCTCAGCGAGACCATCTTAGGCAAGACGCCCCCGCCCCCGCCCGCCAACGTACCAGCCATCGAGCCCCCTACGCCGCAAAGCCCCAAGGCCTCCCTGCGCGATAAGTTGGCGGCACACTCCCAGAACCCGAACTGCGCCGCCTGCCACGCCAAGATCGACCCTCTTGGCTTCGCCTGGGATAACTACGATGCCATCGGTCAGTGGCGCAGCGTCGAGAAAGTGCCGGCCGGGATCGGCGCCGACCCGACCATCAACCCGGCGGGCGAACTACCCGACGGCCGCACCTTCAAAGACTCCCTCGGCTTCAAAAAACTGCTAGTCGCGGACCGTGACGCCGTCGCGAAGGCCTTCATCGAGCACCTCTGCACCTACGCCCTCCGCCGCGTGCTCACGTTTGACGACAAGGATGAGGTTAACGCCATCGTCGCCGAAGCGAAGAAGCACGACTACCGCATCAAGGATATCGTGAAAGCCGTGGCCACGTCGGAACTGATACGGAAGCGATGAGTAGTGTTCCTAGTTCATTGTTCATGGTTCTTCGTTGCCCAAGCCAAGAGGAGGGTGAAATCATGGCTGCGCTCCCTCGGCCAAAGAACGCGGAACTCCGAACAAAGAACCCTCCCCCCATGCCCATCCGTAGCTTTGAGGAAATCGAAGGTTGGCAGTCGGCACGCGAGCTGACGAAGCAAGTCTACGCCATCACCCGACATGGCGAATTCGCACGGGACTTCGGATTACGGGATCAAATCACCCGCGCAGCGGGCTCGGCTATGCATAATATCGCCGAAGGCTTCGACGGCGGAAGCAATCCGGAGTTCATCAAGTTCCTACGCTATGCCCAGCGATCATGCGCTGAGGTTCAGAGCCAACTGTACGTTGCCCTAGACCAGGGCTACCTCAACCGAGAGGAGTTTGACCTCATCTACGCACAAGCGGAGCTCACCCACGCCAAGGTCGGCGGCTTCATCCGCTACCTCCTTAACAGCCCCACCCCAGCCCCTTTCAAACCAAGAACTAAGAACCAAAAACTTTTCTAAAATGTCCCACCATCTTACACGTTCTTCCTGGTTTGTTTTCCGTTCGTTGAAGGCGGGCTTAGTTCTTTGTTCTTCGTTGATGTTTGTCAGTGCCTTTGCCGCCAACGAAGCACCAAGCACCAAGAACCAAGAACAACCTGCCGTCCCCTTCCGCCCAGAAGCCGGGAAGTTCCCCCCTTTGGAAAAGGCCAAAGCCTACGACGGCCAACTCATCTTCGTAGACCATGCCAATCGCCGCGGCAGCATCCGTGTGACTGGCGGAGAACTGATGCATTCCACCGCCCCGCAACCGTTTGCCATGCTCCCATATGGCATGGTCCGCTATCACGGTGCGCCCGCTGACCTCAGGGACGTCCCGCTCGGCACCATGATGCACGGTCTCTTTTATCTACCTCCGGACCCCAAGCTCTCCTCGGTGCCAGTCGTCGCCAAAGCCAGCGTGACCCAACCCGCCGAGAACCACGCCATCCTGCTGGAAGACGAACCCAGCTTCTGCCTCCGGGAGGGTAAGGTCTGGAAGTTGAAGGAGGTAACCCTCCAGGGCGGCACGCAAGGGATGATTGTTGCCCATCGTGAACCGAAGGCAGGCGGAGAAGGCAAGGAAGTTGAACGACAAATGAGCATCGATACCTCCACCCGTTTCTGGCGCGGCCGCGAGCAGCTCGGGCTCGCGGACTTGATTGCCGAGGGCCTGCTGCCTGCCGACGGCAAGAAAATCCTCGACGATCAAGAGGTCTATCTAGGTATCGCCTGGAAACCCGACGGGAATTGGTTTCGACGTACGGGCAATCGCCTGCACATCTCAGATATCTGGCTGGATGCAAAGGCACTGCAGCGCGCCTCCCAGTACCAGACCGCGGTGCATCGGGAGCTGATCCGGTGCCGCTGGATGCCCGCGTACGTAGATGCCGTCGAGTACGGAAAGTTCGGTAGCTCCACCGTGACCGCGACCTTGTTCGGCGGCATGGACCCCTCCCTTTATGCCGATTTCAAGAAGGGCATCAACGGGCAGCTCGCGGTATCCGAAGTAAATTTGAAGCATGCGTATGGGACAGTGTCGGAAACCTTAGTGGCCAACTCGGGCCCCATCCTGGACGTGATCAAACAGGAGAAAGAGATCCCGCTGGGGAGTAGCGGGATTCAAATCCAAATCAAGGTGACCCAGATCATGGAGGGGGTTCGTCCCGGCAGAATCATCCGGATCCGACCGATGAGCTGGCCCGATGACGCGGTGCCGCGAGAGGAATACACCGAAGGCCATCTGGACGAACGCTTCCCGTCTCCGGACAACATGCCCAAGTACGGGCCAATTCGTTTGAATTGAACGAAGAGACGAAGGCGGTCGTTCTTGGTTCGTTGTTCTTAGTTATTAGTTCTGGTGCGAAGGGAAACGAGGTAGGGACGTGATTGCCATCACGTCCGTGGGCGGACGGATATTAGAATGGTCGGTGACCTTGCCCGGTTAGACGCATGTGCGGATGCGAACGGCGGTCATGGCAATGACCGCCCTACCCATGACAGGTGATAGCGGTTGGCGGTTAGCGGCTGGGAGTAACCGGCCGACCGAAGGTAAGGTCGAAACCGGATGTTAATCAGGTAAATGGGCCTTAAATATTCTCCAAAGAATAACCTTTAAGGAATTCAACATCGGCTATCATAAGGCCACCCCATGGCCATCACCTATCTGAAATCGGGCAAGCCCGAAAGCGAACGCGTCGAAGACGACTCCAAAGTACGCGCGATTGTCGAAAGCACCTTAGCAGATATCGCCGCCCGAGGTGATGAAGCCGTGCGTGCTCTGTCCGTTAAGTTCGATCGCTACGACCCAGTCAGCTTTAGGCTCAGCCCGTCTGAAATCGAGGCGGCGATAGCCAAGGTCTCGGCCCGCGATCTTGCCGACATTCGCTTCGCCCAAGCGCAGATCCGTCGTTTTGCGGAAGCACAGCGTGCTACCATGACCGACCTCGAGGTGGAAACGCTCCCCGGCGTCATCCTTGGCCATAAGAATATCCCCGTGCAATCGGTCGGTTGCTATGTGCCGGCCGGCAAGTTTCCAATGGTGGCCTCAGCCCACATGTCCGTATTGACCGCGTCCGTCGCGGGCGTGCCGCGGATTATCGCAGCAGCGCCACCCCAAAACGGCGAACCCCATCCCGCGATCGTCGCAGCCATGCACTTGGGCGGCGCCCACGAAATCTACGTTTTGGGCGGCATGCAAGCAATCGGGGCCATGGCCTTGGGAACGGCGACGATCGCTCCCGTGGACATGATCGTCGGCCCAGGCAACTCCTTTGTGGCCGAGGCCAAACGGCAACTCTTCGGCCGCGTAGGCATCGACCTCCTCGCCGGTCCGACCGAGACGATGGTAATCGCGGACGACACCGTCGACGCCGAGCTTTGCGCGACCGATTTACTCGGGCAGGCCGAACATGGTTACAACTCGCCGGCTATCCTGCTGACTAACTCAGCCAAGCTCGCCCACTCGACCATCGCGGAAATTGAGCGTCTTCTCAACATCCTGCCCACGGCAGAAACTGCGCGCGCATCGTGGCGAGACTACGGAGCGGTAATCCTCTGCGACACCTATGAGGAAATGCTCACCATGGCTAACGAGATTGCGTCCGAACACGTGCAAGTGATGACTAATCGTGATAACTGGTTCCTTGAAAAAATGACCAGTTACGGCGCGTTGTTCCTGGGTCCGCGAACCCATGTCGCCAATGGCGACAAGGTGATCGGCACCAACCACACCCTGCCGACCCGTAAGGCCGGGCGCTACACGGGCGGACTCTGGGTTGGGAAATTCCTCAAAACCCACACCTACCAAAAGGTCCTCACCGATGAAGCCGCGGCTTTGATTGGTAAATACGGCTCACGGCTCTGCATGCTCGAGGGATTCGTGGGGCATGCCGAACAGTGCAATATGCGCGTCCGGCGTTATGGTCGTGAAGACGTGGCGTATGGCGCCGCGGCCGAGTAAACCTAACAGTTACCGCGTACCCTTTTAAAAATCCAAATCCTTTCCCCGAAACCCCAACCCCAAGCCGCAAGCCCCATGTTGACAGAAATCTATTGGTCCAAGCCCCAAGGCAAAATCCCCAACAACCGATTCCCCCTGTTGGTACACCGCAACGCCGTCCCCGGTGGTGGCACCGAGGCGATGAAGACCCGGCTTCGCACGAACGGTTGGTCCAATAACTGGGACTACCCCGGTGTTTATGTCTACGCCCACTTCCATTCTACCACGCACGAATGCCTCGGCTGCGTCAAAGGCTGGATGGAGATCAATGTTTCCGCTGGCGAGAGCGGCTGGACCCTTCTACGCATCACTACCGGCGACGTGGTCGTCATCCCGGCGGGAGTCAGCCACGAGATGATCGCCCAGTCCGAGGACATTCACATGTGCGGCGGCTATCCAGGTGGGCGCGATTGGGACGATATCCAGGAAGCTTTCCTTAGCGATGAGGACTACAAGCGAGCCTGCAAACGTATCATGATGCTGCCCATTCCCGACCGGGATCCCGCGACTGGGGAACCGATGCCGGAATGGCATGCCGCACCCTCGTCGGTGGAAGGCGGCTGGAATGACTGGCGAACCAGTCTCGACACGCGGTCCGCTAAAATCTGAACCCTTGAGCGAGGCACCGCCCACGCTGCGCCTGCAGCGCACTACTTGCGGGGCAGGTCCTGTCTTATTGCTGCTCCACGGCGTCACGCGCAGCGGGGCGGACTGGGCACCGCTTTTGCCGGCACTCCAAGAAGATTGGACCGTGATCGCGCTCGACCAACGCGGGCACGGCAGTTCGCCGCGCGCGGAGCGTTACCTGGTCACCGACTTCGTCGCCGATACCGTCCAGTTTGTCCGGAATGAAGCCGCTGGACCCGTCGTCATCTTCGGACATTCTTTGGGGGCCATGGTAGCCGCGGCGGTCGCGGCGGAGTTACCGGACCGGGTGCGCGGCGTCATCCTTGAAGACCCGCCCTTTCACACCATGGGGAAACGCATCGCGAACAGCACGTGGCAGGCGCTTTTCATTGGCATGAGAGCAGCTGCCGAAACGGGCGGTGGCACGGAAGTAATCACTGAGGCCCTCGCAAACATTAGCCTCCCAGCCAGCGGCGGCGGCTTCAAACGCCTCGGCGACCTGCGCGATCGAGCCTCTCTGACTTGGAGCGCCGAGTGCCTCCGCCAACTCGACCCGAAGGTGCTCACACCCGTCATCGAAGGGCGCTGGCTCGATGGCTATGACTTCCCCTCTCTGCTCTCCGGCGTCCGCTGCCCCACCTTGTTGCTCCAAGCCGACCCCTCCACCGGTGGCGCGCTGACGGATGAGGATGCGGCAACCCTCCAGTCCCTCGTTTCAGGCTGCCAGCATGTGCGATTCCCCGGCTGCGGCCACAATCTGCACCGCGACCGACCAAAGGAAGTCCTGCAAGCGTTGCAGTCCTTCGCCGCATTATTAACTGGGGCTTGAGGGTGGGACGTGATTGCCATCACGTCCGTGGGCGGATGGAGATTGGAAAGCTCCGTGACCTTGCCCGGTTCGACGCGCGTGCGGATGCGAACGGCGGTCATGGCAATGACCGCCCTACCCATGACAGGTGGAAGCGGTTGGCGGTTAGCGGTTGGGAGAGACAAGGGAAATCCGGCCTCCCCATGAGTTGTGCATCAATCTAACCGCTAACCGCCAACCGCTAACCGCTTTCACCTGCCCTCGCTTCCTCCTTTATCATCCCTCCTTCATCCTCCATCTTCTCCGCCATGCCCTCCCGCAAATCCGCCTGGATCGATGTCACCATCCCGTTCGCGAATGGGATGCACACTTGGCCGGGCAATCCGCCGACGGTGATCAAGCCTCACGCTGCGCTAGCCAACGGTGACGTCTGCAATGTGTCGGTCTTCAACCTGAACACCCATGCGGGTACGCACATGGACTCCCCTTGGCACTTCCTCAAAGGCCTTGGCACGATGGACGACCTACCCTTCGACGCCGTCATTGGCCCCTGCCGCGTGGTGGAGATCAAGGACACCGAATCAATCAAGCCGGCCGAACTCGCGAAGCTGAAGCTCAAGAAAGGCGAGCGCATCCTGTTCCGCACCCGCAACTCGCAGGTGAGCTGGAAGAAGAAGTCCTTCGATAAGGATTTCGTCTACCTTTCCAAGGAAGCCGCCCAATACCTCGTCGACAAAGGCATCCGCACCGTCGGCATCGACTACTTCAGCGTCGGCGGCTTCTACAAAGACTCCGTCCCGACCCACCACATCCTACTGGGCAAGAAGGTCTGGATCATCGAAGGGCTCAACCTCGCGAAGGCCAAGCCTGGCCGCTACGAGATGATCTGCCTACCGATCCGCATCGAGAAAGGCGACGGCGCCCCCTGCCGTTGCATCCTCCGACCGCTCTAAGGTCAGCTCAGCGACTTCTTGCCCCGCGCGAAGGCGCTCGGGGTCACCCCGGTGTGACGACGGAACTGGGCGGTAAAGCTACTCTGATCGCAGAAACCCAGTCGCATGGACAACGAACCGAGTTTCTCTTCGCCTTTGATGATACTTTCGCAGGCGGCGCGAATCCGGCACTTCATCCAATAGTCGCGCGGCGATAGGCCGAGCGCATCGGTAAAACGACGCTGCAACTGGCGCACGGAAAGGTCACACGCCTCCGCGAGGACCTGCGCGGAAGGATACTCCAGGAGATTCTCCTGCAGCATCTTGGTCGCGGGGCCGATCTTGACATTGAGCGAAGCGATGGGCGACTGACCCATGCACACGCGGGAGATACCCAGGATGCCGATGATCTCGCCCTTGCGATTACGGACGGGATATTTGCTCGTGACGTGCCAATCCGGCAGGCCGACGGCGTCCAGGCAGATTTCAATCTTATCCAAGACCGGCTGACCCGTGCGATAGACGATGGCGTCATCCGCCACATAAGACTCAGCCATCGCGCCAGGCGTGAGGTCTTGGTCCGTCTTAAAGAGCATCTCCCAGGCTTCACGGAAACCGTGGCGAGTCGTCCAGAGTCCGCTCGCATACAGGTGCTCGCCAGAGCGGTTCTTCAGGAAGCACAGGAAGCCTGGCAGCGAATCGAAGATTGCCATGGTCTCCACGTCGATGACCACCTCGCGCAGGTACTCCTTCTGCTTCTGCAGGAGCTCGGCTTGGCTGAGTGACGCTTTTGGCATAAAGTCGGTATGGGGTGATAAAAAATCAGGACTGGCGAGACTTAATAGGTTAAACACCTGTCACTATTATCTAAAACCGATTTGCCCCGAAGGTTACAGTCAACAATATTGCCCTACTCGCATGAAGCCCGTTGTCCAAATCTCCCTAGACCTGACGAACATCGACGAGGCTCTCGAAACGGCGGCGATGGCAATGCGGGCAGGGGTCGATTGGCTAGAAGCAGGCACCCCTCTCATTTTAGCCGAAGGACTCCACGGCGTTCGCGCCCTGCGGAAGGCTTTCCCGAACATCCCGATCGTGGCCGATTTGAAGACGATGGACGGCGGCTACCTCGAAGCGGAGATGATGGCTAAGGCCGGCGCCACCCACGTGGTGGTAATGGCCCGCGCCCACGAGGAAACCCTGAAGGTCATCGTGAAGGCCGGCCGTGACCACGGCGCCAAGGTCATGGGCGATAACCTCGGCTGCCCCGATATGGTCGCCGGCGCCAAGCTCTGCGAAGACCTTGGCTGCGATTTCGTCATCCACCACATCGGTTACGACGAACGCCGCGGCATCGCCGCCCGCGGACTCCGCATGCCTAGCCCGATGGATCAGCTCCGCGAAGTCGTCCAGGCGGTCAATGTCCCCGTCCAAGCCGTCGGTGGCCTCACCCTCGAACAGGCCGTCCGTTGCCCGGAATACGGCGCCCCGCTCGTCGTCCTTGGCGCTCCGCTGACCATCGACGCCGACGCCTTCAAGACCGCCTCGGGCGACCTCGAATCCTCCCTGCGCCTCATCTGCCAGAAGGTCCACGCCTACGGTGACGTCAAAGTCGGCCGCTAACTTTCCTACCCCTACCCCCAACCCTACCCCTTTCTTCTCATGTCCTCCTCCCCCGCCGTCGTTAATTTCGCCCCCGAAAAGGGCTCCGTCGAGATCCGCGAGATCGCCCGCCCAGTCATCGGCGAAGAAGACGTCCTGCTCGAAGTCGCCAACGTCGGCGTCTGCGGCAGCGACCTTCACCAGTGGACCGCCGACCACTCCTGGCCCGTCAACTACCCGGTCGTCCTCGGCCACGAATTCGCCGGCCGCATCGTTGAACTGGGCAAGAAGGTCGAAGGCTGGAAGGAGGGCGACCGTGTGGTCAGCGAGACCGCCGCGATCATCTCGCAGAACAACCCGATGACCCGCCGAGGGCTCTACAACCTCGACCCGACCCGCAAGGGCTTCGGCTACGGCGTCAACGGCGCGATGACCAAGTATGTCCGCGTTCCGCAACGCATCCTCCATGCGGTACCCGACGCCCTGCCCTTCGAACAGGCCTGCCTCACTGAGCCTTGCTGCGTCGCCTATAACGCCGTGGTGAAGAACGCCCGCATTGAACCCGGCGACCGTGTGGTCGTCCTCGGGCCCGGCACGATCGGCATCCTCTGCGCGGCGATGGCCAAGCAGTGCGGCGCCGAAGTCGCCATCGTCGGCCTCCCGCAAGACGCGCATCGTCTCGCCATCGCCAAGCAGTATGGCTGCGAAGTCATCATCGGCGACGCCAAGCCCTGGGCCCAGCAGCGCGACGGCCTCGGCTGCGACGGCGTGATCGACGCTGCCGGCGCCTCCGCGACCTTGAAGATCGCCCTCGATATCGTCCGCCCCGCCGGCTGGGTCAGCAAGGTCGGGTGGGGCCCTCAGCCGCTCGGCTTCAACCTCGATCCGCTCGTGCAGAAGAACATCACCCTGCAGGGCAGCTTCAGTCACAACTGGCCGATCTGGGAACGCGTCATCGCCCTCATGGCCAGCGGCCAGTTCGACGTCCGTCCGATCATCGGCGGTGTCTGGCCCATCACCGACTGGCACACGGCCTTCGAGAAGATGCACAAGGGTGAAGTAGTGAAATCCGTCCTCAAACCTGTCTGATCATGCGCCTCCAAGACAAGGTCATCCTTATCACCGGCAGTTCGACCGGTATCGGCAAGGCTATCGCCAAGCGCTGCGTGCGCGAAGGCGCCAAGGTCATCATCCACGGACTCGAGAAGGACCTCGCCGCCGAGACGCTCGCCGAGGTCGGCGCGGCCAACGGCGTCGTCCACATCGAAGACCTTATGTCCCCGGGCTGCCCGCAGCGTCTGGTCGACCTCGCGGTGAAGACCTTCGGTAAGCTCGACGGCGTGGTGAACAACGCGGCCATCATCGCGCAGGGCAACATCCAGACCACCGATGCGGCCTTCTTCCACAAGATGCTCGCAGTGAATACGGTGATTCCATTCCTGCTCATCCAGGCCGCCCTGCCCCACCTGTCCAAGGCCCATGGCGCGGTGCTCAATATCGGCAGCGTCAACGCCTACTCTGGCGAACCGAACCTCCTTCCGTACAGCGTATCGAAGGGCGCCCTGACGACCCTGACCCGCAATCTCGGCGACACGCTTCACCGCCTCAACGGCGTCCGCGTTAACCAGATCAACCCGGGTTGGGTACTCACGGAGAACGAAGCCAAGCGTAAGAAGGAGCACGGGCTCAAGGACGACTGGTATGCCGACCTGCCCCGCGTCTACGCGCCTTCGGGTCGCCTGATCACGCCTGACGAGATCGCCGCAGCGGCCATCTATTGGCTCGCCGACGAAGCCGGTCCGATCAGCGGCTCGGTCGTCGAACTGGAACAGCACCCCTTCATCGGTCGTAACCCGCCGAAGGATCCGGAAAGCCTGCCGGGACAGAAAGCCTGACCATGCCGAAGATCGCCGCCTTCCCAAAGGCCTACATGCATGCCCTCTGCAAAGACGGCACGATGAAGCTCTCTGAGTGGTTCAAACTCTCCGCCACGCTCGACGTCCAAGGCCTGGAATTCTACGCCGGCTTCCTCGAGATGGCCGATGAGTCCAACTGGCCGCTCTTCCGCCGCCAGGTCACCGACCTCGGGATGTCCATCCCGATGATGTGCTGCTCGCCCGACTTCACGCATCCGGACAAGGCCTTCCGCGACGCCGAGATTGCCAAACAGAAGCGTTGGATCGACATGACCCACGCGCTCGGCGGCTCCTACTGCCGCGTGCTCAGCGGCCAGCGCCGTCCTGAGCTCTCCGACGCCGAAGGCGTGCGCCTCGCCGCCGACAGCATCATCGCCTGCATCCCTTACGCCAAGGAACGCGGCATGACGCTCATCCTTGAGAACCACTACAAGGACGATTTTTGGATGTACCCCGAGTTCGCCCAGAAGATGGACGTCTTCTGCGCTTTGGTGGACGCCCTGCCCTCCGACGGCTTCGGCGTGAACTACGACCCCAGCAACGCCTACATCGCCGGCGACGACCCCATCGCACTGCTCAAGCGCGTCTCGCACCGTGTCGTGACCATGCATGCCTCGGACCGTTACCTCATCGAAGGCACGCTGGAAGACCTCCGGAAGGAAGAAGGCGGCGCGGCCGGCTACGCCAAGCGCCTCCGCCACGGCGAGATCGGCAAAGGACTGAACGACTACGACGCCATCTTCACCGAGCTGAAGCGCGTCGGCTTCGACGGCTGGATCAGCATCGAGGACGGCGTCGATGGCATCGACCAGCTCCGCCGCAGCGCCGACTTCCTCAAGCGCAAGACCACCCAATACTGGGGCTAAGATTTATGCGAACACTCATCACGTGCATCCTCACCTTAATCGCGCTAACCGCGACCGCCGCTGAGAAGACGGACGTCGTGGTCGTAGGCGCGACCCCTTCCGGCGTCGCGGCCGCGGTCGCTGCCGCCCGCTCGGGCGCCAAAGTCGTCCTGATCGAAGAATCCCGTCACGTGGGCGGCATCCTGACCGGAGGTCTTACCAACACCGACATCCGTAAGACCGGTGCCGTCGGCGGACTCTACGTCGAATTCAAACGCCTGGTGGTCGAACACTACACGAAGACCTACGGCGCGAATTCGTCGGAACTGAAGCTCTGCAAGGACGGCAACATGTTCCAGCCCAAGGTCGCTGAACTCGTCTTCCGGCAACTGCTGACGGCCGAAAAGAACGTACGGCTCATCGAAGGCGCTCGGGTCGTCGCCGCGCTCACTCCGAACGGCCAAGCCACCCCAGGCCGCCGCCTCGATGGCGCCATGCCCAAGGCCTTCGGCCCGAAGCAGAAGCTGACTTCGGTGACGTTCGAAACGTCTTCTGGCCGCAATACGATCGAAGCCTCGGCCTTCATCGACGCGACATACGAAGGCGACCTCGCCGCCCTCGCCGGCGCCGACTACCGTGTGGGTCGCGAGAGCACCGCTGACTTCAAGGAAAAGCACGCCGGCAAGATCTACATCCGTTTCGGCGACAGCAATCCCCTGCCGGGCTCGACCGGCGAGGCCGATGCCGGCATCCAAGCCTTCTGCTTCCGCTTCCACCTGACCAAGGACCCGGCGAACCTGTTGCCGGTAGAGAAGCCCGCCGACTTCAACCGGGACGATTACAAGTTCCTGCTCGCTGACTTCCGAGGCGGCAAGCTGACCCGACTCAACCAAGCGGTGCAGTTCTACGCGATGCCCGGCGGAAACTTTGAGATCAACAGTAACCACCCCAGCCACGAGACCGGCGTGCCGAGCGAGTCGCTCGATCTCGCCGAAGAGAACTACGGCTGGCCCGAAGCCGGTGTCGCCGAACGCGCCCGTCTCTTCCGCCGCTATTGGAACTACCAGGAAGGCCTGATCTGGCTGCTCCAGAATGACGCCGAAGTCCCCGCCGACATCCGTAAGGACGCCCAGCAGTGGGGCTTCCCGAAAGATGAGTTCACCGACAACCGCGGTCGGCCGCACCATATCTACGTCCGCCAAGGACGCCGCATCTGGGGTGAGCACACCGTCACGGAGAACGACGCCAAGTTCCTCGAAGCCACCGGACTGCCCGCCCATAAGCCTGACGGCATCGCCATCGCGGAATACCCGTTCGATAGCCACGCCGTGACCCGCTTCGATCCAGCCTATCCCCTGCTCCGTCCGGGCTACTTCTACGTCGAACATGAGCCGTTCCAGATTCCTTACCGCAGCCTGTTGCCCAAGACCGTCTACGGTCTGCTCGTGCCCGTGGCTTGCTCCGCCTCGCACGTCGGCTACCAGACCATCCGCATGGAGCCCGTCTTCATGGCCCTCGGTGAAGCCTCCGGCATCGCCGCCGCTCAGGCGGCCTCCACCCAGATCGAACTCCGCAAGATCGACGTCCCCGCCCTCCAACGCGAGATCCTGAAGCGCGGCGGAGTCATCCTCTACGAAGCCACGGCCAAGCGCCCGGCAGGACTTTGAACATGAAACTGGCCCGCTTAGCCTGCATCGCGCTGCTCATACCCTTGCTGAGCGGATGCGTGAGCCAAGTCGGCGACGTCGCTTCCCTGCGCCGCTCCTTCGAGGCCGCCAAGCCAGGCGATACGCTGGTCATCCCTCCGGGCGACTACGCGTTGGACGGCAAAGTGCCGATCCCGCTGAAGTCCGACCTGACAGTCATCGCCGAAGGGGCGACCTTCCGACTGCCTGAACACATGGGCGACAAAGCCCGTGCGGTGGTCTTCCAAGGAGAGGATATCCGTAACCTGACCTGGCGGGGCGGTCGCTTCGTGGGTCGCGTATTTGACCAGTCGCGCTCCGACAACACCTGGGAGCCCAACGTGAACACACGGGGCATCCTCATCACGACCTCCGCGGGCGGCCGAACTGAGAACCTGCGCTTCGATAAGATCCAATCCGACGGTCTGGCCGGAGCGGCCATCACGGTCCTCGGGGCCGAGAAGAAAGGCTCGAAGAAGGAAATCCTGACCTACGCGAAGGATGTCCGCGTAACGGACTGCCGCCTGGAACGCACCGGCAAATACATGTGGGATTACGGCTTCCTCTGGCAGATCACGGTCTGGCCGGAAGAATACGGCGCAGCCGAGCATGCCCATGCGGCCAAATACTTCCGTCACGACCTGGTCCGCGATGGCGTCAAGATGACCGCCGGGGACGACCGCGTGTTCTTCGATAATCAAAAGCCGCTGCCTATTTCCAAAGTCCGCGAAGGACTCGAAGTCGCCCGCGGTTATGACTCCCTCTGCTTCTTCGGGGACACCCTCCCTTCCAACCTCGTCCGTGGCCGCCAGTATTTCGTCGTCGAGAGCACCCCGAACTACATCCGCATCGCCGATAAGCCCTTAGGCGCCCCGATCCGCTTCCAGACCTCGGCCGGCCCGAAGACCAAACTCATCACCCCACTCTTCTTCGCCCACCTAGCCCTCTACTCGCCTAACGGGGCCGGTCCGGGCAAGGGCGCCCTCGACCTCGTGGGCTGCGAAGACGTGGATGTCCGCGGTAATACCCTGAGCGCCCTAGGTGATACGATGCACATCCAGAAGAGCCGACGCATCGTCTTCGACCGCAACCAGATCACAGGCTCCCGCATGGGCGCCTTCTTCCTCGCCGAATTCTGCCAAGGCGCCCTGATCACGAACAACGTCGTCGACGGGACCAACGGCTCCCGGGTGGTCAGCATCGAGCAGTCCAGCCAGGACGTGGTCGTGCGGGGCAACACCTTCCGAAACGGCGGACGCGGGTCCTGGATCAACCAGCCCCGCAACCTGCTCATGGAGGACAACGTCTTTGAGCACAACACGACCAAGTGCGAACGTGACCCCAAGCGCGGACGACGCAGCTTCGTGACCGGCGAGTACGAGGAATACGCCGAGGTATATTTCACCACCTACGAAATCGACGGCACCTACGGCAACGTAGTCCTGCGGAACAACCGCTTCATCAGCGGGCCGAATGCCAAGCATGCCATGACCTTCATGCCGGGCGGATCCAACATCGTCATCCAAGGCAATCGCTTCGAAGGCCCCGTCCGCGATATCCCACCGGCCAAGGGATGCTCCGGCGTCGACATCTCCGGAAACACCGGGCTGACTCCCTGACATGAATCCGGAAATCGTCCGCCCCAACATCGTCGGCCTCGGGGAGGTCCTCTGGGACGTCTTTACGGACGCAGCGCACCTCGGCGGCGCCCCAGCCAACTTCGCCTGCCATGCCGCGGGCCTAGGTGGGGACGCGTGGGTCGTCAGCGCGGTGGGGCGCGATCCGCTCGGCGACGACGCCCTGGCCTCCCTTTCCGCTAAGAATGTCCACACGCTCTTGCTTCAGCGCAACGAACACCCGACGGGCACAGTCACGGTGACCCTCGATGCCGCCCAGCAGGCAAGCTACGTCTTCGCGTCCAACCCCGCCTGGGATCATATCGCTTGGAATGCCTCGCTGGCCCTGCTGGCCAAGAAATGTCAGGCGGTCTGCTTCGGCTCCCTCGCCCAGCGCGCCCCGGAAAGCCGGCGCACCGTCCGAGAGTTCCTCGAAAACACCTCCGCCGACTGCCTCCGCATCTTCGACGTCAATCTACGGCAGAACTTCTTCTCCCGCGAGATCATCGAATCCTCCCTCGGCTTCGCCAACGTCTTCAAGCTGAACAACGACGAAATCCAAGTGGTCGCCGACCTACTCGGCCTGCCCAAAGACGAGAAAGCCTTCGTGCTCGCCGTTGCCCAGCGCTTCGACCTCCACACCGTCGCCCTGACCCGTGGCGCGGCTGGCTCGCTTGTCTGGCATAAGGGCCAATACAACGAGAAGACCGCCCCGAAGGTCGCCGTCGTGGACACCGTGGGCGCAGGCGATTCCTTCACAGCCGCCCTGGCTATCGGCCTGCTCCGCGGCGAAGACCTTCCCCGCATCCATCAGCGCGCCGTCGACGTCGCCGCCTTCGTCTGCACCAAACCCGGCGCGACGCCTGAGTTACTCCCCGAGTTTCGAAGGTAGGGGCGAGCGGCCCGCTCGCCCGAGGCTGACCGAGCCGGTCAGCCCTACCCTATGCATCATGGTAGGGTCGGGACCGCGTCACGAGATAGCTGCATCTGGCAGGGCTGAGCGCCCCGCTCATCCGCGGCTGACCTAGGGTGGTCAGCCATACCCGATACAAAACAAAAGGACAGCACGTGGTGCAGCAGTTGACTGAAGGGTTCTTGCATAGGCCGGGGCGGGGACTAAAAATCAGTTATGCAGCCCCTTGTCGCGACCTATTGCCTGCTGGCTGCCCTGCTCCTTGCCCTCCCCAGCTCCAAGTTAAACGCCACGGAGTTTTTCGTGAATAAACAGGGCCTCGACTCGAATGCGGGCATGAGCCGCGCGAAGGCTTTCCTCACAATTCAGAAGGGCGTGGATGCGCTGCAGCCGGGAGACACTCTGAGCATTGGGCGTGGCGAGTATGCGGAAGCCGTCGCAAGGAAGGGGCTCGGCAGTATGGAAAAGGCCACGGTCATTCGGGCGGAGATGCGGGGCACAGTGCTACTGCGCGGGGATGTGGATGCGCCGGTGTTCAAGGCGGCTCCGGGAACACGACAGACGTTTGTGGCGGATTTCAAAGGCGATGTGCAAGCGGTGTATGAAGTGGACACGCTGAAGCGACTTGGTGCCCAGGTCACGCGAGCAGAGGTGGAGTTTCAGCCGGGTAGCTTCTGCTACGATGCGGCGGAGGCGAAGCTCTATGTCTCAAGCACGGATCTGCGCCCGGCTGATCAGCATCGCTACAGTATTCCCTTGGCAGGAGCGCATGGGTTGATGCTGGAGCAGCCAAAACGCGTGGTTCTGGATGGGATTGCGGCACGGGGGTTTGAGAAGGCGGTGATGCAAACGTGGCACACGGAGTCTTGCACTTGGGGCATTGTCTTGAAGGAAGCGAAAGATTGCGTAATCCGCCACTGCACGGCCTTCCTCAATGGCGGCGGCATCCTCGTGCGCAGCGGAAACGAAGGCGGCAACTTGATCGAAGACTGCGTCGCCTACGGCAACATCTCGCCGCATGGTTTTGAATGCGGCGGCGTGGTCGCCGTCGCTGCCCGCAATGATACGCTTCGCAACTGCGTGGCCTACAAATGCGGCGTGGGAGTCCGCATTTATGGCGGAGAAGGCTACGGTCTCATCGAGAAATCGCTGGGCTGGGGCAATATACTCGATCTCGGCATCAAGGGTGGAAAGACGGGGGAAATCTCCGATGTGCGCGACTGCGTGGCGTTGAGTTATCTACCGTCGCATCGAGAGGTGGTGCGATCGATTATTGGCTTCCGGAACATTAACCAGGAAGACGCGAAGGCGGGCACGGACTCGTCGATTCGTTTAAACTTCGAGCGCGTAAATCGGGACAAGGAATTCGCCGACCCGCTCAACTTCGACTTCCGCCTGCAAGCGACTTCCACGATGCGCGGCAGTGCGCCTAACAAGAGTGATCGCGGTCCATTCCCGTATCAGGCCAATATCTTTTACCTGAAGCCGGCGGGCGACGATGCGGCCGATGGTCTCTCGGTGCAGGCTGCGTGGAAGACGCTGGCACGTGCGGCGAAGGAGCTACGGGCCGGCGACACGGTTTACTTCGAGCAAGGCAACTATGAAAGCGATGTCACCTTCCACTGCGGCAAGACGGGTACTGCGCCGATCTCATGGCGCGCCCGTGGCACGGCGCGAGTCTTGATGCTTGGTACGATCAAAGTGGAGGGCAGTCAGGGCATCGAGTTTGAGCGGTTGAACTTCGCCCGTTCGGTCAGCGTCAACGCCAGCGAGCGGGTGCGCTTCAATAACTGCCGCTTCTTCGCGAAGGACCTGGGGCTGCACGCGAGCCAATGCGCCGGATTGACAATCACTCACAGTGAATTCACGCACTTCTCGCATGCCGCCGTGCAGCTCGATGGCTCCACAGGCGTGGAGCTAAGCAGTAACGTCTATGACAACCGGCAAGGCCCGGCGGTTGCGTTTCGGAGCGCCACAGAAGTGTCGGCGGCGCTCCGATACAGCGACTACAACAGTTACGCCGACGCTGGCAAAGTCTGGCTGGCGGGCGGTAAGGAAATCTCGCTGACGGCTGCGAGAAAGACATCACACGACGTCTATGCCCGAGAACTCCAGCCAATCTTTGCGATGCACGATGGCATTCCAGAGGTGGCCAATCGTAGCGTACTCGCCGTTGGTGGAGCCTTGGGCAAGAGCCTCGGCATTCACCAGGATCTCATGTCGAACACGCTGAGCATGACGGCACCGACGCTGCACTCCGTCACTGCCACCACGGCAAACATCGAGTGGCAGATGTCGCGCGGGTCCGTTTCGGGTATCGCCTGGGGCGAGACGCCTGCCTGTGCGAATCAGGGCAACTATAGGGTCTTCAACGATGAAGACACCTTCCGCAGTTACAGCCTCATCGGCTTGAAGCCCGGTACAACTTATTACTTTAAGCTGACCTCTGCCAAACTCATCTATCCACTGAATGATCATGGCCCGGGCGAAGTGGTGAACCCGAAGTATGAAGCCATCTCGTTCACGACGAAGTCCGCCGACTCAGCGCCCCAGACGCTCTATGTCGCCACCGACGGCAGCGACGCGGCCTCAGGCCTGGAGCGTGGGAAAGCCTGGCGTTCCATCGCGCACGCGGCAACGCAGGCGCTACCTGGAGACACCGTGTTGGTCGCGGGCGGCACTTACATTGAGAAAGTCCGGATACGTACAACCGGCACTGAAGGACGCCCGATTCATTTTAAGAATATTCCAGGCGAGAAAGTCATCCTCGATGGTAACGGTCGACGCATTGAAACCGCCTTCGCCATTAATGGGAAAAACTATATCACGGTGGACGGCTTCTATTTTCGTGACTTTCGTATGGGCGGCCAGGGCAACGTCTCGCAACGCGTCATCAATGTGAATCAAAGTAATCACATCACTTTGCGCCGCCTGCTCTGGGATGGACGGGGTGCAGGCTACGCCGGCGGCCTGCTCATGGGCGCGGACAGCAACGACTTGCTCGTGTCGAACTGCGTAATCATCCGCGGCTCTGACGGTATGGAGGTGACCGCTTGCCCCGGTTTTCGTGTCGAGCACTGCGTCTTTATCAGCCACATGATTGAGGCCATGAAGCTGGGTACGCCCGCAACACTGAGTAGCAATATCATCTGCGATAGCAGCGCTTTCAAAGCTAAGAATAACATCCATTTCATGTCCTTCGGCAATCAGGACGCCATCGTGGATCGTAATAACTGTTACTTCCTCCGCGTCCCTGAAACCCAACGCACGCTCTACTGGGTCCTCAATTTCAAAGAAGACGGCAAGGTTCTCGGCCACACCCGCATGACCTTGCCCGAATATAAGAAACGCGTCGCTCCCACCGACTCCATCGTGCTCGACCCCCAGTTCGCAATCTTCCAGCGCCTTGACCCTACCAAGGTTCCCGCTTTCCCCATTGACCAATTCGTGGACACCAGAGTCCCTCTTGATTTTCCCGATCTCTTCGCCACGAACCCCGAAGTGGTAAAACGCGGCATGGGCCTGCAACCGGAAGCGTTTGTGGGACGTTAATAGGGTCTGGCTATCAAATGGTAGTTGCGTGCAGCCTGCTCGACCGCGGCTGACCAAGGGTGGTCAGTCGTAACCGCTGCATCAAGGTAGGGTCGCCACTGCGTGGCGACCTAGCCCGTTAGCCGATGGTGAACGCCATGGTAGGGGCGTGGCCACGCCGCGCCCTCCGCATAGGAGTGCACGATAAATCGTGCCCCTACCATGGTTCGCCCTGCGGCGGCCGAGGTCGGCACGCAGTGCCGACCCACCCTCATTACCAAGTATACCGAATCGTATAGGTAACCGTCTTCTCTTCGTCGGGCTTGAGCGGGACGCGGAATTCGAGAGTGGTAGCGTCTTTCTTCTCATGCGGCTGGCTCTGGGCGGTGAGCGTCCAGTTACCGCCGTGGTTCGCATGCTCGACGACCCGGATCTCGACGGACTCCTTCTTACGGTTACGCACCTTGATCTCAAAAGTCTGGGTGG
>Ga0209500_10000643_pt1 | contig 29299 bp, 18 predicted proteins | sample S_140212_EF_Meta_FD_187323 | JGI IMG/M metagenome (GOLD analysis project Ga0209500, IMG submission 187323) | Freshwater microbial communities from Lake Simoncouche, Canada to study carbon cycling - S_140212_EF_MetaG (SPAdes) (version 2) | ecosystem: Environmental > Aquatic > Freshwater > Lake ...
CCAAAGCACGGGCGCCACGCTGGGCGGCGCCGTGACCATCAACGAGGGGGCCGTGGCCGTAACCGACTTCCGCTCGCTCGGGAACGTCAGTACTGGCACGATCGCCCTTGGTTCCGGAACCGGCGCGGTTCAGCTCATCATCGGCACTTCCGTCGCCCCCGGTTCCGCGGCGAACCTCACGTCGCAGCGGCGGATCAATATCGGATCCACCACCGGTAACGCCGCGATCTACGCAAGCCAGTCGGGGGCCAACCCCGTCTTGATCGCCAACATCGCGACGACCGGTGCTGGCACGAAGACGCTGATCCTCGGTGGCACGAGCACGGCCGACAACCTGATCTCGGGGACCATCGCGGACAACGGCGGCACGACCTCGCTGCGAAAGACCGGTCCCGGCACCTGGGGGCTCTCCGGCTCCAATACGTTCACGGGCACTGCCTCGATCCTCGCGGGAACGCTCAAGCTCAACGCCACCGCCGGCACCTCGAACGTCTTGGCCAACGCAGTCGGCATCACGTTCAATGCCGACTCGACGGTCGGCTCCGCGGGTGGCACGCTCACCTTCAACGGCTTCCTGAATACGCAGACCTCCGAGACCGTCGGCGCCCTCACGCCCACCGCCGGTGCCGGCAATGTCGTGGTCACAAACAACGGCGGCGCCTCGACGACGCTCACGTTCGCCTCGCTTGGCGCCCGCGGCACGGGCGCCACGCTCAACTACGCCCCGGGCTCGGCCGCCGGGATCGCGTTCACCACGGCGCCCACCGTCACCAACGGCATTATCGCCGCCGCCAGCGGCTCAGCCGCGTTCCAAACCTTCCGCGGCACCGACTGGGCGACCTACGCCAGCGGCTCGGTCGCGGCGGCGACCTACACGCCCCTGCCGGCGAGCGCTGCGACCAGCACCGTGAATTATTCGCTCTCGGCCGACACGACCGTTTCGGCGGCCATGTCCGTGAACACGCTGAAACTGATCGGCGCCGGCACGCCCCCCACCCTCACCCTCGGCGGCACGCTCACGCTCACCGCCAAGGGCCTGCTCTTCGACAATTCGTCGGGTGCGGCCACGATCAGCGGCAGCCAGCTCGGAGCCGCCGGTGACGAACTGGTGGTCTACACCGGCGGCACGGCCGCGGCCAACGCCCTCACGATCAACGCGGCAATCGGCAGCGGCACGGCCTCGCTCACGAAGTCGGGCCCGGGGCTGCTCGTGATCGGCGGGTCGAACGCATTCACCGGAAACACGATCATCAACGAAGGCACCGTGCGGCTCTCGGGCAGCACGGCCACGCTCGGTGCGATTACGGCCGCGGCCAACACGACCACGCTCCGCCAGGGCGCCACGCTCGACATCAACGCCGCCGGCCCCTCGCAGACGGTCACGATCGGCGCCCTCGCAGGCACCGGCACGATCACCAACTCCGGCGGCGGGGCGGGCACTGCCGGCACGCTCTCCATCGGCCAGGGCACGACGACGACGGCTGATGGCACGTTCACGGGCATCCTCCAGAATGGCAGCGGCGTGCTGAATGTCACCAAGAACGGCACGGGCAACCAGTCGCTCCTCGGCCTCTCCACCTACACGGGCGTGACGCGGATCAACTCCGGCACGGTCACGGTCGACGTGCTCGCAAACGGCAGCGTGGCCAGCGGCATCGGCCAGTCGGGGAGCGCGGCGGGCAACCTCGTCTTCAATGGCACGAGCACGCTGGCCTATGCGGGGAATAACCGCCTGACCACGGCCGACCTGGCCGTGGCCGTTGCGCAGACGGCCCGCACCGACCGGCTCTTCACGATCGAAGGCACGGGAACGACCACGATCGCGAGCAACGTCGGTCTCTCCAACGCCCTCGTCTGGACGAACCCCGGCGCGATCGCCCACTCGGGCTCTGCGGCCCGCACGATCACTCTCTCCGGCTCCTCGACCGGCGACAACGCGTTTGCCCCGCAGATCACCGATAGCGGGGCGGGAGCCAATATCACGAGCGTTCGCAAGGAGGGCGCCGGGATCTGGCTGCTCACCGGCACGAACAACACCTACACCGGGGCCACGACGATCGCCGAGGGTTCCCTCGGCTTTCTCGGCGGACTGCCGGCGAACAGCCCCCTGCAGGTGGGCGTGACGGGCTCGACGGGCACGCTCCTCATGTCGGGCACGCTCTCCCGCACGGTCGTCTCGTCGCCGGTCAGCGGCACGAACACGATCACGCTCGGCGGGGCGACGTCCGGGAACGCCGGCTTTGGCGCCGTGGGCACCAAGCTCGTCGTGGCCTTCCAGCAGTCGGGCACGCTCCAACAGCTCGTCTGGGGCACCAACGGCTTCCTCAGCAGCAGTGGCAATTTGGTGCTCGGCGCGTCGACGGCCTTGGCCGAGGTCGAGTTCCAGAATCCGATCAACCTCAACAATGCGACCCGCACGATCTCGCTCGTCAAAAACCCCTTCACTGCCGCCGACACCGCCACGCTCTCGGGAGTCATCTCGGGAAGCGGCGGCCTGGTGATCACGGGGACCGGTCGGCTGGTACTTGCCGCCGACAACACCTACTCGGGTGCGACCCAGTTCAATAGCGCCTCGGATAGCATCCTCGTGGTCCGGTCGTTCGGCAATTCCACGTACGGCTCGGCGGCCTCGAGCTTGGGCGCATCCGGGACCAGCTCGGCTAACGCCCTCACGCTCGGCAATGGCAGCCAACTGCAATACGTCGGCCCGGGCGAGGAGACCGACCGAATGATTCGGCTGACGGGGGGATTTACCCGAATTGATGCCATGGGCTCCGGTCCGCTGGTCCTCCAAAACATCGTCAACACCACGACCGGGAATACGCTCTTTCTCGGCGGCGAAAACTTCAGCGACAACGTGATCTCAGCGAATCTTTCCGGATTGACGTTGAATGTGTCGAATGTAAACACGAACGAGAAATCTCCATTTGACAGAACAACCGGCGGCCCGGCGACGACTCGCTGGATTCTTTCCGGATCGAATAGCCTTACGGGAACTCAAATCGCGAACTATTCCGCGCTCGGCTTTGGCTCCGACGCCGCCGGAAATATCGGCACGTTGAGGGCCGCGGCCAATCTCTTTGCCGTGGGCGGCGATCGCCGTCTGGCGTTCACGCTGGAGTGGCCAATAGATCTGGGTCAGGCGGCTCCCACCACGTTCTCAGGGGAATACGGCATCACGCTGACATCCCCTGTGAGGATCCTCGGTATTCAAAATGGCGTCGGCCTCCAGATCATGAATTCGATCGTGGCGGGAAAAACGCTCACGCTTGAAGGCGGCATCACTGACGGCGGCACCAAGGGGCCTGCGTTTTTTGATGGATCGGGCGACACCGTCGTCAGCGGCAACATCACCGGAGCGACGGCCCTGACGAAACAGGGCGCCGGGAGACTGACGCTCAGCGGCTCGAACGTCTACTCGGGCAATACCACGATCTCCGCCGGCATACTATCGATCTCGAGCACCGCCGCTCTGCCGGGCTGGAACGTGGCGGGCCGTTACCCGGTCGCGGCCGGCGCCGCGCTCGTGGTCGGCAACGGCGTGAGTGACGCCGACTTCACCACGATCCGCGTGACGGGAAGTACGGGTTTTGCGGCAAACTCGATGCTCGGGTTCGACACCGGCACGACCGCGGCCTTCGAACGCATCTACTCCGGCTCGTCGATCTCGGATCCAGCTGTCAATAATCCCCTCGGCCTCATGAAGATCGGCAGCGGCACGCTGACGCTGAACGTGGCCAACACCTACACCGGCACGACGACGATCAACGAGGGCGTCTTGCGGCTGGGTGTCGCCGGGGCATTGCCCTCGGCCAGCGCCATTGCGGTCAGCAGCAATGCCGCGCTCGACGTGGGCGTGAACTCGACGACGTCCGGGGCTGTCACGGTGAGCGGCACGAGTTCATCGATTTTCGGTTCGGGCACGCTCACGGCCGGCTCCTACACGTTCAGCAACACGAGTGGCACGTCGTCGGTGACGACCGTGCTCGCGGGGAATGCAGCCACGTTCACCAAGTCGGGCGCCGGCACGACCGTGCTCTCTGGCCTGAACACATACCAGGGCACCACGACCGTCGGCAATGGCATCCTGCAGTTCAACTCTTTGGCCAGCGGCACCAATGCACAGTCGCTCGGTGGCGGCACGCTCGTCAATCTTGGCGTGGCGGGCACGTCGGCCGGTGAGATCGACTACTCCAACGCGACGAGCGGCACCCTCGCAAAGAACATCACCGCCCTCGGCAGCGGCCGGAACCGGATCCGTAACTCTGGCGGCGGCACACTCACGCTCTCCGGCACGCTCACGAAGGATGGCACGATCCTCGAACTGGCCAGCGGCACGTTCACCGTCTCGGGCCGGATCACGGGCGCGACCGCGGGCACGAGCGACCTCTTCATCAACAACGCCGCCGTCACGCTCTCGAACGCGAACAACGACTACAACGGCCCGACCTATGTCTACGGCGGCGGCTCGCTCACGCTCGGTGCGAGCAATGTGATCCCGAACAACTCGGCCCTGATCCTGGGCGGCACCGGCACCGACACGGGCACGGGCAGGATCAACACCAGCCTGTTCAGCGACACGATCGCCTCGCTGACGACAAGCAGCCTCGGCGCGACGATCGGCATCGACGTGAACGGCTCCACGGCCGGTGGCCTGACCACGACGGGTGGCCTCACGTTTGGCGCCGGCACCGACACGCTGGCCTTGTCGCTCACGAATCCCTCGCTCGGCCGCTACACGCTGCTTTCCTACGCCACCCGCAGCGGCACGTTTGATTCGGTCACGGGCAACGGCAACTACAACGTCGTCTATGGAGCTGAATCCAACAGCACGATCGACCTGCAGCTGAAGGCCAACCAGGGCTCCACGTTCACGCTCAACCCGGCGGCCAGCCGCGTGCTCGTGGGCGGTTCGACGCAGCTCTCGGGCCTGTTTGCCAACACGTCGCCTGTGAACGCCGCCGCCCTCACGTGGAGCGGCAGCTCGACCGGCACGCTCTCGGCGACCGGCATCACGTCGTCGCTCGGCTCGTCGATCGCGGCGGGCAGCACCTCCTCGATCACAGCCTGGCTCGCGGCTGGCAGCACCCCCGGCACGCAGACCTGGAGCATCACGAACACCGACAACAATGCCATCACGACCGTGAGCACCGCCACCGGCTCGATCTCGGTGGTGAACCAGCGGACGTTCTCGGTGAGCAACTCCGGCACGATCAACCTCGGCAACTTCCTGCGGACGGCGGCCGTGACCGGCTCGACAACGATCTCGAGCATCGGCCTCAATGCCACCACGGCGAATGCCTCGCTCGGCTCGTTCGGCGGCGGCCCGACCGGCTTCTCGCTCACGACGCTCGCCTCGACTGACTTCCTGGGCACAAGCGGCACACAGTCGGCCCTCTACACGCTCTCCGGCTCGGCCGCCTCGGCCGGGGCGATCAGCGGCAACTTCACGTCGACCGTGACGGCCGAGCTCGCCTCGATCGATCCGGTCTCGGTGGCCCTCGTGGGCACGGCGTATGACCCGGCCACGGCAGTGCTCGCCGCGGGCGGCTCGGCGGTGGGCAATGCGTGGACGATCAGCCTCGGCGAGTTCAACCAGGGATCCGGCACGAGCACGCCCTGGAACTTCGCGATCTCGAACCTGCTCGTCTCAAATCTCTACACCGCCGACCTGGTGCTCGAGTCATTCTCGACGACGCTGAACTCCAACGCGATCTTCATGAGCCTCTCGGGGACGTCGTTCCAGCCGCCGCTCGTCGCCGGCGGCACCAACCCGTTCACGGCGTGGATGTCGCTCGCAAACACGGGCACGTTCACGAACACCTACAACCTCACATTTGCCAGTGCGAAGGGCGGCCAGTCGCTCGGTGGCTCGCAAAATGTCACGATGACGGTGACGGGCGTGATCGTCGTGCCCGAGCCGGGCACGCTGGCCCTGGCCGCAGCGGGGATCGGCATGGCGCTCGTGACCTGGGCCCGCCGTCGCCGGGCGGCCTGAGAAGTTCACGCGGCCCAGGGGCACGCGACGCACCGGCACCCGTGAACGGCGATCCGGTCCCCAAGGAACACCACATTGGAGGCTGGAGGCTGGACGCCTGCTGCCTGGTGGGGTATACCCGTTAGGATCGTGTGTATACACGTGACGTCCGCGGTGGAATGGAGGAATGGTCGTGAGGAGGACAGCGATGTCAATCCGAAGCCGATCCGTCCGGCAGATCAGCAGCACCGCGCGGGATTTCACGCTGCGGAAGCGCGGGCACCCGCGGCCACCCCACAGCCGCCATGCCCTACATGGTTTCACCCTCGTCGAGTTGTTGGTGGTGATCGGCATCATCGGGCTGCTCGCCGCTCTCCTCGTTCCGGCCGTGCAGCAGGCCCGGGAAAGCGGCCGACGAATGGCGTGCGCGAACAAGATTCGCCAGCTCGGCCTGGCCGTCCAAGGCTATGAATCGCAAAACGGTTGCTTCCCGGCGCTCGTCGTGGGCCACGGCTTCTGCAACAAAGACAATACGTCGACCCGCCCGCCCTCGTCATCGTTTCTCGGAAAACCGGGGACGCTCAACACGAGCGGCTTCGTCTTTCTCTTGCCGTTCATCGAGCAGATGAACCTCTACTCCACGGTGGACCTGACCAAGCCGATGTGTGGCTGGAATGAGCCAACCCTGCAGTCAAGCTGGGGCGTGCCCGTCCCGGAATCGACGCTCTCGGGCAACAATTTCAAGGTCTCGATGACGCGGCTCGACATCTTCGAGTGCCCGACGGCGACTGCCAGCAGCAGCACGTACGGCCTGCCGGCCGCATATTCGGACCCCGTCCGCTTCTACAACTACGGCAGCTGCATGGGCCGGCTCACGAACTACCACATGGTTTTCAACAACACCGACTGGAACCTGGTATGCGACATGTGGCGGAATGGCCAGAAAACACACCGGGCCATGTTCGGCGAGGAGAGCTTTTGTAGGGCGGCCGCGGTGCGGGACGGTTTGTCGAACGTTCTCATGATCGCCGAGACGAACTCGAACGGTTCGGTGCAAGGCGGCCAAAGTAGCGGCAACCCGTGGGCCTACTTCGACCAGACACAATTTGGTATTAACGTGAAACTCGGGATCAATATATGGGGGGCCGCGAATCGACCGGGCTTTACGAGTGCGCGGTCGATTCCGGCAAGCGAGCACCCGGGCGGCTGTCACTTCGTGTTTGGCGACGGCTCGGTCCGGTTCGTGAGCGAAAACACAAATTTTGAGGTGTTGAGACAGCTGCTTTTTATCGCTGACAGTCTGAGTCCCGTCGATCAATTGCCGTAGTCGTCACGGGCGGCCGGCAGCGAATGCGTCAGGGCTTCTTGGCCCCGGTCGCCGACTGGACCTCGATCGTGAGCGGATCTTGCTTGCCGTCGACGGTGGCCCGGAGCGGCGTCGCTCCGGGATTCTGGTAGCGGGACTGCAGCCGCTCGGGGGCGTTCATCTGGGCGTTGGTCCACGCGACCCGTTCGTCCATCGGCGCGTCCGGGCCGGGCTCCGGCGTAGTCGGCAGTTGCCTCCACGAGGCCGTGATCGTGTATTCGCCCGGAAAGATGCCGCGCCGGAACTGGTGCGTGGTGGCGGCGAACTGGCCATCGGCTTGAGATACGGAAAACCCACCGTTGCCCTTTCCGTCGGGGCTCGGGAGGAAATCGAGCCGCACGCCCTCGGTGGGCTGGCCGTCGACGAGCAGGCGGCCCTGCACGTCGACCCGGCCGTCGGTGCCTCCACAGCCCGCCGCTATCGCGACGAGTCCCGCGAGCCCTGCCAGGCACCATGACGCCACGATCCTCTCGTCCATCACGCATCTCATGGAGAGTACTCCTTCGCTCCGAGCATCCTAACCTCTCCCGCGAATCCCACCCTGGATTCATAAGCGCCGCGGTCCGCGGCCGAGCGGTGCGGCCGTCGTCAGAGCACTCGGCCAAAGATTAGTGTATACACTCTGCGGGAGGCGTTCAAAAGCCGCCGTGACGCCGCCCCGCGACTCCAACAGGAGCTCCATCATGCCTGGGTTTCTTCTCTTCCCTGCCGCGCCGTGGCACGCCGTCTGCTTCGCCACCATGCTCGCAGCAACGTGGACGGCTGCCGCCGCACCGGTGGTGGCAGCCGACACGCCAGCCTCGCCACCGCCAGCTCCGACCGTTCGGATCGCGGCTGGCCCCGCCGCAGCTGCGAAAGTCCAAGTGGCGATCGACAGTGCTGCGAAGGCCGGCGGCGGCACCGTGGAGATCGGGCCCGGCCGCGTGCCGCTGCGGGCCGCGATCCGCCTGGCCGACGGCGTCAAGCTCGCGGGCAAGCCCGGGGAGACCGTGCTCGCGATCGAGCCGGGCGTGCGGCGCCTGCTCGTCGCGCCCGTCGCCAAGGGCGACACGGAGATCCGCGTCGAGGACTCCGCGGGACTCGAGCCCGGCGACGACGTGGCCCTCGAAGACGCGGCCGGCCACGGGTTCCAGGTGACGACGGCCACGATCATCGAGCGCACCGGCTCCAACTCATTGCGGCTCTCGCGGCCCGCCGAGTCTGACTACCTCCCCGAGCGCGGCGCCACCATCCGCCGGGCCCACGCGGGCGTGGGCGGGTGGGGCGTGAAGCACGCCGCGGTCGAGGGCGTGACGGTGGAGGGCACGCTCGGCGCGGCCGGATCGCAGCAGCTTGGTGGCTGCCGCGGCGGCGGGATCTACCTCTTCGAGTGCGACGACGTGGCGATCCGGCACTGCACGGTGCGGCGCTACGACGGCGACGGCATCTCGTTCCAGCGCTGCCGTGGCATCGAGGTGACCGGCTGCGCGGTCGAGGAGAACGGCAACGTGGGGTTGCATCCCGGCAGCGACTCCCGCGACTGTGTCGTCCGCGACAACGTCGTCCGCCGCAACGGCTACGTGGGCCTGTTCGTCTGCGTGGGCGTCCACGGCACACGATTCGAGACCAACCGGATCCTCGACAACGCGGGCTGCGGGATCTCGATCGGCATGGCCGACGCCGAGAACCTGTTCCGCGGCAATGAGGTGGCGGGCAACGCGGAGACGGGCGTGCTCTTCCGCCGCGATTCCGATCAGCCGGCCGAAGGCGCCCACCGCAACGTTTTCGAAGGCAATATCTTCCGCGACAACCTCGGCCCGCGGCCCGCCAAGAGCAACAGCCGTCCCGATTCGGCCGGGCGGGCCGCCGTCGTCATCGAGGGCGTTCACGAGGGGCTCGTGTTTCGTGGCGACACCTTCGCTTTCACGAAGCCCCACGATGGCCCCGCGATCCTCCACGACGCCGCCTCGCCGCCGACGGTCGAGAAGCCGCGGCTCGAGAACGTGGCCGTCGCCGCGGCGACCGGCGAGCGGTTCCACCGGCTCCACGAGGGGCTCACGGTCTACGTGAACGTGCCCGACGCCCGCGAGTTCACGGTGGGGCTCGACGTCCGCGATCTCAACCTCCAGGCCAACGGCCCGCGGGAGATCCTCTTCAAGGTCTACGATCCCGCAGGCAAACCGGTCGTCCGCGAGGTGATCCCCGACGACGGCTGCACGACGGCCAACCTGCCCGACCGGATTGGCGGCTGGGACCACGAGCTGCAGTGCTTCGTGAACCACTTCGTGAAGGGGACGACGCCGTCGATCCGCTGGAGCGCCTGGAGCGACCCGGCGCGGCTGGCCACCATCGTGCCCCGGCGGTTCGACCGGCGGATCGCGGGGGGCGGGCCGGGCATCTACCGGATCGTGCTCGCCGGCGGCCCCGACCATTACGTCACGCTGCGTCTCGATCCCGCGCTCAAGACCGCGATCGCGGGCCATCCCACCTTCATCCACGGCCACGGCGACCTCTTGCGAAAGGCCTGGGTCTACGTGCCGCCCGGCACGACGGGGATCTTCATGGCGATGACCGAGCCCGACGAGCCGCGGTCGCGGAAGTTCACGCTCACCGGCCCCGACGGGAAGGTGCTCTTCGACGGCCTCGCAAAGGGGGGCTACGACGCCACCGACGGCCCTTGGAAGACGGCCGGTGCGAAGCTCGAGCCGGGCGCCTACGACGGCAAGCTGCTCGCGGTCGAAGTCTCGCCCGGCCCCAACGACTACCTCCTCAAGGTCACGCTCCAGCGGAAGGAGCCCTTCGCGGACTACGTGGGGACGGGAGCACTGGCGGTGTTCGCCCCCGACCCGGCCACGGCCGAGGCGATCAAGGGCGGCACGCTCGAGGCCGACGGGCAGGTGTTCTTCCATCCCTTCCAGGTGCGGCTGCACGAATGGCTCAAAAGCCATCCTCTCGACGCCACCGACGCCGAGAAGGCCCTGCGGGCCGAGATCGAGCCGCTCGCGGCCGGACTGCGGATGCTGGAGACGAGCGACGGCCGCGGCTCGCCGTCGTGGACCAACTGGGCCTACGCGATGGGCTACTACGGCTGCAAGGTCTTCAAGCCGGGCTGGAAGCTCCTCGGCCGCTCCGACGTGCCCGACGACCTCCGGGAACTCGTGCGCGAGGGGCTGATCATGGCCGGCGACCGGCTCGCCTTCGCCACGCACATCGAGAAGGTCAATGGCAATGCCTTCGCGCAGATTCCCGTGGCGCTCTGGTACTGCCACCGGGCCACGGGCGACCCGCTGCAGAAGCAGCTCTTCGAGACCTTCTGGCAGCGCTGGACGACCGAGGGCTGGGGCGCGGGCAGCGGGCTGTCGCGGTCGGGCGACGCCCAGGAGCACTTCGCCCACGATATGCACTACGGGTCGTATCTCTTCGACAACTGGGGAGCGAGCGACAACACGTGGATCAAGGAGGGGGGCATCCTCGGCGACGCCACCGACGACCCGCGGTTCCAGAAGGTCGTGGACCGCTACCGCGAGCTCTACACCTATCTGGCCTGCGCCGAAGCCGATGGCCGGCCGGTGGCGGCCAACCCCTGGTCGGCGCGGACGCACATGTCGGCCTCCAAGGGCGACGCCGGCTGGAAGGTCGGCCCGCACACCCCGAAGGCCCTGCCCGGGCCCGACTTCACGGTGAGCGTCAACGGGGGCGACGAATGGTTCGCCGCCCGCCGCAAGGGCTATTACGCGCTCACGTTCCACGGCCGCCTCGCGCCTGAGTGGATGAGCCAGTGCTTCGAGGGCCAGCTCGGCTTCGGCGGCGGCGCGATCTGCCAGCTCACGGTTCCCGGTCGCGGGCCGGTGCTCGCCTCGTCGCTCCACGAGTCCTACGGCAAGGGCATGCACCCGAGCGAGTGGCCCGGCTTCCACCTCCACACACTCGTCGCCGAGCGCTGGGACGGCGTGCCGGTGATCGCGGGCATCAGCGAGCACGGCGACGCGAAGCTCGAGGGCGCGACCGTTTCGAGCTCGGGGGAGATCCGCGGAGCGCACGTGCGGGCCGCCCGCTCGTTCACGTTCGGCCCGGAGGCGATCGACTGCACGGTGCGGTTGGCGAAGAGCGACTACGCGCGGGTGATGTCGATCTGGGCGCACGAGCGGAAGTGGGCCGAGCTGCGGTCGGCTGTCGAGATGATCCCCTTCATGCCCACCGGGCCCGACGGCAAGACGCCGACCGCGGTGACCACCGCCGAGGGGGCCGCCCTCACGGCCGAGGGCGCGACGACGAAGCGGGTGCGGATCGACCGGGGTGGATTCGGCGTCGACATCGAGACCGCGGCGCCGACCACGTTTCGGCTCGGCAAAAGCCACACCGTGCTGCTAGAACTGCTGCCGGCCGGCTCGCCCCCCACGGCCCCGGACAAGATCACCGCGACCTACCGGCTCGTGCCCTTCGGCAACTAGCCCCGGTCTGCTTCACGTCGCGCCCGTTCTTGCCGCCGCCTCTCTCTTGACCTGCCCCCCTTAAACGGGCCTCCTTTGCCTGCGCTTCGAGCCCTGACAGCGCCGCCTCATGCAGGATCTCGTGGCCGCCGTCGAAGATGGTGATCCGCGCGTGTTCGCTGACGCGGCGCATGAGGACGGGCCGCGCAGCGTTCAGCCGGTCGGTGCCGGAAAACCGGAGCGGTGCGGGCACCGCCCTGCTGGTCACCATGTCGGCGATCGTGGCCTCGGCGATCCTGTCTGGCGGTGAGGCTGCGACGTTGAATGCACGGAGCGCATGGCTCACCGGGACGCTGCCGGTGTGGCCGTCGTGGATGCCGGTGTTGATGTCGAGCGGAACGTCGAGTTTGTCCTTGGCGAGCAACACCGGCGCATCGCCGGGTGGCGTGTAAAGCAGTGTCTTTTGCTCCGATCCATCGGCCGGGCTGCGAAACGTCGCCGGCGCGAGCTTTCCGGGCTTCGATTGGTCGAGCAGAAACGGCGTGATCATCGCCGCGATCTGCTGCCCGGCCCTCGTCGTTCGTGTGCAGCTCGTCGACCAGGTTTTCGGGACTCACCACCTTCAGCAGGCTCACGAACCGCACCCCCTTTTCCGCAGCGAGATTGCGGTACGCCGTCTCGAGCTGTGCGAGCATCGGCTCGCAGATGTCGTAGCCCTTCTGCACATTCCGATCGCGGACAGCGCAGGGAGGTGCCACTTAGTCCCGCAGCACCGTACAACCATAAAAGGCATTTCGAACGCAGGAGGATCTTCAATGCACTTCACGCGCCGTGACTTCGTTGGGCAGGCGCTTTCTCTCGCGGCCGCTGCTGCGGCCCGTCACGCGAGCGGCAATGAGCCGACCACGCAACCGACTGCAACGCGAACCGTAGGCCCAAACGACAAACTCCGCGTCGCCGTGATCGGGCTCAGCGGCAGAGGTGGGGCCCACGTGGGCGAGTGGCTGGCCAATCCCGACGCCGAGGTGGTCGCGCTTGCCGACTGCGATCCGGCGGGGTTCGAAAAGCGGCGCTCGCAACTGAAAGACCTGCCCCGCTCGGCGCGGTTCGAGCAGGATTTTCGCCGGCTGCTCGACGACAAGAGCATCGACATCATCTCGATCGCCACGCCCAACCACTGGCATGCGGTGATGTCGGTCTGGGCCATGCAGGCCGGCAAAGATGTTTACGTGGAAAAGCCCTGTAGCCACAACGTCGAGGAGGGCCGCGTGATCACGCAGTGGGCCCGCAAGCTCGGCCGCATCTGTCAGATGGGGGCCCAGAGCCGCAGCATGACCGGCATGCGGCAGGCGATCGACTTCGTGCGGAGCGGAAAAATTGGCGACGTGAAGGTGGCCCATGCCATCTGCTACAAGCGGCGGAAAAGCATCGGACTCGTCGATACACCCGCGCCGCTGCCGGCGGGGATCGACTTCGACCTCTGGGCCGGTCCCGCTCCGAAGGTCGTGCCGATCCGCAAGAACCTCCATTACGACTGGCACTGGGATCATGTCACCGGCAACGGCGACCTCGGCAACCAGAATCCCCACGAGATCGACAAGGGTCGGTGGGGTCTGGGCAAGCTGGATCTGCCAAAGCGGGTCGTCAGCATCGGCGGCCGCCTCGGCTACCGCGACAATGGGGACGTCGCGAACAGTCAGATCACGCTTTTTCAGTGGGACGACGCGCTGCTGATCTCGGACGTGCGCGGCCTCGAGATCAAGACGCTGCCGACCGTCGCTCGGAAGGCCGGCGAGGTGGGCGTGGCCAATATCTGGTGGGGTACGGAGGGCTATGTCGTCACTCCGAAATACAACAGCGGCGTTGCCTTCGACTACGAAGGCAACGAACTGGCCCAGTGGTCCGGCGGCACCGACCAGCTCCATTTCGCCAACTTCGTCACCGGCGTCCGCAGCCGCAATCCGGCCGACCTCAACCTCGACATCGAGCAGGGGCATATCTCGAGCGCGATCGCCCATATCGGCAACGTCTCGTGGACGCTGGGCGAGGTCGTGCCCCTCGGCACGAGGCCGACCCTTGCGGCCGACGACAAGCATGTGCTCGAGACGTTCGCCTCATTCGACGCGCACCTCTCAGAAAATGACGTGGACTTCGCGCAGACGCCGCTCAAGCTCGGCCGGGAACTCACGATCGATCCCCAGACCGAGCGTTCGGGCGATCCGGCCGCCAACGCGTTGTTCAGCCGCGAATACCGCAAGGGTTTCGAGCTGCCTTGCGTGTGAACAGTTTTCTGGATTCACATCAGGTGAGTCGTGGCGATCACATCAAGGTCGCTCCACTCGCTCCCGGCCAACGGCGACCTCGTGATACCGATTCATCATATCTGCGGTGAGACCCCTCGCGGACCTATGGTCCGATCTTCGTGCTCCCCGTGGTGATTCCGTCGCTGGGCACGGCGGTGGCGATTCTCTTGTTTGCATGGGTTCCACGGTGGGGCCAGATGTAGCCGCGGAGACGTCGTCGGCTCAATGCAGCCGTCCAAGATGTGGACGCGCGGCAGGCGATCGAGTCGATCCGGAATGCCACCGCGGTCGTAGCCCTGCGTAGATTCCTGCCGCGGGCAGAGGGCAGGATGCAGTTGGGCATCATCGCTGCGCTCGGTCAGCGGCGCGTCGTGGCAGCCGACCCGAAGCCAAACCGGGATCTCGTTGCACTGCTCGGCGAGATCTGTGAATCCGCGGCATGGAATTCACTGGCCAGACTGGCCCTTGGCAATCGGGCGCAGCGTTACAAGCTCGGTCTCTGACAATGCGCTGGCAAAGCCCTGGCAACGACGTGCAGTAACCGTCACGGCCGCGCCGTGAGAGCGGCGGGCGTTTCCTTCGCGTAGGCCTGCCATGCCTCCTCGATTCCGGCCGCCTGCTCAGTGCCCGAGTGAAACACGAGCCGGTGCCGCAACTGCACCGCCGCGCCCGGCTCGAGCGTGATCGACCCATCGGGCAGAGAGTTGTCAAATACTCGCTGCGCGAACGGATTCGCCGCAAAGAGGCCGTAGGGACGAACGTGCCAGCGGGTTGGATGACGGTAGCTGCTCGGATGATTCAGGATCGCGATGCCGAGGGTTTCGCCGCCACTTTGCCCGTAGTAGTCGCACCAGCGGGCCGGCTTGGACCAGGCTGCGGCATCGACGAGCCCTTCGCTGTTGACGATCCGTCCGCCTTGCTTCGAGTCGACCGCCATGTCGACCGGCACGCGGATATACAGACCGGCGTCCTTGTTGTCGCCGACTCGCACCGGCTCGTCACCGGCGCGGAGGTCCTGATCGACGTCGATCATGCGGGTGGTGTCGGTCGCGCGAAACGTGAAGCGACGCCGTTCCGTGAGGCCGACCTTGCCGGCAGGGTCCCGGTATTCGCAGATCGATTCGACGACCGCATGGCTGTCGTCGCCTTCGTTCCGCGCGTCCAGACGGGTGAACTCCCGGTGCTTGATCGAGCCGAGCTTTGCGATCGACTCACGCGCCCGGGCCGCCGTTTTCTCATTGGCAAGCATTTCAGTGTAGGTCGCCGGCTCGCACTGACCCCCTCCCAGTTTCTGCACCAGTGCTCATGAGAGAGTTGGGGAACATTCCGCGTGGTGTGTCGGAGGGAGGGGCGTAGCCCCGACCGGAGACACACCATGCGACGCCGCCGGGACCACCCCGGAGGCCGTATCGTCCAGCCCGGCGACGAATGCCGCCGGGGTCAGCCATTTCAGGCCGCCATGCGGCCGCCTGTGGTTGTAGTCCATCCGCCACTGGTCGAGAACGACCCGAGCCTCAGGCAGGCTCAGGAACAACTCGCGGTCGAGCAGCTCGTCGCGGAGTCTGCCGTTGAAGCTCTCCACGTAGCCGTTCTCCCAAGGGCTCGCCTTCTGGATGTAGAGCGTGCGAACGCACGCGCTCGCCAGCCATTCCTGGATCTCCTTGGCAACGAACTCGGGCCCGTTGTCGCTGCGCAGATGCTCAGGTGCACCCCGCACGGCGAAGAGGTATTGCAGCGTCATGATCACATCCCGAGCGGTGAAGGATCGTGCCACCTCGATCGCCAGGCACTCCCTCGTGAACTCATCGATCACCACGAGAATCCGTAGTTGCCTGCCGTCCTCCGTCCGCTCCGTGAGGAAGTCGTAGCTCCACACATGGTTCCGATAGGTCGCCCGGTGACGGACGCACCCGTTGGCACTCGACCCCGGTAATCTCCGGCGTTTCCGCTGGTTCTGCGGCACCTGCATGTGCTCCTCCTTCCAGATCCGATGCACCCGCTTGATGTTCACCTTCCAGCCCCCGAATGCTTCCGGGCCGGTCAGCACGCGATGCGTGCGCTCGCTCCCATGCCTCGGGAACGTCTCCACGATCTTCCGCATTACACCAAGCAACTCACGGTCGCCGTCTACCTTCCTGGGACGGTGGCGCTGCGTGCCTCGGTTCTGGCCGAGCACCCGACAGACCCTTCTTTCCGAGACCTTTTCCTGCCCCAAGGTCCGCCGGACGGATTCCACCGTCCGACGGCGACGCTCGGGGCAAGTCAGTTTGGGCGGGCGGCCTCCTTGAGGATCAACATGTCCAGGGCCTGGTCCGCCACCAGCTTCTTCAGCCTCGAGTTCTCCTTCTGGAGCTCCTGAAGCTGCTTGGCCATCTTCGGATCCATCCCCCCGAACTTCGTCCGCCACCGGTAGTACGTCTGCTGGCTGATACCCAGCCGTCGACAGACATCGGGCACGGTCGCACCCTTTCCAAGGTCCACGTCAGCTTGCCGAAGCAAGCCCACGATCTGCTCTGCACTGCGTCGCTTCTTCATCCGAGAACCCTTTCCAGCCCCACCAGGGGCACGAGGATTCTCTCACAAGACCTGGCTCAAGATTTGGGGAGGGGGTCACCCTGACCTGCCCCCCTTAAACGGCACCACTTCCAGAGAGAGAATCTGGAAGTGGAGCAAACCAAGGGAGGCAACAAATGCCACGCGGAAAGAAGGAACTGGCTGAGCAGATCATCCCCAAGCTTCGAGAGGTCGAGGTTGAGGTGGGGAGAGGCAAGACCGTCTTGGAGGCGGTCAAGAAGATCGGTGTGACGGAGCAGACGTACTCGTGAAAAGAAGAAGCAGTACGGCGGCATCCGAAAAAGACCGCGGCCAAGCGGCTAAAGGATCTCGAGAAGGAGAATAGCCGACTGCCTTCATGGCACCGCGGCGACTTCGCCGCCTGCCCGGCTGGTCAACGATTCGAGCAGGTCGACCGAGATGCTCTCGGCCACGGACCGCACGCCACCGTCGCCCGCGAGCACTTGGAACACGCCCCCCGGCAACCGCGACCGCGGCTTGAGCGAGGTTTCCATCGGAGTCGCCCCGATGCCCGCCCCCAGGCCCGTGTAGCGGCCGACGTCGGAAATGTAGGGCCAGGAGTAGCGGGGCTGCGTCCATGTGCTGCCGCCATCGACCGTGTAGTCGTTGCACTCGGAGAGCACGAGGGTGTTCGACATTCCGTCGGTGATATCAGCCATCCGGATCGGCTTGCTGCGGATCGGGGTCGCATACGCACCCGTGGCATCGTTCCAGCCAAGGCCCTCAGGCACGAGGACGCCGCTGAAGTCGGTGGGCGGTGGATTGGCACCGTAGAACCAGCCGTCGAGCCGCCGAGCTGGATCAGGAGACGCGGGACCCGGGCCAAGCAGTGCCGCAAAATCGACGGCCCCACCCATCTTTGAGGCGGAGTTGTAGACCGCGATCCTGGCCGCCACGATGTCTTCCTCCTGACTTTCGGGAGGACAGGCCAGGCAGTAGGCCTCGTACATGCTCGCCAACGCCCCCTCCTCGATGTAGGGCAGGATGGTGATGGCCCACGACTGTGGTCGGATGTAGTCGATGCCCTCTTCCGGCCTTTCGTCGAGATGAGCCACCGTGCCGACCCGCGGCCGACCCGACGCGAACGGAAGCCCGCGACGAACATCGGCGTAGCTGACCATCGCGATGCCGATCTGCCGCAGATTGCTCTGGCACTGGCTGCGAGCGGCAGCCTGCCGGGCCTGCTGCACCGCCGGCAGGAGCAGGCCGACCAGAGTGCCCACGATCGCGACCACGACCAAGATCTCGATGAGAGTAAATCCCTGCACGGGCCCGCTGCGTTTCTTGATGGCACTGAATCTCATGGCGGGGTGTTTCTCTACGCAGTCTTTCTACCCATGCAACGATCATTCGCACCGAATACCCTGTCTAGAACAGACGTCTCACCGTCTGCGGCTTGTTGTCGAGTCCGATCGCCGTGAAAGCCACCTCGCGAGGCGTCTGCCAAGCCGCGATCACCGCCTGGGCCTGCCCGCCCAACTGGCGCTGGTAGGTGGCGGCAAAATCCACGGCACCGCCACGGGTCCCGAAGGGACGAAACGTCGCCACGGGTATGGCGGGCGCTGCGACGCTGCTGTTCTCCATCGCAGCCATGCCGGACATGCCGGACATGCCGTGGCTATCCGTGGAGCAGTCGCAGATGTCCTCGATGTTCCATACGCTCACAGTACCAACATTTTGTCCTGCTTCCGGGGTCGTGATCAGGTTCGGCTTGTAACTAGGCACCGTCGAGGGTGCCACGAAGCCGACGGCCACCTTGACGCCATCGAGGCTTCCGCCTGGGGCGGTGAACGTAAAGCACTTCTCCGGATCCGCGACACCGTTGACGATGTCACGGCCACTCAGCGCGGTGATGATCGCCTCCCGGCCAGCCCCCGCAGAGACGATGACGTCGTCGTAGTTGTCGCCGTCCACGTCACCGACGGCCACGTTCACGCCGTTAGGAAAACTGCCTGGCAGCACGCCCTTGAGTTCTCGGACTAGCGTGCCCTTGGTGTCAAAGAGACGGACATTGGCGGGGCCGGCGGTGCGGGAGCCGACGACGATATTCACGGTGCCATAGGGGCCAAGCGCCCCCACCGCCAGGCTCACACCGCTGGTCTCGCCTGCGAAGGCACTGAATTCGGCGGAGGGCACCAGCAAGCCGTTCTCATAGACCTTCACACCCGAGTCCTGTGACCCCTTGCCGACGGCCATCGTCTGCTTGGTGTATTTCGCCCTGAAGTAGGCATTGATCTGCTCGGCAGTCCCAGCGAAGGGTGGCGCCTGTGGTGCTGGCTCGGTCGATGTGCCAATGCCGGAGGCCGTCACCACGGGGCCCTCGTAGCCGGCGAAAGGCGTGATGGTGCCGACCTCGTTGCCCTTGCCATTGAGGACGAGCGTCGACTGAGACGTTGTTCCCAGCCCCAGCCGCAGGCCCTCTGTGTTGCCGAACTGGAAAACCGGCGACATCATTCCCTCGTCTTCATGCTCGAGGATGTGGCAGTGGAAGACGTACTTGCCCGGGAAGTCGAGAACCCGGAATCGAATGGTGATGCTGCCGAACGCCGGCACCATGCGCACATCGTACGGCGAGACATAGTTTGCGGCATTGGCATTTGGAAACGTCATGTCGGGATCGACCGGAAAACCGTTGATCTTCGTGACGATGAACACACCCTGGTGGATGTGGAACGGATGATTCAGCGGGCCGGCATTGAGGATCGTCCACTCCTCGACCGTCCCGATCTCAAGCTGGGGCATAACCCCTTCGCCAAACTTCTTGCCGTTGACGTAGAAGTTGTCGATGTCGATGTCCCCGCCCTGCTCCACCTGAGCCAACTGTTCCAGCGAGAACACGCGAGTGACGTCCGGCGTCTCCTTCCACAGCGGGTCTGCCTCCTGAGGGGCAAACACCGGTGCCGCGGTGGTGACGGGATCTCCTTCCACGACGAGGGTTGCCAGCACGTAGTAGTAGCCCTTACCGCTTGTGTTGAGTCGCGCCTCTTCGCCGCCCCATCCATCCATGAAGTAGTAGGTGCCCGGGGTCGTGGGGGCGGTCACCGCCATCGACATCCGGTTGCCTGGGCTGAGCACGGTGAGCGCGGAGATGTCGTTCATCCGTAGTTCACTGGCGCTGAGCGTCACGTTGTACGGGTGAATGAATGCGCTGGCACCGTCGTTAGAGAGGATCGTGGCATTCCAAGGGTTTTGCAGATTGTCGTCGGCGATGACGAAGTTTGTGGCACCACGGGCGCCGAACTGGCCCATGTTTAAGACCTGCGTCTCACCGGGCCGGATGCGGATGATCGGATTCATCTGGCCGTTGACCCGCTTCTGCCAGCCGTCGGTGTAAGTAGACCCGTAATTATCGCTGGTGTCAGTACCAGTCAACAATTTGTACTGACCATTGACGGAGATATTGGTCTCCGAGAAAACTAGGTTCACCTGCTTGAGCGTGTCCTTGTACTGTGGCCACGGCTCAAGTGGGTTGCCGACCATGATCATGCCGGCCAGACCACCCTCAACCTGCGGCTTGGTCTGCTCGTGCACGTGCGGGTGATACCAGTTGGCGCCTACGCTATTTTCGTAGGTGGAGATCGGAATGCTAATCTCTGACGTTTCGCCTGGCTCGATGTGGACATAGACATTATCCGCCGCGCTCAGGTCGGGCGCGTGCGAACCGTGGTAGTGGAAATTGGTCGTAAAGAGCGGATTGGAGGGATCGTGGCCAACGGCAAGGTTATTTGTGAGGTGAAGATTGAGCGTGTCGCCGCTATTTATCTGCAGCATCGTGCCCGGAAAGCCCGCCGGGTACGTCGTGCCGTAGGCGTCGAACTGGTAGGCCATGGCGTAGGAGGGGTAGTCACGGTCATCATCCGGGAGGCTGCTGTAGACTTGCTGCCCGCCGTAGAGGATCGGATTGGACGCAAAGCCCGCCGTGACCATCTTCACGTTGGCCTCGAGCACGCCATTCTGGCTCCTGATCACGTCCAGCGGTCGCAGATCTGTCTGCTGGAATTGATAGCCTCCCGACGGAAAAATGACGTTTGGCGCCGCCGTCACCAATGCGGCCCGTTTCGCCGATGGCAGACTGTTGCCGACGGCGTTCTTAGCGATAACTTTGATCAGATACGTTGTGCCGCTGGTCAGACCCGTGACGGTGCATGAGAGAGCTGTCGATACAGGATCGGAGAACGTTGTCCACGTCGAACCACCGTTGCTCGAATACTTCACCTGATAGTCGGTGATTGCCGAGCCGCCGGTGCTGACAGGAGCGGTCCAGCTTACGGCGATGCTTTTGTTGCCGCTGACGGCCACGACCGATGTCGGACTGCTGGGCACGGTGTTGACGGCCGGTGTAACCGGTGCTGACTTCGACGACGGCAGGCTGATGCCAACGGGGTTCTTAGCGATCACTTTGATCACATAGCTGGTGCCGTTGGGCAGTCCCGTGACGGTGCATGAGGTCGCTGTGATTGGCGAGCCCGTATTAAACCGAGTCCATGACCCCGCAACGCCGTTGTTGCTCGAATACTTCACCAGATATTCGGTGATTGCCGAGCCGCCGGTGCTGACAGGAGCGACCCACGTCACAGCTAGTTGGGTGTTGCCGCGGACGGCTACTACGCCTGTCGGCTTGCCGGGCACGGTGGCGGCGGCCTGTGTAACCGGTGCTGAATTCAACGAATTCAACGACGGACTGCCGGGCACGGTGGCGGCGGGTGTAACCGGTGCTGAATTCGACGACGGCAGGCTGATGCCAACGGGGTTCTTAGCGATCACTTTGATCACATAGCTTGTGCCGTCGGGCAGGCCCGTGACGGTGCATGAGGTCGCTGTGATTGGCGAGCTTGGCCTAAACCGCGTCCATGACCCCGCAACACCGTTGTTGCTCGAATACTTCAACAGATATTCGGTGATTGCCGAGCCGCCGGTGCTGGCAGGAGCGGCCCACGTCACATCTAGTTGCGTGTTGCGGTTGACGGCCACTACCGCTGTCGGACTGGTGGGCACGGTGGCCAGAATACCGATCATGTTTTGTGAAACGAATGCCGCAATGTTTGAGTTGTCATTGGCCGAACTGGCAGACGAGCCACTGGATGCATGATTCACCGACATCATCTGCCGGGACTCCAGCGACTCAAGGGAAGCCTGCTGGGCTGGCGGCCTTGGGCGACGACGGCGAGAGGAAACTCCGCGAGAATAACACCCATTGGTAACGGTTTTGTGAAATGCCCTTTTAAATGCTGCAGCAGGCCAGTTGGATAGCGGCATCGACATTGGAAAATCCTTGTCTGTCTTGAAAGATGTTGGCGAATGAGGCCGATGCAAAAAATATAGAGGGATGTCTCTGAATGTCAAGAAAAAAGCGCAGCATGCTTCTAGAGCACTGCAAGGAACCAGAGGATCTGTTTTTGGCTTTTAGACTTTTCGAGACTAAATTGTGAGGCAAACGACCAGCCATGGGGCCGAGTCAATCGGCTAAAAGCCTAACAATAGAGGCACACTTCTGTTATGTCAGTAGAGCAAAATCTCTGATATGTGTGCCAAGTGTTAGGTGGGCTCTCTTTTTTCGCACCTGCCGCGCAAACCCAAAAGGGGGTAATACAGGCCGATTCTCGAGTCAGTGCCGCTTACGGAAGATCACCCCGGTGGCTGAATCGAAGAGCCGGGTGACGGAAGAATCCGCCAGAGTGATGTGCAAGACCGGGTGCCCGATCTGCCGAACAGTGCGATCAGCGTTTCGCCGGGGCTGCCTTGAGGTAGACCGCAAGACAGCATGCGATTTCGTGCACCAGCGCCGGGATGGTCATCGGCACGCCGCTGACTTCCTGATCGTCGAACATCATCTGCTGGGCTAAAGCCGCAAACATCATCCGCCAGGCCACGTCGGTCGCGGTCTCCGGGTGGGCATGTGCGATCTCCTCGCGGTGGCTCAGCACGAGCGTGGTGAAGATGCTGGCGAACACCGCATTCGCCCGGATGCCCTGGGCCCGCAGGTTTGGGTCGGCCGAACGGTGGAGAACGAAGAAGCGGGCTGAATTGCGATACTCGTGCGTGGCGGTGAAGACGTGCGATAGGAATACCTCGATTGCGCCTGCCAAGGTCTTTTCGTTGCCGGCTGCTGCGACCGCCACGTGCGCGGCGCCTCCGAGCCGCAAGAGAAACCGCTCGTGCATTGCTCGGAGCAGGCCGTCGCGGTCTCCGAAGCGGCCGTAGAAGTTCCCGACCGATGTTTTCGCACGAGTTATCACGGCTTCTACAGAGAGGGCGTTATCCCCGCCCTCTGCGAAAATGGCCTCAGCGGCGTCAAGCATTCTGGCCATCGAAAGAATGCTTCGGGCTTGCTGCGGTTTACTGCCCATGCTCATGCTCAATGTGTTCTCTGGGTAATGATCCAGCCCGGGTCCAGCCCGCGCGATTGCCGGAACGTTAGCAGGGGTGGGCAATCACGCACAAGACGTCTGGATAATCATCATTTGGAAAGGAAACCAGCACGATCCGACCGCAGAGTGGCTTGGGCTACCGACGCCTCTAGGCGGGGCTATTCTACTGGTGGGCAAAACCCTAACAAAAAAATAGGGTCATTCATGGGGGCAGGTCAGTGCGCCTCACCGTCAATCAGCTTGATCTCTTGTCGCAGAATGGATTCGGCAAATGATTGAGCACAGGTGGGGGAGCGTCGTGCACATCGCTCGCTCTCCTCGACGGGCTGTTCACTCGTAAATGTTGTGCATCAGAGCAGGGATTTTCTCTTTCCGAATTGCCTCGATCACCGCATCGGAAGACTTCCAGGGCTCGCCTGGAATACGCTTGATTAACTCTCCCCATACCCTGCCAAAAGCGGTGATGGCATCAGCGTCGGTGAAGCGTACGCCAGCAGGAAGCAAAGGGGCGATATCTTCCGTGAGGCTTTGATTGAGTTTCTTGAGCATTCGTTCTTCAGCGTTCGCCCGGCTTATAGGATGCTCCTCCAGAGCAAGGTAGTGCTGGAAGCACGCGATTACCCGATCACAGTCAAGACTGAGTTGGAGCAATCCTTCGTTTAGGTCGAACAAGTCCCGATTCTTGTGTCGTTGAAGCAGTGCTCGCAGCTTGGTTCCAAAGAGTTCTTCCGGCTCAAATGAGACAAGCTGCGTCTTGGCCTGATGCCACGCGCTTCTGACCTCGAACGGGTAGGATTTCAGTCCGTAGAGATGTTGATGCTCGCGAGTATTGATCTCGACCGTGAGCTTGAGGGGATTGCCAATGCCCTCTTCAGGGATGAACTTGAAGACGAGGTGCATCGAGTGAGCGACCTGCTCACGATTGCATTTTCCGAGCCACGGGAGAGCAGCGCGTACTCCATCAATGGTCTTGCCGATGGGTTCCGCCTGTGTCTGAACCAGATCGATGTCTTCCGAATACCGCAGTGGCTTACCGAACAAGAGCTTGTGAATGGCCGTGCCACCACGAAACGCGATCTTGCCTTGCAGTTGCTCGCTGTTGAACAGGTCGCATAGCGCACGGCTAATAATGAGGTCCTGTTCCACTTGTCTGAGATCGGGCCAGGGAGCATACGCGGTCCATTCCCGCAAGTGAGCGATGGGTATCAAAGGTCTATCTCCACAGGCACGTTGATGATGAGCTTCCAGACCGGACTTTTCTCCTCCAGCATCTTCAACTCGGCAACAATGGGTTTGGATGCCGGATTGAGCGCCTTGAAGGACTTCGCTTTGGCAGCAAAGGGCCGCAGTGCGTCGGCCTGACGGATATGCCCAAACCGCTCCAAGAGGTAACCAAGGCGTCTTACGGCCGAATTCTCGTAGGCACTGGCTGCCTTGGCGAGGATGCGGGAATCGGCTTTCTTGCCCAGATCGTGGACGGCCTGCGCGGCACCGTTGATTCCCGCTGCTCGGTGGAAATAGCGACAGATGTCAAGCAGTGTCAGTTCCACCCCCGCGATCTTGGCGTAGCCCGCCTCCGTTTTTAATTGCGAGAGCCACTCCGGACGGTTCGATTCAGCAAAGGATGCGGGCATCTGGTACAGAAACTCGACCCGCTGCCTCCCGATTTCAAGTTTCGGAAGTTGACGCGAGGTAATGATCTGAAAGACCATTGCCGCTTGATGGGCCGATCCGTGAAATGCAGCGGCACGCAACAAGGATATTCGGTAGTCGAAACCCAGATGCTTCATCAACGGATCGATCCAGCGAGCGGGATCGGGGGCACCTAGCAGCCGATCTTCTGGCCTGAGAATCAGGTAAAATCCCCTTCGCGGGGAAACCAGCCCACCTTTCCTCGTCAGCCTCGCGATGGCCGCCTGGAGCGCTTGCGGCGTTTGCCGGACCTCCGCCAAAGCGACCGCTTTGGAGAAGTACGCCCGCCCTCGGACTAGCTGGGAATCGACAAAATCCTGAAAACTGCTCATTCCCCAATTATATCTGTAAATCGACGAAACGCAACCGTTTTCTGATATGACTGGGGAGAGCCAAGGAGATGCCCTTGGGACAGAAAACAACGCCTGCCCTATTGGACCGAATGCTCGCGAAGCCGCCCAAGCACCTGCGTCACCGATAAAGCAACATCTCTTCTGTAAATCGCGGTTTGATTGGGCTGGTCACGTGGCTTCCATGTTCATGGAGGCCCTTTCGGTCTCCCATTTGTCGCTGATCTCGCTGAGGACTGCTGAGTTGCACACTTGCAAGAACTCTAAAAAATCAGCCGCTCGAATCGCAGTCCCCTTCATTCAAGGCGGCACTTCGGGCTACCAGTTTTCCTAGCCGCAACGACACGCCCGCCGCCGAAGCCGATCTTTTTTTGCAGGCATTGGGTATCCTGAATGAGCCGGGCTGTTCTGGAGCGGCCGTATTCTTAATCGGGCTCTTACTGGCTGGTGCTCGGGCTCTTACTCAGGGAGGATCTTCAATGCTGCGGCGTCTCTTCGTTTTGACTCTTGGCCTGCTCTGTGCCTCGCTGGCGTGTAACCAGTCAGCCAATGCTCAAGGGCTTTGGATCGGGGGCACTGGGTTTGGAGGCCCCGGCGGATACTCAGGCTTCTCCACTGGTTTCTATCCGGGTATTTACTCAGGTGTTTACTCAGGCGTTTACGGTCCCGGCTTTTCTCCATACGGCATCGGTAACAGAAGCTTTTATTCAGGCTTTAACGCTGGGTTTTATTCGGGGCTCAACGCTGGCCGCTCTGTTCAGGTGGGTGTGCCGATAGCCTACGTTGGGCTCTATCCGCGGAGCGTTGTGTACCGTGCGAGGCCGGCTGTCCAAGCACCACTCAATCGGGCATACCGTCGGATCTATAGGCGGGGCTGGTAAGCGAGAGCCTGAGCCTGAGCCTGAGCACGAGCGAGAGCCTGATAGCTAATAAAAAGAGCCGCGTGAACAAAATCGTGGCTTCCTAAATACTTGCCAGAAACCGGGCATATTCAATGTGGGCCCGTGCTCGCAATTGGGCATGGGCTGGGCGTGGAACTGTTTCGTGCCGGTGCCTGAGAAGATATCTATTCAAATCACGCTCCCGCCGTCCTTTCTATATCTCGCCCGTATATCTCGCCCCCCTATCTCGGCTCCGTGCGTTTGGCTTTATGCCATTTGCTCACAGGTTTGGCCCCTCTGGCTGGCCTGATCCCTGCACCGCTTTTCCACTCCACCAGCCCCTCCACCACCCTCCTCCACCACACCAATTTCGGAGCCCTCACATGAAAATTGAGATTTACCTTGTTCCCGTACAGCCAGCACCAGTACAGCCAACCCCAGCCTCCGAGAGCCCTGCGAAAAGCAACCCAGGCACTTGCTCGGCCCCGCTTCCTTACGTTCTCTACCACTACACGACCCAAGAAAAACTCGCCCAGATCTTGAGTTCAGATGTCATCAAGCCATCTACGACAAGACTCGAGCCCAATGAAAAACCCGTCGTCTGGTTCAGCACATCTAGCCAGTGGGAACCAACCGCAACCAAATGCCTGCTTACCGGAAAAATCGGTCAGGTTATTACTGCAGCGGCCCAAGGCGGTCTGGCCCGAATCGCTGTGAGGCCCGGTGTTGCTCGGCACGGCTTACGAGAGTTGCCGCTCTTAGCCCTCACGCCGACTGAGACCTGCATGGGCTTGGTTCTCGCGGGCTTAAAGATGGGTGCTGATCCGGCTCACTGGCGATTTTCACTCGAGCCTGTGTATCGCAAGGACTGGCAAGCTATAGAGCTGTTCGATTTTGAGCACAGCATATGGCTCGATGCTGGCCTGCTGCCTGAAACTGCCTCTAGGTCTGGCTCTGGCTCTAGCTCTAGCTCTGGCTCTCTGCTGACGCCGGCCCAACAGAGCGAGCTGGCCTATATGGCACGCCGAGCAAGTGGGGCTGCCGGTTGCGAGAGCACGCAGCCGGGACACCATTCCAGAAACTAGAAACCGGCAACTAGAAACCGGCTCGCTCTCTATTACTTACTTTTCTCTCTCTCTCCACCATCTCTCTTGAAAGGAGGCCCCACATGACCACTGGGGTAATTCTCTCTCTTCTGGCTTGCGGCTTAGCCCTCTTGCTGGCCCGCGAAAATAAACTCCGCCGGGCCCTGCAAGTTCTCTGTGCCCGGCTGCTCAATAGGCTTGCCGACACAACAGCACGCCAGCCACACGCCCGACCACACACCCAAGCACACGCCAGCCTACGCACCCGAATCCAGAACCAATCCCACTCTCAATCCCAGCCCCAATCTCAATCTCAATCCCAGCAGAGGCAAACTCCATGATAAGTTTCATAACCGGCATACTTTTAGTTGCCATAAAAAGTCTTTTGGGCGTATTGATATCTTTAAGTTCGTGGCTGCTCTGGTTGCTCTGGCCTGTCTGGATCAGCTTCGGGCTGATCAGCTTGCTGTCGGCTTCGTGCAAGTCCTGTGAAGCTGGTTGGTTGGGCTGGCTCTGGGGAAGCTCAGATGCCCGCCAGCTAGAACGCTCCGCAGAAATCGCCCAAGAAGCCGCCCGTGTTGTAACCCAAGCTGCCGCATCTCAAGCCCAAGCAGCAGTGGCACAGGCCGAACAAAACTCTCGCGTAGCAGAAGTTTTAGGCCAGCTCTCCGGAGAACGGCAGAGCCTCGCAGAGCATATTCAGAGCCTTACAGAACTCGGGCTTCAGGATTCCCAACTCGCCGCGGCCTTAACTAGTGCCGGGCCGTTCTTGCTGTGCCTGGCCATACTAGTCGTTGCTGGGCTGGCCCTTTGGCTGGTCTCTCGGGGTAGCAGCAGCAGTGGGCACCAAGAACTACTGCTGTCAGACACCGTTGATTTACTGGTCACAGAACTAGCCACGTCTGCCCAGAATTCAGGCCGCGAAATTCTGCCAGAGGCTTGTATGAGCTCTGGCTTCGCAGAACTCAATCCAGATTTATATTCAAGCCAGATGCCACGCGGACTCCCTTGGGCCGGCCAGACACGACTGCTTGCAATGGCCGGGGTCTTGGGCAACTCAGAAGGCCAGCGTGAAGGCCAGTCTTGCCAGCCCGGAAACACTGGGGACGAGGACGGGGACGAGGAAGAACCGCTGCCGTTTTAAGAAGCCACGCCCGGCACGCTGCTCACAACTTTAGCCACAAGCACAAGCAGAACTCGTCTCACCGGGAAGGGCTCAAGTATTCGCAGAGCCCACAGTATTTACAGAGACCCGAGTATTTACAGAAGTATTCCCAGAAGCACTCACAGGAAAGAAAGCACATTCTTACTTATTATTTATGTCGCACATCGTAGAAATAAAAACTGAAATCCGGGACGAGCAGGCTATTCGGGCTGCTTGTATCCGGCTCAAACTGGCCGAACCCGAACGCAAGGCAGTTACGCTATTTTCGGCCGTAGCAACTGGCCTGACGGTGCAACTTCCCGGCTGGCGATACCCCGTGGTCTGCGACACCAGCACAGGAGCCGTGAAGTATGATAATTACGGCGGAGCGTGGGGCAAACAGGCAGAGCTGAACAGGTTTCTGCAGGGGTATGCCGTTGAGAAAGCGAAGATCGAAGCCCGCAAAAAAGGCTACCGTGTTGCTGAGACCAAGCTCGAAGATGGCTCGATCAAAGTCACAGTCACAGTTGGCGGAGGTGTTGCATGAGCGAGAAAAAGATTGAGATCACCGTGAATCCCGAAGGGGCCGTGAGCATGAAGACCACTGGCTTTACGGGGGATTCTTGCCGAGATGCCACGCGGGAATTGGAGCGAGCCCTTGGCATGAGCGGACGGGAAAGACTGCTGCCGGAGTTCTTTGTGAGAAACGGCAACTCCGAGCGGATTCAACAGGGGGGTTAAAAAAACAGGGACGAGCCACCGATTGGGCCAAAGGGCTCAAGGACTGTAGCCCGCTTGCATGATTCTGGTTCTCTCTGCCTCAACAGGCTGCACCAATCTACGCATTTACTACCCGCCTCGAGCCGGGCTCAGACCGGACTTGCGAGACGGAAACCGAAGTTGCCGTTCTCGTCCGACGGGGCGCCGATGACGCGACCCGAGGACGACACGTAGTAGGAAACGGTGAACCAAACGCCGCCCCGGAGCCCACGAGACGACCCAGGGGTGCCATCCAGATCGTGCCACTGCCAGACGTTGCCGCTCTGATCAAACGTGCCGTAGAAACTCCCGCTGCCGCTAAACGAGCCTACGTCAGTACTGTGGCCGATGGCACTATTGTAGTTGGCCTGATTGGCACTGCTGCCGATCG
>Ga0209500_10000645_pt1 | contig 29273 bp, 21 predicted proteins | sample S_140212_EF_Meta_FD_187323 | JGI IMG/M metagenome (GOLD analysis project Ga0209500, IMG submission 187323) | Freshwater microbial communities from Lake Simoncouche, Canada to study carbon cycling - S_140212_EF_MetaG (SPAdes) (version 2) | ecosystem: Environmental > Aquatic > Freshwater > Lake ...
GCCCCAGCGAGAACAAGTACGCGAATATCACCCTTCGGCGCGCAACGCGGAGTAATGATGTCAAGCGCGGCGCCCACGGCATCAATGAGTGCGTGACTCAGCGCGTTGGCTTTGTCACCACGATTCAAGGTGATGGTTGCTACGTGGTCGTTAACCGTGAGTGCAACAAGGTCGGTGTTAGTGTTGGTCTCGGTCATAGGTAAATCGCAAATCTCGTCGCGTTGGTCACTGGGCGTTGTTCAAGTAGCGGATGGATGCCAAACCGTCTTTACCTCTACAAACGGCGCCAATCGACGGGGATTCGTCCATCGATCGTTGTCCGAAAAGTCCTCATCCTTCGAGAGAATCTGCACCCGCTTGAGATTCTCCGCCGCGCCAGCGCGCAAGGTGGCGGCAATCGATTCGTCCGCAATGGCATGCACCGAATCCACGTCACGATGACTTGCAATCCAGCCAGCCAATTCCTTGGCATCACCAGTGATGACATTGAGAACGCCCGCTGGAATATCCGCTGTTGGTGCTATCTCGGCTACCAAGAGCGCTGCCAACGGGTGCTTTGTGTCAGCAACGGCCACCACCGCATTACCAGTGCACAGTGGCGGCAACACCAGTGACATAAATCCAAGTAATGAATGCTGGTCTGCGACGCCTTGCACCGCGACACATACGCCGCTTGGCTCTGGCATGCTGAAGTTGTGATACGGGCCAGCAACCGGATTGCGTGAGCCAAGCACCATTGGAAACTTGTCGCACCAACCAGCCCAACTCACGGTTCGATCAATCGATGCGCTGACCTCTGTGTCTGCTTTCTTCTTCGAAACACCTGACGTGCAACGCAAAGCATCCGCTAATTCCGCGCGTCGACCTTCAAGCATCTCCGCCAGTCGATAGATGATTTGGCTCCGCAGGTATGCCGTGCTACCACTCCACCCAGGAAAGGCGCCGCGTGCGGCTTCAACGGCTTCTCGCAAATCCTTGCGGCTTGCGTGTGAGAGGTGTGCCACCAACCCGCCTTCTTTGTTGTGAAGCGGCAATGTTCGTCCACTCTCAGAGCGTGGAAAACTGCCCTTTATGAACAGTTTCCAAGTCTTTAGTACGGCCAGTCGTTCGTGATCACTCATGTTTCGAATCCTTGTAGCGGTTGTGATGATGGTTGCAAATCACCGCGTCACTCTGACAGGTATGCGGCGAGGCCTTGCATGCCACCCTCGCGTCCAAAGCCACTTTCCTTGAAGCCACCAAATGGACTGGTTGCATCAAACTGGTTGTATGTGTTGCACCACACAACGCCCGCCTGCAGGCGCCGCGCCACGTCAAACATCTTGCTGCCCTTCTCGGTCCAAATTCCAGCCGCCAATCCATAGGGCGAATTGTTTGCGCGGCTGATCGCTTCTTCAGGAGTGCGGAAGCTCATCACCGCCAGCACTGGTCCAAAGACTTCTTCGCGCGCTACCACGTGAGCCGGTTGTACGCCCGTCATAAATGTTGGGCGGCACCAGTAGCCCTTGGTTGGGAGCGTCTGATGATTCGGCTGACACACTGTGCATCCCTCGCGACTGCCCTCTGCGATGTAGCCCTCGATGATGGCCAATTGTTGTTTGCTATTGATAGCGCCGATATCAGTGTTCTTATCAAGCGGGTCGCCAACACGAAGCGTCTTCATGCGCATTTCTAACTTGCGTGTGACTTCAGGCAAGATCGACTCCTCTACAAAGAGTCGGCTTCCGGCACAGCACACGTGGCCTTGGTTAAACCAAATCCCCTGCACGATGCCTTCAATTGCCTGATCAATCGCCGCGTCCGCAAAGATGATGTTTGCGCTCTTTCCACCTAATTCAAGCGTCAGTCTGGTACCACGCTTGGCGCATGCTTGGGCGATTTGTTTACCAACCTCGGTACTTCCAGTGAAGGCGATCTTGTCAATACCCGCATGGTCAACCAGTGCTTTACCTGTTGCACCGGCACCCGTGACAATGTTCACCACCCCAGGTGGAAGGTCGCACTCTTGAAGAATCTCGGCCAAGCGCATGGCGGTCAGCGATGTCGTCTCGGCTGGCTTAAGTACCACGGTGTTTCCACACGCAAGTGCTGGTGCCAATTTCCACGCCGCCATGAGTAGTGGGAAATTCCACGGAATGATCTGGCCACACACGCCAACTGGTCGCGGTTCGCGGGTGCCTGGCATGGCATATCGAAGCTTGTCGCACCAGCCTGCGTGATGAAAGAAGTGTTGAGCGGCGAGCGGAATATCAACATCGCGGCTCTCTTTGATGGGCTTGCCACCATCCATTGATTCCAGAATGGCTAACTCACGGGCGCGTTCTTGGATTCTTCGCGCAATTCGGTAGAGGTACTTGGCGCGCTCGCTAGCTGGGAGCTTTCCCCATGGCTTCAATGCTCTGCGCGCCGCACTCACCGCTGCATCAACATCCGCCGCATCGCCATCGGCAATGTTCGAAAGGATCGCCTCAGTGGCCGGATTGACCGTGGCAAAGCGCTTCTTGGAATGTGGCTCGATGAACTTCCCGCCCACATACAGTTGGGTCTGGTCTGGAATCACCACTGGGGTTGTTTCGGGCGCTGGGCTGTATTCCCAGGTGGTTACGGGGGGGTTTCCGGTAGGTGCATCGGCCATGAATTGATCGTACTTTGCCGGGAGCGCCAACCTGTTCCTGGTTGCTGAATGTCGTCGCACCATTGAAGCCCTATGTGAGTGAATCGGTGAATACCGATCGTGCGAATACCGCCTTGAGAATCCCATGATCATTACCACACTTGCCTTCCTCGCTTCCGCATTTCAACCCCTTGGCGACAACGTCGCCACGGCCAAATCCGCCCCAGATGCCGCGCCAACAACCGTGCGACCAGAGGGTGCGCCAGCTCCGGGGGCCACGCTGCGCGTCCTTGGAGATGCCTCTGTGAAGCCAGTGCTGGAGAATGGCGAATACCGCCTGCCAGAACTTGGACTGATGATCGAAGCACCACTGCCCGAGGGCTACCCAACACCAACGCCCCCAGGGATGATTGAACTGAAGACCTATCCAAGCGTTCGTCGCGCTGAGTACAGCGCCAAGGGGTCGAGCAACTTTGGAATGAATGTTGGATTCTGGCCGCTCTTTAACCACATCAAGAGCCGCGAGATTGCCATGACCAGTCCGGTAGAGATGGATTACAAGCCAGCCGGTGAGCGAACCCCGCTTGCACCAATGCAAGACGCGGAGGGCTCTTGGACCATGAGCTTCCTGTATCGCAAGGCTGACCTTGGCCCAACCGGCGAGGATGGACGAATCAAGGTTGTTGATACTCCCGAGATGACTGTGCTTTCCATTGGAATGCGCGGCGCTTATGGAATGGGCACAGTGAATTCTGGAATGGACGCTCTCTCCAAGTGGCTTGCAGCACAGTCACAATGGGAGGCGATTGGAGATCCGCGCGGTTTGAATTACAACGGTCCACAAGTTTCCATGAAGAACAAGTGGAGCGAAGTGCAGATTGTTGTTCGACGTCGGTCAGCTACTGCATCGCCTGCCACAGGCGGGGCAACTAGCGCTCCAAGTGTGGTGACACCTGTAACGCCAGCAGCACCAGTGGCGCCATCACCCGCGCCCGTCGCACCGGCAACGCCAGTGAATCCACCCGCTACCGCGGCGCAACCCCGCCCATAAGTGGACCGCTCGATCGCTTTGCGTAAACAATCACTGCCACGCCAATAGCAACCATGACTGCAGAAACCAGCATTGGTAGTGTCACCACCCCAATGGTGAACACCCCGCTGTCTGGCTCGCGGAACTGTTCGCTGACATTACGCAAGATGCCGTATGCAATCAGGAATGTGCCGGTCAGTGCGCCTGCATGTCGTGGCTTCCACCACACAAGGACCAGCGCAAGCATGAGCAATGGGCCGTCCGTCAGTGCTTGAATGAAATTGTTTGGGTACCGCGCCGGAACAAGCGCAGCAATATCTTGCATTGCTTGCGCGTTCCCTGCGTACACCATTGCGTATAGGTGTTTTGCGGCAACGTACGCATCAGGAGTTGGTGCCAATTGCAACGCTTCCTCTGGGTATTTGACGCTCCACCATGGTGGCGCGGCTTGCATGGCGTCCGGCAGTGGCTTGCCCCATAGTTCGCCATTCACCCAATTTGCAAGTCGGCCAAACATCAATCCAGGCGGCGTCATGAATGCTGCTGTGTCAACCAGACCAAGCGAAGAAATCCCCGCGCGCCGAGCGAACAAGACTGTCACTACCACTACGCCAATGATGCCGCCGTGACTTGACATGCCACCACGATGAATCTCCAAGACACCCCAGAATGGAACGTCGGTCGAAAATTTCCAAAGTAGAAACTGGTCATAAAGAAACACGTGCCCCAATCGACCGCCCAAGACAACCCCGGCGATACACCAGGTCATGTAATCGCCAACAAGTTCCAGCTTCAGTTGTGTTCGCCCGGTCTTTGCCAACCATCGCAGTAGTTGCCACGCGGCAATGAACCCCATGGCGTACGAGATGCCGTACCAACGAACACCAATTGTGTCGGTAAACCGAAGCGCAAATGGCCCCATCGAATGGACGATGCTCTCAGCAATGATGTGCACGCTGCGGAGTCTACGGAGGCGTACCATCGTGTGGTGCCAACTCCGACGAAAGCCAACGGATTACCTGAGTTTGCCCGAGTACCAACCAGTGGTGACTTGACGCCGTTCATCGCTGCACTTGTGGGTGGCCGAACACTTGAGCGTGGCGAATCACAGGCTGCATTTGAATCTCTTATGTCTGGTGAGTGCCACCCAGCGGAGATTGGTGCGTTACTCGCACTGTTAGCCACGCGTGTGCCCACCGCCGACGAACTTGCCGGTGCCGCCACTGTCATGCGCGCCCATGTTGACCCTGTTGATACTGGTGTTGCAGCAGACGCGCTCTTAGACACCGCTGGTACTGGTGGAACCACAAAGCTATTCAATGTCTCCACCGCCGCAGCCATTATTGCGGCAGCAGCAGGTGCAAAGGTCGCAAAGCATGGCAACCGAAGCCGAACTGGTCGCGGTAGTGCTGAAGTGCTGATGGAGTTGGGGGTCCATGTTGATGCAGGACGTGAAACCCAGCGCCGGTGCATGGATGAGGCTGGTATCTGTTTCTGCTTTGCCATTCACCATCACCCCGCCACGCGCCATGTCATGCCTGTGCGAAAGGCCCTTGGTATTCCCACCATCTTCAATCTCCTTGGTCCCCTGACCAATCCTGCTGGTGCCAAGCGGCAGATTGTTGGTGTGTATGCGCCCCAGTTCGTCAGACCAGTGGCCGATGCGTTGGCGATGCTTGGCGCCGTGCGCGCGGTAGTGGTCCACGGAACCGACGGTCTAGATGAGTGCTCTATCACCTCGCCAACCATAATTGCTGATGTGCAGAACGGTGTTGTGACCGAACGACTGCTGAGCACTAGCGAACTTGGATTTCCAGTTGCATCACACGCCGACCTTGCTGCTGGCGATCTTGCGGGTGCCGCGCAATTGTTGACTGCAATTCTCACTGGCAGCGAACGTGGTGCGCGACGTCACATGGCGGTGGCCAATGCTGGCCTTGCCATCATGGCTGCTGGGCTTGCCGCGAATGTGTCTGTTGGCATTCAACTTGCGGAATCAGTGATTGATTCTGGTGGCGCTGCGCAGACCCTAGAGCGACTGCGGATTGCTTCACGTCACTGAACCGTCTGGTTGCTGATTTATCTGAAATCACGCCTGAAATTCAGCCGTCATTTCCGTGGTGTGGCAATACGTCCGTAGCGTCCAGTGATGGATGTCAGGGGTGATGAACCAGCGCCACAAGAACGGTGGCCGCTCGCCTTTCGTTGTGCTATCGCCATGGCGGGTGGTGCCGCGATCGTGTGGAACACGCGGAGGATTGTCGATCAGCTTCCAGATGAGCCAACCACTGTTGACGTTTCGTCATGGAGCTACGCAACCGCCACCATCACGCTTGCGGTTGTTGTTGCGTGCACGGCATCTGTTATGGCGCTACTTGTCAAACAGCGTTGGTTGCGAGACACACTGACCATTGTTGCGGTAACTACTGTTGGGTGCGCACTTGCAACAATGTCCTCTGTTCAGACATCTCCGTTTGATTCAATGCGTGAGCGACCAGTGACTGTGATGGGCGTGGTCGCTTCTGCCGCACGTATGGATGATGGTGGTACTGACCGGCTTTCAAAGTATGCCATCCGGGCGGCAGCACAATCGTTCGTCTTGCGCGTCAATTCGGTGCTTGGCGTCGATATTCCAGTGGAAATCGACTGCGAAATCTTGGTTCGTGTTTCAGGGCTTGCGCCCCTCCCAGCGCGTGGCATGCGCGTCTGTGTGCGTGGTTGGTACGAACCACCTTCAATGACCATGAATCCCGGGTCCAGAGCCCGCCGTGCCATTGGAAGTATCTCCACTACCAGCACCACCTTGGTTACCCCTATGGATGTCGGCGTGGTTGATTCTCTATTGGTTCGTGTTCGAACTGCAACTCACCGGGCGCTTTCCAACGCAATGCCAGAGTGGTCATCCGCGGAGAGTCGAGCCCTGGTGGCTGCCATGACCACGGGGGTTCGGCTGCCTGGGCTATCGCGCCCATCCTCGGAGTTTCGCGCTGCGGGCATGAGTCATGTGCTTGCGATCAGTGGGTTCAACGTTGCGGTGCTCATTGCTGCTTGTGCTGGTGCGGCGAAGTTGTTGCGCGCTTCGTCACGGTGGCGCGCCATCATTGCCATGTTGGTCGCTATTGCATTCTTGGCTGTTACGGAACCAGACACAAGTGTCCTCCGCGCTGGTCTCGGTGCTGGTTTGGCGGCAATTGCATCAATCCGAGGCGGTCAGGCGCGTGGCCTTGGAACACTTGGTTTGGTGGCTTTGGTGACCATGCTCCTTGATATCAACGCCGTTGCGGGTGCTGGGTTTCAGTTGAGTTACGGGGTGGTCATTGCGTTGTTAGTGATTACCCCACGTGTTCATCGGCGCTGGGATGAACGAACGCATCGTTGGTGGCTTCGTATTCCGTTCAAGCGTGTTGCAAGTAGTGAGGCTGCATCGATTGTTAGATCGTCAATTCTTGAAGCGCCTATCGCCGCGTTAGTAGCGTGGACAGTTAGTACACCGATCGCTGTATGGCATGCTGGCTCCATGAATGGTTGGGCCGCTCCACTCAGTGTCATAACGATGCCCGCAGCCGCCATCACCACCATTGCTGGCGTCGGTGCGATTGTCACTATGGATCTCGCACCGCCGATTGGTCACTTATGTGGTGCAGTGGCGACCACCTGCGCCGCAACTTTGAGTGCCACGGCGACCATGGCAGCTTCGGCTCCTGGTGGAACGTGGTGCACCGGTCGACCAGATGTGTGGTGGACTGTTGTCGCCTTGATTGCATGTGTATCGGCATGGATTGCTACTCCCCAAACATCCAGAATTTTGGGTTGGTTTGTGACAATATCTTTGATTGTTGGCTTGTGGCTTGGGACATTTCGTCCATTCGCACAGTCGCCTGGCCGAGGTGAAGTATTTGTTGAATCGATCGCTGTTGGAGGTGGCGCGTGCCATTTGATTCGCACCAACACCATGACCGTCTTAGTAGATGCTGGAACTTCTGGTGATTCCAGTGCCAGCTCACGGCGGATGGTGCCAGCGCTTGCTGCACTTGGTGTTCGTCGCATTGATCGACTGGTGATTGGGTCGCGATCACTCGCGGAGGTCTCTGGTATCCCCGAAGTGCTTCTGGCATTCAAGGTTGGTGCTGTAGTGATGGATACACGCTGCCTTGCTGCGTTTCGCGGTGTGCGTGATGGATTTGCGCCTGATGTACTTGATGCGATCTATGAGCGAAACATCCCAATATTTACTGTGGTAGATAAACAATTGATCGAGCTTGGCAACATGTCCATGAAAGCCATTGTTCCACCACCAAACCCGGCCGCCCGACGCGACAACGGTGGTCTCCTGGTTGAAATTCGGCACCGGGATTGGTTGCCGATAGTGAAATCTGTAGTGGTTTGCGGCGACCCAAAACTCGCGGCGCGCGCGCAATTGCTCACTACCCCATCGCCAAATGACTGCGCAATACGAACGATCGCGGACGACCGTTGCACATTGCGTTTGCAACAATGGACTATCCGTGGGTGGAAGTGACACACGTCACTTGCAATCAACGTGGAAACAACACCGCGCGCTCCAGTGTCACCGTGTCACCCACAGCATTGCCATCGGCGGGTTGCAACTCAATCTCAAACGGCGCTGCTGGTAGATCTACCCGAATATCCACACGCGCTCGGTTTGAATCAAACCGCTCCCGAAGTAACTCCTTGCCGCCTGATCGAATGACCATATCAACACTGCCGGCGAGCCGCGCTGTTGGGATGCGGTATGCCACTGCCACCAGTCGGGTGGTCACAACTTGTGCGGGGTAAGTGAGCAGAACAGGGCCATCAAGTTCAAGGGGTGCCGCATCAAGTGCCCATGTTCCTGGTGCCACAGTTGGCACAGACGTTGTGAACCGATAGCCATCGCAACCCTTAGGAATGGAAGCCACTGGAGCGAGTGTCGCCAGCGGCGTTGCTGAATCTGGAGTTGATTGCACCGCCAACACGCGATCGCGCGGCACCGTGACAACTGGAGTCTTCGCTCCTGAAATCCCCATAATTCGCAGGTAACTCGGACTCATCCAGCTCACTGATGGACCATCAAGAACCGTTCCATCGGTGAGCCACACGCGAGCACCCGTGTGTGGTTTGGCTGGGCCAACCAGAGTCAGCGCGGTGATGGTGTCCATAGCGACTGTAAGGGTGTTTGTTGTTCCAGATCCAACATCAACCGTGACGTCCTGGGGGTTTATCGCGCTGATGAATCCAGTAACGCGATCGCCATTCTTCAATTGAATGACATCTGTATCTGTGGCTAATGGTGGTGAGGTTTTTCCAAAGACCAGCGACCGAATCTCATCAGTCACAAGTGCTCGCGGCGCACACCACAATGAAACCCAGGTTGCTACCCCTTGGCGATTCTCAAGTTTGCCAGGAATTCGCTGACCATCAACCAACACCATCTGTGCGCCGTTGTTTGCCGTTGCGAGCGATGTGTTCGCCAGTAGCGCCGACATTGAAGCTGAATCTCCAGGAGTTTGATCTGGCGAAACAAGCCCAACAACAGCATCGGTGCCAACCACCAAGTAGGTCAAATCTTGAGCAATGGTTTCATCTTTGAGAACCCGTTGTTGCGGTTGATTGGACAGTGTTGGAACTACAATTTTGTCAGGAATATCTGCTGGATTCTGCGCCTGCGCACTTCCACCGCTCGTGTTGCACAACCCATGAGAGCACCACAACGCCAGCGCCACGCCCAGTGTCTGTTGCTTGAATCGAGCTTGGTGGTTGATGTTCATTTTTGAAAGATTGGAAGGTAACGCTTTGGCATCTGCATGATGATGAGCGCCATCGATGTTCCCAGTGGCTGGCCCCATTGTGGATCAGACCAACTGCCGTCAGCGTTTTGGTGTTGAATCAATTCGGATCGGATCCGTGGCCACCACGCCTTCCACCAGTCGCCGCCCGCCAGATACATGGCTTGCGCGGCGTAGTAGTGACCATAAAAATAATACGCCTGAACCGCTGGACCTGCGCCATCAGGTGTTGCCGCGCGTCGAACGTAGGCCAAGCCACGTGGAATGGAATCATCGTCGTACACACCGGCATAGAACAGTGTTGCTACACCCGCTGCTGTGCGTGGCCAACCACTCGCACCGGACGTGCGCATGTATCGAAACCCACCATCTGGATTTTGGCACTCGCGAACATAACGAACCGCATTGTCGATCACCTGCTTGGGAATACGAATTCCCGCATTGCGCGCGCTTCGCAGCGCCATGACTTGGCAGATGGTCACACTCACGTCGGCATCGTCAGGAACCGGGTTGTATCGCCAGCCACCTTCGTCGTTTTGGCTGTTCTCAATGAGACGAATCGCTCGAGTGAGCGCATCGCGAACACGGGCGTCATCGGAGGACATTCCATAGATTTCGCCTAGAAATAGCGCCGCAAACCCGTGTCCATACATGGGGCCATTCATGTTCTCACTGGAAACAAGACCACTCTCGGAGACATGCTGCAGCACGTATTCCAATGCCCGCGCCACCGCCGCACCGTAGCGACCACGTCCTGGGACATTCCCGTCGCCCATCAGTGCAAGTGCACACAGTGACACAATGCCCGCGTTGCCGCTCATTCGGCCTTTACCGAAACTCCCATCAGGGTTCTGTGACCGTGCCAGCCACTCCAAGCCCTGCTCAACGGAATCGCGCCATTGTGGGTTTGTTTCGTTCTGGCTTGGTGAGTTCTGTGCTGAAACACCAGCATCGACTGGCCGCTTCACATCGGGTTCCGTTGCGACACCGGGGGTTGATTTATCTGGGACAACTGGCGTAGGTGGTGCTGCTGCCTGTGTTGTCGAAATGGGTGAGGTTGGCACTGATGTCGCGGGTGGCGCAAGTGACACTGGTGACACTGGTGACACTGGTGACACGGAAGGCGCGGGTGACGTGGGTAACGCAGGAGATGAAGGAGAAACAGGAGAAGTAGCAGATGCAGGAGAAGTAGGTGGTTGTTGCAGGCCCACCATCAACGCCGCCACGGTTGCTACAAGTGGAGACATCATCGCTTTGGCTCCTCTGCTAGGCGCCGGTAATAGTCCTGGGTCAACTGTCGGTATGCGGCGCTCATTGGATCGCGCAACCCTTGACGAACCGCCTCACGAACGCGCGGTGGTAGGCGCCCCCACTCCGCACGCGCTTCGTCAAACTGCGCGTTGGTCATGGTTGGATCGGCTTGTTCGGGAGGTTCATTTGAAGTGGCGTCACCATCCTTGCGACGCTTTCCATCGGCTCCAGCCTGGTCTTGCTTGCCATCACGACCACCCCGTGGCTGACCGTTCTCACTTGGCTCAGGCTTCTTGCCGTCCTTACCGTCTTTGCCATCTTGACCGTCTTTGCCATCCTTGGCGCCTTGATCCTTACCTTGATTCTTTCCCTTACTACTTTGCCCTTGTGACTCTTGGCCTTGCTGCGATTGTTGTTGCTTCATCCGTTGCGCAGTGGCAATGAGTTCGTCAAGCTTTCGAACAACCGACTCTTGGACGCGCCGCGTTGAGATTCCAGAATCGTTCGCTTCTAACAATTGCGCGCTGTGCTTCATATCGTCGATGGCGGAGTTCAAAATGTCCCGTGGCTTTGCACCATCCAGACTGCGCTGCAGTTCGGACGCATTAGTGGTGGTGTCGGATTGTTTCCCGCCATCACCAAGTCCAAGCGCTTCATCAAGCGAAGGTGGCTTGACGGCCGTTGTTGGTACAGGAGGCACATTTGGAACTGATGGTGGTGCCACCGCAACAGACATGCTCAGCACATACATGCACAGGTTCATCATGGCTTCGCTCCTGAATCAGAACCACCCGTCGGTGGAACGTCGTTGTTGTTTGGTGACTCCGGCGACTCCATATTCACATCTGGGGCGCGTGACTGCTCTTCCATCGCCTTTACCCATCGCTCGCCGAGTTCGGTCAGGCGCTTCTGTCGCATGGCGATACGTGCCAAGTATGCCGCTCGATCGCCCTCGGGCAACTCACTCGCGCTCTTGGTGTCATCAAGAACACGCTGTGCCATGGTGCGCAACAGGCGAAGTTCAGCCATTGGCGGAACACGCGGCGCGCCAGCCATTGATCCGCCGCCTGGTGGCTGCTGTCCACCAGCTTCTTTCGGTGCCTCCGCGAACGGATCATCTGCCTCTGGCGGGTCAGCGAGCGCCTCAATAAGTGACGCCAACGCTGCTTCTACCTCTCGTTGCACCAATACGGTTCGTTGTGACAATGCCGATGCAGAGAGGTCTTGCCCAGCCAACGTGCTGGCTGAAATCATCTCTTGATTGCTTGTGGCGTACAACTCACTTCCTGAAACATCCGCACGGGCGCCAATGGTGGTCAGTAAACCCGTCACGGTTGCTTGCTCGGCTGCAATGCGCTTGCTCTCAACAAAGCCGCGGCGATCAAGGGTCTTTCCTGGTGCCGGAACAATCGCCTCGGCGCCACTGCGAGCACTCCGTTGTCGCTCCAAGACCTGCTCATACACACCGCGAAGCTCTTCACGACGTAGGTTTTCTGCATCCTTTTCAGCGTCGTTCTTCGCCTTTTGCGCAGACGCAAGTGCCTCCTGAATGGAGTTGCGTGCGGCATCAAGCGACTCACGCGCTGGCCCCACGTCAGCCACTTCCTTTCGCAACGAGGCCGCCACGGCATCAAGTTGCTCCGCCCCGCGAATGATCAATGTGGCGGCTCGACGCATTGGTTGCCCCGCAGCGGCTGCGTTCTCAGCGATTCCAGAGGCGTTCCGAGATAGTTGCAGCATGAGCTTGGCAAGACGAGAGACCTCCGCCACATCAGTAGCAGTCAACTTCTGCATGGTGAGTGTGTTGGTCTCGATCGTCCCCAAGAGTGATCGCAAAGCGTCAACTACATCAGTGATCCGCCGCTCAAGTTCTTCAGTGCGTCGCTTGCTTTGGTTCTTCATCGCCTGCTGCATAGCCTGAACCGCTTGCTGTGCTTGTTGCTGCGACTGTTGCGCACTTTGCATCTGATTTTGCTCGGTTTGCTGCGCTGCCTGCTCAAGTTGCCGAGCTAAGCCACGGTCATCCGCCTCACGTTGCGCCTCACGCATCGCTTCTGCTGCACCTTGGTCGGGCTTCTCTTGTGTTTGAATCTCCTCAGCGCGTTTACCAAGATCTTCAGCAAGAGCTCGCGCCTCGGCTGCTGCTTCGCGCTGTGCCTGCGCGGATCGATCCATGAGTGCCTTTGTCTCTTCGGAAAGTTGATTCCGTTGCTTTCCAACAGACTTCTCTGCAGCCGCGCGGGTGTCCTTGCTTGCTGCGTCAATGCGCTCCGCAAGCTTGTCAATGCGACGAGTCAGTTCTGCTGACTCCCGATCGCGCTGCAGCGCTGTTTCAAGGTCTGCTAGTGCGCTTTCTGATTCGCTTGCTCGCTCGGCAGCTTCGGCACCAAGTGAGGCGTCTGGTAGCGCGGTGGCACCCTCTTGAGAGCGTTGTGATGCCGTCTGTGCCAACTGACTAGCCTCTTGAATAGTCTCTGAAAGCCCCTCGCCGTCCGTCTTGTTGCGCTCAAGTTTGGAAGCAAGTTCCGCCAATGAGCGCTCGAACGCGGCAATTCGATCAGCCATTCGGCCCTCAGACCCAGCGATCTGTGCTCGCTCCGCCTCGGTTGCCGCGGCGCCGTTCGCCTTGGTTCGCTCTGCAACATCTTTCATCGCGTCGGCAATACCAGCCTGCTCCTCGCGTAGTCGGCTGGCTGCCTCGCGCATCTGCCCAAGACGCGAACGCACCTGCGCGGAAAGCTCACTCGCGGAAATCACCCGAAACACACGAGGCGAACTCATCACTACTGGTCGGGGTGATCCATTGCTTTCAAACGCATCGGTGATGTTTCCAACACACACCACACGGTCGCCAGGCTCTACAGAAAATTCTGTGAGCATTAGTGTTGTTTCAACACGCACGCTTGTTCCTTGTGTCCCTTCGACCGTTGCAACACGGCGCGATGGCGTCTCATTGCGAGTCACTGAAACATCAATCCACGATCGCTTCACGCCAAAGTCATCTCGCCCCTCTGCAACTACCAATGGTGTTGCTTCGGGTGTCACAGCTTCATCGGCGGTCGGCTCGACAATCGTGATTGTTGGGGGCGCGTCATCAATGGCTGGTATCTCAAATGCAATTCGTTCTGAGGGCAGAATGCCATCGGCACCACGTGGTTTCAAGTCAAGCACACCGCGGCCAGCCGCAACCCAACTCACGCGCCAGTGTGTTTGGTTGGTTCCATCAACCGTGAACTGCGGGGCGATTTGTGCACCATCCAATCCAACAAGAGAGATGGTTTCTGCAAGCCAAACCGCGCGGGCGGACGGATCTACTGGTACCGCACTGGTGCCGCGCATGTCGGCGTCGATAGTGATGGTTGATCCAGTCAGCACCGGAGGCGACACCGTAGCGCGCCGGTCGGTGCCAGTTCCAAGCTCAATCGTTCGAACATCCACCTTGCCACTCAAGTACTGCGGCGGCGTCACGATTGCGCGCGCCGACTCAACCACTGGTGGTGGAACAAGCCGAATCACGATCGGCAGTGTCTCCATATCTTCTGTCCGAAAGAGCACCTCTATCGATTCACCATCAGTCTCTACCAAGCGCTCAAATGCACCATCTGGCTGCGCCGAGAGAAGCACTTTGCGCCACTCACCACTGCCATCGCGTAACAACCGATATTCCGCCTCCACTCGCATATCAGCAGCGTCGCCGCGCACTGATTGCGCGCGCAACGAAAGTGCAACACCACGCGGATGAACCAACGAGGCCATGGCTGGCTCAACCATCGTGCGAGCTGGCCATTGAATGTCAGCGAATGGCGTCAAAAGACGCAATAACGCTGTCTTTGATGTCTCGGGCGCAAACACCAACAGCAACACCAGTATGGAGACTGCCACCATTGCGGCCGCTGTGGCACGCTTTGCAGGCTGCTGATTCACACGTTGATGCGTTGCTGACTGAGAAACAGCCTGTGCATCATCGATCACCATGGAGGTGAGTGGATTGATGGTTGCCCCTTGTGTGGCCTGCGACTGCGCCAAATCTGCACCCGCCGCCAGTTTCCCGCGCGCTACCGCACTCCCACGTTCAAGCCACAGTGCGACCTCAACCAATGATGGTGAGAACCGGAATGCGGGCAACACCTTCATCGCGAACCACGCGACCCCGCCTCCAACAAGCATTGCCAATTCAAGAACACGAATGAACGGTGGTAGGCGAAGCAGACGGTCTAGTACCACCGCCACAACAACGGCAAGCAGTCCAAATGCAATTGCTTGCGACAGGCGCTCGATTACCAACGCTCGACGAACTGCTGACCGGGTGTTTCCAAGCGCAACCAATACCCCATCCGTAGTGGTGGTGGTGGGTTCTGAAGTTGGATGGGGGCCGTTCATGTTGATTAAATCAGTCGCACGCTTCGCCGAACAATCCATTCGGATGCCAATAGAGACATCAGTATTGCAAGTGCCAGTGGGCTGTTCCAAATGGGGTCACGGAGTGGGTTCTCTGTGTGAATCGATCGATTTGGAAGCGAACGAACCAGTGTTGCAACATCGGCCGGCCCAACCACCCTGCCACCTGTCTCACGTGCAAGTGACTCAAGGAGTGGTCGATCCGCCTCGGCGTCGCGCAACTCTCGGTCGCTGCGGGTGACTTCCAGAATCGCACCCTCGCCAGCACGTGCTGCCAATGATGGATCGCGCGGGCGAACCTTCCATCGTCCCTCTCGCTCTGGTGACCACACTGCTACAAACAATCCGCCGGAACCAGGCGAGGCAACGATGTCCACTGCTGCGCCACGGGAGTCCTCAGGAATTGCTTCAAGCGCCACTGTGGTGGGTGGTGGACCGGCGGGAAGCTCAACCTCTACTCGCACTGCGTCGCCCACCACTGAACGGCCTGGCTCGATCGCAATGCGCACTTCCTCACGCCCAACACCCAACGATGGACGCGCCAGTGAACGGAGTAACTGCACCCAGAATCGTTCTGGATAGGTTTCACCGCGACCATTCCGCCAACGCCAAATTTCATCGGTCGCTACATACAACACATTTCCAGCTCCGTAGCGCATTCCAACCACTAATGGTGCGTGGCCGCCCTCAATCTCCTGTGCTGACTCTGCAAGAATTTCACTTGCGGGTTTGAGCGATTGAATTGGAATACGTTGTGCCCACTCCAATTGCGCCCAGCCCTCGTCTGCTGAAAGTAGCTCCGCCGGGAATGCCGACTTTGGATCATCCGCCAGCCGCAACACACCAAGGCGCGCAGCCAGTGGTGTGGGTGACAAATTGACTGGTACAGACAGGCGTTCCAGTTCATATGGCCCAGTAAACGGAAGTAACTCCTCCGCTGTTGTGCCGAGCCATGTTCGGGGAGTACTCCGCGATCCACCGATCCACGCCAGCCCAGTGCCGCGCTCTGCCACCGCTCGCTTCATTTCCATCAATTGCTCGCCAGTGAAGAATGTGGCAGGAATGTCGCCTATCACAATGAGGTCAAATCGCTCAAACTCTTCGCGTGTTCGTGGCAACCGCGCGATTGGAGTGTTGCCCTCTTGCGCAAAGTCCCGGTCAGCAGAGAGCAACATCACTGAGCTCTCAATAGTTTGTTCCCGTTGTAATAAATTTTTGAGATAGCGATACTCCCAGCGCGGATACCCATCAATGTAAAGCACCCGCATAGGTCGATCGACCAGTGTGATCGGTACGGCGCGTCGATTATTTACAGGCAGGAGATCCCGTGCTGTTTGTTGATCGTTGGTTGTGTTTTCGACCAACGACTCTGAAACACGCACTTCCCAACGCGCGTCGCCGGTGGTGGTTGGGCTTGCTACCAACTGCACCGTATCGCGTTGTGGTGCGGCCTCACCAGCAACATTCGTTGCTGCTGGAAGTTCAGCGAAGTCCAATACTGTGCCAGTAGCGATATCAACCAACTCAACACGTGAGGCGCGGGCACGCGCTGGTCCACGCCGTTCGATCATTGCTTCAACAGGAACAATATCTTTGGAAAACGCACGTTTTGGCGCCTGAACAGCAGCGATCGCCGTGTCGCCGACCGCTGTATCTGCCCCCAACACCACAGAGGAGACTGTGACTCCTTCCGCTTGGAGTCGCCGAATCAAATTTCGATCAGGCGGGTCGGTCGTGCGACCATCGGTCAGCAACACCACGGCACTGATTTGTCGCCCAGAGGAACGCGAAAGCGCCTGTTCAATAGCGCGGGAGAGAAGTGATTGATCGCCAGTGGCGTCACCAATGGCAACACTTCCATCAGTTGCTCGGGTGAGTGGTGACAGTGCATCGGAAAATCCATACCACTCCACCCGGTGCTCACTGCCGATGAGTGTGAATGGTGAATCACTGGCGACAAGCTCCCGAAGTGCCGCGTCGCGCGACTTGGGCTCATTGAGTGAATCACTCAAGTCCGCTACTTCCATTGAGCGGCTTCTGTCTGCCAGGATGATCACAGAATCAGGCTCTACCGACTCCTGTGGGACTTCGAGAAGTGGCCCAAGAAATAGAGCTATAAGAAAGACGATTGTGAGTGTCCGAAGTGAAATCAAACACCGACGCACTGTTGTTGATATGGCAATGTTTCGATATGAGCCCCATGCAACCAATAGCGCAATGACACACACCAGCAGCCATGCAGATGTTGGAATAGCGTGTTCCCAAGCGAACCGCACGCCGATGGCATCAACAGGGAGTGATTGGAGGCCAAGCATCCATCGCACCAATGCGTTGTTAGTCATTGGGCGCCCCCATTCACTACCTGTTGGTTGTTTGCTTGTCGGACGGGCGCTTGGCGAACGCTTGTGGCATATGAGAATCGACGCGCAAGGAGTGCTTCGAGCACCGCCAGCAACACCGCCATCACAAAGAGTGGTGGCGCAAGGCCGCTTGTTTGCCGCGGCAACATTGGTTGTGTGTCATTGCGTTGGACACCATTGTTTCCGCTTCCAACCCAACTGACTTCACCGGACCCACTGAGCCACTTGCTCAACTGGTCGTGTTCCACAGGTGCCACCGAAGCCGCCCGATCATCAACCACAGCGGCCATCACCCCTTGTACTCGCCCAGAACTATCAAGCATTTCAAACATGCCGCCACGCTCGATTGGGCTAGTGGCGCGTCCGCCAGCGCCGACAGCAATTGATCGGGCCCCTGGTAAAGCACCACCATCTGGCGCAATTGGTCGTAGTTCGACAACACCAGCGCGATCAATCTCGGGCTGGGACCCAACCACCACTACCTGTGCAGCTGATGCGTGCCGCCGGCCTTCGGCTATCAACTCTTGCCACAGTGGCACCATGAGTGGTTTCAGTGGCAATGTGGTCCAAGACAAATCTATCGCACTGGTGAAGAGCACCACCATTCCTCGTGCATTCAACGGACGCCATGACAACACAAACGGGCTCCCATCTTGGAGTGACAGTTGTGTGGCCGTCGGGTCCATCGAAACATCCACAGCGAGTGTCCGGAACGCCTCAACCGCCGGTGACAACTGTGGTAGTTCCGCACCAAGTGTTGCTAAATACGAGGTGTTTGGTTGTTCTGCTGCAAGTGCAACGGGAGTCGGAAGGTCACGAGCTTCAAGCGACAGTTTCCAAGGTAAAGAAAATGTACTACCGAATTGACTTGTCCAAGCCTGGACCAACTCACCGGCTGCCGGAAGAACTACCACAACACCGCCACGGGTCACAAACGACGTCAACAGACCCCATTGCTGCGTGTTGAGTAGTTGTGGTTGTGCAATGACGATGGTGTCGGCCGCGGCAAGGGTGCGTGAATCAAGTGCGGCGGGATCAGTCATAGTCACATCAATCGCAGCCGCTTCCCCTGGAGCGAGCGCTCGAGCAACCCATTCGCCGGCTGGCAAACGATCAATCGCACCGTTGGTTTCAAATGCTCGTCGATCAACCACCACCACGCGTAATCGATCGGTTGGCGCCAGAATGGTCGCGCGGGCATCGTCTACTGGCTGTGCATCTGCAGAAATTGACGCCACCACCGCCCGACGCAGGGCCAATACTGGATCTCCACCTCGCTCGGAAAGCAACACAGTCACAGCGTGTTCGCGCTCTCCCGCGCTCAGTTCAACGGGACGCTCGACTGGTGAAGTTAACGTTGGTCCGGTGACCCGAACGGTCGTTTGAAGTACCCCGTCACCACGATCACGGGCCACCATCACGCGCAACACCACTGGTGCCCCTGGCCCGGTTCCAGCTACCCGATCAAGTTCAATAGAAGCAATACGAAGGTTGGTGCCATCCGGTGTTGGCTCGGTTGTCGCACGAACAATCACCGGCGTTTCAGCATTTCCAAGCTTCTGAAGTGCTGTCAGTCCACCCACAAACCCTGCTCGAAAGGCGCTACAAACTAAGATTTCTTGCTGTGTTCCTGCAGACTCTTCGTGTGCAAGTATGGCGGCGGCGGCAGAAAGTGCAGCACTGAGGTCACTTGCTGATTCTGTTGCTGCAAGCCCAGTCAGGCGTTGCACCGCACCGCGATGGTCTAGTGAGGCCGCCTCGCGACTAGAAATGGTTGCACGCGATGTCAGCACAACAGCCACACGATCGCCAGGAAGTAGTTGCTCTATCTCTGATCGTGCCATTGCTATCGATCGATCAAAGGCTGTACCAGTACCAAGCCGCTCGTTTGCGGCCGCTGAATCATCAATAATCACCACCAGTGTTCTGACAACGCGCGTGGTTGCGATTGTTGATCCAATGAACGGAGCAGCAATGGCCAAGCCAGCACATATGACCAAGAGGCAGCGCACCGCAAGAAGTAACCACCGCTCCACACGTCGCTTGCGCTCAACGCGACGAAGTGCTTCGCGCAGGAGGTCCATAGCGGCCCATTCAACTGCCTTGCGCCTGCGCCGCATCAATAGATGGATTGCCACAGGAACAGCCATAGCCACACCTGCGGCAATGGCCAATCCTGGTGATGCAAAGGTCAGCAAGCTCATCGCCCACCCCCGCGTAGAAATGTCTCACGGCGAGCCAACAATGCGGCAAGTGCTGGGCCAACAGATTCGTGTGTATCCAGACGAATCATGTCAAATCCAAAGCCGCGCGCAAGTCTTTCCAGTTCGCGCTCGTCTTCTGCCAACACGTCTAAATACGCCTGGCGGATGCTGCGTGTGTCCACTTCCAGCGTCGCCTCGCCCTCAAGGCCTTCAAACGGGGCGTTCTCGTCAAGATCAAATCGCAACTCCGCCCTATCGAGAACGCGAACCAAGATGACGTCGTGGCCACGGTGTCGCAACCGAGCAAGTGCATCTTTGACCTGCTGCTTTGGCATGAGAAAGTCACTGACAATCACCACAAGCGATCGGTGCGTTCCTCGTGAAAGCAATTCATCAACAGCGCGCGGTAGATCAGCGCGCCCATCAACCGCATGAGTTGCTAAGCACTGGACAATGGCGCGCCAGTGGCCTTGTGAGTTGGAGCAACGCGTAGCAGCGATGAGTGTTGGACCAAACATTTCCGTGGAAACGCGGTCGCGTTGCGCAAGACCAAGAAATGCCATTGCCGCGGCCGCTGCGGTGGCGTGATCAAACTTTGTCCAGTTTGATTCTCTGCCGGTCTGTGTGCCACCCCATCCATCTTTGCTACCAAGCGTTCCAAAGCGCATGCTTCCGGATGCATCCACCATGATGTGGATATCAAGGTTGGTCTCTTGTTGAAATCGCTTGAGATACAACTTATCGCTGCGCCCAAAGACCTTCCAGTCAATGTGGCGCACAGGGTCGCCGGCAACGTATTGCCGATGCTCTGCAAATTCAACAGCAAGACCCTGGTATGGCGAACGGTGCATTCCGCTCATGACACCCTCCGCGATGCGCTTTGCGCGCAACTCGAATGGTCCCAATTGGGCGAGTGTCTCTGGTGCCAGGTACTGCTCTGCGCGCACAGAACTCCGTTCAGGCGCCCGCAGGCATCACGAGGCGTTCTAGTTCCTTGGCGCCGGCTGCGCCGGTGTCTTCAACGCGAATTTCGCGCAGCAATTCATCGATCACCTGATCTGGACCAACACGATCTGCTTGCGCATTGAAATTCAGTTGTAACCGGTGCCGAAGAATTGGTTTCGCAACTGCACGCACATCATCTGGTGTCGCGGTAGGTGCGCCTGCAAGTAGCGCGCGAGCCTTTGCGGCAAGCACCAAGAATTGACTTGCGCGTGGCCCGGCACCCCAACTCACGTAGTCCATGATTCGTAGTTTCTGACCACCCGACACCGCGTTTGACGACGACGCTTCTTGTGCTTGTCGTGTGGCGCGAACCAATCGAAGTGCATACCGAACCACGTGATCTGCTACTGGAACTTCACGAACCAATGCTTGAATGGCGCGCACATCTTCGCCACTGAGTACTCGCTCGGTTGGCTTTGGTGCGGCACCAGTGGTGCGCCGAACGATTTCTGCCTCCTCGTCAGCGGTTGGGTATCCAATCAGAATCTGCAGCATGAATCGATCGAGCTGCGCTTCAGGCAATGGGTAAGTGCCTTCTTGTTCAATGGGATTTTGCGTCGCCAGTACAAAGAACGGGTCCGGCAGTGGATGATTGACGCCGCCAACCGTTACTTGCCGCTCTTGCATTGACTCCAGGAGTGCGCTCTGGGTCTTTGGGGGCGTGCGGTTGATTTCGTCTGCCAGAATGACGTTCGAGAAGATTGGCCCTGGAACAAATCGAAGACGTCGCGTTCCGGTCGATCGATCCTCTTCAATCACCTCGGTGCCGGTCATATCGCTTGGCATTAAGTCTGGTGTGAATTGGATGCGCGAGAATCCAAGGGACATGCTTCGCGCGAGGGTTGAAACCAACAACGTCTTCGCAAGGCCAGGAACACCCTCGATCAGCGCGTGCCCACCGCAAGCGAGCGCGATCATGACTTCATCAATCACCCGGTCTTGTCCAACAATGACCGAATGCACTGCGGTGCGTAATCGTTCGGTGGCCGCCTTTGCATCGGCGGGGGTGTGAATGACCGTCGATGGGGCAGATTCTTGCATGACGGAAGTATAGTTGTGCACCTTGCCGGAACTCGCGGAAATCGAATCTTTGCGCCGCACCATCGCGCCTGCCTTGATTGGGCATGCGCTCCGATTGGTCGCTATCGGTCCACATGACATGCGCGCGCGTGGTTGTGGCCGGGGTAAAGGTGAAAGAAACAAGCGCGCCTGGATGACCCCCTCGGAGCTGTTGGACGGAGCGACCGTCCATTCCATTGCGCGTCATGGGAAGCGTTTAGCGATCATTGCTACTGATGGACGTTGTTTGGTGGTTCAACTTGGAATGAGTGGACAGTTGATTGCTGGCTGTGATTTCAACGATTCACATCAACACGTCACCTGGCTTGTAACGAAACCCGCTCGCGGTCGACCCCGCAATGCCCCAGCATCAATACCCTTGATTTTTCGCGACCCACGCCGATTTGGTGGATTGACGGCTTATGAAAACACAACGTCACTCTATGAATCGTGGAACGCCGAACTTGGTCCAGATGCGCTGACAATTCAGGCACAAGCGCTTCGCATGGCATTGACTGGCGCACGTGCTGTAAAGGTCGCTCTGCTCGATCAAACAATTGTCGCGGGTGTGGGAAACATCTATGCCGACGAGTCGCTTCATGTTGCAGGGATTGATCCTCGCATACGTTGTGACCAGTTGTCGCCCAAACATGTCACGGCGCTGGTACTCGCAATCAGAACCATCTTGAACCGCGCCATCAAACACGGCGGAAGCACGTTGCGTGACTACCGATCAGGTCTTGGGGCGGCGGGTACCGCGCAAGCTCTCCACGCCGTTTATGGGCGGGCGGGCGATCCGTGCCGGTGTTGCGGCCAATCACTTCATGAAACGCGTCTGGGTGGTCGTACGACCGTCTGGTGCCGATCGTGCCAAACCGGCGCGAAGATCGCGGGCGCTGCCGATCGAAAGTGATGTGCGTCTTGGCGCGACAGGGTTCAGAAGGAGTGAACTCTTATATATTCCTCCTCCTAGTAAAGAGCCCTGACAGTTGGTGGACAACCCAGAACTAGACGCCGTAAACCACTACAAAACATAGACATACATTACAAATGCGATTGTGGTGGAGTTGTCAACTCATCGTCACTAGCGTTCACGAGGCGCCTGTTAACCAAGCGTGTGGAACAGTGAGCATCCAGCACATGGCGCCACACCAAACAACCGCAACCAACCGAGTGGTTATTGAACCAACCCGGTCGCGGATAGTCGTCACTAATCGTCAGGTACCACACCAGCAACCCACGCGCGTGGACAACCGCTTAGACCGCGTTATTGTGCCGCTCAAGTGACTGCTCAATACGAATGACGTCGCCAGATAACGCCGTATCGGTCTGGGTCTTGGCGCCAACGGTTCGTACAGCGTGCATCACCGTTGTGTGATCGCGGCCACCAAAGTAGCCACCAATCTCCTCAAGCGAGAAACGGGTGTGCTTGCGCGCGAGCCACATACACACCTGTCTTGGAAGCGCCACACTCTTATGCCGACGCTTGGACATGAGTTCACTCAGCTTAATGTCGTAGTAACGAGTAACCGCATCAATGATCTGCTGAATAGTTGGCTGTGATGAACCACTCACAGTCTCAGTTGGACGACCATCAGCCAACGCTTGCTTCGCCAATTCAAGCGTGATGGGAACACCGTTGGCCATCGAAAGCCCACGAAGGCGCGTCAGTGCACCCTCAAGCTCACGAATGTTGGAATCAAGGCGAGCCGCGATATAAGCCGGAACATCATCAGGCAACTGTATGCCGTGAAGCGCAGCTTTCGACTTCAGAATCTCCACGCGTGTCTCGTATGGCGGCCGATCAATCCGTGCTACTAAACCACAGTTGAATCGACTTACCAGGCGTTCCTCAAGATCAGGAATTTCCGAAGGTGCAGCGTCAGAACTCAACACGATCTGCCGACCACCTTGGTACAGGGCATTGAATGTGTGGAAGAACTCTTCTTGTGTTTGTTCGTGCTTGGAGAGGAAGTGAATGTCATCAATCACCAACATGTCCACATTCCGAAACCGGTGCCGAAACTCCATCATTCGTCCCGCGCGGACCGCTTCGTGGAATACATCCATAAACGTGCTGCATGAGATGTAGACAATTCGAGTTGTTGGATCGCGCCGGAGCATCTCTTGACACACCGCCTGAAGCAGGTGTGTCTTTCCCATTCCAATGCCACCGTGTACAAAGAATGGGTTGTAAGCACGGCCGGGCTTGAGCGCCACAGCTTGGGCTGCAGCGTGACCAAGCCGATTGTTTGGGCCAACTACAAACGTCTCAAATACATAATCCGGAGACAACAGGATTTGTTCGTCAAAGAGCGCCTCGCCAGTAGTGCCTGCGCCAACAGCATTCGACGCCAACGAGGTTGTTGGGTGGGTAGCAACCGCTACTCGATCACCAACAAACTGCACACCAATCAGGCGACTGGTTGCCACACACGCAGCTTCTGTGAACTGCGGAACACAGCAACGCTGTAAATACGACAACCGCACCGGCTCGGTGACTAATAGCGAGAGATTCGCGCCATCAACAGCCACCACCTCGATCTGATCAAACCAGTGGCGCTGTAACTCACCATGATGAGTGCGCAGATGCTCAAACAGCCGATCGCGAATCTCTGCATTCGCAAGATGGGTTGAGCGAGAAGATGATTCGTGTGTAGTGGTTCGCATAGCCATGACTAGTAAATCTCCCAAACAAGCACCACACACAAAGGCGCGTACATAACTCGTCGACACCATGAAGGCGCAACGCGAAGTTTCAAACCAAACCCAGCACTCATGATCAGGTGCGCGCGAACGCAACAGCCTTACATGAATCAAGAGTCATCCAACACCATATTGTTGCGCGCGGAGAGATTGCCCACCACGCCGCGCTTTCAGACATCGGCAATGTAGAGCACAAGTGCGCGACCGTCAATCACGCCTGATCACAATTGCCCATCAATTCCATCAACAGTCATTTCCGAGGTTGAGGTGGGCATGTCAAGAACAGAACCCCTTTGAGTTCCGCTTGATAACTCACCCTTTTGGCCCTTCAAATTTCCTGCACTATTTTCAAATGCAGCTACTTGATTTTCGTGGCGCGCGCGATTCGATCGGTGGTCCATCAACAAGTGCACACTTTGTGCTCGATCTGGTCCGGCGATAGCCTCAATGCGCTCGCGCGCGAACGGGATCAACGTGCGCCGCGAAACATGACCAATGATGACGTCACGCGCGGTCCACGCTTCCAGCAATGGACGCAAGTCTTCGACATGAATATGCTTGCCCACCTTGGCACGATCACGATGTTCATCTTCAAAGAACGTGCATTCTGTAATCACCACTTGTGCCTGACGGAACTCCTCGCGAAACAAGAATTCACCAATTTCAGTATCGCCGGTGTAGGCAACCAATGGAATTTCAATGTTCTTGGTGATTTCAACCCCCTGACCACGCAATTCACGCAGACGCTCTTGAGAAACGCCATGGAATTCTTCACGCAGTTTGCTTCGGCGCTCAATCACCACAAACGCCAATGCAGGGGTGGTGTGACTCACCTCAATGGCGCGGATAAACATGTTTGGTCGCAGTTGATACTCAGAATTTGGCTCAATCGGAATGATCTCGTGAGGCGTTTGCTGCCGTTCAAGATCAACCCATGAAGCCATCATTCTTCGAACAGGCTCGACCATCTTTGGATGCACCAAGCACCGCGCCGTACCGGGCATTTTTTGGAACGCCCGTTGGCTGAACCAGTAAGGCAAGCCAGCGACATGGTCCATGTGCGTGTGGCTCAGGGCCACAATGGGCGAAGCTAAGACCGGCCGGGGGCAAAGTCCAATATCAAACACCAGGTCCAACTCAGGCACGTGAACAACCGCCTGCTCCCCGGCGACAGAGACGCCTTGGATGCGAAATGGGGCGGAGTAGACAAAACCAAGTCGAGCCTCCTGTGGAGGCATGCGCGGAATCATGCGGGAATCTCCTCTCGCAGCGCTTTCGCGCAGCGGGGTGAAAGTGCGAGCCGTCAAGTGTAAGGAGTATTGGTCCCATTTCTTTGACAATGAAGCCCAATGTGTAAATTTTGTCTAATCTCACAAACTTCTGCTTTGACCAGTCAAATTGAAATCGAGGATGGGGGTCGGTCAATATGCGTCTATCCAACGATCAAACGACACTTCGCAGTGAGTTTGCGGACGATCCTGATATGGTCGGGATTGTTGCATTGTTCATTCATGAACTACCACAGCGTTTAGCAGCCATGCATGTGGCAATTGCCGCGGCAGATCGTGATCAACTTCGGATGTTGGCGCATCAACTCAAGGGGGCCGCTGGGGGTTATGGGTTCCCTAAGTTAGGGGAGGCCGCAGCCCTTGTTGACCAGGCAGTGAGGGCGGGCAATGACGACAATGTCATCCGTAGCCGCGTGGGGATGCTGGCCGCGGTAGCAGCTCGGATCCGTCCTTGACCAATAGCACATGTGGCTTGCACCTGTTCGACAAGTGTCGAGCAACTACGATTGCAGTTATCCCCATATGACCGCGCTGCCTTCAAACCTTCCCAAAGTTCTTGCGATCGACGACTCGGTGTTGATTCACCGTTTGCTCCAAGTCCGACTGCAGCACGAACAGATTCAACTGTTCGGTGCTACAAGCGCTGAGGTGGGTATCAAGATGGCGCGTGAATTGCGCCCAGATGTCGTTCTTCTTGACATAGAACTTGATCTGAAGAATCAAGGCATGGATGGATTTGGCGTGCTCCAGGTGTTTAAAGCAGACCCAGACCTCCAAGAAGTGTCGGTGATCTTCATTTCCGCCACCGCAACGATGGAAGAGCGCGTGCGCGCACTTGACATGGGCGCCAGTGATTTTGTCGCCAAACCATTCGAAATTGTGGAGTTGCAAGCACGCGTTCGCAGTGCGCTGCGTGTGCAGCACCTTGTAAAAATGCTCGCACAGAAGGCCCAGGTTGATGGTCTCACTGGGCTTTGGAACCGAACCTACTTTGATCGACGCCTGACACAAGAGGTCGGCGAGGCCATCCGCCACAATCGCTCTTTGTCGCTGGTGATGTGTGACGTGGATGGATTCAAGAAACTCAACGATGAGCGCGGTCACCCGTTTGGTGACAAGGTGCTGGAGCGACTCGCTCGAATTCTGCAAACTGGGCGCGGCAGTGATATTGCCTGCCGTTATGGTGGCGAAGAGTTTGGCATCATTCTTCCAAATACCGTGGGATCAGAGGCGATTGAGGTAGCGGATCGATACCGTCGCACGATCGAACAAGAGGTTTGGCCGAGTGTGCCAGGGATGGTGATTACCGCTAGTTTTGGTGTTGCGGACGTCTTTGTACTTCCTGGCACCCCTACTACAGAAGACTTCATCGCTACAGCAGATGCAGCGTTGTATCGGGCAAAGTTAAACGGGCGTAATCGAGTAGAAGCCGCAGTGGCCGTGCAACTGCCGGGTTAACACGATGGGCACCGTGCACGATCAGGGTGTCTGCATTCGCCAATGGGATTTCAGCGAAACAAGCCAAACAGTCAGTTTGTTCGGGCGATCACTTGGTGTTGTTCGGGGCCTTGCAAAGGGTGCGCGACGAGAGCGCGGTGCATTTGATGGCGGAGTCGACTTGTTGTCGCGGGGTGAGTTTGGTGCCATCATCAAACCAAATCGAGATTTAGCAACACTGACCGAGTGGGACCTCTTGGAGGTGTTCCCGCGCTTGCGTACAGATCTCATAGCCAATCAAGCAGCGTTCTACATGGCGGATTTGGTGGGCAGAATGCTCCAACCAGAAGATCCCCACCCATTGCTGTTTGACTGCTTTATTGAATCTCTCAGGACGATCGGCGTGGCTCGATCACCCGAAGAACCACCACCAGACGGTGCCGGCTCGTTATTGGTGTTTCAATGGACTTTGTTGAGCGAAACGGGCTATAAACCAACACTCACGAGCACCACAACAGGTGATGTGTTGGAGTTTGCACCAGCTTCAGGTGGTGTGCTTCAACCTGGCGAAACGACCGACGGTCCGCGGTGGAAGGTCCGCCGCGCCACACTTGAGTGTTTGGCCACCATTGGTGCATCGCCCGAACACAACACACCGTCAACGACTGTTGATCGCGCCAATCGGTTGCTTGCCGCTTACGCATGCCACATCTTGGGAACCGAGCCAGCCACCATGCGGGCGGTCTTCAACAGAGCATCAAGCTGAGCAAACAACCGTCTCTGGAACAACCTGTGCTCGCAATGTTGGGCGCAGCGGGAAATCACGCGCCACAGACAACAGATCTTCGATCGTCAAACTCTCAATCTGCGCAAGTTCTTCTTCAAGAGATGCGTAAGCACCTCGATACAACCAGACGGAACCCAACCGGCGCATCCGTCCATCAGGTCGCTCGCCAGCAATCGCTACAGCAGTCGCAATCTTTGCGCGCGCGTTGGCTAGCTCCTTCTTAGAGATCGCCGTGCACACCCGTTCAAGTTCAGCCCGAACGATTTCATCCACTCGCGCGACATTGTCAGGGCTGCAGGCCACATACACCACGTATTCACCAATTCCGTCGTGACCATCAAATTGTGCTTGTGCCTCTTCAGCAATCCCAGTCTCCACCAACGCCCAGTACAAACGCGAACCCTCAGAATCACCAAGGATTTGCGCCAACATGGCCGCCGCGTAGCGGCGTGGATCTTGCACTGAAGGCGCTGGGCAAAGCCAAGCCAAGTAAGCCCGATTCGCCTGTTTCATAGGAACCATCACGCGCTCTTCATGGGTTTGGAATGGCGGATGCGTTCGGGAAACCTCACCGCGTTGCCATGATCCACAGCAAGCCTTTACCTGTTCGACCAACTTGTCAAAGTCAAGCGCACCTGCAGCACACACCACCGTGTTCGACGCGCAATAACGCCGATCGAAATACGATTGCATTTGATCTCGTGTCAGCGCGGTCACTGTTTCCCGGGTACCCAGCACGCGATGTCCTAAGGGGTGTGCGCCAAAGAAACGCTCGTTGGCGTGCTCCCACAGCCGCCAAAATGGATTGTCGTCATACATGGCGATCTCCTCAAGGATCACGCCCTTCTCTTCATCAAAGTCAGCTTGTCGCAATGATGGACGGAGGATGTCCGCAATGATTGCGGTGGCATCCATCAATTTCTCAGGAAGGACATGGGCGTGAAACGCCGTCAACTCCCCGGTGGTAAATGCGTTGTGGCTTGAGCCAATACGGTCGAAGTCACGATTGACGTCGTCGGCGGTTCGGCGTTCAGTCCCCTTGAACACCATGTGCTCAAGGAAGTGGCTGACACCCATCAGCTCCCGGGGCTCATCGCGAGCGCCAGTTTTCACAAAGAAACCCACCGCCGCAGTGTGTGACTCCGGGCTGGTTTCAGCAATAATCGTCAAACCATTGTCGAGCACTGTGTGCCGAAATTCAAAAGCCATAAGGTGTCATCCTAGGGCTTCTTTGGCGGCCCCCCACCCTGATCGGCACATTTGGCACCCCCAACCACTGAGTTACGGGTGGTTTTGAGACATTCCAGCCATCACAGACTGAACAATTCGTCAGTTTGTCCCGTTGAA
>Ga0209500_10000649_pt1 | contig 29186 bp, 48 predicted proteins | sample S_140212_EF_Meta_FD_187323 | JGI IMG/M metagenome (GOLD analysis project Ga0209500, IMG submission 187323) | Freshwater microbial communities from Lake Simoncouche, Canada to study carbon cycling - S_140212_EF_MetaG (SPAdes) (version 2) | ecosystem: Environmental > Aquatic > Freshwater > Lake ...
GGGAATACCTGAGATTGATGCGCTAAGAGTTGTTGAAGCAATAGCCCATCCGCTTGCCCAATTATTGTAAGACCAAAAAATTGCGTATCGCTCTACTGGAGTATTGCCCTCCGCTGGTGCGCTCCAACTAACCGTTGCTGTTGAGCCGTCTAACTGTCCTTGAAGTCCCGATGGTGCGGCTAATGACCGTTGAACAACTATTGGTTCGACTGTAAGAATCACACTAAGTCGTTTACCAACACCCGAACAAGGGTCGCCAAATACATTGTTGGTAGCGGAGATTGACAATGAGTTGTTGCTGATTGCCTGTTCAACTTTTGTAGTTGAATTGCTTGCGTGACACTCGCCGATTTGAAAATTAACTGGTGTGCCATAAGAAGCAAACTGAATCCCACCAATTTTGTAGCCCTGTGGAGGGGTGAGAGTTAAAGTCCCATTCTCGTTTACCGTCCCTGAAATAGTGCTATTCGCCGAGGCTGAGTCCACGGGCAGAAGCGTCCACCAAAAGACCAGCGAGCAGATGGCGAGGATACGAAAGAGGCGCATTTTGACCCTTTGAACAGGGGTCACGGGGACACGGAGGACACGAACTAGGGGTAATTGTACCTTGAGCCATATTCATGCTAAACTGGGGTTGTAAATGAGAGGAGATGCCATGAGTGTGACAAAAGAGTTCGCAGTCAAGATTGATACAGAGTTGTCATCTTGGTATCACAAGCGTTGGGATTTATCCAGCAAGTTAGATGTTGCTGAAGATACAAAGAAGTTTTATGAGAAGCATTACCCAACTAGAGTTGATGAGATTGAGAAAGCGATTGGAAAGATTGCTGTCATCAAATCAGAAATCAGCGCGGTCAATGTTGAGATTGCAAAGTTAAACAAGATTTACAACCAAGACCCATGGACAAGAGCGTTCTTAGTTCTTGCCAGCAATGGTCATGTTCACAGTTCAATGGATTGCAACACTTGTTTTCCAACAACTAGATACAACTGGTTAGTCCAGTACAGCAACGACGATGAGAACACAATCGTTGAGGATGCTGGTCAGGATGCTTGCACAATTTGTTACCCAAGCGCTCCAGCAGAAGTTTTGAATCGTCCATCAAGAATTGTTACAGCGGACAAAGTTGCTAAGGCTCAAGCCAAGGCAGAGCGCGATGCAAAAAAGGTTGCACGAATCGCCAAGGAAAAAGCAAACGCTCCAACAGCATCAGGTGAGTTCTTGATTTACAAAGAAGGCAAGTGGACAAGAGTTATTAAGACAGAGCGTTCAGCGATTATCGAGTGGGCTGACCTTCAATGGAAGATTGAAAAAGAGATTGTTACTCACTACTACAACGGTGAAGCACACAGCGCCGAAAGTATCCAAGAACAAAAGGATGAGAAAGCCTTTGCTCAAGAGATTGCCGATTTGATTGCAAGAAATCTTGCTGAGAAGCACGGCGTTTCATTTGACCAGCAGTTGAAAATACTGAATAATAAGTATCAGAAGAGGAGGAACCAATGAGTCAATCAATACCTAACCTAGATGCAGTTTTGGAATATGCAAAAGTAATGGCTTCAACTGAAGAGTTGCACCCTGACTTAGTTCCGTATGTTTCAGAAGGACCTTTAGGTAAGCAACTTCGTCATCCGCTTGTTTATCAATTTGGCATGATGGGTAACGGGTGGGCTAATGCCTACTACTTGCAAAAAATAGGCGATGTTAAAAAGGCGCTTCAAAACAAAAAATATGATTCTTATGTTTGGCTTCATGAACGCCCATACCGAATTGAGGCGTTCAAAGAAATTGAGCATTTGTTATCAGACACCGCTTATTGGAAATTAGTTGCTGACATTTGGACTGATACAGAAAACCAATGGCAAAATTACAAAGAGTGGAAAGACCTTATTGGCTCAAAGCGTTCAAATCGTCATTACATGATGACCGAGGAAGAGGACAACCTCTTGCGCTCGCTTGCCGATGAGGTAACTATCTATCGTGGATGCCAAAAGGGAATCAACGAAAAAGGATTATCTTGGACACTAGATAAATCCATAGCAGAATTTTTTGCTAATCGACTCGGCAAAAAGGGAATTGTCTTGGAAAAAAAGATTTCCAAATCAAACATCATTGCGGTTTTTACAGGTCGCGGTGAGACAGAAGTTATATGGGAGGAGACAAAATGAAATGCTTCACTTGCGGTAGCGAGTTAAGACTGACAATGGTTGAAGGAAAAACCTATTGCTTTAGGTGTGAGGCTGATGCTTCACTTCAGGCTTTCGGTGTAGTTCGACAAATCAAAGAGAGGACAGCATGAAAACTATAAATGAGGACATCGGTTTCATAGAAGGTCGATTGCTCAAGAAGGGAATCCGATTGAGTTCCAAGGGACGCAGTTGGGCGGAGAATCTTGAGGCTTGCGTGTTCCTGGGAGGCATCCTGCTTATTTTCGGGATTGTAGGGTCAATAGAGAGCGGTAGGTGGTTCGGATGATAGTTCCATCATGGCTAAGGCGTAACAAGCCTCTACGGGTCTCTGAAGGCTCATTACGGGCTATCCGCAGGGCGCAGTTGGACAAAGCGCTTGCAGAACAGGCTGAATCGGCAAAGGCGAAAAGAATGTTTCGTTTTAAGTTGAATTCCTAACCCCAGTAGGGTATACTTATCTTGTAACCAAAGAGAGGATACAAAATGAAGCCGCTTGAAGAGATGACTGCTCGAGAGATTGCTAAGGCAATAGACCAGTTAGATAGAGCGATGTTCGCTCAACCACTTGCAAAGCAAGCCGAATATGCGAAAGCAATAGGTCGATTGATTCAACTTCATCAGAGAAAAATTAAAGAGGGGGCAAAATAATGACAACAGCAATTAAAACAAAGAGCGCTTACGACATTCTTGTCGAGGTATCAGAAGCGGCAGAAGCCGCAGTCAAGGCTTGCCGACCAACACCAATCGTTGTCGGTACTCCAACAACTTTCTTCGGAAATAAAATTGACGAATCAAAGCCAACATATTTCATTGAAGGTGGAGTATGCGGTTTCGCTTCAGTAGTAATCAAGCCAGCGCGAGGAAAATTTGTTGCTGAATTGAAGAAGCGTGGACTTGGTTCATCTCATTACTACGGCGGTTACGCTGTTAGTTCTTGGGAGTTCGCACCAAGCATCCGTCGTGACCAAAGTTACGAAAGAGCGTGTGCCGCGGCTAAGGGAGCAGTAGAAGTCCTTAAAAGTTACGGAATCAACGCTTATGTTGATTCTCGCATCGACTAAGTAACTAACAGAATTCATCCCGTCAGTCTCTTCTTAGATTGGCGGGATGAACCGCATAACCACTTTCTATCCTTTCATGGTTATGCGTGGGGTATCATTTACGCGGGTACCCAATAGTTCGGTGGCGTAGTAGCGCCTGTCACGCGTCCGTCCTCTCTCTAGCGTGACTTTCATCGCTCCGCCACCGAGCGCCCTCCCTTGACACTCATTCATCTTGATGATGTACCCTTTTAGAAGGTTCGCAAAACACCTACTCGCCAAAGTGAGGTCGGTCAGATACCGACAACAGAAGAGCGCTACATCCAGTAGCGAATGAATGTTCACTCCTAACAATGGAGGAATATGCGATTCTATGAAAAAGTTATTACGAAACCAGTTCCAGTCGCCTTATTTATACTTGGATTTATACTTCTAAATCCATTTCACATCCCGCCCGATTCACCAGCACAAGCGGTTGAAGTAGTTATGAAACCGATATTGGTGGAGCGCACACCTGAAGCATCCAAAGAGTTCGCTAAGAAGCGTCTTGATACTTACGGTTGGGATACTCCCGCTCAATGGGAATGTTTACTATCGCTTTGGACCAAAGAATCAAACTGGCGTCCAAGCGCTTACAACAAAACACCTGTCTACCAAAACGGAGAAAAACTTCATGCTGGTGGAATTCCACAAATACTTGGATTAAATCCCGACCTCACGGTGGAGGAACAAGTAGAGCGCGGACTCATTTATATCGAATCTCGATATTTGAATCCCTGCTCGGCGTGGCGCTTTTGGGAAAGAAATTTTTGGTACTAACCTCCCTGAATGGGAAATAAAGAAGAACAAAAGAAGCCTTCAGCAATAGACGATGCGCTCGCCGAAATCGGGCGCATCGCCTTTGTTGAACCTGCTATCTGTACGGGATGGGTTTTAGTATCTGAATGGATGGGCGAGGGCGATAAGGATTACTGGACCCTTACTCTTGCCGATGACCAAAATCCTGATTGGCGACATCTTGGTTTAGTTCACCACGGATTAAAAAATTGGGAGGGCAACGATGATGTCGGACTCAGAGACAACTAGACCCAAGGATGAAGAAGAAAGAATCAATTTACTTAACGCATTGATACGCGAGCGCTACGGGGATTGGGCGACACGCAAGACCCCCGAAATAAAGAACAATGACGAAGCCTCGCGCTAAAATTACAACATGGGTTCATTTGTATCTAAAGCGCCGTGCCGTGATGCTGACCCCTGGCTCTTTGACCAATTCAATTTAGATTTAGCACAACCCGCATTAAATTATTGTTCCCGATGTATTTTTTGGGAAGAGTGTGACTCTCTAGTACAGCCTAAGCCTAGTTTTTATGATGGTGTAGTTGCTGGCAAGGTATGGCGAAACGGAAGAATTGTGGCTAAGTTAGATGCTACTTCCCCTAATCGTTTAATTGTCGGAGAGGAACTTGATGAGAATAGTGATGCCTTGGAATTTTCAGGGAGCGAGTTGTTGGGGGATAGACACGATTTATTTCTTTCCCGAGAAGAACAAGATAACGGAAGAGAACAAGCAAGCAAAGAGGATTTGTAATGGATGCTACTGGAAAGAAGAATGTCTGACCTATGCGTTACATTACAAAGTAGTCGGCATTTGGGGTGGAAAATCCAATAAAGAACGCGACAGAATAAGAAAACAACTAAACATAATCGCCAAACCAATAACGAATGAGAGGCAAGTAGCATGAGCGCACCAATCACAATCACAGGAAATATAGTTAATGACCCTGAACTAAGATTTACTCCTAACGGTAAAGCCTTAGCAGTATTCACAGTAGTTACATCTAAGTCCAGTAAGAAGCCTGATGGCACTTGGGAAAATATAGATACAACTTTTTGGGATGTAAAAGCATGGGGCAAGATTGCTGAGAACTGTGCAGATTCTTTAGGCAAGGGAATGTCAGTAATTGTTGTAGGCACCGCACTTCAGGAAAATTGGGACGATAAGGTCACAGGGGCTAAGCGCTCAAAGATTGTGGTCACCGCTTGGAACCTAGGCATCGACATGAAGCGCCATACAGTCGCTCAAGTAAGTTCACCCAACCGCACGGAGACAGCCAATACAAACCAACCTTCAGACCCTTGGAGTGTGCCTTTATCTGACATTGCGCCTTTCTAACCCTGATGTAGTATTATTGGGGTTGATAAACTCTCGAAAGGGGTTGTAAATGGCGTGGACTGATTTCTTTACAAAGGAATTAGCAGGTTCAAAAGTTGTTGTTGATTCGAATGGAAAACCATTTGTATCTCAAGAGATTGCTCTAAAAGAGTATGTTGAGATTGAGTTAAACATTCAGCAGGATGCTTTGCCATACAACATCTACTTCCGTCGCTTTGATGCAATCGGTGGCGAACTAGAAAATCGTCTCTTTGCTCAAGTTGGCGATAGAGATTTGGCTTTGAAATCTGCTTTAGGAATAACTGCCAAAAGAATTAACTCTTTTGAATTTGTCCTAGACGGCGAATAAAAAAGCCTAAATCCGCTTAACGGTATAATCGACGGGTGTACGATAACCTTTCGCCCAATCGTGAGGGTGTCGTGTCTGTTTTAGGGGCTTTCGCAATTCAAACTCACGAAGTATTTTCGGAGTTATTAAGAGCGGGATTCAACGAAGAACAGGCAATAGCAATCGTCGTCGGATTAGCAACTAAAGAGTAGAGGATTAAATGGCTGAGAAAATAACGCCTGATTTACAAGAGTTCGGCTCTACTGGTCTGCGTCGTTCAGGCGGCACAATTTTTGAAGAATTTTTAGTTAATCTCCGCGGACAACGCGGTGCAAGAATCTATCGAGAGATGGCGGACAATGACCCGACCATCGGCTCAATGCTATTTGCAATCGAGAAAGTTATTACTCGTCTTGAGTGGCGTGTAGACCCTTTTTCAGATAATTCTAAAGACGGAGATATTTCTCCTGAAGATAAAGAAGTAGCGGCGTTCGTAGAATCTTGTCTGCATGATATGAGCGAGTCTTGGGACTCTGCTTTATCTCAAATGCTTTCAATGTTGGTCTTTGGTTTTTCATATCATGAGATTGTTTACAAAATCCGTGAGGGTGATAGCAAAGACCCTCAGCGTAAATCTAAATTCAATGATGGTCGTATTGGCTGGCGCAAAATGCCTATTCGCGCCCAAGAAACATTATTCCGATGGATGATGGACGATGACGGCGGTATTCAGGGAATGGTTCAAGTAGACCCATCCTCGGGCGGTATCCACCATATTCCAATCGAAAAGTCTTTGCTATTCCGTACCAGTTCACAAAAGAATAACCCTGAAGGTCGCTCTCTTCTCCGTAACGCTTATCGCTCATGGTATTTCAAGCGCCGTATTGAAGAGATTGAAGCAATCGGTATTGAGCGTGACTTGGCTGGTTTGCCAGTTGCTTATGTGCCACCTGAGTTTCTTTCATCAACAGCAACAGCCGAGCAAGCATCAGTCTTAGCATCAATCCAAAGCATCGTTACATCTATCAAGCGTAATGAGCAAGAGGGAATTGTTATGCCCTCTATGTATGACGACCAAGGACACAAAGTATTTGATTTAGTTCTTTTATCTTCAGGCGGTTCCCGTCAGTTTGATACAGACAAAGTTATTCAGCGCTATGACCAAAGAATTGCAATGTCAATCCTTTCTGACTTTATTCTTCTTGGCTCTGACCGAGTTGGCTCTTATGCCCTCGGTACATCCAAAATGGATTTGTGGTCGATGTCAGTTGATTCAATCGCTAAGAACATCGCTGAAGTAATTAACCAACACGCTATCCCTCGTTTACTAAAACTAAACGGCATGGATGTTTCACGCGCTCCTTATCTAACTTATGGTGAAGTAAGCCATGTTGATTTGAATGAGATTGCTGGATTCGTCGGTAACTTGGTACAGACAGGTGCAATAGTTCCTGACCCTAAGTTGGAAGAGTATCTACGCGACTTGGCTGGTCTACCACCTGCCGAACACGATGGACAGAATTTTGGTATGCCTCCTATGCCCGAGGGGATGCCTCCTATGCCTGAAGAACCAACTACATCAGGCGAAGAAGAATTACCTGTCGCTCCTACACAAACCGAGGCTCCGAAACTTCCTGAAGTTGGTTAGAGATGGCAATTCATTTTGCTAAGGCTCGTAATAAGCGAGTCCCTCTAACACCTCAAGAGCAAGCGCTCGCCCGTACTCTCTACGAATCTATTCAGCGAGCCACGGATAAAATCTCAATGAAGCAACTTGAGTCTTTGCTCCGTAATATGGACCCCGCAACCTTAGAGCGTTTGCTAGAAACAATTACTATCGCTAATCAAAAGAAAATTCAGCAAAGCCTTTTAAGTTCTATTGACCTTGGCGGTAAAGAAGCGATTGAGCAGATTCAAAGCATCGCACCTAAATTAGCCTTGCCAGCCTTCTTGCCAACTAAAGTACAAATAACAAATAAGAAGCCTATGGCTAACATGGAGTTCACTAAACTTCCTGCATGGGCGCAACCCAAGCCACCCAAGGTTGAATTTACTATGTCTTTTAATAAGACAAACCCAAACTCTTTAGCGTTTGCTCAACGCCGCGCTGGAGAATTGATTACCTCTATCGATGCCCTTACTCGTAACTCAGTTCGCCAAGCAATCATTGATGCCTTCAATGAGCAGTTAGATTACAGAGCGACAGCCCGACGAATTAAAAATGTTGTAGGGCTTCATCCTCAATGGGCAAAGGCAGTTACCACTTATGAAAAAAGAGAATTTCAGCGCCTAGTTAAAAGCGGAATTAAAGAAGCAACCGCTCGCGCTCGCGCAACAGAACGCGCTACCCGTTATGCGGATTCTCTTAAGAGCAAGAGAGCAACCATGATTGCTCGCACAGAGATTCAGATTGCTCAAAATGAGGGACGCCAAGAAGGTTGGAACCAAGCGGCAGAGCAAGGTTATGTAGATGGTGAATCACAAAAGATGTGGATTATTGCTGAGGATGAACGCACCTGCGATATATGCGTTGAATTAGATGGCGAGATAGTTCCTTGGAACGAAACATTCTCAAGCGGACATGAAACTCCAGGAAGAGTTCATCCTAATTGTCGTTGCACCATGGTAATCATTCCACCCGAAAGACGCAGTAAATGAGTATCACAATCGCATTGCCTATCGGCTATAAGCCAGTTATTAAAAGCAAAGAAAAGGCTGTAATAGTCGATATTGATGACACATTATTGCGAGATAGAAAATATCCAATGGCTCGCACTATCAATTATGTAAATAATCTTTCTAAAGACCATTACATCGCCATTGTTACTGGAAGAGAAGCCAGCGATAGAAGTCGTACAGAGCAACAATTAAGAGACGCTGGAGTCAAGTTTAATTCTATAAATTTTAGAGACCAAGGAAAAGATAGAACTGAATATAAAAGAGCAACAGCAGAAAGATTGATGTCTGATAAAAATGTAGTTTTGGCTATTGAAAACAATCCTGATGCTCTTAATGCTTACCGTTCTCTTGGCTTAAAAACCAAACATCCTAATTCCTTGCCTAAAGAAGTAACTAAACACGGTGAACATGACCAATCAGACCATGGCAGTTGGGCTACGGGTCAGGGTGATTTCGATGATGAAAAAGATTATGACGCGGCATATAGCACTTATTCCGAAAAGTATGGTGTAGATAAAGAGGGTAATACTGTTGGAATAAGCGATGAAGAAATTGGAGCAATAGAGGATTATACAAGCGAGGGTTACAAAGGCATAAATTCTATGTTAAGAGCAGGAAATTCTTTATATGATATTTCTCAAGAAGAAAGAATAGAATATCTTGCAGAAGTCTCAACCAGCACAGGGGAAAGAGCAGAACAAGAATTTAGAGAAAAAAATGATTTTCCTGATAATTATGAATTAACTCCACCTGAGCAAGAAACGGCTTACGATAACTATGCGACGGTTCATAGAGACGAAATAGATAGTTTTGTTTTTGAGACAAAAGAATTTGCCTATAACGACGAAGAGTTTAGAGACAGAATTGATTCATTAGATAAGACTATAAAAGAAGCACCAGTTTTATTTGGAGATAAAAATTTATATCGCGCCATGAGCAACAATGTTTTAGAGGGAATGAAAGAAGGAGACATAGTTACAGATAAAGGTTACCTATCAACAACAAGAGCAAACCTAACCGTGGATACATTTACCCGAGAGCAAGTGGGTTCAATTAAAGATTCAGAAGATACCGTAGCCGTAATCTTACCTAACGAAAGTAAAAGCGGTAAAGGTTTTGCTGTTGATATGTGGGCAAAACTATCAAATAGAGAAACTGATACAAGAAATAGAGAACAAGAAATTTTACTTCCCCGAAATACACCTCTAAAGTTTCTTGGATATAAAACAGATGTCGGAACCGAGGCTAGAGTGGCAGTCTTTCAAAGGATGGACAAATGAGTAGATTCGTAACCATGCTCGGAGATGTAGAGATTACCCAAGCCGAAGATGTAGACAAACACGGCGACCACGACCAGTCATCGCACGGCGCTTGGGCGCACGGGGTCGAGGTAGCCCCTGAGATTGTCCGCTCAACCCTTGAGAGGGTCAAAGAGAATGGCGGTCTCTCAGTAAGCCTCAAGGACGGTTCTGAGCCTACTAAGGGCTTTATGGTTGCCAAGGGTAAGAAGTTCGCCGCAATAGTCAAGGCTGACGACTTTTTTGATGAGGCTAAGGGCGCTGAGATTCTTTCCTCCTACATGAAACAACATAAAGCCGAGTTCAAGAATTCGAATAACTACCTCGGTTTATGGCATAATACGGATGACGGACAGGTTTACCTTGATGTATCAGAAAACATTAAGGACGAGGGGGAGGCTATCTCTCGGGGTCGTGACCGCGACCAAATCTCAATTTGGGATGTAGCGAACTTCAAAGAAATAGAAACAGGAGGAACAGGTGGCATCGAAAAAACTCGAAGCAGTAGAACTGCCCGATATGTCGAACATGACGGACGAGCAGATAGACGCTTACGCCAAAGAGATTTGGGCGAAGTTAGCAAAACCCTCAAAGTAATTTACTTTGATTATGGTTTGAAACCCGTATTAAAACATGGTGAACACGACCAGTCCGAACACGGTAACTGGGCTAGAGGCTATACAGAAGAAGAAATTGCTCGCGTTGAAGAAATGCGAGATAAAGGTCCTAGCGTTGAAGATTTAGATAGCGCCATAAAAGAATCAGGTGAGTTTACTCAAACTGACGAGCAGTTAAAACTAATCGTTGAAAATGACCAAGACCTTTACCTTGATGCGACTTCAGGAATTGATTCGTTAGTTGCGTATCGTCTGAGTAACTTACAAGAAGAATTTCCAAATCATGAATATACCGAGCAAGAAAAAGCAACTATCTACGAAGATGTTCAACGCGAAATGATTGAAACTTACATAGAGTCTCAAAGAGACACGCTAACCGAATTAGCGGCAGGGATGGACTCGGGTGAGTTTGGTGTAAGCGCTCAAGAACTAACGCCATTTTTTGATGAGGTTTATGGAGTTACACATACTGGTGACAATATAGATGGAGAAGAGCGCACTATTTCTTCACAAATTTATGACGCACAGGTTGGGTATAGAGGCGACGGGTCAATTATTATTGATGGAAGTCTTAATAACGAAGATGGCGAGCAAGTTGGTTTTATGCAAAGAGAGTTTTTCAAAGAAAATGGTGTTTGGAATGTTGAGCATTTAGCCCTTGTCATTGAAGAGGATGACTATAAAGGCACAGGCTTTGGTAAAGAAATTATTCAAAATTCAGAGGCTTGGTATGTAGCAAGAGGGTTTGGATACATCGAAGTTTCAACCGCTATGGATGGCGGTAGACATTGGGCAAGAGCGGGTTATGATTTTAACCCTGAATACTTGCGTGAAAATGCTAGAGCGTTAATTGATTCTGCGAACAGTAGATTTGAGCAGGGAACACCCGAGCGAGCAGAATTTGATTCTTTAATGGGTCGGTACTTGGATGGGTATGTTCCTTCAAGTGAACCTATCTATGCAGGAGTTAGAGATATGAAAGATGATGGGTTTCCTCTTCCCGCTGAATTCGCAAACATTGGATATACGCCTGGTGCTAAAGAATGGGCAGGAAAAACTTTGATGGCTAGTTTAGGTATGAAATATGTCAAGGTCCTAACACCCGAGGGTCAAAAACTGATGGATGGTCCTATCGACCACGACGGTGACGGATTGATTTACGACGGGACAGCCCGTGAAAAGCCAGCGCCAGGTGGCGGAAACAAATAAACTGGGGTATAATTAAACTATGAGCAGACGCGATAAAATAAAAGCCATTCAAGAGGCTTACTCCAAGTGGGAAGAGGGAGTTAAGTTCACCTCTGAGACTGGCGCCTCCGATGAGGATGAGGCAAAGGTTATGGATGAAATTTCAACCATACTTAAAGGAAATAAACCCGAGTAGTAATACCATCCGCTACTCTTAGAACATGGCGGATATTGCACCCAAACTAATTCATTTAAGCGCTGAAGAACTCAACGCCTCCCATGAGCGTGTCCATAAGTCCGAGGTCAGTCCAGCAACTATCGAAGTTCACCACACAATTCTCAATGAGATGGCTAGACGCAAGATGGAGCGCCCAAAGGATGATTGGGATAAGTACGAGATTCTTATAGATTCAATCGATGATGTAGACCTAACCTCAATCGCTGGATTACCAGCCGAGACTGTCCTAGAAGTCATTAAGTCCACGGGTGAGACCGTAGGCAACATTAAAACTTTCTTTACCGTCAATGGCTATCAGATGCGGATTGAATCAGTTGCAAAAGCCGAGGATAGTTTTGCTCCTCCTCAATCAGTAAGGGATGCGGCGCAAAGAGCAATCGAATGGATTGATGCTGGACTTGCTGGCGGTGGATTTACAAGAGTTGGAAGAACAAGAGCGGGTCAATTAGCCCGAGGCGAAAGTGTTTCTATTGAAACATTAAAGCGAATGAAATCTTTTTTCTCTCGACATCAAGGAGATAAAACAACGCTTGGCTTTAGCCGTGGGGAAAAAGGTTTTCCTAGCGGTGGAAGAGTTGCTTGGGACGCTTGGGGCGGAGATGCTGGATTCGCTTGGGCAGAATCAATGGTGGAGCGAAATGAAAATGAAATGGAAAAGCACGGAGACCACGACCAAGCCGACCACGGAAATCGGGACGGCGGAGATAGTGCTGGAGAAGATAAGGGTTCAAGTGGTCGCCCCGCTATGGCACCTGATAAACCAGCATCAGCAGAGCGAAGCCCTGCCGCGGTTAAAGAAGCCGAAAGACTTAGAAGAGACGCCGAAGCAGTAGAACCTGTAATCACATCTTTAATGGAAGGCATCGCTAAAACTATTGATGCTGATTTTGCTGAATTAGATGGCAAGAGTTCTCTTGAACAAAGATTAAAGTCTACGGATTCTCTTGCTCGCAAGATTGACGCCGATGCCGAGAAAGACCACGGCGGAGATAGAGAAGCGGCGGCTAGAGCAATCTCTGATGGTGTCCGCTACACACTTAATGTTGATGAAGCAAATTACACAGACGGCGTTGAAAAGACAGTAGACGCTTTAGAAAAAACTGGTTGGAAAGTTGAATCGGTTAAAAACTTTTGGCAAGCAGGTGACCCTTACGACGGCACCAATATCAAGATAAGCAAGGACGGGGTAAAGGTTGAACTACAACTTCACACTCCAAACTCTCATAGAGTTAAGGAAGTTGATTTACATACTGACTATGAGACTTACCGTACTTCTAAAGACAATACAGAGCGCCAAGCCATTTGGGACAGAATGGTTGATAAGGCTAAGGCAATCCCTCGTCCAGCCAACATGGGCAAACTATTGACCCTTGGAACGCTAGTAACACAGACTTTTGAGACTGCACAACAAGCGGGATTGACTAAATCAACGGGGGTTGATATTATGTGGACAATAACGAGAGGAGGTATAGCCGTATGCGGTATTTTGCAAAACTAGGCGCAGACAATCAAGCGATAAACATTTATCGTTTTGAGCGCGGGGAAACAGCCATGGTCGAGGACAGATGGGATATTCGTGCTAAGAGTTGGGTTGAGAATCCCGACGCTGATGTAGTGCGTTATTTGACTCAAGGCGAGGGTGAGTTTCAAGAGGTAACCGAAGATGTTGCCCGACAGATTTTTCCTGATGTCTTTACTGAAAGCGCAACAAAGGCTTTAGGTAAGTTTGACTTACAGAAAGCCGAAGGCGAAAAGCGTTACACGCTTGGAGCAATGTATATCCCTGATATGGAAGATGCTCACGGAGAGTGGACAGATTCAGACGAACTACAAAGAGCAGTTTGGGATTATGTTCGAAGCAATGACCGTCGTATCCGTTTACAACACAATCGTGATGTAGTTGCTGGAGAATGGGTAGAAGTTATGGCTTTCCCGTACTCTCTAACAGTTCCTATCAAGACACCTGAAGGCGAAGATTTAGAACACACATATCCACCTAACACCGTGTTCCTAGGTGTAATTTGGGAGCCTTGGGCATGGGAGATGGTTACAGAAGGAAAGATTCGCGGCTACTCAATCGGTGGTAAAGCCGAGCGTTTATTCGTTGATATAGACTTAGAAAAGAATGACCCAACTGTGTCCGATGTTCATGTTGATACAATAATGTCACCATCAAAGAAAAAACCTAAGAAGGAAGAGACTGTATGAAAAAAGACTCACGAATGTTAGCGGAACTTCGCAAGGGACCTTTGGCTGGTATGGACGAAGATGAATTTAAGATGATTGAAGAAGATGTTAATAAGTTCGGTTTCAAGGGACTTAGTGGTTACGCAAAATCAACAGTTATGCGAGCAATGCGTTTGATGGGTGCTGAGATTAACAAGGCTATCGAAAAAAAAAATTAGAAATTAGCAAGGCTATCTCTGTTGGGGATAGCGTTTCATGGCAAACTTCAGGTGGTAGCGCAGAAGGCAAAGTTTTAAGAATTGAACGCTCAGGAAAAATAAATGTTCCTGATTCATCATTCAATATCGAAGGCACAGAAGATGACCCTGCGGCGCTAATTGTTCTTTACCAAGATGGAAAACCAACAGATAGAAAAGTTGGACACAAGGTATCTACACTTAATAAAAAAGGTGATTTAGAAAAGCACGGAGACCACGACCAATCAAGTCATGGCTCAGGCGACGGCGAAGATGATTCCGAAGGTGAAGATTCTTCAGAGCCTAAGAATCCGAAGCCAAATTTTGTTCCTTACAAAGATGACTCCGAAGAAGAGTTTCAAGAGTTAGACGCTGATGACCCGAAATGGATGGATACAATGGATTATCCAAGGAAGAAGAATTAAGGTTTATGCCAAGCGTTATAGATGACACAATGCAAGTTCTTAAATCTATGGGCATTTCTTCTTATCGAGTTTCAACCCCGCCTGGGTATGCAGGAATTCAAGTAAATCTACCTAATGATGCCCAAGCATTTTTTGTTTGGACAAAGATAGACCAAACTGACTTTCACTTTAGATTGGCTCGATTTTGGGCTGACGAGAACCCCTTTTCAATGTGGGTTTCACCGAACCTAATCGAAGCCTTGACCAAGACGAGAGTTTTAGCAAACCAATAAATAGGCTCGAATTACACCTATGGTATTCTTCGTGTGTCAAGACCCGAGGTTAGTTTTATTAGCCCTATGCTAAAAAAACTTACCTCTAGTTTGTTAGGAGCATAAATTGGCAAAACCCCGTACCCGTAAAATGGTGAATCTTGCCATTGAGGAAACGAGTGGCGTAGACCATCCAGCGCACTTACATGAAGGTTGGCTTGTTATGAAGTCAGCATCCGAATCTGAAGTTCAGAGGGTTCTCGACAAATCGCTGACCAAGGAGGACTCCACTATGGAGGATATGAAAACTACCGAGGCAACTGAAGATAAGGTTGAAAAAACCGTTGAGGAAGAATTAGCGGCGGCGCAAGCCCGTATCGCTGAACTCGAAGCCAAACTCGCCGAAAAGGAAATGAAGCCTGAAGTCGAAGTTGAAATGGCGATTGACGAGAATTCAATGGAACCTAAGAAAGAGGAAGAGGAATATCTAAAGTCCGCTCCTACTTCAGTTGTTAAAATGATTACAGACTTAAAAAAGCAAGCAGATGAGGCAACCGCTGAACTTCGTAAAGAGCGCATTGCCCGTGCTGATGCTCAAGCAGTCGAAAAGGCAAAGGGTTGGGCTAACCTCAACATCAATGCTGAAAAAGTTGGACCAGCGCTCCGTCGCTTGTCTGAGACAGATTCAGAACTAGCAAAGAGTGTTGAAGAAATTCTTTCTTCAGTTAATGCTCAGGCTGAATCAGCATCAATTTTTGCAGAAATCGGCAAGTCTGCGGACTTCAAATCAGGCAATGCTTATGAGCGCATGACTGCGCTTGCTAAGTCTGCCGTTGAAGAGGGTGTATCAAAGTCAATGGCACAAGCCATTGCCGATGTTGCTTCAAAAAACCCTGACCTTTACAGCCAATACCTATCCGAGAAGGGTGCCTAACCATGGCGTATGAAATCTCCAATTACTCGGTAAAGGTCACCCTCGTTGCAGGTGCCGACCTTTCCGCTAAGCAATACACATTCGTCAAGTTGAATTCATCAGGTGAGGCTATTGCCGCCGCCGCCGCGACTGATATTCCTATTGGCGTACTACAAAACGCTCCAACTTCAGGACAGGAAGCAGAAGTGCTTGTTGTCGGAGGTACAAAGATTGTTGCTGGTGCGGCAATCGCAGAAGGCGCACAAGTTGGTACATCTTCAGCAGGTAAAGCAGTTGCTTTAGTTGCTGGTACAGATACAACCAAGTATGTCGTCGGAACACTAATTACTGAATCTGCGGCAGATGCAAACATCGTTACCGCCGTAATCAACTGTGCGAACCCGCACCGTGCGGCTTAAGGGGGATAACTAAAAATGCCACAGCCAAATATCAATTCCGTCCATGTGGACGCAATCCTTACAAATATCTCGGTTGCTTATTTACAGAATCAAGATAACTTTATCGCTGACAAGGTATTCCCAGTAATCCCTGTCGATAAGAAGAGCGATAAATACTTCCTATACACCAAGAACGATTGGTTCCGCGATGAGGCTCAACGCCGTGCGCCTGGAACTGAATCTGCTGGTGGCGGTTACAATCTATCAACAGCAACATACTCAACAGATGTGTATGCGTTCCACAAAGATGTTGATGACCAAACTGTTGCTAACGCAGACGCTCCTCTGAACCCTCTTCGTGAGGCAACAGAGTTCGTTACTCGCCGTCTACTACTTCGTCGTGAACTTCAGTTCGTAACTGATTTCTTCACAACAGGTGTATGGGCTGACGATGTAACAGGTGTTGCAGGTACTCCAACAACAGGACAGACAAAGCAATGGAGTGATTACACTTCATCTGACCCAATCAATGATATTGAAGCGGGAAAGAGCGAGATTCTTGGAAACACAGGAATGGAAGCCAATACACTTGTACTTGGCTACGAAACATTCCGTCAGTTGAAGAATCACCCTGACTTGGTAGACCGTATCAAGTACACATCTTCACAGACAATCACAACCGATATGCTCGCGGCAATGTTTGACATTCCTCGCGTAATGGTTGCTAAGGCAGTTAAGGCTACAAACAACGAAGGTGCAACAGAGGCATACGGCTTTGCTTATGGCAAGGGCGCTCTACTAACCCATGTTGCTCCACAGCCAGGACTACTAACACCTTCTGCTGGATACCAGTTCTCATGGACAGGTGTTTCAGGCGGACTAGGTGCAACTATCGGAACTTCACAGTTCCGTATGGAATCAATCAAGTCAGACCGTGTGGAAGCAGAAATGGCTTTCGATAACAAGGTTATCGCGTCTGACCTAGGTTATTTCTGGTCATCAATCGTCGCTTAATTAAGTTAAAAGGGAGGGGGAGTCTTAATTGGCTCTCCCTTTCTTTCTTAATAAATCTAATTTTAGAAAAGGAAAATAAATGCCTCAAGTAAATCGCATTTCTCGCGGTGAAGTTTCAGTCGGCGGAATCGTTGGCTCAACAGGCGAAATGGTGTATGGACTAGATTTTGGTACAGCATCAGTAGACCCTGCTTCAATCGCAACAGTATCTCGCGGTTCAGTAACTTTCACCCTTACAGGTGCTAAGACAACTGACATCATTATCGTTAATCCACCAGCAGACCTAAACGATGATTTGATTTTCTGTGGAGCGGCTATCTCAGCGACAGACACAGTTTCAATTTATCTTTACAACCCAACTGCTTCAGCAATCAATGACACAGCCCGTACATTCTCTTATGTATGGATTGACATGACTGCGTAATATGAAAGCCACAGTTATGAAGGTAATGATTTCAGACGGAAAGACTCTTAAGCCTGGAGACATCGTTGATGTTTCAGGTTGGCGTCATACAAAAAACCTTGTCTCAAATCGCTATATCAAACTGATTGAAGATGTAGTTTTGGAAGAAAAAAAACAGGCTGAAAAGCCAAAGAAAATAAAAGAAGTCGCTAAATAGCAAGAAGGGCGATTCGCTAAAATGGGTCGCCCTTCTCTTTCTTAGGAGTTTATATGGCTGTATCACACGCAATCGTTTCAGTAGGAACTACTGCAACTAAACTAACTTCAGATTATGATGGCAAAGACGGTCAGACCATCAATGTTCAAAACCCCACAGGCGGAGCAACTGTTTACCTTGGTGGCGAGGGAGTAACAACTAGCAGTTATGGCTTCTTATTAGCCGCTGGAATCTCTTTTAGCATTGAACTTCAGGATGATGAAAAACTCTATGCTGTGGTTGCTTCAAGCACACAGAATGTAAATATCCTTCGTCAAGGTACCTGATAAATGGCTTTACCGACAACATTATCAACCTGTACGGTTGTTGGGACTTATGTAGATTTGAGCGGTAACCCTGTTCGTGGCTCAATCAATATCACCCCGCAAACGATTCTAAAAGAAGTTACACAGAATGTAATTATCATGCCTGTTGTAATCCAAAAAACTTTTGATGCCACGGGTTCTTTTACTGTTGTCCTTCCTGTAACTAGCGATACAGATGTAACACCTCAACCTTTTATTTATACTTTTGAAGAGAACTTTACGGGCGGACGCACGATTGAATTGGCTTTACCGCTATCGGTAGCAGGTACCACTCAAAATCTTGCAGACCTTCTTCCAGCCCTAGGCTCGGCTGAAGCCGCCGCTTATGTATCAGTAGACTCTTATCAGGCTCTATTAACCCGTTACAACGGTGCTGAGGGTATTCGAGTTATAGTTGTAGACGCAGACGAGAAAGCCGATGATGCAGGAACTTACGCTACCGACGCTTCCAAAGCGGCAAGCGCTCTAGCCAATTACAACACTAACCAGTTGATGATGATGGGGGTCTAAAATGGCTGAACCGTATGTACCCATTGCCCGATATAACACAGCGAATACTTTATTAACAGATTTAGAAGTTGCGACAACCGAGGCTTCAACTAATACTACTTTATTATCAACCGCAGTTAGTAGTGCCTTAACATCTAAACAGACGGCAGAAAATGTCCTCGGTTCGGGATTTGATTTATTCTTTTTGGTTGGTGCGTAATGGCACTCGCCGCATCATTGACCACGGTAACTATCACAGGTAATTATGTAAATTTTGAAGGTGCGGCGATTGCTGGACAGGTTCGATTTACCCTTGGTGATGTTCTTCGTAACGGTACAGATGACCAAATGGTTGCTCCCTCAAGCATCGTAGTTCCTCTTAGCGCTGGTGCCTTTTCGGTTACTCTACCCGCTACAAACGACCCTGATGTCATACCCAACCCTTTTGTCTATACCGTCGAAGAATCCTTTGCTGGAGGGCGTACATACACGATTTCGGTGCCTTATACGACTGTTGGCTCACTAGATTTAGCCGACCTTAGCCCTACCCCTACCCTTAGTGAGAACTTCGTACAGGCTATTGACGATACAAGTTTTACAACTCTTGAAACCAACATTACCGCCTTGGATGTCTTAATCAATCAGACAACAGACAAGATTCTTGCTTCAGGAAAGTATTGGTACATCCCTAGTACATACGCTACATATACGGCGTTAGATACTGCGTTTGCAACTTATACCGCTTTGACCGCCGCAACTTACAGCCTAGATGGAGCAGATGTTTCTGCCTTTGTCACCTTGGCTCAAGCCTCAGCGTCAAGTGCTTCAGCAAGTGCTACAACAGCCACAAATAACGCGACTGGTACAATCAGTCCATTACTTCTAATCGGAGGATAACCGCATGGCAACTACCTACAAGGTATTGGGTCAATCCAATCCCTCAGCCACGACTGCTACAACTCTGTACACCTGCCCTGCCGCAACACAAACGGTTATCTCGACAATCACTATTTGTAACCAAGCGGCGTCGTCAGGCTCATACAGAATCGCAGTTCGTCCAAACGGAGCGACGCTCGCTCCTGAACACTATGTTGTATACGACGCATCAATTCAAGCCAACACCACAGCCGCTTATACGCTAGGTCTAACTATCGATGCCTCAGATGTTGTAACCATTTACGCATCAGCATCAACTATGTCATTCAACGCCTTCGGAAGCGAGATAGCATAATATGGCAATTACCACTAATGGCGGCGCTGGCGTTACCGCAGATGCAGTAGCAACCCTTACCAACAAGACTCTTACAGCACCAACAATCAGCGATGCAACTTTTACTGGTCAGCAAAGCGGATTACAGATTTCTTTCAATCAGTCTATTGTTTTTGAAGGAACCACAGCCGATGCGTTTGAAACAACCTTAAGCGCTGGAGAACCAACAGTAGACCGAGTAATCACGCTCCCTGATGCTACTGACACTTTAGTCGGTAAAGCAACAACAGATACTCTCACAAATAAAACTCTTACTAGCCCAACACTCACAACTCCCGCTCTTGGAACTCCAGCGTCAGGTGTGCTTACCAATACAACAGGTTTGCCTATCTCAACAGGTGTTTCAGGCTTAGGAACTGGTGTAGCAACATTCCTCGCAACACCATCTAGTGCTAACTTAATAACCGCAATCACAGATGAAACAGGTAGTGGAGCGCTAGTTTTTGCTACATCTCCTACTTTGGTTACTCCAGTTTTGGGAACTCCAGCATCAGGAACAATGACAAATGTGACTGGGCTTCCTTTATCATCGGGCGTTACTGGAACACTTCCAGCAACAAACGGTGGTACAGCACAATCAACTTACACAACTGGCGATATTCTTTACGCAAGCGCAACTAACACTCTATCTAAATTGACTGTGGGAACAACAGGACAAGTTCTCACAATCGCAGGTGGAGTTCCAACCTACGCAACACCATCCGCAGGAACAACAGCCAACGACCAAGCCTTCGCCTTCGCGGTGCAGGTATTCGCATAAGGAGAAAATAAATGCCAACAACAGTATCAAGAATCCCTTTATCGGGTTCAACACATGGTCGTGCAATTAAAGTAGCGGCGACTGCAACTGCTGGAACTTTAATTCATACAGGCACATCTTCAACAACAGATTGTGATGTTGTAACGCTCTATGCTTACAACTCATCAGCCTCAGCAGTAAACTTAACTATTGAATGGGGCGGAGTTTCTGACCCTGACGATTTAATTAAGTTATCAATTCCAGCCACATCAGGATTAACTCTTGTTGCTCCTGACCTAGTGATTCGTAACTCTTTAGTTGTAAGAGCCTTTGCTGGTACTACGAATGTTGTGACAGTTCAAGGATTCGTAAACCGCGTAGCAACTACCTGATAGGAAACTAAAGTCGATGTCGCTACCAAGCAGACTTTTAGGAGCGAACCCGTCAATACAGGTATCAGCCTTGTTGTCGGGTTCGTTATCGACCCCTAGCGCAAAACAAGCCTTTTTCCCTTCAAATTTTTTTACTATTTCAACATCAAGCGGTTCTGCCACTTCATTTACTCTTTCATCAATCCCTCAAACTTATCGACATTTACAATTACGAATAAGGGCAAAAACCGCTAGAACAGGTGCGCCCTATTCAAGCATCAATGTTCGGTTAAACGGGGATAGTGGTAATAATTACAGTTATTCGGGTATTGACTGGGATAGCAGAACAGCCGCTCCTTTTGGAAGCGCTTCATCAGGAACTTCTTCATTATTTAATGGACAAAGCATTGGTACTGGCACTTATGTGACAAGCACAAGCGTTTATTCCTATCACATAATTGATATTTTTGAATACTCTAATACAAATTATTATACAACCGCTTGTATGTATGGTGGGTATGTAGATAATGGAAGCAGTTATTCTATTAAAAGTAATGGTTGTTTTAATACTAGCGCGTGGCATAATAGTGCCGCAGTAACTTCAATTTCAATTACAACCGATGACCCTAGTTTTGATTCGGGAACACACATAGCACTTTATGGGATAAGGGAGTAACTGTGGCAGTTGGCGATTTAACATATACAAGCATAGCCAGTACAACTTTATCTTCAACAAGTACGGCTCTTACATTTAATAGTTTTTCAGGTTATACAGACTTGCTTATTACTGTTCATACATTAAATCCAGCAAACCTAAACTTGGTTATGAGATTTAATGGAGATTCTACGACTAATGCTTATCAAATGTCAGGTGTTTATGGCAATGTTACTACTTTAGAGAATGTTTCTTATGATTTTACAGGCGTTTATATCAACATGAGTAATGGTCATCAAAGCACAAGCATTCCTGGGTATATGGAAATTCATGTTCCTTTATACAGTAATACCAGCGCTTTTCATAGTGGCATTGTTAAATTTGGTTCTATGGTCACGGGTTCATCCGCAACTGGAGCGCAGGTAGATATTAGTAATTATTGTTGGCGTAATACCTCTGCTATTACAAGTATTGAAATAAACAACCAAGGTAATAATTTTGCTATCGGAACGGTAGCAAGTTTATACGGAATTACGGCGGCTTAAAAATGCCAAGCACTTATACATTGATTTCATCGACTACTTTAAGTTCAGCAACATCATCAATAACGCTTAATTTGCCTACAAGTGGTTATACGGATTTAGAAATTAAGGTACGAGCAAGAAGCGCTAAACCATCTGCTTATGTTCAAGGACTTTTAATGTGGTTTAACTCGGATACAACTACTTCTAACTACCAACATGAAGAGATTTATGTTGAAAACGCTGGCACGGGTGCTGAAAGAGCAAACAACCTTTATATTGGTTCCATGCCAGCACAAAGCACAAACGCTAGTTATTTTGGTTATTCTCGAGTTTATCTTCCTAATTTTTTGAATACAAGTTACAAAAAAATTGCTTTTACCGAAACTGGTTCTACCGCTCTTGGTGCTTCTTTTTATTCATCATGGTTTAATACGCTATATTGGAACAATACAGCGGCTTTGACATCAGTTAGTTTTTCTACTGCGGATTCAGCAACAAATAATTTAACAGCCAATACCGTCGTTTCCGTTTATGGAATACTGAAAGCATAAGAAAGGAGAAAAAATGTCCGAAGTTCTAACCAAGGTTGTAGTGGATTGCTCTACTGGTATTTCAGAAGTAGTTCCCCTTTCAGCCGAAGAAATAGCACAGCGAGAAATTGATATAGCGGCTAACACAGAGCGCGAAGCAGAGCGCACAGCACAGGCTGAAGCACTCGCTACACTTAAAGCAAGCGCAAAGGCTAAACTTGTTGCTGGCGAACCACTAACAGCAGAAGAAGCAGACACGCTCGTAATCTAGTATTAAAGGAAAGGTAGGGTAATGACAACCCACTTAGGACTACAACGGATACTACTTCCGTCAGCCCAAGTCAGCCAACTGACTACGGGTGCCATTACCCTGCCTTCCGCTAGAGGTGCCTTCTCTGATGGTTCTTATGATTTCATTGCTACAAATAATGTTGCTACCGCTACATCAAGTATTACTTTTAGTAGCATCCCTCAAACTTATCAACATCTACAATTAAGATATGTAGGGCGAAACGGTAGGTCAAGCGATACTGCTGGTCATCTTGGGTTACAAATTAACAGTTCTTATACAACCTATCTAGGTGCTATGTATTACAGTTCAGGAGCCTCTCCCGCTGGTCTTGATGGAACTCCAGGTGGTTCAACTGGTTATCAGTTGTTTGCAACGGGCGCGAGCGCTAACGCTTCAGCCTATGGTACGGGAATAGTAGATTTTCTAAACTACGCAAGCACTACACAGTTAAAGACGGCTCGCGTTATTCATGCCTCCCCAAGTGGCTCAAGCGAATCTTTGGTTGGTACATCAGTAATGACGCTTACTAATACAGCCGCTATTACTTCAATATCAATAACAGGCATAGATGGTGCCAACATAATTGCAGGGTCTAAATTCTCCTTATACGGATTGAAGGCTTCATAATGGCTACCTATACTAAAATAGCAAGTTCAACATTATCATCGATTGCTAGTAGCATAACTTTTTCAAGCGTGAGCGGTTATACCGATTTAGTAATTCTTTTTCAATATAGAGGCGAAGCGTCGGCAAACTTATATGTTCGCTTTAACGGAGATAGCACCCTAGGTAATTATGCAGGGTCTATGTTTACTGGAGGTAGCAGTACGAGTGACGGCTCAGTAACAACTTCTGCAAATGCAATCAATACAATCACTTGGACAGGTGCTAGTGCTAATGCGACTTGGGTACATGGGGTACTTAACATAAATAATTATGCAAGTACAAGTATGTGGAAAACGGTTTTATCAAGATTTGGCACTCCGTATGCGGAGACAACAATGGGTTCCGCACTTTGGAAAAGTACAGCCGCTATTACTTCCATTGAATTACTAAGTGGTGGACCAAATTATTCTGTTGGAAGCACATTCAGCCTATACGGAATAAAGGCGGAGTAAAAAATGAAAATTATTTCTCATACCGTAATAAGTTCAACTACACAAAATGTTGATTTAACAAGCATCCCGCAAACTTACACTCATTTATATTTAGTATTTAATGGTCGCTCTAATGCAAGCCCTGATTGGTTTTGTATTGGTCTAAATGGTGACCACACAGGAAGCAATTATCGGTCAGGTCTAATATACAGAGATAGAAGTAGTAGCACCACAAGTGCTGGACATCAAACTCCCTCTTCAGGAGAACTGCCGTTGCAGGGTGTAATCAACTACACGGGTTCTTTGACTAACGCATTTTCTAGCGCCGAGGTTTATTTTAATAATTATACTGGCACAACTAATACAAAAACATATTCTGCAACCTCGGGTCAAAATAACAGCGCTGACCCTGCCCGTAATGCTTTTTGGGAAACTAGACGCGTTACAAATACAGACGCAATAACCGCTATTAGACTTCAATGCCAAAGCACAGGAACTAATAGTTTTGCCGCTGGAACCACTATTACTCTATACGGAATAGCATAAGGGGATAAAATGGCTGGTACAACAACTAAGGGTCTACGCTATCCAACAGCGGGAGATAACCCTGCCGTTCATACTGACTTCCTTAATTTAGCAACAGATGTAGATACAGAGTTAGATGATTACATTCTTAAATCTGCTCCATCTTTTACTTCAACAGTAACCCTTGGTGCTAGTGCCGACATCATTTTTGAAGGTACTACTAATGATGGCTTTGAAACAACTTTAACAGTTGTAGACCCAACAGCAGACCGAGTAGTTACTCTTCCTAACGCGACAACAACTTTGGTTGGACGCGATACAACTGATACTTTAACTAATAAGACTCTTACTTCCCCAACCATCAATGCCGCAACCCTCACAGGAACAATAAGCGGAGGAACGCTTACAAGTGCAACAATTACTTCAGGCACTTTAGGCAACGCTCTTGCGGCTGGAACTTTCAAGATTACAGGTTTAGGCGATGCCTCTGAATCAACCGATACAGATGCCGTCAATGTGAAGCAAGCCTTAAATCTTGCTCGCACTCAAATGCTTATGCTCGGTGGAATGTAATGACATTTACCTACTCGGGAGACCCGACTACCTCTACACGAAACAAAGTTCGCTTCCTTATCAACGATACGGATTCAACCGATGTTTTATTTACCGACGAGGAATTAGATTATTTAATTACCGAGTGGGGTACAAATGTTTATGAAATTTGTCGTGCGGCGTGTGAAACTCTAGTATCTCGCTTTGTTCGCCTTTCAGATTCAACCTCTAAGAGCGTTGGAGATATTTCTGTATCTGAGTCCTATACAGCCAAGGCTCAACAGTACAAAGAACTAGCCGCTTCATTCTTGCTGAGAAATATGCGTAAGGCTCCTCCTCGCCCATTCGCAAACGCTCAGGCTCTTAAATCTACAAATGACAGAATCGTCGATGACTACAACACCGATGCCTATGCTGGAATTCACGATAACCCTAACAATGTCTACGACCATCGTATAGTTGAATAGGGGTAGCCAATGGATGCTATCTATACCAAGGTCACAGAGTTCTTTACCGACTCTGTTGTTTTTACCGCCAAAGCCTCTGTTGATAAATATAACAAACCAACCTTTAGCGGTAATACAACCGTTACAGGCAGATTGATTTATGACACCGTAAAGTCAAAAGATGTTCAGGGTGTCGAAGTTGTTGATGTTGGAAAATTCATAACTAATGGACCTGCTACAACAATTACAGTAGGTCATAGAATGGTTGTCGGGACGGACACCTTTTCAATCAATGCAGTAGACAACATCTCAGACGAAAACGGAGCGCATCACACCGTCATCAGATTTGGGCGTTAGCCATGGCGAAGGCGTCTTTCAAACTCGATTTATTCGGGGATAAAGAGTTAGTCAATGCTCTCAAGGCTGGTAAAGAAGATACCCCTCAAGCAATAGCCCAAGCGATTTATGAAGAAGCCAATGTTATTTTTGCTAAGTCTCAGGTTCTTGTTCCAGTAGATACTGGAGTTCTTCGTGGCTCAGGCGGAGTTTCTGCTCCACAAATGGGAAGCCAAGGCTACTTTGTAGATATTTTCTATGGTGGTCCTGCCGCCTCTTACGCTCTTCTTGTCCATGAGATTATTGGCAACTATCACAATCCACCGACACAGGCTAAATATCTTGAGCAACCTGTCATGGAAGCGATGTCCACAATCCAGCAAAACATAAAGGGTAGAATTATCGACATCATACAGAAAGGGCATAGAGGCTAATGGCAACTATTCTTGAATCAGTAGGTGACTACTTAGTTACCAATAGCCAAGGAACCCTTGGAACAAGTATCTTTTTGGGAACTCTTCCTGAAACACCTGACACTTGCGTAGCCGTATATGAGAACGCTGGAAGTTCCCCTACATTCACTATGGGTTCAGGTGGTATCAGAATCGATTACCCAATGCTTCAAATTATCTGCCGAGCAGGTCGTGAAGATTATCCAACCGCTAGAGACAAGGCAGAATCTATCCGCGTGTTGCTCGCGTCGGTGCTTGAACAAACCATCTCGGGGGTGCATATTATGAGGATTGAACCGATGGGTTCAGTAAATATGTTAGGAGTAGACCCGAAGTACCGCCCACTAATCTCGGTGAATTTCCGATGCCTAGTGAGAATGTAATCGAGGAGCCAACGGCTCCACAAGAGAGAGTGGTAGACCCGTATGGCAGAAACGCAACAACCGATGAGTTCCAGCGATGCTGGAAATGTGACAGGCTCCTCTTCGAAAGCGCAACGCGCCCGTGGAGTATCCGCTGTCCCCGTTGTAAATCCAAAAATAAATCAGGATGAGTTTTCTTCTGCCCTAGATGATTTAGTTGGGGTTTGGAAAGTACAAGAAGGCTGTTCGGTAGGAAGAATTACAAGAGAACTACCTGAACCCATGCGAACTAAGTTCAAAGAAACATTGCGGAATGAAAAAGTTAATTCTGCTCGCTTAGTAGAAGTCTTAGCAACTTTTGGCATTACGGTAGGCTCTGATGTTATGCGTAGACATCGTAGAAGGCTACTTGGCAAAGATGGGTGTAAGTGTCCGAATGAGTCTTGATGATGCTTTAGATAATCTGCTTAAAACGAGCGAGATGAATTCGGTTCAAAAAACTGAACCTCGTCAAAGACAAGCAGAGTGGATGCCTGGGGTTACTTGGCAAGGCGAAGAAGGAATGGTTACTACTCAACCGATGGAGGGCGACACCGCGCCCGATTGGTCAGGAGTTCTTCGAATGTGGGGATTAGACCCCGAGCATTTTCAAGTAGTAGAACCAGTTCTTTTCAATGTGTGGGGCGATACTCTAGGAGTTCTTAATCGCCAATGGAAGGGCAAAGTAGTTCGAAAGGGCAAGCAAGAAGTTGCCGATATTGAAGCCTTAATTGAAGAGATAAAGAAACACAAACCCCGAGAGCGCAAACCAATTACAGGTGGAGCAAGCCTTGTCGTATGTGCCGCAGACTGGCAGACAGGTAAAAGAGATGGCGACGGTCTAAAAGGTTTAGTTGGTAGATGGCTTCAAGCAGTCGATGATGTTGAGTTTAGAATTAAAGAATTAAAGAAGATAGGTCGCCCGATTGATTCAATTACCGTTTTATGCCTAGGTGATTTAGTTGAAGGATGCGATGGTCACTACGACATTCAGACTTTTACAGTCGAAGTCGATAGAAGAGACCAAGTAAAGATTGCTCGTCGTCTCCTCAGAGATGCTCTTATCCGCTGGTCAAAGGTTGTCCCTAATATCACCGTTGCGGCGATTGGTGGAAACCATGGTGAGAACCGCAAGAACGGAAAAGCCTTTACCACTCTCAATGACAATGACGATGTAGCCCTAGTCGAATCAGTAGCAGAAATTTTCCAAGCCAACCCTGAAGCCTACGGTCATATTCGTTTTGCGATTCCAACCGATGAGTTAAGCCTGACTATTGAAGTTCATGGACAAATTATCGGAATCACCCACGGACACCTTGCTCGCTCGGGACAGGGAGTTGAAGGTAAGTTGCGTAGGTGGATTGCTGACCAAACACTAGGGCGTCAAAAAATTGGCGACTGTGACATCTTGGTGACTGGTCACTATCATTCATTCAAACTAGCGGATTGGGGAGGAGTCAAATGGCTACAAGCACCAGCCCTCGACGGGGGAAGCGTGTGGTGGAGACAGTCCAAGGGGGAAGTTGCGGCTGTGGGAGTGCTGACATTCCTAGTGACCAGTCAGGGAGTCTCGGACATCCAAGTATTATGAACGACCCAAGGGACATCGCCTTATATGCCGCTGAGTTGGTCTCAGGAGAGCGTCAGGACGCGTATGGACATCCCCTTGATAACTTCACTAGGGCGTCAAAGATATGGTCTGTAATCCTCGGCTGTGAGGTTTCTGCCGAGCAAGTAAGCCTCTGTATGGTGGGCATGAAGATTGCCCGTGAAATCAATCAAACTAAGCCCGACACGGTGGTGGATGGGATTGGCTACTTCCTGACCCTAGGAATGATTCAAGAAGAGCGCCTCAGAAGAGAGAATAACTAACCCCAGTTGTGATATACTGTCCTTGTAAGAGAAAGGATAGTTATGAGAGTCGTTACTCTGCCTTTGAAGTTTTGGCGCGACCACAAAAACCGTGGTTGTTCTGAATCAGCAGTCGAATTAAAAAGAAACAAAGTTTATGTAACCGTCCAACTCGATGATGAGGCTTGGCAAGACATTTACAGCGATGCGGAATACTACGCAACATTTACTTCAATAGACCCTGAAGCGGAAGCGGACTTCATTGCTTTCATACCAAGCGCAAAGGCTACTTTGAAAAGATTACAAGAAGTGGTTAATAAATAATTTAGCATTTTGCTACCTGATACACTAAACCTACTGTGCGCTAGTCGCCCGAGTTTTTCGTCTCTTCCGTGTCCGAGTGACCTGACGGTTACTTGGGTTACCCATGTGCCGTATCGGAGGAGGTTTGAATGGCTCGTTATAGAGTCTTACAGGGTATTGATTACCCACC
>Ga0209500_10000650_pt1 | contig 29163 bp, 35 predicted proteins | sample S_140212_EF_Meta_FD_187323 | JGI IMG/M metagenome (GOLD analysis project Ga0209500, IMG submission 187323) | Freshwater microbial communities from Lake Simoncouche, Canada to study carbon cycling - S_140212_EF_MetaG (SPAdes) (version 2) | ecosystem: Environmental > Aquatic > Freshwater > Lake ...
GAGATTGAAGAAAGAGCTGAGATAATGAAACTAGTCCCTGTATCAATATGGATGGGAGCATCGGTTTTTTTTTTGGAAATCGTAAACATATACATAACCTCTATAAAGAATTCTTTGGAGTTGACCCTGAAGATACAACAGAGAACAGCAAAGGCTTGGAAGATGATGCCGAAATGGATACAAAAGGTTCTACCGCTAGATTCTATTTCACCCTCACTTACAGGCTCGCAAAAGAAGATGTTACAAAACTTAACCAAGTAGAGAACACAAACTTATATTTATGTCTAAACACCGCATCACTTATGAAAGATGAGATTGAAAGACAGAAACAAGAGATGAAGAAAATGGAAAAGAAAACGCAGATGAAATAAACATTATATTATTTATAAAAGATGAATTATCAAAATTACACACCACAATATATTACCTATCATAAGATTATAGATTTTATGCAATCGGTTCAAGAAGCATCTCCAAGACTAAAGAGCTTTGGGCATGGTGATATTGTGTATTTTTCACAAACATTAACTGGTGGTACAGCAACTTATCCATATATGTTTGTAACTCCAATGAGTATATCCTATGCAGAGAATACAACTCAATATCAGTTAAATGTAATATTTGGTGATATAGTGAATACAGATTTATCAAATGAGATTGATGTGGTATCTGATATGTCGTTAGAAGCAAGAAACCTATTATCACAGATATGGAGGGGTTCATTGTTTAACGATGTTGCTGATGTTCAATTACCAACCACAGCAACACCATTCTTAGAACGATTTAATGACCACATTGGTGGAGTATCATTAGACCTAATAATAACGGTAATGGAAGATATGAATGCGTGTGAAATGTATGACCTTCCAACTCCAACCCCAATTCCAAATTGTGATACAATACCAGTTTATTCACAAGTATTAACATTTACAGGAACACCAAACTATAACTCAATACAATATAGATGTGATGGAACACAAGTTCAGGCTTGTTATAGTATAGACGCTCAAAATACTATGACTGATTTAGTCAATCTATTTAATACACCAGCACCAGACCCATTACCACCAAGTTGTAGTACACCATCATTTTGTTATTGTTGGACTGACTATGGAACATATTATGATAATGGTGATGGTAGAATAAGATGTGAAATGCCGTATGATGTTTATAATACTTTATGTCCTAACGGAACTTTAACTTTAAATGTGATTAACGATTAACAATGGATGAAGCATTATTGAATGAAATAGCTCAGTTATTAACTGCTTCATTTAAACAACAATTACAAATACCAAGACCATCAACAAGATATGGTAGTCCAGGTGTGCCAGGAGCTCCAAAGCATGGTGCATCAGCTCCAATAGCCTCAGGTAGATTACTTAGAGATATCAATGTTGAAGTAGTTGAAAATCCTCAAACAGGGTTTTATGAACTACAAATGAAGATGCCGATTGAAGGTCAGTTTATCAATGATGGTAGAAGACCTGGAAGATATCCACCAATTGCCCCAATAGATAAATGGGTTGTCCAAAAACAAGCAATGAGAGGTAGCATTAGGGATAACAAAGGTAAGTTTATTAAAAGGAAAAGTTTGGTATACTTGGTTAGACGTTCAATTGGATTATACGGATATGGTGGTAATAGTTTCATAACAAAGGCTTATGAAGAAGTAGCCCCACAAATATTAGAACTATATGGAGACGCTGTAGCGGGTTATGTAGCCTTTGAAATAGATAAGTTTATAGATAAATTGAGAGAAAATGATTAATTTTTTAAATACACCACCGAAATTTTCACCTGTTTATACAGATGGATTATTCTTTACAGTATCAGCCGATACAAACCACTTTAAATTCAGATATGTTTATGACATATATGCTGATGGAGTTTTAATATTTCAAGGTAAAGCAACACCAAATCCATTTGAATTAGGTGTTATTGATGTATCAAGGATATTAAAATCTTATGTTAGTAACATTCCAATATCAAGATGGAATACAACGCCAATATACACTCACCAAACATTTCCATTTTCAAGACCTAATAACCCTGAAACAATCAACTACCAAGTGTATGTTGGTTATGAGTATGCCAGTTCTGAATTAGACCAAGTAACAGGATTTACAGGTAATGATTCAACGATAGGACCACCAGAAGTAACTGATGGATTATACAAAACATTCCAATCAACAATGGGTGTTAATGCCAAGTCAAACGAACAGAACTTTGATATAGGACAATTTGTCTTATCAGGTACTCCAACGGGAACTAACCCAACAGTTGATTGTTTATACCTCACCAATTCACCTCGTAATAGAGATTTAGACCCAAGTGAGTATTACACATTAGGATTTACAAACTATTATTTATCAGATGATGCATTATCAGAACCATATTATGTTTTATATAACTTTTATGACGATGAAGGAGCATTCATTACTGGTGTAACTGTTGATAACATTACAACAAATGGTGGAGGTCCAAGAACAGATTGTGATTATGTATATCAATCAACAACCATAATTAACCCAACAGGTAATACAGACTTCAACACATTATATGTTGGAGCAGGACCTATGAACCTTGAACCAATTATGCCAGCAAATGCGGCACAATATACAATTCAATTGTTCGGTAAGTTTACAGGTTCAACATCACCAATACAACCAACTCCAACTCCTACTCCAACTCCATCAGCAACACCAACTCAAAATCCTTGTGATGCCTATGGATGTGCTTCTTATTCAATAACAAATCAAAACTTTAATCCTTGTGAATTAACATATTGGGATTGTGAAAATGAAATATCAACAACAATATTAATTGCTCCTGAAAGTTCATTTTTAATTAATTGTACTTGTCCTGAAAGTTTCGCTTATGAGTGTGATTTAATAATTCAATATAGTAGTGAATGTATATCACCAAATCCTTGTATTACTTGTTATACAACAGTTGTTAATAACAATGGTAATGAGAGTTGTATATACACTTATTATGATTGTAATACAAATCAATATGTAACTGTATCACAACCCCCTTTAACAGGAACTGAATATGCTTGTATTTGTCCAACAATACAAACATTATGTGAAGATGTTGAAGTAATACCAGGAGCTTATTGTTCAGGACCTCTCCCAACTCCAACTCCGTCACAAGGACCTAATGTATTAAATTGGTATTTTAGTCGTCAATTAGGTGTATTTGATGTTAATATAACATTACCACACTTAGAAATTATACAACAATCAAGTAGCACTACATTAGTAAACACAAATTCATTTGGTAGTGGTGTCGCATATTTCTACTCAGGATTTTTAGATGTTGAAGCAAGTTTTACATATAAAAATAATATTGGAAGTATAAACAATATCGCAATTGTTGCTGGAACAACATTAGGTGATGATAGTTATGGTAGATTAAATATCCCAAGTCCAAGTGATGGAACTGTATACACATTAACTTGTTCACCATACAAAGCAGCGTCTGGTAACATTTATGTAACAATAATAACTTATTAAACTATGGCAATTAAACCACAACCAGTCCCAACCACCTATGTATTAGGTAATTGTTCAGGATACACACCAGTATCTGAAATATTCACAATAAACATTGAACCTGTTTGTAATAGGTCTGGTGTTACGATGTATCAATTTATGTGGAAAAATAGATATGGTCATTATGACTATTATTTGTTTAGAGCTGGTAAAGATGAAGGATTAGATATAACAAGAGAAGTGTATAAAGAATGGAGTGTAGATTGGGGTGGAGAAAATCCAAGCAAAGAACCATATTCAAGGGGAACTATTGATGCAACTATTTCAATTGTTGAAACTCATATTGTTAATACAGGATTTTTAAACCAACCTGATTTTATGTTCTTAGAAGAATTATGGACATCAAACGAAGTATATGAAATCCAACAAGATTCTAAATTAAGACCAATCAACATTGTAAACACAGAATTTATTCGTAAGAATAAAGGTAATAGAACAATAACAAACTTAGAAATGACTTACGTGTATTCTAACAATATATCTTTAATGCAATAATATGAATACAACATTACTCCTATATCTTAATGGTGAGTGGAAACTTGTAGACTTATATGAAGATTTACCAATATCTGTGGTTATTCAAGAAACTGATGTTACAGATTTTCAAGGTAGAAAATCATCATATTCAAAACAATTTTCTGTACCAGGAACAAATAATAACAATAGAGTATTTCAAGAATACTTTGAGGTTAATGGTATTGATTTTGACCCATTGGTTAAGATATCGTCAGTTGTTCAATATAGGGGAACAGATATATTCACAGGAACTCTTAGATTACAATCAGTTATTATAAATGATAACTTTATTGAATATCAGGTTTATATCATTGGCGAGGTTGGTGATTTTATATCAGAGATTAAAGACTTAACATTACAAGATTTAAACTATACAGACCTTCAACACGAATTAACTTATGATAATATACAATTATCTTGGCAAGCCAAAAATAATAATATAGACGGGTTATTTGGTGGTGCGATTATATATCCAATGGTAAATCAAGGATTACTTTATCCATCTTCATCATCAGCGGCAACTCCAGATTTTTCATATAGTTTTTCGGCAACAAGTAGTTTTTCATCTAACATACATCCAATTACTCCAAACTATTTTAAACCATCAATTAGGGTATATGAAGTAGTTAAAAGAATATTCGCAGAATCAAGTTATACAATTAATTCAGATTTTTTTGAAACAGATTATTTTCAATCAATTTATATAGATACATTCCAAAATGGAAAATTAGATGTTGATGTAGCATCAGCTGTTACAAACCAAAACTTATTTGTATCTTATAGACCTAACTTAAGATTACAATATGAAGGTGAAAGAACAATAAGGCTTCCATTTACAAAGAATTTACCAGGTGGCTTTGACCCATTAAATAATTTTTATGAAGGACTTGGAACATTTAGATGTCCGTATTTAGGTGGATATTCATTTAACATTAGATTTAATTATGAATCACAAGATTTTCTACAAATTAGAGGTTCATTTAGATTAGTTGCCAAAGTTGGTTCAAGCCCAACAAATTTAACAACGCCTGTATGGAGTAGTGGTGAATATAAAGTAGGTTGGAGATTATCAGGTGGATTACAAGATGGTTCAGTTAATGAGTTCTTTACTGTTAATATGATACCAGGTTTATATATTGGAGTGTTCCTTGAAGAAATGAAGGAATATTTGTCGTTAGGAATTACAAGACCAAGAGGTGTTTATAATTTAACTCCATTCAATTCTGGTGGAGTTGTTGATAACTTTATTAGATGGGATTTATATGCATCACCAACTTTATCTGGAACCAAGATTGTAGATATTAAATTGGGTATATCAAATTTAAAATGTGAAGAATTTTTAAAAGCATTAATCATTATGTTTAATCTTGTTGTAGTTCAAGAACAAGATAGTAGGACATTAAAAATAATACCATATAATGAATATTATAATGAACCTGATAGGATTGAAAAAGACTGGACACAGAGATTAGATTTAACATCATCATATAAGATTGAACCATTATCTTTTGATTTACCAAAAGAGTTAAATTATACCTATATGAAAGGGTCTGAAGAATATTTAAATAAATTATTTGAAGACACTAATGATTTTAATTATGGTAGATTTAAATACATTTCAACATCAAATTTATTAACATCAACTCAAACCTACGAATTACCATTTGCGGCTTTACCAACATCAGGTGTTACAAATGCCCCAAATTTTATTATACCACAAATATATAGAGATTTAAATAATCAACAAGCCGCATATACAGCAAAACCACATATATTCTTTTGGGTTGGAAACAGATATGCTTATACTGACGCATTAAAACAGAAAAAAGGATATTGGTATATGTCTGATGATACTGGTATTGCTCAACAACAAACTACATATCCTTGTATATCACACTTATCTTCTTTGGACATTTATAATTCAAATTATGTGTCTGATTTAAACTTTGCTTCAACATTTGATTTTTTTGGTAATACTAATATCTACCCTGTTCAAAATACCCCTTATACACTCTATAATTCTTTTTGGACAGATTATATCAACAACAACTATTCAAATGAAACCAGGAGGTTTACAGGTAGGTTCTGGCTATGGCCAATAGACATATATGAAACCAGTTTAACAGATAAGATTTATATTAAGGATTCATTCTACCGTATTGAAAAAATAAACGAAGCAAACTTAATTGAACCTACATTAACTGAAGTATCTTTAATTAAAGAAAGGGGTGGATATTATAATATAGAACCACCATCACCATATTACTTTTTTGAACCAAACGCACCATATCCATCATTTTCAGGATTAAGTGTATTCACAAGTTTTATTAGTTTAGATTCATTCTTAGTGTGTAATGGAACAGCACCAGTTACGAGTATTTTTAAACAATCGGCAACACCATTCCAAGATGGTTCAATACTATATACATATAATGGAACAACTTATGTCCCTGTTCCTCAAGGCACATATGTCAGACAGACGACATTGCCTAATACTTATGTAGTAATAAACAATATAGGACAAATAATACAAGCAACTTGTTAACATGGCTGAAAAAGTAATTGGACTCCGTATTCAACTTAATGGTTTTAATGGTGTAGTAACCAGTATAAAACAATTAGAAGAAGAATTAAGGAAAGCGAAAGAAGACCTTACTCAATTAGAAATTGGGGGTAATAATTTTAAAACACTACAAGGTGAAATATCAAGAACTGAAACCAAATTACTTGGGTTAAGAAAAGCGTCAGAAGGTATTGGTCTTGAAAAACAATTAGAAGGTTACGGTAAATTAGCAGGTGGTATTACCTCATCTTTTGCTGCTGCTCAATCAGCTGTAGCATTATTTGGTAATGAATCAACTGTTGTTGCCGAGGCTGCCGCTCAAGCTCAAAACTTATTAACATTAGCGTTAGCCGCAAGAGGTATTCAAGAGGTTGCCGTTGGTGCTGAGATTGTCGCAAGGACGGTTGCGGAAAAAGCAGCAACTGCCGCAACATTAACAACAAATACCGCTCTTAAGGTTCTATATACAACGATTGCTGCCAATCCTATTGGAGCATTGGTTACCGCAATTGGTTTATTAGTTGGTGCTGTAATAGCATTTAATTCACAAACAAAAGAAACTATCAAGGTTGAAAAAGAACTTGGAAAGGTTACTTCAGATGAAGCATCAAAACTACAAGTTTATGGTCGTATTCTTACAGATACAAATTCAACAAATAGACAAAGGAAAGAAGTAATTGAAGAATTAAAGAAAACTTATCCAGGGTTCAACGCTTTAATTGGTGCTGAAAATAGATTAAATGAAGATGGTATTAAATGGATTACTGCCAAAAGTAAGGCATTAGTTTTAGAAGCCCAAACCAAACTTATTGTTCAAAAGATTGCTGAGAACAACAACAAGATTATTGCTGAAGAAAATAAAACAGTTGAAGAAAGTGTTACAGGATGGCAAAAATTTACTAACATTTTATTAGGAGCTTCAGCAGGTTATGGTATACTTGGAACACAGGTTTTAAACGCTAAAGATGCTGCTAAAAATACTCAAAAAGCAACCGCTGATTTAAATAAAGAAAACGAACAATGGTATAATGCGTTAAAAAAGATATTTGAATCTACAAGTTTGGTTGATGATACATTAGACCCAATTAATACTAAGTTAAAAACTCAGGCTCAAACAGAAGCTGACTTAGCAAAAAATACAAATGAGGCAGCAAAAGCAACAGACGCTCAAGTAGCATCACAAAAAAGATTAGAAGGTCAATTAAGTCTTACAGAACAAGCTTATCAAACCACATTAGAAAGGATTAAAGAACTTGTTAATATATCATCAATTAAAGTTGATGCTCCTGAAATTATTAAACAATTAGAAGATATTGTTAGTGCTCGTAAGGCATTAGTTCCTGATACTATTGTTGACGTATTTGATAAATTGGGGATAACTATTAAAACTTTTAATGGTCAAATTCTTGGTTTATATAATACAGCATCAAAAGGAAATAAAGAATTAAAAACATTAGGTAGTCAATTAGGTGATACTGTTGGAGTATTATCAGATGAGTTTGGGACATTCTATGATAAGGTTAGAGAAGATTTATCTATCAAGTCATTATCACAAAGTGTTATTGATTTTGGAGCGACAGTTGATACGGTATTAAACCAAGCTGCGGAAAAGTTTAAATCAGGTGAAATAACCAAAGAAGCATTTGATGCGTTTAGAGGAATAACAGACCAGTATAGAAAATTTAATGAACTTATTCAATCAACACCAGGTGTTGAAAAAATATTCAATCAAAAATCACTTCAAGAATTCCTTGAGGTTCAAAGACAAATTGGTGTAGCAACTGGTGTAATCAAATACGAATATGATGATGTTACAGGTATTATTAGTGAGGTAAATAAAGAAGGTATTGATTATGCTGCGACTGTTAAATTACAGAATGACCAAATTAAACAATATACCGAAGGTTTAGTTCAATACTATACATCACAATACGATGAGACCACTAAAGTATTTAATCAGTCAGTTGATTTAACCAATCTAACCAAAGAACAAAGAAAAGAGTTAAAAGAAGCCGCTGCTGAAGGTGGAACAAAAATACAAGAAGTAATTCTACAAATATCACAAACTCAAGCTCAAGGTTTAAAAACATTAGTTCAGACTATTGTTGAAGAAGAAACAAATATTAGAGATTTTCTATTCAAGGCTCAAGAATTGGCTGCTCAAGCCAGAGCGTTAGATGCTGTATCAATTAAAGAAGGTTTATTAAACAACCTTAAGTTAGTTTATGACGTAACCCAACAAGAAAATAAGATTGTAATTGATACTAAAAAAACTCAAGCACAACAACTTATTGCCCTTGAAAACGATTTAAAAACAAAAGGTATTGATATCAGTAAATTAACTGAGGAAGAAAAATTAAAAATATTAAAGTATTATCTTGATGAACAGGTTAAAGCAACAAGTGAAGCTGAAACCAAGAAACAAGAACAATTTAAAAAGACATTAGATAACCTAAATCTTGCATTACAGACGATATCTAAGGCATTAAGTGATGTTGCCTCACTTGTGGCTCAATCGTTTCAAATTGAACTTGATACGTTGGAATACAGATATCAAACTGCGATGGGGAATATCGTTGGTGATACTGAAGAAGCAAATCAAAAAAGAATTGAGACTGAAAAGGCTTATCAAGCAGAAAAAGCCCAAATAGAAAGGAAGGCTCAGTTAGCTTCCCTTAAATTTACATTAGCATCTGCCTTAGCATCAGGAGCTCAAGCAGTTGTTGCAGCACTTGCGTTAGCACCACCAGCAAGTTTTATTATCGCAGGTATTAATGCGGGTATAACAGCAGTACAAGTAGGTTTAATCCAAACACAGATAAATGACCTTCAATCAAGACCATTAAGACGAGGTGGATTATTACAAGGTGGTGGATTAGTATCAGGACCATCACACGAACAGGGTGGAGTTTATGCTGGTGGAGGTTATACTTTAGAAGGTAATGAAGCAGTTATCAACAGACAATCAACATTACAATACTCAGGTTTATTAAGTCAAATAAACCAATCAGGTGGAGGAAGACCTATTGTGGTTCAATCAGCAATGGATTCAAGATTGGTTGAAGCACTGGCAAAACAAAAATCAGAACCAATTAGAGCGTATGTGGTAGAACAAGACATCACAAGAGCTCAAACTATAAACAGAAGATTAGAACAGTTAGCATCGTTCTAATTGATATAAATATTTATTTAGATAATGGCATTACGAATTATAGACTTGGACATTGATGAGTCCCTATCTGCAGATACTAGAGTATCTGAGATTGGTTGGGTATTTCAACCAGCAATTGAGACTGAATTTGTCTATTTTTCAAAGGATAGAATGGATAAAAAATCATTAAAAAAGATTCAAGATTATCTATTAGAATATCAACCTAATGCATTACCAGGTTACGTTAATTACGCAACAGGTAATACCAAAAATGATATGTTGATTAAACCTGTAGAGTTTGTAGAAAGACGAGCAGGTGAATCAGTTGATGAATACATTAGTAGATGTGTAGCATATCATATCAAAAATGAAGGAATGGACGCTGACCAAAGTTATGCCATCTGTAAATCAAAGAGTGAAAGTTTCTATAAGGGTCAAAAGGTATCTTTTGACTATGACGACACGCTATCAACTGCTAGAGGTTATGGACTAGCTCTACACGAGAAATTCTTGGGTGCTGAGTTATATATTATATCTGCCAGAAATAACAAACAGGGTATGTTAGCCAAGGCTGACAAACTTGGAATACCTCACGATAGAGTATTTGCTACTGGTTCAAACAGAGCCAAGATACAAAAGATTAAAGACCTTAACATTTCAAAACATTACGATAACAATAAAGATGTTATTAAAGAATTGGGTTCAAGAGGTATTCAGTTTAGTTGTCCTTGTTTAGATGAAATAAGTAATACAGGACAAGAAATCTTCAATATAATGGAGAAGTATAACCTTGTAGGTTTTATTGACGGACAACCAGTATTTTCAACACCAGACCAAGCTGAAACTTATGCTGAATCTATTGGATGTGATGGACACCAAGTTCATGTTAACTCAAATGGTGTTGAGGTTTATTTACCTTGTAATATCCAACCTGAAGATGTTAAAATTGAAACGATGAGTGATGAAGAATTTTCAATTAATGACTATCCCCAATATATTACAGATAACGCATTAAAGGCAAAGAATTGGGTAGATGAAAATGGATATGGTGATTGTATGACTCCTGTTGGTAAAGCAAGACTTAATCAACTTGCAAATAGAGAACCAATCAGTTTAGATACTTTAAAACGAATGAAGGCTTATGCTGACAGACACAAGAAAGATTTAGAAGCATCCAAGTCATTTGATGACGGATGTGGTAGATTAGCATGGTATTCTTGGGGATTAGATGAAACAGGTAGAGCAGAGAAATGGTTAGAAAGTGAAATAACAAGACAAGAAGAAATGTCTTATTCATTTGGAATTGATGAGTATTCACCAGAAGAGATTGAAACCGTTAAGATGTTAAAATTCTTAATGGAAACTGACTATGAAAAGTTTGAGGCTATTGTTGGTTCAATGAGAGGAGCAACAGAACAAGAAATATATAAGAGAAATCATAAGAACCCAACAATATATTTCAAATATGAAAGAGTATTAAGTGGGGCACCTGATAGAGATTTTTGTACGTCAATTGAAGAAAGGTATTTCCGTAGATTAGAGATTGATTTATTAAAAGATACAAATACAGAGTTTGGACACGAGAAACAACCATATTCAAAGTGGTTATTTAAAGGTGGGCCAAATTGTGTTCACGCGTGGCACAAATACCTATTTCAAGGTAAAGATAAATCAGACCAAGGCATGGCTGATGGTAGAGCAGGTATTGCCCCAAAATCAATGCCAAACAACGGATATTATAGTCCTGAAACAAAAAGAAAATCAGAGGTAGCATATATTGTATCACAACAAAATATGTCAAAACAAATCTTCAAGTCTGATGCTGAACAAAGAATGATTTATACACCACTAATGTTACCAAACATTCTTATTCCAAGAAATGATAATGGTGATATCTATTTTGTAAGATTTAGACCTGATGTAATTGAAAAGATTAGGAATAAGTTTATGATTGAAGGTAGATTAAGACAAAACAATTACGAACATTCAGAACAAAAGTTTAATGATATGGTAATGGTTGAATCTTGGATTGTTAATGGACCTAGTGATAAAGCCTATGAATTAGGATTTACTCAAGAACAAGTTCCATTTGGTTCTTGGATGGGTGGATATAAAATATTGGATACTGAAGAAGGTGATATGATATGGAATGACTATGTCAAATCAGGTAAGATAAAAGGTGCCAGTGTTGAAGGAGAATTTTTATTAAGATTTTATAAACAAGATTTTAATAAAGAAGATATTATACTTGAAGAAATATTTAAAATATTGAACCAAGTAGACTAGTGGTGTTATATCATCATAAAACAAAAGTATATTTATATACATAAACAATAAATTAAATTAAATTTAAATTATGAACGCAAAACAAGCAATTGATAAAATCGCTGAATTGTTGAAATTTACATTCAAATCTGAAAAGTTTTATTCTACAAAATTACAAGACGGAACTGAAGTAACTAATAATCTAGATGAGGATTTTAAAATAGGTCAAGTATTATATGTGGTTGGGGAATCAACTCTAACACCAGCTCCTATGGGTTCGCATATAACTCGTGAAAACCTTAAAGTAACTGTTGATAGTGAATCAGTAATTGTTGCAATTGAATCAGGTGATGTTATCGCCGAAGATGCTGTTGCAATGACTGAAGCTAGAGATGCTCAAGGACAACTTTTAGAATCTAACACTTTTGATGTTGGTGAAAATGTTTATCAAATTAAAGAAGATGGTTCAAAAGAACCAGCACCAGATGGTGAACACCAAGTAGTTTTAAAAGATGAATCTGGAAATGAAAACAAAATCAGAATTCAAGTTAAAGATGGTATCATAACTGAACGCTCAAATGTTGAAGAAATGGCAGCTGTGGAAACAGGTATCGTTGAAGAACCAGCAGAAGGAGTGGCTAGAGAAAATGGTGCAAGTCTTGATGACTTATTAGAACTATTAGTTCCTATGGTTGAAGAAATGAAGAAAATGAAATCTGAAATGGAATCAATGAAGGGAATGATGAAAGCTGAAGTATCAGCATTAAAATCCGATTTTGATAGTTTCAAAAAATCACCTGAAAAATTCTCTGTAGTTGAAAAGAAAACTTACAAAGAATCATTTGATGATTATAAACTTGAACTTATCAAATCATTAAGAAAATAAACAATTAAATAAAAAAAAATAAAATCATGGAAAATAAGAAAAAATTTTCATTCAATTATGATTTAACAAACCTTCCAACGTATAACTCATACGGTTCAGATATGTTGATTAAATCAATCTTAGGATTAACACTTCCTAAATACGCAACCATCCGTCCTAACCTTAAAGGTACGACTGAAAAAGTTGGTTGGGTAGAAACTGATGTTATCTTACAAGACTTATCTTGTGGCTTTGACCCAACTGGTACTACAACTCAAAACTTAGTTACAGTTGACTTGTGTAATAAAAAAATGAATACTCAATTATGTCCGTATGACTTATATGACACTTACTTGAGTCAATCATTAACAAACGCTAACTTTCAAGAGCAAGTTCCTTTTGAAGAAACTATCTTAACAGATATTTCTAACAGAATTGCTCGTCAGGTTGAATTACAACTTTGGAATAACAAAACTACTTCAGGTGGAACTTATGGTTCAGCTTGTTTCAATGGTGTTGGTGCGTTAGTTACTTCAGGTAATGGAGCTACACAAATCGCTTACACAGCTGCTACAGCATCAAATGGTTTAGATGTATTCACTACAATCTACCAAAACATTCCTGCGAATGTATTACACAGAGATGACTTAGTAATCTTTACATCTTACTCTAACTACAGAGGTTTAGTTGCTTCTATGAGAAACAGCTCTTATGTGAACTTGTTCACTGCTGATTTTGGTGGAGTTGCTGAAGGAGCTGAGTGGTCATTAATGTTACCAGGTACTAACGTAAGAGTAATTCCTACAGTTGGTCTTGATGGCGTTTCTGCATACTACGCAGGTGCGGCTGGCTATTATATGGTTGGTATGAACAGCGAAATCATGACAGTTAAATCTATCTATGACCCATTTGAAGATATCGTGAAAATCCAAGCTCACGTTACTTATGGATTAGGTATTTTTGATGTATCATCATTCTGCGTTTGTAAAGGATAATTCAAAGGTGGTGTTAAAAGCCACCTTTAAAAAAATAAACTATAAAAATTAAATAAAAAATATATTATGGCATCATGTTATATACAAACAGGCTACACTTTAGATTGTCGTACTTCAAGTACAGGTGGTCTTAAGACAGCTTGGTTTTTAGGTGGAGCTGGTAGTGAAATTACAGGTTATACTGTTTCTAACGGAATGGTTACTGCAATCGGTGGAACAGGAACTTGGTTCCAATTCCAATTACCAAAACAATCTGCTTCATTGACAGAAAATTTAGGTGTAAACACTACATCACAATCGGTAACGTTCCAACCTGAGTTGGTTCTTAACTTACCAAAATTAGACACTACATTGAGAGATGTTGTTGTGGACTTAGTTTCACAAAATGAAGTATACGCTCTTGTTGAAGATAATAACAACCGTTACTGGTTAGTATTCCTTGACAACGGAGGTATCGTAAGTGCGTCTAGCTTACAAACAGGTATGGCTTACACAGATTTAAATGGAGCTTCAGCTCTTACTATTTCTGGTGGTGAACCTACATCAATTAGAGAAGTAGATGTAACTACTACTATCGCAGCGGTATTCACTGCAGGTGGTTTTACATTCCAATCTTAATAATTAAATTTAAAGGGGGAGTTAAACACTCCCCTTTTATTAGCCAAAAAGAAAGTATTATATGATAAATTGGGGTGGAAAACAATGGAGACCTGGTAATCCTAATAGAAGACAACCAGTAAATCAATCTGTATCAGAGTTAATGAAACCTTTGGGTGAAAAATTCAACAGAGGTAATGTGTGGGTGCCAATTATTATGGATGTTCCACAAGAAACATCTGTTTCTAATATTACTCCAAGCCCTACTCCAACTAATACTGTAACACCAACTAATACAGGAACTCCTACTTCAACTCCTACGAATACAGGAACTCCTACTTCAACTCCTACGAATACTCAAACCCCTACTAATACAGGAACTCCTACTCAAACTGCTACGAATACTCCAACAAATACAGGAACTCCTACTTCAACTCCTACGAATACTCAAACCCCTACTAATACAGGAACTCCTACTCAAACTGCTACGAATACTCCAACAAATACAGGAACTCCAACTAACACTCCAACTCCAAGTTCTATTGCGTCTGGAACTACACAGGCTCAAGCTTATTTAAGAGCAGTTGTTGATGCTGGAGGAACTGGTATCACTTCAACTGTATCTGCAGCAACAATTACATTATTTACATCACTAGTATCTAATAATTTATGGGACAAAATGAGTGCATTTTATCCAATGTTAGGTGGTAATAGTGCTGGATGTAAATTTAATGGTAAAAATCCTGTAGATAGTAATGCCGCTTATAGATTATCATTTACTGGTGGATGGACGTTTAACAGTTCAGGTGCGACTTCAAATGGAACAAATGCTTATAGTAATACATTTTTCTACCCTTCTGGAACAACATTAGGTAATCAACATTTATCTGTTTATTTAGGTAATAATAATGCCCCAAGTGGTTCAGGAAAAGCGTATATTGGTTCAAGTGATAGTAATGGTAGTTATTTTGTTATTGGTCAAGACGGAGCCCCTGAATGGTTTTATGGTGTATCAACTAATGGTGGAAGCTCGCCAGGAGGAACTCCATCAACTCAAGGATTATTATTAGCTTCTGCAACTGGTTCAACATCAGCTAGCACATCAATTGCTTTATATAGAAATGGAAGTATTGTTACAAATACAAATCAAAATTCAGTTGTTGATAGATTATCCGTTTATCTTGGAGCATTTAATAATGATGGAACAGCATCTCAGTTTTATAATAATCAATATAGATTCTCAACACTTGGTTTAGGGTTAACTGCGGCTCAAGTATCAACTTTATCAACGATTATAAACACATTCCAAACATCATTAGGTAGAAATACATATTAAAAATATGAAAGTAGTATTATTGACAGAATCAGAAAAAGAAAGTTTGATAGGACAATTAATTCAATCAGATTTATATTTTAATCCAATATTGGATTGTAATGATAATTGGATTATTTCAACAGAAGAAGTAAATAATTCAATTTATGTAGAACATGAATGGATTAAATCAATACCATTAATTGATTGGTGTCCCCCAATTGAACCACCATTTCCACCAATAAAATAATATGTATTTAGTTGATGGAATTGCGTTTGATGAGTATTATGTTGAAAGTGTTAATTTAAATCTTATCACTTGTGTTATAACATTAAACGTTATTTATCATAAAGATAAAAAAAGAATAACAAGATTAAAAGAGTTTATATTTCCAACCAATTGTAATGTGGATATAAATGAATATATAAATAAGGTAGAAAATTTAATTAATGGCTCAGGTATTTTATAGAAAAAAGTTTAGTTATTATCTTGGTGAACAAAGAGCTATAGATGATATTGTAGTACAATATACATCATTAATTCCTCCTGTCCCAACTGGTACTCCAGCACCTACAAATACGCCAACACCAACCAATACTGTAACGCCAACTATTACGCCAACTAATACTGTAACGCCAACTAATACAATAACACCTACTAAGACTGCAACACCAACTAATACACCTACTAATACTATTACATCTACTAATACATCAACGCCGACTAATACAGTTACCCCAACAAATACATCTACCTCAACTAATACTCCAACTAATACCGCAACTCCTACTCCAACCTCAAATCCAATTTGTCCTGAACAACTTGAAATAAACATATTAACAGTTGATGATTTAGTAACTGATATTTCATATACTGGTGCTAGTGGAACTTATAATAGATTACACTCATATACTGGTGGAACAATGGTTGGTGGTTATGTAAGCAATCCTTTTAGTTTCCATGAAGGAGCAGTACCAACTAGCGGTTATACATTTACAACATATGGTAAAGTTGATGGTTCAATATACTATCAATTAGTATTCTTTGATAGTGCATTTGGATTTGATAGATATGTGATAGTTAGAACTACAGATGATTACTTTATGAATGGTGGATTACAAACAACTGTAACTTTATTTGATTTAGAATTTTATCAATGGTTAAATGATGGTTCGTTATATTATCCAAAAAATGGATTAAATGTTGTAAGTGGTGATACATCATATCTTACATATTCATTAATTTGTCCAACAAATACTCCAACGCCTACCCCTACTAATACAACAACACAGACACCAACCAATACTCAAACTCCTACTAATACTCAAACTCCAACTAATACGATAACACCTACTAAGACTGCAACACCAACTAATACACCTACTAATACTATTACATCTACTAATACATCAACTCCTACTAATACTCCAACTAATACGATAACACCAACGAATACAAACACACCAACTAATACTCAAACTCCTACTAATACTACAACTCCAACTCCTACTAAAACTCTTGCACCTTCATCACAATCATATTTAGTTTATACAGGAAGTACTGTTTGTCCACCTTGTACATCAACAGGAGCATCTGTAACTGTTTATGGCCCATTATCACAAGGTTCATCATTGAATCTTGGTGAATATGTTTATGTAGATTCTGCATTAACAATACCAATTTCTAATAACACATATATTGTTGAATTATCCAATCTGTCAAGATGGAACTTAGTATCTGGTGGAGCGGCAGGTGAAATTACATCTTCCAGCCCTACTGGTTGTCTTAATTGTACATTTAAACCAACAGATATCACTAGTTTAGTCGGATGGTTTGATGCTTCAACAGGTGTTACAAATTCAGGAGGTGTTACAGTATGGCAAGACTTATCAAATACTATGGGTAACTTTAATTTTAATAATGGAACTAAAGCTACTTATTATTCATCAGGATTCGGTGTTAATAATCAAGCATATATTCATGGTATGAATAATTCAGATTATTCTACAGCATCTAATTGGCCATCAACATCAACATCTAGTGTCTTTATTGTTTTACAAAAATATCAAACATTACCAGGAAGCTATCAAAGATATATGGAGCAAAGTGGTTATGGTACAGGATTTATATTTATAGATACAGATGGTAGTGGAACTGATGGTATTAATTTTGGATTTTCAACTAGTTTAGCAACAACAGTAGCATTAACTAATAATGTACCATCAGTATTAAGAGCTATTTGGAATGGCTCAACAAATTTAATAAGATTAAATACTGATACTGTAGTTAATACTGGAAGTGCACTTTCTTCACAACCATCAAATCCATTACACTTATTTAATGCCGCTAATACAAATTATGGAGCTGGTTTTGATGTTGCTGAAATTATTATTTATAATAAAGTATTAAATTCAACAGAATTATCATCTGTAACTGGTTATATAACCACAAAATATGGTATTAGTTGTTAAAAAATTAAAATAATATAAAATGGTTCAAATAGAGGCTGGTACATTTAACGAAGTGGTTGCAACTTGTTCAAGGAATAAAACTTTAACAGGTAATGTAACTTATCTTTGGTCAATGACACATAAATTGACAAAGCAGAACTGGAAGTCAATTCCATTTAGAGTTCCTGCTATGGTTGATTATGCTCCATCTTATGACCTATTTACAATGAATGTAGATTATACTTCACCTGAAGTATTTACAGCATCCACTTCAGCTAATACTGTTAATTTACACTTGGAGGCAGGTCAGTATTTTGTGAAAATTTATGAACAATGTTCTACCTCCAATCTAAACCCAATGTTGTCTTACGATGTAGTATATGAAGGAACGGCAACAGTCAACTACTCAGGTTCACCACAAAATGAAATAGTTTCATATAGCGGAGGTACTGAAGTATTTAAAGTATATAACGGATAATGATTAAAATAGAAAATCTAAAGTTTAATAAGGCAACCCTATCTTCGTTTAGTGAGGTTATCAATAAAAATGTGCCCTTCATTAGTTGGGGTATGGACAATCAATTCGTTAATGAATTATACCTTTTAAATGACGCCAGTCCAATCCAAAACGCATGTGTTAGGAGTAAGGTAGATAACTCAGTTGGAATGGGTTATATCAACGATTATAAGGTTAATACAAAAGAAAATCTTAATGATATTGCCAAGAAAATCTATTATGAATTTATTACCACTGGTAATGTATTTTTAGAGGTTGTTTGGAAACAAGACAGAAGCCAAGGATTAGCAGGTATGTATCTAATCCCATCAAGATATATGAGATTACACAAACCTGAAGAAATGGGTGGTGATGTAACAAAATATCTTTATTGTAGAGATTGGTTAAATTGGAGAAAATCTGGTATGGTTGAGTTCAGTGAATTTAACCCAATGAACTTTACGGACAGACAAATTGTCCACATTAAGAATTTCCAAAGTGGATATGATTACTATGGAGTACCTGATTGGTTATCTGTAATCAACGATGTTAGGTTAAACCACGAGATTACTGTGTATAACTTAAGCCACATTCAAAATGGATTAAATCCAAGTTTATGGGTACATTTTAATGTTCCTGCTCCTGATTCACAAAACGAACAGAATCAAATCCTTCAAGGAATTGAGAGTCGTTATGCTGGTGCAGAAAATAGTGGACGTGTCATTGTGTCATATGGAGAATCAGAACAAAAGCCAGAAATAACCCAAATTGCTTCAACAGTAGAAACTGGTTATTTTTCAGGTATATTTGAGTTGGTTCAAAAACAAATAATGTCAGGTCATAAAATTATTGATGGTTCATTAATTGGTTTACCAAATCCTGGTGGATTTACTTCATCAGCAGAACAATTGGAAACAGCCTATAAGTTGTTTATGTCAACATCAATTAGACCATTACAGAACTTCATCAATCGTGAGTTGACCCCAATCGTTCAACTTATTTATCCTGATGAAACGATAAGTTTAGTTATAGAACAAAACCAAATATTATAATGAATAAGGTATTATTAATCTCAGAAGATTTACTTAAGACAAATACACCAATATCAGAGAACGTTCAATCTGATGAACTACGCTTTGGTATAATCCAAGCCCAAGCAATATTCCTTCAAGAATCATTGGGAACAAATCTGTTTGAAGAAATGTTAAACCTGGTTGATACTAATGCCATTTTAAGTCCTTCAAATGCTGTGTATAAGAATCTATTAGACACTTATATTCAACCGATGTTGATTACATACGCATATTACCTTGTAATTGATAATTTCTACGTTAAATTCGTTTCTGTTGGGTTAACACAAAACAGAAGTGAGCAGGGTGATAAGATTGACCATAGAACATTCCAATATCTTAAGTCAAACGCAAAACAACAAGCTGAGTTTAATGATAATCTATTAAGAAGACATTTGATATTCCGTAGTGGATTATATCCTGAGTATAATTCTGGAAACTTAAATGATGGTCAATTACCTCCAATACCAGCAACACCATTTCAATCACCACTTACTATTCCAACATCAGCCTTTGCTTGGAGTTCAAAATGGAGAGCATCAGGTGGAAATGGTTGTTTTAATGCGATGGGTCCTTTATGTGCTGGTAGTCCTTTCCCAACTTGGTATGGTCATACCACAAACTCTTAAATAAGATTATGTCTTATTAAGAATTGTTCGTGAACAGATAACTCTGATTCAAGTTCGTATCCAATATTTTTTAACAAACAATCTGCAGATAGTTTTTCTTGAAGAATAACATTCTCCCTAATTAATTTATAGTCAACAACATTATCAGTTGAGTTCCTTGAATTTAAGTTTCTAATGTATATCTTAATACATTCTCTACATCGGTGGTCATAACCGTCATAGTTACTTGTTCGTTTGTTAAATTCGGTTATTTGTTTTTCAATTTGGCATCCTAAACATTTTTTCATAAAAAAGGGTCTACTCATAAATAGTAGACCCCGAAACTATAGATAACAACATTATTTTGTTGGAGGAACAAACTTAACTGACTCTAAATCCTTCTTGTTAAGGTGTGATTCTAACGCCTCAAAGAAATTGGTATCACCATTTTCAATCATATTAAGGAATCTTATATACAACGTCTTCAAGTCAGTTGGGGAATACTTGATGTTGTTGTTTGCGAAGAATGATTGTGCTGCGTTTAAAGCTGTTTGTCTTCTAATCATAGGAGCCTCGTACTCCTTCCACAATTGGGTTCTATCAAATCCAAGTTGGCAATCGTCATAATTTTTTTTCTGTATCATATTATTTATCTTTTTTTCTTTCTACAAATTTAATCAATTATTCTGATACTACCAAATCTTTTTCCGTATTTTTTATTGTATTGTTGAATAAGATTGTTTGTTTCATTTACAATCATCTCATAGGTATAACCATATCGGTTAGTCCAACGCTCAATAACAACAAGATTGTTAGTTTTAAATTGTTGGATTACACAAAACATATTGCTAATCTCATTTGATAATATTTTTTTATTGTTGATTTTCATACCACAAAGATACTGATTATTTTGATACTGCCAAAATTATTTTAAAATAAAAATCCCCCTCCTAAAAAAAATAAATGAGACAGAATATAGAAAGACTGGAGGGGGACTAAGGAAACAACATGACTATTGTCATTTATAAATATAGTAATAATTCTTCAATGAAAAAAGATTACAGGTTATGTTTTTTATTAAATTGAATATGAATTGGGATGTCAGTTTCAAAATTGTATCCTAACATCATTAGGAGCTCCTTGGCGTGTTTAAAATCATTTTCGGTAAGTGGGTTAAGCTTTAGATAGTTCGTTGAACTGTCGTCATCTTTTTCGTGTTTATTGAAGTGTATCTTACATCTACTATCCTTACCAAACGGACTATTCTTTTTATTGTAAAATTCTGTTTCAGGTCTGTGTTTACCACACGAGCGACAGAACAAATGCCATTGTCCATCTTCTCCCATATATCTTCTTGTGATTGTTTGCTCATTCATATCTATAAATATGAGAAAAATGAAAATAAATTAAAATAATTGAAAATAATTTGGTATATTCGTAGATTATATTATATTTATTAGAAACAACAGGACACAATATGAAAGAAAAAGAAAAACCAAAACAAGTAATTACTGAGAAAGGTAAGACCACCAAAGATTATATGGTATTGAAAGAACAAGAGTACTATAGTCAAAAGTCATTAGAAAAACAAATAAACAGATTTTACAAAATTAAAGATTAATCATGGGAAGACAAAAATTAACGGAGACAAAAGTCCGCAGAATCAAGAAACTATTACTTGAAGGAGAATTAACAAAGACAGCAATTGGTGAGATGTATGGTGTAAGTAGGAGCCAAGTATGCAAGATAAATAAAGGAATTACAGAACCAGACCACAAAAATGCTCGTTGGAGTGATATAAACTAATATGGCAAAGAGATTTACAGACACAGAAAAATGGAAAGATGATTGGTATCTTTCATTGAATAATGATTATAGACAAATATGGTTATGGTTACTTGATAACTGTAATCACGCTGGTTTATGTAAGAGGTCTTTGACCTTATTGAATATTATGAATAATACCAAAATCACTGAAGATGATTTACTTGAAGTATTTCAAAACAGAATAATGGTTTATCAAGATTACTGGTTTATTCCAAAATTTATATTCTTTCAATACGGTAATGATTTTTTAACATCCAATTCAAATGCTGTTGTATCGGCAATTAAATCTATGATACAATATGGAATTATTACTGAAACAGAGGATAGAGTACTAAAATTTAATATAGAGTTACCCAACTATTACCAAACCCTTAAACAACCCTTCAGTAAGGGTCAAAGACCCCTTATGGATAAGGATAAGGATAAAGATAAAGATAGGGATAAAGATAGGGATAAGGCTGGGGATGAATCAGAGTTCAATAAATTTCAATCATATTTCCCTCAAGGAAAAAATAATGTAACACACAATGAGATTGCTGTTTGGGACTCATTAGGGACTCATGAGAGACAAATCTGTCTTCAACTGACACCATTGTATATAAAACATCATTTGAACAAGGGAAACGAGAAATATATTAAAAATATAAAGAACTTTTTAACTGAAGGTTTTTGGAATGACTTATTTCAATTCCAAAGTAGATACTTGGGTAAAAAAGTTAAAATAAAAGAAGACTTACAAACTAAACCAGCATCACTCAATTTGACTGTTGATGAACAAATGTCTATGATTGATGAACTATAAAAAAAAAGATATGAATATGTTTTACGAAGAAGAAATTGAATCACTAACAGAATTGGAAAGATATATGCTATCCAAATCTAACACTAAATTGGAGAAATGGGAGATGTATAAAGACTTCCTTGAAAAATCGTTTGTAGATGAAGAAATGATGGAAACCTTATCCAAGTATGATTCGGCTGATATTACTACAGCGTGGGTTGGATTACATAGCAAATACTTCAATAAAATTAAACATCCAAAAACTATTAAGAGAATATATGACTATGAGTTTGTTCAGTATAACAAATATAACTTAGTTCAATTAACAAAGGACGATGAAGTAATTGTTATGACCAATAAAGTTGCTATTAAGTTTAGTAAGACAGCTTGGTCAAAATTCAACAAACATTTTAATGTTGATGATATTTCAAGAGTAAGATTATATCAAATGTTTTATTCACATAAAAGAGAGGATGATTCGTTTATGGGTATACTAAAAGATGAAGGAGTATTTTACACTCCTTTAGAAACAATGGAGCCAATTAAATGGTTAGAAAAATACCCTGAAATTTGTATATAACTTGACATCAATATTTTCAATTAGTATATTTATAACTGATTGATTTTCTAATGAAATCTATTTTAGTTTGCTTAAGACCCCTACTGCTCCCGTGGGGGTCTTTTCATATAGTTAATCAATTAATATATTTATTTCAATATGAACGATAACCTAATTTTATTAGTTTCCAACGCACTTACAGGAATTGCTGCATTCTTTGTATCAAGGAAACAACAACAAACTATATTGGAAAATTCAATACTGGATAACTTATCCAAGAGTATTGGAGTGTATCAAACGATTATAGAAGATTTAAAGGTAGAAATACACGAGCTTAATGTTAAAGTGGTTAAACTTGAAGAAAAGGTAACCAAGCTTATGGATGAAAATAAGAAATTAAGAAGCCAATCCAATAAATAAGTACCAAGATTTACTTATGAATTAATTACCCTTATATTTAATTATATAGGGGTTTTTTATTATTAAACTACATTAAATGGAACTCAAAGACCAAATACAGAAATACTTTAAATTAAGCGATAAGGAAAAAAGTGATGTCCTTGTTCAAATAATCCGTATATACACCAGTCAAAATCAAATTAAGTATAATGGATTAATGAAGATAAGAGACCTTATTGATATTGATATTGAGATTTATAAAGAAGAAGATGAGTTTGAATTGGTTCAAGCCCTAACAGATATAAAAGAAGCAATAGCTGAAATAGAACAAGAAATGAGAAATGGACTTGAATGATTTATATATAACAAGAGATGGTAGAGTATTCTTAGATGGAGTTGAAAAAAAACAACATACTCATTCAAAGGGATATAAAAGAATATCATTCAACAATACTGATTATTTTGTTCATAGATTAGTTGCGATGATGTATATTCCAAATCCTGAAAATAAGAAACAAATAAATCATAAAGATGGAAATAAAACAAATAATCACTACTCCAATTTAGAATGGGTTACGAACTACGAAAATCATTTACATGCAGTAGAATTAGGATTATGGGTTTATAACCATCCATACAAACATAAAAAAACATATAAGAACAATGGGCGGCTGTAACTGTAAAGGAAAAGGAACAAAACAAATGATTAACAATCTTAATTCACCTGACCATATTCAATATGCAAAGGATGTCTATAACAGGGTTGTTTTACATAATACAACACAAGAGTTCAGTGATGTAGATAAAGTTGAAATTATAGGGGCGTATGCAACTCTATATCCCGCTTCAAGTCAGACACCAAGCATTGAAGAAGCAATAAACAAAATCAAAGAGGGAATTGAACTTTTTGATGTAAAATATACAAGAAGAAAATAATGGAAGAAAATAAAAGAAAACCAGGTAGACCAAAGGCTGATTATAAATTACCTGATGGTTGGAGACAAATCATAATTGATAGTGGAAGACAGGGTAGACATATAACAGATTTTTTAATAATCTTAGGTGTTACATTTGACCAACATTACACAATGATGGAAAGAAATAAGGAGTATTCCTCAGCCGTTCAGGACTATCAAAAATATTGTGAACAATATTGGTATAATTTGGCTTATGCTTCTATGTCATCAAATGGTGGGGCACAATTCAATTCTAAACTATGGAGTTTGATTGTCCGTAATAAGTTCCCCAAACATTGGAGTGAATCAACCAGAGTTGATGTAACAACTCAAGGTGATAAAATAACTGATGATAAGAACATTACAATAGAGATTATAAAACCAAAAGATTAAATTATGGAACAACATTTATTAAATGGAGATAGTGCGGAGGTACTAAAAACACTCAAAGATAATAGTGTAGATTTACTAGCCACAGACCCGCCATACGGAATTGAGTTTATGGGTAAAAGTTGGGATAAAGTTTTACCACCAACAAACATTTGGCAAGAGTGTTATAGGGTATTAAAACCTGGTTCATTCATCGCAGTTATGTCCTCACCAAGAAGTGATGTGTTGTATAGGATGATTAAGGACTTGGAAGATGCGGGGTTTGATATGAGTTTCAGTCCAATTATGTGGACTTATCATACAGGGTTTCCAAAAGCGTCAGATACAAGTAAGATGATTGATAAAAGAAAAGGTAGAATAACCCACTCAACTTTACAACTTAAACAAATCATTATTGACTACTTTAATAAAAGAGATATAACAAAAAAGTTATTTGATGACTTATGTGAGTTTAAGGCATCATCATACATGAGAACTGAAAGTAGGGAAGATGATGGTTGGGGTGAAGCAGTACCTTCTAATGAAAAGTGGGATAAAATAAAAGAGGTTTTACATATTGATACTAATGAATATGATGAATTATTTTATGAGGCTCAAAGAGAAAGTATTGGTAAAAGTTCAAGTGGAATAGGAAAGGCATTTACAAAAGGAGGATGGAATAGTGAAACTATGGAGTTTGATATTACAGAACCATCAACAGATTTGGCCAAAAAGTATGAAGGTAGTAAATTAGGTTTCCAACCAAAACCTGCCGTGGAACATATTATTATTGGTATGAAACCACACGGGTCAAAAAGTTATATTGATAATGTATTAAACTTTGAGGCATTACCTGATAATATCAAAATGACTTATCCATTTATTCAAGTTCCAAAACCAGCAAAGAAGGAAAAGGATTTGGGTATGATGGGTGAAGGTAAGAAAGAAACTATGTTTGCTAATGAAAATGGTGAAAAACAACTTGGTAGAGCAACACTACCAGGAAACGAACATCAACCAAAAGAGGTTCAACCTAAAAAGAATATACACCCCACCACAAAACCTGTTAAACTAATGTCCTATATCATCACCTTATTCACAAGGGAAGGGGATTGGGTATTAGACCCATTCTTGGGTAGTGGAACAACTGGTTTAGCATCAAAACTTATCAACAGACATTTTGTCGGTATAGAAAGGGAAAAAGAATACTTTGATATATGTGAAGAAAGATTATCTGTATCAAGGGAAGAATTGGTAAAGTTCTTTAAGATGGAAAAAGACACACAGACAAAGTTGGACTTATGAAATACTCTAAAGGAATAATGTGGTTAGATGATTGTAGAATACCATTTGTTGATGAGATTGAAAATAATATTGTTTTTGATAGAAGTGGTAAGGGTGGATACAGAAAAGAATTAGTTGGTTGTGAAATAAAAGAAGATTATAATTGGAAAAAACAACAAGGTAGATTTACACCAAACCTACTGGTATGTGATGATATGTTAAATGATGGTAATATTGGTGGTGGGGGTAAACATAGTGGTGTTATAAAAAGAAAAAGAAAGGGGTATAAATTAAATCCAAATAGTGATAATTTACACTCAACAAGTCCAGACAACTATGGAGATAAAGGAACAAATAGTAGATACTATGACTTGGATAAATGGTTTGATAAAGTAATAGATGAGATACAGTAAAGGTATAATGTGGTTAGATGATTGTAGGATTCCATTTGTTGGAACTGATACCACTAATGCTGGTAAAAGAACTTGTAATATCTTTGAAACAGAATATCAAAGTGGGGGAAATGGTAGTCCTGATTATGAAACAAACCCAAAAGGTAGATTCACACCAAACCTACTGGTATGTGATGATATGTTAAATGATGGTAGTGTTAGTAAATCAACAAAAGTAAAATCACCACTTTTAGATATTACTGGTGGTTCATATAACAACGCAAAAGGTAATACAAATAAAATTACAGAAAGAGGTGTTAATGATAAAGGAACAAATAGTAGATACTACGACCTTGATAAATGGTTTGATAAAGTTATTGATAGTTTATGAGGTTTCAAGTAACACAGGTATGGGAAGATATCCACAACGCAGTAGAACAAGATAAGAGATATATCTTTTTGAGGGGTTCATCTCGTTCATCAAAAACCATATCAGCACTTCAAATGATAGTCGTAGAAGCTCTTAAGAACCCCAAGACGACCATAACTATTGCTCGTGAGACCCAAGTATCATTAAGACATACAATCCTCCCAGACTTCAAGTTTGTGATGGAGGAGATTGGACTATGGGATACAGGAGTATTTCAAAAACAGGAGTTTGTTTATACATTTTCAAATGGTTCATTAATCAGGTTTATTGGATTGGATGATTCAACTGGTAAGTTAAAGGGATTCAAGTCAGACATCATTCTAATTGATGAGGTCAATACCATTGAAAAGAACTCATTCATTCAAATGGATATTCGTTGTTCAAGATATATTATGGCTCTATACAACCCTGAAATACCAATTGACTGGTGGGGACTTGAGTATGAAGCAAAAGACAATGGATGTATGTTACACTCAACTTGGAGAATGAACTCGTTCCTTGATGAAAGAACAATACAAGCAATTCAAGAATTGGTTGAAATAGACCCTGATATGGCAAAGATATATGGTGAGGGATTAATTGTTGAACCAAGAGAAAAAATCTTTACACAACCAGAAACTTATTCACAATTACCAAATCACATTAGGGAAAAATATTACGCAATTGACTTTGGTTTTAGTAATGATGAATGTGCTGTAATTGAAGTAAATGTGGATGGTAGGAATTTATATGTCAGACAAATATTATATCAATTAGGATTAACCAATGAAGACTTGGCATTCAGGTTAAAAGATTTAGGAATAGACAGGAATGTGAATATCGTAGCTGATTCAGCAGAACCCAAGTCAATTGAAGAATTAAAACGCCAAAGGTTAAACATCAGACCAGTATCCAAGACAAGTATTTTATATGGGATACAAAAGATGAAACAATTTAAAATATATCTACACGAAGAAAGTGTGGATTTAATAAGTGAATTTTCAAATTATAAGTTTAAGAAAGACAGGACAGGAGCCATAACAAATACGACTACAGGAAAAGACCACGGCATTGATGCCCTGAAATATGCTGTAGTTCAATTTTTAGACAAACCAAAATCAAAAATAACAATAGTATGATAGAATTAGTAGTAGACAACGAAGTAGTAAATGTCCCTGAAGAGATTAACATCGGGATGTATCAACAGATTAATTTAAACCCAGTGAAGTATAAGAACCCACTTCAACTGATAAGCCTATTCACCAATATGACAGTTCACGAATTAAAGAACTTACAGAAAGACCAAGTGGAACTAATTGAAGGTTTTTTATCATCAAGGTTAGTATTCCCTGATGATAACAAATTGGTAATGACCTTTGAACATAATGGTATTGAATATGGATTAGAGAACGACTGGTCAAAACTAGCATTTGGAGCATGGGTAGATTTTGAAGTATATTGTGCTGATGACAAGATATATGATAACCTACATAAGATTATGGCAGTTCTTTATAGACCTGTAATATCAAAAGATAAGAAGAACCCATTAAAGTATAAGATTGCCCCATACAAGTCAGAAGAGATTGAAGAAAGAGCTGAGATAATGAAACTCGTCCCTGTATCAATATGGATGGGAGCATCGGTTTTTTTTTTGGAAATCGTAAACATATACATAACCTCTATAAAGAATTCTTTGGAGTTGACCCTGAAGATACAACAGAGAACAGCAAAGGCTTGG
>Ga0209500_10000652_pt1 | contig 29121 bp, 62 predicted proteins | sample S_140212_EF_Meta_FD_187323 | JGI IMG/M metagenome (GOLD analysis project Ga0209500, IMG submission 187323) | Freshwater microbial communities from Lake Simoncouche, Canada to study carbon cycling - S_140212_EF_MetaG (SPAdes) (version 2) | ecosystem: Environmental > Aquatic > Freshwater > Lake ...
GTTGCAATTATTTCATACCTTTGGGTAAGAGGGATTGATTATATGAAGGAAAATCATCCTGACTATAAAGGAGACGACTTTTTAAATTGGGACGAAGACGATAAAAACGGTATTTTATGAAAATAACATTCATCAGTGACACACACAACAAACACAACCACCTTACAAGTAAGGGGATGGGCAATATATTGGGTAGTGGTGATGTTCTTGTACACGCTGGTGATTGCACCAGTATGGGTAAAAGTCATGAAATCACTAACTTTTTGAATTGGTTTGGTATGACTGATTTCAAACATAAAATCTTTATTGCGGGTAACCACGATTTTGGTTTTGAGATGCACACTGACATAGCAGAAGAGTTCAAAGAAAGAGGTATTATCTACCTTTTTGATAGTGAAGTAGTGATTGATGGTGTAAAGTTTTACGGTAGCCCTTGGCAACCTGAATTTTATGATTGGGCGTTCAATTTGCCAAGAGGAGAAAAACTTGCCAAAAAATGGGCAAAAATTCCTGGTAACACTGACATCTTAATCACTCACGGACCTGCTCACGGAATGTTAGATTGGACTCCAAGTGGACAAAGAGTCGGTTGTGAAGATTTATTTCACAGAATTATGGAAGTTCAACCAAAGATTCATGTTTGTGGACATATCCATTGCGCATACGGACAAAAAAGTTTTCATGGTGTTGAATTCTTAAACGCATCTGTTCTTGATGAAAGATATGAACACGCAAATAAACCAATTGTTATAGATTTTGATATTGAAACAAAACAAATTGATTATCCATGAAAAATAAAGAAATCGTAACCGAACTTAAAAAACTCACTCCTGAAGACAGGACAAAAGTCACCATCATTTGTGGTAAGAAATGTTTAGACGAGGTTAACTATGTTAATGGAACGTGGGAAGGTAAAAATTACTCATGTGAAGCTTCAACGAATTGGAGAAGTGGTGAACTTTATACCGAAGAAATGACCGTTGAAGAATTAATCAAACTTTTGAAAAAGAAAGACCTTTCTGCTATGGGTGCTGGTGACTTTGTTGGTCTTCAAATGGGAGAGGCTACGGACGGTTCTACCGACGTTTACAACATAGAGTGGAGTGAACCCTTAACTGAAGAAGAAGAGGACCTTGCACCATCAGGAATGGACATGTATTGGGATGGAGACATTGATGATGTGGACTATGAAATTGCTCCTGGTGGAATTTGGGAAATAACAATTGAAGTAGGTGACTACTCAACGACTATAAGCGAATAACTATGAAAAAGAAGTGGGATAAAGACGTTCTTATTTGTGAATGTCATTCAGATGAACATCAAATATTACTATTTTACAATGAAGATGAATATAGTAATGGACAAAAATATAATATGTGTTATGCACACGTACATTTAATAACATATAAATCTTTTTGGAAACGATTTGTACATGGAGTAAAATATATCTTCGGGTATAAATCAAAATATGGGGCATGGGACGAGTTCATGTTCAATCCTCAAGACACTGATAAGCTCCAAGAGCTTGTCGATTACTTAAAAAAACAAAAAAGAGATGAAGAAACTGTATCTTGACGATATCAGAATTCCAAAAACCGAAGGGTGGGATATTGTTAGAACCTACGAAGATTTTGTAGCTTGGATTAAAAAAAATGGTCTACCTGATGAAGTATCGTTTGACCACGATTTGGCGGAAATCCATTACGACCCATCAACTTGGACCGAAAACTTCAAGTATTATGAAAAAACAGGTTATGATGCCGCAAAATGGTTGTGTGATTATTGTATGGAAAATGGATTACCTATCCCAGAATTTAATTGCCACTCAGCAAACCCTGTAGGAAGAGAAAACATATTGGCAATCTTAAACAGTCACAAAGAAAGACTGAATTATTAAAAAGTGAGAGAAATCTCACTTTTTTTATATTTATTAACATGGCGGCAGTACAAAGTCAATTTTCAAGATTACCAAAAAAACAATTAGCATTTATTTCAGAAAAGTTAGTTGATGAGGATTTTCCTATTGGAAATCCATATACTGATGATTTTGATAGCGCATATAGTACTTTACAAGATGTTTCAAATTATTTTAGTATTGAAGCAACCCAAGAAGATGTCGAATTTTTTTCAAAATTTTTAGAGATTAATGAAGAATTAATTGCCGAATTTTTTGCAAATAATAAAGAACAAATGAGAAACAGGGAACTAATTGAACAGTTAGAAATACCTGCAGCAAAAAGTTACATTTTGGATTATGACGTAGATGGTAGCTGTAACTATACAGAATATTTTTCTCAAGAATTTGATTCTTATGATAAAGATTGGGTGAGAGATTCAGCAGAACAACAAAGAAGTGATGGTAGTTGGGACACCTATGATGGTCGTGAAAGAAGCCCTACTGACTATGAAAATTTTGAGGTGAATGACCATAATTATGGTGATGTATATGAAGTTGACAAAAATAACATCAGAACAGAATCTATTTTGGATAGACTTGTACTTGAAAATACTAAAGATGTCGTTAAATCTTTAGATAAGAAAACTCTATTAGAATTAAGAAGGATAATTGATTCCAAGTTGAGACTTCTCTAATTTTTTTTTCTTTTTCTCTTCTTTAGCTAACTCACCCAAAGTCTTTTTCTTTTGATTCCATGGATTGAAATGTCTCTTCCATTTATATTCCACTTCTACGGGTCCTGCAATCGTTATTTTTGAGTTATATCTCCAAATGGATATAGAATCCTCATCTTCATAAACAACCTCCCATTTTGTCGGTTTTACTATCTCTTTTTGATTTACTGATACTGCCATAATGCAAATATATGAAAAAAATTATTTTTCATAAGCGTCACTCGCTAAATAATCCATCCAACTTGGTGGTTTTTTACCACTTTCTACTCTACAAAACTTGTTATTTTCACAAAAATACTCATAGAAACCCTTAATACCACCAATTTCAAAATCTTCTTTACCATTAACTGTTTCCAAAGTTGGTTTTATTACTCTTGTACATTTTAATTTATCAATTAAATTGAATCTTTCTTTTATTGAAGTTTTAACTTGTACAGGAATCCAAAAATCTTCTCCGTTTCTCATCGATTTAATTAAAAAATCAACTCCTAAAATCATATCAACAAATGAATAATCAAAATTGTATGGTTTATATTCAATTTTGTATTCTTTCAAATATTTTTCAAATAATTTTTCGGTACGAAAACCTGAAGCTCTAACTTCTTCCAAAGCTCTCAGAAAATCTTTTTGATATTGACTTTCATTGGCTGTAAATTCACCTGACCCAAAAATTTTGTGTAAAACTGAAACTGATTTTGGTAATTTTTCTAATTCTTTTGCTGTTTTTAAAACATCTTTTTCCCAACCTTGTCTTGGGTCAATCAATTCAATACTATTATTGAAAAAATGGTCAATCCAGTTTTGAGCAAACTCCTTAGATGGTAATTTTTTTGTTCTAGCCCATTCTCTTACCTGTTTTATTAAATTTTCATAATAAATTGTAACTAAAACCGCCATAGCAGAATAGTTCGTGTCTAATCTATTTAATAAATGATAATTACCCGCATCGTCTTTGAAATAAACTTTGTATTTTGACAACCATTCGGATTTTAACTTGTTAGCAACATCTGTTGCGTTAGGACAATTTTTAGAAATGTATTTAATCACATCTTCAATTTGTTCAAATCCTTGGACAACTCTCGGAGAATCATGTTCCATTCTTTCATATTCAATTGTTTTAATTTTGTCCTCACTATCAAAATACTTCATCAACAAATTTTCCATTCCTTTTTTATAAGTTGATAAATTTTCAGAAATAATATCTGAAGAAGCCTTGCAGAATTCTTTTAAACTTCTATCTGTAAACACACCGCACCCTTTAATACCTTTTGCTTCCAAAATCACTCTTTGTGTCAATTTTTGAATTTGCAATTCGTTCAATACAATTTTCATATTTAATAAATACCCATCATAAACAAAAATCCCCACCTTGTGAGATGGGGATTTAAATTATATCATATTTAATTATTTTCTAACTTTAATATTACCTCTACCTGCATATGTGTCATAGAATCTTTTTGTTTGAAGACACCATTTGTTGTCGCAATTATTTATGAATTCCATAAAATCACCATATTCATCAGGACCAAATTCTCTTTCTTCAGAGTAATCTGTCGGTTCTGCAGATGCTCTATCCTTGGAATCATACCAACCAGTATCTTTATGATGAACAAAAGGTCCTTCTTTTGATTTTGATAGTGGTTTTTGAGCGGGACGACCCCCTTGTTTTTCGTAATAATCATCAATCGCTTTATCAATGTCTGCACCAGTTTTCGCTTTGAGTATGTCTATTTCTGATTGTTCTTTAACTATTTTTTTAACCAATCTAATCATATCAGATTCTGTTAATCTTACTATTTTCTTTACCATCTTATTATTTTTATAATAAATATATCAAGCAAACAAAAAAATCCCCACCTTGTGAGTGGGGATTAAATTTTTACTCGTCAACGTCTTCTTTCTTTCCTTTGCTCAGTGTGATAAATTTATCTACTGATGCAATTCCAAAACAAGCGATTGTTAATACTTTGAATGAATCAAAAATAAATTCATTAACAATTAATGGTTGTTTTAAAGCTCCTGTTACAATGTCTGCTACTGCAAAAATACACATCATTACAAATGCTAAAAATCCGATTACCGCTTTTTCGTTGATTGAATTGTGGTCGTTGAACAAATCTTTAAAAAATTGTTTCATAGTTTGGTAATTTACTTAACTATAAATATCAAAAACTTTACTAAGATACTACTCTCAAATTAACTTACTTTAGTATATCCGTAGTAAACTACCTGAGATATACCACTGTTATTTGTTATACCAAATGTAAAGGTATTTGTATTTGAAACTGCTGGAGATGAGGTACTAATAGTTCCCGCAGTCCCAATTATCTGACTTGGTATTGATGTTAACTCTAAGGCACCTCCCGCAAGATAATACCAACCATATTGTACACCTATTACAGGTACATTATTGTTTGATAATGTTACTGTTGCATTCCAATTAACAATACCGTTTGGAATATTTCCATTTACCCACATTACATATGATTGACCTGCAGTAACTGTAAAACTGACTGTGTTTGCTCCTGTAGTCAAAGTCCAACTTCCTGTTACAGGTACGCCAGTGCTTCCAGCTAAGAAGGTCTCTTTAGTAACTTTATATGTCTCCGTTAATCCGCTACTATCCATAACAAGATAAACTCCTGTGGAGTTTCCTGTAAACGTTGGTAATGCACTAATTTTTGTATTTGCCATTTTAATCTATTTTTTTATATTATATCTATTTCAATATTATTGTTATTTTCTGCCGTAGCAATTGAACTATCCTCAAATAATAAGAAGAATTGAGGTGTTTGAGTTGGTGTAGGTGTTGTAGTTGTTGTTGGAGTTGTTGTATTAGTTGGTGTTTGAGTAACCGTTGGTGTTGATGTTTGGGTCGCAGTAATACTTGGCGTTGGTGTAACTGTTTGGCTAGCAGTAATACTTGGTGTAGGAGTCTGTGTTTGTGTTTGAGTATTAGTTACACTTGGCGTAGGTGTACTTGTATTTGTTGGTGTTACCGTAGGTGTAGGTGTTACTAATGAAGCTTCACATGAATCACAATTCAAATAGAAAGTAAGTGGACTTCCACTATCTGTTGGGCTTGCAACAATCTTATTAACAATTCTATAACATCCATTTGGAGTTGCACCTGTGAATGTCATGTTGAATATGTCACCTGGCGCAAATGCTCCTGGTCCTAAATCTGCAACTAAAACATTCAAGTTAGTACATCCTGAAATTGTGTAAGTTGTAGTTGTTCCATCAATACAATCCGCACAATTAGGGTAGTATGATATTGGGCTACTTCCATCTGTAGGCGTTGCATTAATTTTATTGATGATTGTGTAACACTCAGTGGCCGTTGACCCTGTGAAATCTAAATAGAACACATCACCTGGCGCAAATGCTCCTGGTCCTAAATCAGCAACTAAAACATTCAAGCTAGTACATGCTGAAATGGTATATGTTGTAATTGAACTTAAATCTGTTGGGGTTGGCGTTTGAGTTAATGTTGGTGTTGGTGTTGATGTTGGAGTTGTATCAGGAGTTCCTGTAGGTGGTGGAGTTATATCCAATGATGTACTTGTTGGAGTTGGTGTTACCGATAATGGAGTACTTGTTGGTGTTCCAGTAGGAGTTGGTGTAATTCCAGATGGAACATATGAAGTCCAATATCCATTGTTAAGTAACCATGTTGCCGCTTGGTCTCCTGTAGAAAAATTTTGACTTGTAACCACATTTGCAATTTCAATAAATGAAGGTTCAGTTAACACATCTGACCTGTAAAAACCAACTGATGCAAAAACACCAAAAATAGGTGTTGGTTGGGTATTACCAGATACACTTTGAGCTATAACATAACCTAAACTCTCATCAGGACCTTCCCACCAAATTACACCACCGTAATTATCTGCGTATGGTTCATTTAATACTCCAACAGCTAAATTACCGTATTGGTCAGTTCCCGAAATTATACCACCAGGGTTATATGCGAAAGGCCTTGAAGTTGACATTTGTATTTTAACTATAAATACTTAAATGTTGTAAAAAAAAAGAATAATATTTTTTTACCCTATATTACCTTGATTATTTGGTGGTTGGGAGCGGAATCGAACCACTGGCACGTTGCACTTCCATACAACTGCTCTACCTGCTGAGCTACCTCAACCATATATTAAATGTAAAACTAAAATTTTACATTGACATCATCCATCCCATTCTATTTTGTTCCTGATATTCAGTATACGTGCATTTACGCATTGACTTGTAATCAGGTACCAACTTCTTACGGTTTGGGTACTTCTCATCATGGGCTTTTTGTTCTTTCATAACACGAGCATAAGCCTCTTTTTTATTTGGAGCCCACACATCATTAAAACCACCACCAATCCAATTGAACAAGTAATTGTAATCACCATTAACGCTTCTCCATAATTTTTCTTTTCCCATATCTGTCGTTGTTTTTGTTTTACAAAGATAATAAATGTCTCTGATATTGCAAAACACTTTTACATCTATTTATGAATAAATTTTAAAAATATGGCAAAAGCTAAAAGTAGTGTAGAATCAAAAAAAATATCTTTTGGAAAAAAGAAAAAAGGTGTTGCTAAAAAATCATACGGACCAAAAGCAGAAAAACCTAAAAAGTACAGGGGACAAGGAAAGTAGTCTGTAAGTTTTTATTACAATTACTATATTTTTATCATGCTAGATAAGAAACAGAGACTTTATCGCCTATTAGAAACCTATATTAATGATTATAGAGGTGAGGCTATAGAAGAAATGTATGGTAAAGGAACTAAAGTCAAAATTCACAATCTTAATTACAGCACATCAACTAAATCTATTTTAATTGAATCAGTTGTTATCTTAGGAGAAACAATTAATGAATCAATCATGGATAAAAGTCTTGTGGATATTATAATTCAAGATGCAATGGTCTATTTCTACCCTGAATTTTCTTTAAGAAGTTATGTAAGATTTGATGTATAATTTTGTTTTTATTTAAAAATTATATAACTTAGCTTCATAATCTAAAAACTCAATTCAATGACATTATTATTTAACAAAATTATTGTGTGTGGTATGATATTCGTCGGCGCGTTCTTATATCCTGAAGCATCTCAAATTTTAAACCATTACTGTTTTGGTAATGGTGAAGACTTGGTTTTAGAAAGTGATTATATTAAAAACTCTCCTGTTGTTATTAAAGAATTGAAGAAAATGAAAATTGGTCAAAAGAAAAAAGTATCTTTTACCCAAAAAGAAGATTGGAGATTATCTTACGCGTTGAACCCTTTTTATATTGAAAAAAGAAAAGACAAAGTTATAATCACCCAATACATTAAATTTGATAAAACAAATAAGTCTTACACTCAATTTGGACCAATTACATTGTCAGATAACATTGTACATACTTTTAAATGTACTCCATTTAATGTATATTACGAATTTAATCGTTGAATTAGTCTAAGTTCTTTTTGGAATTTCTATTTCAACAGGAATTCCTTTATAACCCATAGCTTGTTTGAATGATGCAAGTTCCTCTAAACCTTGAATGTAATTTCCACAGAATATTTTTTTCAGTGCCGTTGCCGCAGTACCACCCATTTTTTCTAATGAATATGCTTCAGGATGTTGTATGTAATTATTGAAGTCGTATATGTCTTTTAAAATATATGAACTTCCATTATCCACTACTGTTCCATTACCAATCGTATATCCTAATGCAGTGCCTAATGATGGATTAAAAACTTTAGCATCACCTGATTTTACTTTAGACCAATCAGTTTCATTTGTATAGAATGGAATACCACATGTTTTATTAGATTTACATTTAGCATTTTTAGAAAAATAAGAGTTAACTCTATCTTCAATTATTTTTAACTCTTCAGGTTTGAAAAAATTAGCCCTTATTGGGGTTGTTCTATTTCCTAAAAACTCTAAAAATGCTCTCATATGTGGAGGTAAAGGACGCGAATAAATTGATTGAAAATCAAACTGATTTGCAATTGCTTTTATTTTTCCTTTAGCACTCAAACAGAAATTCTTAACATTATCAGTAAAAGAAGTTTCTTTTTCAGGTTTAGTAACAACTTTCGTATTTTGTCCTTTTGCAGACGATTTTGATTGATTATAACTGTTTAACGCCGCGTTTGTTAAATTTCCAAAATATCCTGTTGGTTTACCTGTTTTAGTTTTTAAATTACCTGAATTTATTAATATTTGTTGTAATGCGATTACATCATTTCTCTTTTCTGGTGAATTTCTTCCCCCATCTCCAATTTTAAGATTTTTAAGATTAATATTTTGGAACAAAGCAGGTGTAACAAATGAATTTATTGTGTTTTGTTCATTCAAAACTTTATTTATTATTTTTTGTAAGTCCGATTCTGTTAGTTTGATGATTTTCATGACAATCCCTTTAAGTAATAAATACTATTTTTTTTTAAAAAAGTGTCGTTTGCTCAAGAGGGTAATAATTATTATTCTTTAGAATAATAATATAATATTAAAAATAAAAAAAAGATAAACTAGTTCTAGCACTAGTTCTAGAGAATTTGAACATTACATTCAAAACCAAATAAGTTTTCTAAGTGATTACTAATATATAAATAATTATAATTTATATCAAACTCTGAAAAATTTCCAACATATTTACAAGTTATAAAAACGGCTTTTGAATCAGTAACCCATTTACCAATTTCGTCAACTTTGTATGTTGGGACTTCGGAATATTCTGTTATAGAAAATCCACTAAAAGATAAGTGCAAAGCTTCTTGATATAACTTACGTAATCGGTCTTTCTTTTCCATTTAAGGGACGAAGTATTAATTTATGGGTCAGTAATCATCCAAACAATTTTAATCAAAATTTGGTGGGTTCCTGATGTTTTATGGACAAAAAAAAACCTCAGGCTTCCGAGGTTAATTATAGAGTTATTTAAGTAATGTTCAACTTATTATTTCAAATTTTTAACGTATTGTGATTTAGTGTTATAATAATTTTTGGAATTAATATTGTTTTCTACCAATTTTAGATATTCATTTAATGTTCTATTAGGATTTTGAACCGCAATTTGTCTTCCAATCTCATTATTTTTAACATCTGTTTCATATCCACTAGATATTTTTGTGAATCTTGGAACTTTTGAAGTCCCTCTTAAGAAAATTCTGGCTCCCCCTTTTACTTCATTTAAATACCCTATTATTGAGGAAATATTTTCACCAAATAAACTGGTAGAATATGCACTCATTGCTTGATGACAAAAAGCATCTTCTTTTTCTTTCATTGCTCGATATGGGTATGATTTAACCTCAAGAGCATTTGAGTTATAAATTTTTTTCCCTGTGTTTTCAACAATATCTTTCGCCTCGAAAAATTTTTGTACTTTATCAATATTTGACTTAACCCAAGAAATAGGGTTAATTTTATTCAATTCTAACTGCTCCTTAAGAATATGTTCAATAATTGTTTTTAGATTTGACTCAGTTATTCTTATTATTTTAGTCATTTGTTTTATAATACGTTAGCTTTTTCATGTTAAATTATTGACCCTTAATCATGTTCATCCCATGTTTTAAAAATTCTTTCGCTCTTGCTGAAACATTCGATAATGCATAAACTTTTTCAATATCTCTAACTAATTCTTCTCCGTGTTCGTTTTCTTTGTAAAGTTCTATGATTTTGTCCATAGCATTATTACATTCTTTTTTTGTTTCGTCAAAGTAATTGTAAGGTTTGTATGATTTAAGATGATTCATAACGTCAAACGCTAAATGCTCACCACCATCGTCAATTTTTGGATGTAATCTTAGAGTTTTTAATAACTCCATTCTATCTACCAAAGCATTAACTCCATTTTTTCTTAATTGAACTCCGTCAATATAATCATCAGCCTCATCTTCTCCGACAATCTCCTCAAGAGATTTAACGTTTCCACCGTGACAGAATTTTCTGTCATCTTTCTCAGACTCTGATTGTTCTATTAGATAAAGTTTTTGGATTTGTTCTTTATCTGATTCTGTAAGTTGAAATCTTTTTCCCATAGTAATAAATATACGAGTTTATGTGTTTTTATCGTTTAGAGAATATCATGTATAAAACTGATTTTTTCCTTATCTGTCAATTTTCCTTTTGTGAATGAAAATGGGTCATATCCACAGAGATAAAAATGTCTTTTAAAGAACTGATATATCTTTTTTGCAGATTCTGCGGAATACATCTCATTAAACTCAAATGTTCTTTGTTCTTTAAGATTAATTTGTGATAAATCTATAAATTCTTCATTAATAAAGTTTATTTTACGGATGTCATCCTCATAATTTTCCAATCTAACAAATGAATTTGGTATTTTATCGTTAAAAGTCCATTTTCCCAATTGATTAACACCACTAATAGTGAATTTAGGTAGATTTGATACTGATACAACCAATTTATTGGGTATAAACGCGGTATCAACCCAGTCATTAAACATTTTTTTATATGTTGGGGTCAACTCTTTCTTTATAAGTTTGTTATTGAAGTGTTTTTTAAAATATAATGAAAGTATTCTGTCATAAGGGTTCCTCATATTACAAATTAAGTGATAATCCAAGTAATCATCGCCATCATATGTCTCAAAATCATATTTTTTTAAAAAATTGGTTGTAAACTCCTCACCTGTTTGTTGAGGAAACACCCAAATAGTCTTAAAAGTGTGTGAAATAACCATATTATTAAAATACTATTAAAACTGAAAACCTAAATAGTGTATTTATTATTATGAAGAAACTATTATTTATTTTATCGTTCATTTTAATGTCATTTATCACACTTTCTCAAGATGTGGTAGTCATTAAACATCAAAATTACACAACACATTTTAGTAAATCAAAAAAGTATCCTGTGATGGTTCAATGGGAAACTACAAATGCAATGGTAACTTGTTCAACACCATTAAAAAGAAAGGACAACTTTAAACCAGACCCGCAACTACCAACGGAAACTAATATAGGCGCAGATTACGTGAAAAGTGGGTATGATAGAGGACACGTAATGCCAGCAACGGACAACCTTTGTCAAACACCTGAAATACAAGATGAGTGTTTTTATTTTTCTAATATGATTCCACAAACACACAGATTAAATGCTGGAGATTGGAAATCATTAGAAACGGCAACTAGAGATTGGGCTTTGATTAGTTCAAAAGTAAGAGTGTGGAGTGGTGCTATTGGTGAAGAAAAGAAGATAGGTACAATATCAGTACCTACCCAATGTTGGAAAGTAGTTCAAGTCGCTGGAAAATGGCACGCTTACCTTTTTAACAACGATTTGTCCAATCCAGATGGGTATAATAACAACGAAGTTCTATTATCACAGATAGAAAAACTTACAGGTTTTAAATTTCGTTAAACAAAAACTTGTTAATGTTATGAATTGTATGAGCCGACTCATCTTTGTCATAACAAAAATCCCACAATGTTTTATTTTTTAGAGAGGGGTGAGGTTGACCTTTAGCCCATCTTTCACCTTTTTCATAATCTTCTTGAGACCATGTTAATTTTTGAGTTGGTTTAGTTGTACTCATTGAATACATTTTCATTTTTAATTTTTTCCAAATAATAGACATATTAGTGTGGTTGTTGAAATTAGTAAAGCAATATTAAGATTACTTACATTGTGTTTATTTAAAAATTTGTTAGATGTTCTTTCTAATCCGTAGTATAAAAAACCCCCTATTTTAGTAGGGGGTTAGAAATCATTAAAATAATCTTTGTGTATCGGCATACAACTTTTTCATTGTACTTTCAATAACATTAATCTTTTTTTGGTCTTCGTATGAAACCTCAAAATTTTTGGCCTTAATTAATCTAACTTCCTCTTGAAGTCTCTGATATCTGAAAAGCATATCGTTATACAATTTTGCTTTTTCGTCTGCGGTTAGGTGTTGTGCTCCCATATATGTTTTTTTATAATTTTAAATAATTTTTACGGATAGTAAATTATGATTATCCTCTATATTTAAAATATATCAATTATACTTATAAATATGGGAAATTATTACAGAACAAAGGAAAACAAAAAAATATTTGGGGTTTGCGGTGGACTTGCCGAATATACTGATACGGACCCAATCATTTGGAGATTAATATTTACTGGATTGGTATTCACATCTTTTCCAATAATAACATTATATCTTGTGGGGGCTTTGGTGACCAGTTATAAGTAAAACTACTTATCTCTTTCTTTCCATTCTAACCAAAATCCTAAGGCAACAACTAAGTTCATTCCAAGGGATGCTAATATCTCATAAATGTCTTTATAAATATTCATGGTTAAATGAACATGTCCTACAACCCAAAAAGGGATTGATAGGTTTGCAGCAATCCATTTAACGGTGTACTTAATAAATTCCATTCTAATCTCCTTTTATTACCAATTCTCCATTAGGAGAATATGCTTTGAAACTTACTAATGTAGTTTTATTATTGATTCCGATGTATGGTAGTAATTCTCTAAGATATTTGTCAATCAAATAATAAGGGTCAAACTCTGATGTATTCCAAATATTTTCTGAATTAATTTCAGGGTCATTTAGTTTGATAATTAATTCTATCATAGGGTACAGTTTACCAAAAGCTATATTTTCGTTATTGACATTAACATCAATAGTATCAATCATTGGATAGATGGTATGAATAATACCCGAATTAACTAGCTTCTCAAGAGCTTTGATTTGAAAGTCGTATATATTTGGATTTTCCTGATTCATGGTAACTTCAAATTAAGCAATTGTATCTATAACCTTATCTAATTTTCTTCCTCCTTGAGCAATCAAACTATTACCTGAATTCTTTCTATTCATGATATCAATGTCAACAAGTGATTCTGAATTTGTATTTCCGTTAGCCACTTCATTATTGATTATCTTAGCAAATTTGTCAAACCATCCTGGTCCATTATAGGTTGCATAAACAAAGTTAAAAAATAACTTTGGATTGTTCTTAACAATTTTTCTTGATTCAGGAGTCAAATATTTTTCCATGTATTGATTAAACAATGGCTCCATGATTTGAACAATAAGACCCTTTAATCTTCCTGCCAATGCTGGATTGTCTTTCAACATGTAATTGTATTTCCAATTACTACGAGCATTTTCTTTATCTATAATATCCCAAAACTCTTTACCCGCTGAAGTTGATTCTTGTTTACCCGTTTGTCTGTCCATTCCAAACATTGTCTCACCTGAACCACCATATCTACTATCTTTCACTCTACCATCTTTTAACATATCAGGGTGATAGTATCCACCTTCAAATTCATCAATAATTTTATCAACAACTTTTCCAAAGTTAGATGGAACACCTGAAGATGATGTTTTTGTTTTATTTGAGGTTGTATCTGAGATGTCTGTGTTATTTTTCCCTAAATCATCTAACGACGTACCCGCTAATCCACCAATCATTTTTTTGATTATGTTTACTAAGTCTTGTTCGGTAAGTCTAATAACTTTTTTCTTTTTCATAACGATAAATATTCAAGGAATTAAAAAACCCCATCTTTATGGGATGGGGTCTAATTAATTAAATAACTGAGATTGAGTTAATTTTGTCACCACCCTGTATTTGGTCAATAACACCTAACCCTTCAATCACTTGTCCGAAACAAGTATGGTTCCCATCTAAGTGTTGTGTGTTCTGTCTATTGTGACAAATAAAGAATTGTGAACCACCAGTATTGCGCCCTGCGTGTGCCATAGATAACACACCTCTATCGTGGAATTGTTTTGGTTGAGTCACTTCACATGGAATAGTATAACCAGGTCCACCATTACCAAGGCCATTAGGGCACCCGCCTTGCACCATAAAATTTGGAATAACTCTATGGAAGTTTAATCCATCATAGAATTTTTTCTCAATTAATCTTAAAAAGTTGTTTACGGTGATTGGAGTTTCGTTGTCATATAATTCAACAATCATATCACCTTTGTCTGTAGAAATTTTTACTTTGCTCATAATTTTGTTTTTTAAAATTATAGTAAAAACTTTTTAAATAAAAAACCCCTTCGGTTAGAAAGGGGTTTAAATTTAATTATTTGAATGTAGTTGGAATTAATGGATATATATTTATTTTATCGTGACTTGCACCTACCATACGAGCAAGTTGTCGTACCATTGCTGCGGCATTAGGCCCAAACTCTTTATAAGATGTTGTATAAACAGAACTATCGGTAAAGAAAAAAACAACATCAATACCGTCCCCAAATTGACGAGCGTCTACTGAACGAATTTCAGGAAATTTTTCTTTGAATATCTTATGATTCAAAAGTTTATGTAGTGACTCAGCATTTTGTTTTAATGATTGTAATGACATATTAATTTTACTTAGTCTTTTGTGTTCCGTCGTTATTATATAGTTTTAAATATTCCGAATCTGACACCCATTTTTTATTATAACCATCATAGACAAATGTATTGCCAACCTCATCTACTTTTCTTCCACCGTGTTTAGGAGTCTCGGTCGCGGGTGTTGTGGATTTTGTTCCTTTAGTCGCACTTTCGAATGATGATTGTGTCATAGGACCCCATTTACCGTCAACAGTCAATTTTGCACCATATTTAGTGTTCAAAACTTCTTGAATTTTTTTAATAACATCAGGAGCAGTTGCTGCTGCTGATGGTGCTGCAGTCGTTGCTGGTGCAACAGGTGTTGTTTGTTCTGAAATTACTTTTCCTTTTTGATATTCAAAAAGGTATTTCATTGTGTTTAATTCTTCGTTAATTAAATTACTCATTTTATATATTTTTTATCCTTAGGTTAATTAATTATGCTTGTACATATGCTGGTGGAGTTGTACCTGTAGGAGTATCGTTAGGTGGCGCTTGTTGATTATATGCGTCAGCAGGTACTCCTTGTGGTGAAAAGTCATTTGCTGTTTTAACCTTTGGTGTAGTACCTTCTAAAGATGTCAATATTTTTTGTAATGTGTCAACATCCATCTTACCATTTTGTATTCCTAACAATTGTGTTGATTTAGCAAATCTTTGAGCAAGACCACTATTTCTTTTTTGTCTATTAACTGGATTCGTTTTGAATTCAGTTGTACAACTATAATTACCCATAGTTCCGTCTGCTAATTTTTTTCTACCATTATTGTAGTAAAAAATACCTCCAACATTATAAGCGGTAGTACCATCTTTCAGTTTGTATGCTTTAGCGCCTGGTTGTTGTGTTGCACAAATAAATGTTGTTTTCCATGATTGTTCTCTTGTCATTGGGTCAGCAGGTGCTGCTCCAGTACCAACAATTTTAAATGAATTAGTTATAATATTAGGTCCAGCGGTTTGGAAAGTAATATTTTTACCTATTTTAGCTAACGCTTGTTTAATTTGTGTTGCGATTTGAACATCACCCATACCTAATTCACTATTTAATACTTCAAGTATGCTAAAATTATTATCTATAGGTTTTTGCTTAATTAAACCATTTACCGCATTATACAATTGTAATGAATTAATTTGTTGGATTGATTGGAGTAATAAATCTTCGTTAGTTGCTCCTCCTGACGTTGCACGTCTAATGTCTCCCTGAATTTTGTTTGCAGTAACTCTCATTGCCTCGTCTTGTTCAGAAATAACCTCTCCTGATTTGGCATTGGTAAGACTTTTAAACTTAATCAATTGTTCTGTTATGTTAATATTTTTCACGATATTTTTTATTAATAAATAGTCATAAATATGCAAATAAAAAACCCCATCCGTTAAGAAAGGGGTTTATTATTAATCTTCATCTTCTTCTTCATCTTCTTCTGGATTCACATCGTACCACAAGTCAAATAATTGGTGTCCATACGTTTCTTTTAGATAATCCATGATTTCTTCGTGGTAATTATCCAAGTCAGGATATTTTTCAATTAAGTCCTCATATACACCATAAAGAATATTGTCGGCATATTCAAATTCATCGTTAAAATTCATTGGGTCTTCACTATTGATGAACATATGAACTAAATCTAAAATTTCAGCGCTTCTTCTTCTTATTTTTGATTCTATTTGTTCTTGAATTACTTGTTTAACCAAACCAATAATTTCAGATTCTGTTAATTGAATTGTTCTCTTTTTCATATGATATAAATATCTTATGATAGATTAAAGATATTTTTCAAAATAAGTCATCAACAATTCATTAAATGTTGGTTTGAAATTGACAGGTTTAATTTCATCTTTTCTTGTCAAATCAGTATTGATTACAAATTCCGCACATTCTCGTTTATCCAAATATTCACGAATTTCCATTTTATCGTAATCACATTTTGTTGAAATACCAAGTTTTTCTGCCCATTCGTTAAATGTTAATTCTGATTTGAAATTACTTGGTTTGACTCTCAATTTGTTGTTTTCCATCTGTCTTTATATTTTTATCTTCACAAATATACGAAGAGTTTTTAGAATATGAAACTTTTATTTCTTCTCCACCTGTACATTTCCAACAAATTCCATTCCCATCAATTAATATTTCAGGGTGTTTTTCACAACTTCTTCTCATATTATTAGTCAACATCAAAATAATAATGGTATGTTTTACAATTAAAGTTTAGGTTTCTAAAATCAGGTTCCATGGTATCACCTTCAGTTTCATCATTAATATGAGAAATATGTAATTCAGTAAATCTATCACAAAAATGTTCGTAGGTTTCTTTTCCACCAATACACCAATCCGCTTTATTATAATCAGTTGATATATCAAATTTATTAAAAACAATAATTTCTCTTGCATCCAAATGTGGTAACGATAAAGAAGTTCTATATCCTACCAATAGTTTGGAGTTTAATGTCATTCTTCTAAAATGAGCAAAATCTGTTTTGGATTTCCATGGAAGATTATTATTCAATCCGATGTATCCAACCTTGTTAATTGCCAATATTCCTTTCATAATGTATTATTAAAGGTCGTTACCCCACTTATTACGAAGGTAGGTGTAGTACCTGTCTGTTCTTTTATACGTAAAGTATATAATATAGATATCAATAAACAAATCAATATTTCTGATAATTTTTTTAAGGTATTTCATTTTTTAATTATTGTCAAGGATTTTAATTTTGTTAGGGTCAACTGGCCATACTGGTGTTCTGCCAATAGTTACTTGGAACTTACCATGTAATGAATTGATTTGTGCGTAGGTACAAGTCCCAACTAAATTGGAACCTCCTCTTGGGTCTGGTACTGAAATTCTTTTTCCAATTAAATGATTATAATTTTCCATCTTTTTTTAGGTCTTTAGGTGTTACAAATGTGTCAGGGGATTGTGCCGCCCAATATTGTTTCTCCAACTCTTCAGTCCAATTATCTTCAAGGTCTTCCAAAATTTCAAGTTCATTGAACTCGGCAATTGCCTCTTCTAAAAACTTATCAGTGTATTCGAACTCTTCTACTTTTTTTTTCATAATTTTATTTGACCAATAACACAATTAAAAATATAAAAAATATTACCAATATTGAATAGAATACAACTTGTTCTGAAAATTTAATTTGGTTTGGTCTTTTTCCTTGATTTTCCATAATGTATAAAATTACGTTAATTTTTTAGTTTTTCCTAATTTTTTATTAACTTTTTTGAACTCTTGTAAACATAGTTCACGACAATAAAATTTGAAATAGTCAGATTCGTCTTTAACACAAGGAAGTGTGTTTTCTTTAAAAATATCCGTGATGGTATTGTCTTTTTGATTCAAGTTAAAACAACGAGATACCATCACCATATCAGGTGAGGTTGAACAAATCCTTTTTGGTTTGAAATTTAGGTCAATATTGATATTAACCTCGTCATCATTAATGTGATGTGATTGAGTGATGACATCTAAGTCATATAACTTGTAAATCAGGGATATAAGTGATTGTGCCATGGTATAAAAATACCACTTTTAACTAATAATTACAAATTATTATTCTCTTCTTTTTCTTTGAATTTTTCTTTAATGATATCTAAAAGACCTCTTTTGAACGCTGCTTGCCAAACTGTTGATTTTAACTTATTATAGAAATCTGTATATGAATCGTATTTTAACGCTGTATCGACAACTTCATCATCAGTAAGATATTGCCTATCCCTTTTAAGATTTTTTGTTAGATGTTGTAATCCACGTCTTCTAACACGGTTTGTCAAATTAGTGTTTTTATAATAATCACTGTAGTTTTCATAGCTATCAATTTGATTTTTGATTTCTTCATCAGAAATTCTGAAAGTAGCTCCTAAACTACCAGGCTTTGCAACATTCAGCACTAACCAACCATTGTTACGATATTCATTCTCATATTTGTTTTCCAATTCTTGAGCCTCTTCATAAGGTACATATCCATTAGTCAACTCTTTAATTTTAAAAGTTGTACTTGGGTTTGCCTTTAAAAATTTAGTAACCGCACTGTCTTTTTCTCTGCCAAAGTAATTTAGTCCAGTTATATGCTCCGAATGTCGTCTTTCTTCATTGGCAGTTAACCCAACGTAAGCCGCAATTGGAATGTCATTACCGTTTTTATCTGTTTCAGTGAATTCGTAAACATAAACCATTTTTTTACCATAACTACCTTTTGGTGTCATGTGTGCGGATACCCTATTCCAAAATTCTTGACCCTTTCTACGAGATTGTTGTTCTTTATTAGGGTCGTTTTCCCTGAAATCTGAAACGTGTTGGTATTTTTTAGCAGCAGCTTCTAATTCTTCATCTGAATACAAATTAGCAACCCTTGTCATATCTTTAGTTATAAAGTTAAGATAATGTTGTGTATTCTTTACACTTTTTTTTGATGTGCAACCTACTTTATCACCATTTATGTCAATACAAGGTCCTCTCATTTTAAACCTATTGTAAATTTTAAATTGTTCGTTTCTAAATTGTATATATGGTTTACCCTTGTACTGTAAAATAATCTTTTCAACGTCCTCATCACTCAAAATATCTTTATATTTGTCGTGTGATTCATCCAAAATAACTAAACCATAGGTTAGTTTTTTGACATTTTCAAACTGAGACTCGGTAATTACAATTTTCATATACTATAAATACCATAATAAACAAAAAACCCTTCGTTAGGAAGGGTTTTACTTTATCTACGACCTCTAAAATTTCCACGAGGTATCGGAAAGTATAATGGACGAGAATAACTCGGCCTGTAGTAACTACGACCCCTTGAGTACCCATATGGATTAACCATTAGACATGAACTCATAGTCACCATCAACAACAAAAATAATACAAATAACTTTTTCATAATTTTTAGTTTAATATAAATAGTTTTAATCTTCTTTATCGTTTTTTATGATGTCTAACAGAGTAGACTTAGGAACAAATATCATGTGTAACTTATCTATATCCAAATCTGGGTCCATACAATGTATTAATCCACTTATATTTTCCTTTACATAATCTTCAACTTTTTCAAGGATATACTCTACTTCTAATTCTTTATATACATCATAATCAACACTTAAAACAAGAGTTGCATAATTTAATTCTGAATTATCAATTTCAATTAAATCATTAACAAACGAAATTTCTTTGACCATAAACTTTCTTAACACATCAATATTAATATTCTCAATATTGTAGTGTCCCACAGACTCAGACGTACTTAAACCGTATGGATTGTATGTTGGAGTTGGATGACGAGTAACAGTCCAATCTTGTGGGTTATATAGTGTACCTGAACTTGTTGTACCATTATTAGTCTTGAATATTGTACCAGTATTTGTTGTAGTTATTGCACCAGTAGAAGACGAAGTAGTCGTTATAGTTTGAGTTGGTTCTACTGTTTCCAATAACGATAAAAATCTTTCTGTCAGTGATGGCCCTCCTCCGTTAACTCTTTTCGAAATATTATTTAGTAAAGTTGACATTATATTATTTGATTATAAACCAAGTATAAACAAAATTTTCAAATAAAAAAACCCCATCCATAAGGAAGGGGTAAGAATTATTAGAACTAACACACCTATGACGATTGTAACTACTTGAAAATTTGATTCCATGTTCTTGGAGGTCTTTCACCCTCGTATCCCATTTTATCTAATTCTTCTTGGAGTCTATCTACTTTGTGTTTTTTTGATAATGCGGATATCCAATTTTGATACTGACTTGCTTGAATAGTTTCAATTTCGTCAATAATATCAATAATTCTTTCTTCTTGTTCTATTCCCATATTTTATAATTAGTTTAAATGACGGTCACAAAGATACAAAAATTATTCAACATTAGAAATTTCTTTCCGATTATATGTCGAATAAATTACCAAAATAAAATAAATCACAGGAATGGATAAAATGGATACCACAACTGCCTGTGCAATCATTGAAAGGATGTGTAGAGCAAACATATATATTTTATTTTGTTTGTGAATAATAATTTTCAATAAATTCTTCAATAGTCAATTCATCCCCTTTTGAGAAACTTTTGTATTCCTCCTTAGATATTTTTTTCAAAACATAATCAAGGTCATGTAACCCATCAACAAATGAAATAGTGACATCCTCAATATTATTGAATTGGAAAACTCCAACTGCATCACCATTTTTATAAACTCCTAAGTATATATTTTCTTCCATAATATGATTGATTTGTTTACAAAGATACAAAAATTTTATTACAATAAAAAACCCTTCGGATTATGAAGGGTTAATTATTTTAATTATAAAATCCTCCTTCTTGAGGATAACCACTTACAATATGCCAAATGGCATTTGGGTCTTCGGTGCTGTAAGGATAACGATAGTATCCGTCAGGTACTACATTAGTTAATCCTGAATCCGAGAAAACTTGTTGAGTTGTTAGTAGACACGCCCAACAACTACCTTTCTCGGCAACACATGGTGCACATAGTTCCATATCTTCAGCATATACTGTGGTTGAAGGTGTTGTATTGATTGTTCCTTCTAAAGTAGGTGAATAAGCGGTTAAAAAATTTAAAGTTGCCATATTATATTGTTTTTATATAAATATTATTAGTTTTTATTAACTCGTTACTCGTAAATATTTTCCACTATATCCCAAACTCGAAAGAAGGTTTTCAATTTCAGTTTTAACATTTAATAATCTATAATTACCGCTACTTCTTAACATTTGAAGTTGTGATGAACCTAATTTATCATTAGGAATAAATTTAATACCTCTAAGACTAGAAGCGCTTGGTAATTTTTTTATTTCTTTTTTAATTATTTTATTTAAATCATCTTTAACCCATCTTTCTTCGTATTTGTTTATAGCACTACTTGGAGTTTCAAGATTTAAACCACCGTGAGTTGCTTTACCTAAATCGATTCCCATATAAGTTGTTAAAAACGCTTTAAAATTATTACTAATTTGGCCAACTGATGGAAGGTCTCCATCATATTTCAAAAGTTCTTCAAAATCCACAATAACATCCATTTTTACATAATATGGCTTTGGTTCTGTCAATTTAATTTGAATAAAATCGGGTAAATTCAATTCATCCATAAAAAACTTGAGGGGTTTTGCATATTTTTCTAAGAAATTATATTGAGGTCTAAGACTTGTAAGTTGACGTTCTCCTTTCTCTACAATTGCCTGTCCAATAGAAACAGCTTTACGAACAGTTGAACCATAGGCCTCTCGTGCTGAATAAAGTTGACCAAATTCTTTTATATATTTTGGAATCAAGTAAGACATCGGCATTGTAGAAGCTTCATCACCATGAGTCATTTTAATCCAAGGTCTAAACTTTTCAAAAAATACCTCTAAAAAGTCCTCATCAGTATATTCAGACAAATCAACATTATTTGAATCCCCCATATTCTCCAAAATAGTCCTTATTGTTTTTTTAATTTCAAAATCCATATTAATAAATACAAAGATAATCGATTAGTTCTTTGTTTTTGGGATTTTTACTTAAAATCTTTTTCTATAATAAACACTAAATAAAAGGTTATACAACCATTTTGGTTTGCGTTCGTAATAATTCCCTTTAGGAACACCATTAACATAAGACCAATGAGTTCCTACACATATTTCAAATAACATTTGTTTTAACTCCCATCTTAACTTCTCAATAAATGTTAATTTGTAGATACTGACAATTTCAATTATTTCATCACTCTCATCACTATATTCTCTATGAGTGTAGAATTCGCATAAGTCACCTTTATAGATACAAGTTCCGTGAAGGTGTACATCATAATGATTGGTAATAAAATTAAAATCTACTTCCTCGTAGGGTATTGTTGTTATTAATTCCATACATTATTTGTTTTTAGGTAGTGGATGTAATGTTTTTGCATCCCATGGTTTGTCCATTCTTACATGTAAATCTATTATTTTAGATTTATCTACAAGATAATTTTTATAATCAACATCCAATTCTTTATAATGGTCTTTCCACATATTATAAAGTTCCATAAATTCAGACGTTGGTTCTTTTTCCATATATAATTATTTTGTTAGTGTACAAACACCTATATTACTTTCTTTATATTTTTTATCCTGATAATCATAATACAACTTTCCATTCAAGTAACGATACATTGAAGCATTTGTTGAAATCAATTTTACTTCCGCAATACGTAATGCATCAGTATACATTTTAACATCATATTCTGATTTACTTTCATTCAACATAGTCGTAAAATCATCAATATCAGATTGTAACGCTTTTGTTCTTCGCTCAAAAAATTTGATTGTTTGGTCTGTGTTATCCATGTGGGTAAAGGTTTATAGTTATTACTCACAAATATACGAAAAAATGTTGAAATAAAAAAACCAATTCTAAAAAAAGTGGTTTGAAAATCTAATCTACAGTGATATTATTACTGACTACATCAACATTATCGTTGAATTTATTGTTAAACCATTTTATTAATATTTCACTCAACTCATCTGATGATAAACCAAACATCATTAGTAGTTTTTGATACACGTTAGGTATAAGGGATAAAAATCTTAGTTCAGTTACATTGTCTTCTTCATCAACGTAATCTTCATCCCAAGCAACATAAATTGGGCCTTCTTCGTCTGGAACATAAACATCTATTCTTGTACCATCATACTCAATTTTTGGATAATCTAATGAATCCAAATAATTTATAAGATGTTTTTCTACTTTGTTTTCTTTAGATTCTGTGATATTCCCACCAGCACATTTTTGTTTGTAAACGTTATGAAGATATGATGAAAATCTATCTAAGAAATAATAATACAATTCATCTTTATCTTTATTATCTACTTTTATGTCTGAAATACTATCAATATATATGTCTTTTAACATATCACAAGATTCTTCAATAAATTCGCCTACAGAATCAAACTCACATGGATAACTATTATCAATAACACCCCAATCCAAATCGTCTTGTACAGTTTTTAACATTGGCACAAGTCGTCTAACAAATCTTGGAGTAAAATCATTTACTCTGAAATGTTTATCCAAAGACTCAACTAATAAATTGTACTGTAATTCTGTAACGATGTATTTCATTAACGTTAATTAGTTATTTTATGCGTCAAAGTCAACTTGTTTAACAGGTAGTCCAGTGTGATGTTGGAACCATTCTTTGAATATTGGTTTCCAAACATTACCAAAAAATCCTTCAAGTGAGTCGTATTTTATATTCGGTAAAGTAACTAAAGGACAATGTCCTTTTGGTAGTGGCTCAGATAAATATTGGTTATTACAAGTGCTATACCATAAATCAAGTCCTGATAATTCTTCATCGTCATTACTATAATTTATGTAAAGTTCTCCTTCTTCCTCAATTTCTTCAGCATAATACTGTGGAGTCTCCCATCCTTGTGGTGGAGTAAGATGTTCATTCAAATAAGTGATGATAGTGTCCCTTAATTTTTGTTTTTGGGCTTCTGTTATTATTATTTTCATTTTAAATTCCTGTGACTTTTTTTCTATCTTGAATATCCATTATATGTAAAAATAATTCGTCAAGGTCTTCGTCTCCTGACTCAATCTTATTGACTACTTCATCTTTAGTGTAAAGAGTATTCTTGGCAATGTAATCTATCATTTCTTCATCTGTAATTCTTTCAGGTTTAACAGGTTCAGGTCTACAATCATATTCTTTTTCTTGCAGATGTGTTGAGTCAATGGTTAATCCTGATTCACCAGTAATTTCTTCAAACTTTGGAATCATTATATCGTCATACCATTCTTCAATTACATATAAAACATAAGACCTTTTAATGCTTAGTAATTTGGAAAGGTTATTTACAAGGTTTTCTGACACTATTAGAGTTCCATTTGTAAATTTTTCATTATCAAAATAATACATTGTGATAATTGTTTCTTTTCCATCAACACACCAGTCTTCACGAAGATTTCCATAATTACGAGATTTTGGAACAATCTTTCTATCACCACCCTGAATATATTGATTCATATATTTTATGATGGAGTTAGTAATTTGTTGACTACTTTTATTTAGTCTACCAAATTGACTCTCTGTGAGGATAATCTTCATTATTACTTTTCAGACTTTTTACTTTTTTCTTCCGAAAGAATTGGCTTAACATCTCCAAGTTTTGATTCAACTAACTTTGAAAAGTTTTCTGTCATTACTTTTAATGTATCTGTGTGTTGTTCACGAATGGAGTTTTTCTCCTCTTCAGTCAAATTATTTAATATGTGTTTCATTTTTGTTTGGTTTAACTATAAATAGTCTAATATTTTTATTACTCGTGGATTTTCTTCCATAATTCCATGACATCGTCAAGATATGCGTCTCTTATCATGTCAGCAAATAAATCATAATCCCAATCAGTACCATATCTACCTACCAAATATGGATAAACAGTATCCATCAAAACATTAAAAAATCGTGCAATAAATTCTATACGACCTAATTTTCTATAACTGTATTGTCTTGTAGATTTCATGAAACGGACTACTTCTGCAAATTTCATAGGCAAAAGCCTCTTAACATACCGTAATTGAGCTTCATTTTCAACTATCAATTTTAATTGCGATTCATTTAAAATATAGTTCATATTATTCTACTGTTTTAATAGGATATTCAAAATGATATCTGAACCATTTTTTAAATGGTTCATGCCATAAGTCTCCAAAATATCCGTTTAACTTTTGCTTATACTCTTCTTCAATATCAACAATAGGAGCCTTTTCTCTTAAATATAAATTGTCAAAATACATTTTATCATACCATCTAAAACAAGTATCATCGTTATCGTAATCTCCTATGTAAAATAATAATCTGCTTTCATCTTCCCACCAATCATCAGTTACCTCATTATCTTCTATGGGATGAGTCATACTGATATTATCAATATCAAATAACTCATTCAAGTAACTTGTGATAGTATTCTCCAATTTAGATTCTGTAATTAGATATTTCATGCTCTCTCTACTGTTTTAACAGGATATTCAAAATTAACCATGAACCATTTTTTAAATGGTTCTTTCCACTTATCACCAAAATATCCATCTAATTGGTTATAATACTTTCTCTCAATGTCAACAACAGGACATTTGTGGCTCATATTTCTATTTTTTATCCAATATTGTTTACCATACCACGTAAAACAAGTCTCCTCATCACCCCACTCTCCAAAATAAAAAACAACGACATTTTCATTTGCATTCCATCCATCTTCATCATCATATACTGGCATTTGAGTATAATCAATATTTTTCACATCAAATAACTCATCCAAGTAATTTGTGATAACTTCATCTAATTTAGATTCTGTTATAATATATTTCATTTTAGTCATCAAAGTCATCGTATTCCTCTTCATCTTCATCCTGGTATTGCCAGTCATCATACAATGAAAGATTTTTATCATATGTTTTATTGAACCATTCAATAATTATTGAAATTACAGCATCTCTGTCTGGTTGAGAAAACAATTTACACAATTTAGTAACAAAATCATAATCAATATAAATTAAATCATATTCTTCATCAAAAACTGGGTTAGTTTTTATTCTATAATTAATTTTGTTATTGTCCATATATCCATCAGAAAGGTCAAATTCACCATCACCAATGTCCCATAGACGCCAAGACATACTATCCAAATATTTGGCTATCAAACTATTAATTCTACTCTCTGTTATAATATATTTCATAATTAAAATCTTGCAACACCTATATAATGTCCTTCAGTTTTTGATGGTCTTAATATTTCCCCATGGTAATCAAAAATTGTTATTATCTGATGAGCCAAGTTTTCACTTTCCTTAGGAGAAATTGCATATTTTAACCAAATATGAACTCCATCGTCTTGAAATGAAACATCTTCTATAAAGTCTTTTTCTTTCAAAAACTTCATAAGAACTTTTTCTAACTTGCCTTCAGTAATAATATATTTCATCAATTTTTAAATTTTATCCACAGCATTTGTGAATTTATGACATTTTTCAGATATACCTCCCTTATCATGGTCAGTGATGGATAATTTCACATTATCATAATGAACGGTCATATCAGGATGATGATTTTGTTTATCGGCAATTTTCATGACAGCGTCAACAAATGGCATAACTTCTTTATAATTTTTAAAATAATATGTTTTAATAAGATTATCTTCTACCACTTTCCAATCACTATTATTTATAATCGTTCTTTTCTGTTGTTCTGTTATAATATATTTCATCTTAATATATAAATATACCAAATTATCTCTTTAATAGAAACAAAAAACCCCTCTTTGTGGGAGGGGTTTAAACATTATTTACCAAGTTTTATGTATCCATTTTTTAATTATGTCATTTGATACACCAATAATTTTGGCAATTTCTTTTGTAATTAATCCATCAGCCCTAAGTTTACACATTAAATCATATTGTTCTTTATTTAACGAACGTCTTGTTAAACTTCTTTTTTTGATTTGTTCATTTGACCATTTGACCCACGGTTTCTTTTTACCAATATGGGATTGTGAAATTTTATTTTTTATTTCATTAGTATGAACTCTACCAATATTAAACCCATCGGGTTTTTTAACACCTTTTAATTTTTTACTTCGTTTTAAATTAGATTCTTCTGACATTATAATTCCATTATTTCCGTCGCCCCCCCATGTAGAATTATATCCATTATTATATGAATCATACAAAATAATAAATTCAATTTCTTTTTTTAATGCGTCGTTTTTATTTTCAACTTCACACAATGTTATTACATTCCAAGAATCAATTCCATATTTTCTTATTGCATTATAAAATTTACGGTTATCTTTTAACTTTAAAGCGTTTTTTTTATGTTCGTCCCAACGAAAATCTACAGTTCTACTAGTCCATCCAATGTAAGATTTATTATTTACAATATTTTGTATTTTATAAACAAATGACATAATTTACCAGGCTTTGCACGACCAATATCTTGGCGTTGTTTTATCTTTAGCCGTTTCACAATGATGTCTAGCCCTAAATGATTTACGATGTGACGGGATATTTTTTTTAATTCTCATATTTGGGTCACCAAAATTAACTTTTACAACATTCCCTTTTCCGTTCTTAACATATACCGAACGTTTTTTTGGACCATTTGGTGTTAAAAATGGTTTATTAAGGGTGACTTTACGTCCCTGATATTCCGCCTCAGTCAATAAGTCACCAACAACAAAGTTGGTCTCCTCGACTGAACCATATTCATCTTCATACAAAGTTTCATTTTTGGGTTTAATACCCCTCTTCTTCATGTTGATGGCAATTGCGGCTTGTTGTGCGGGACTTGATGCCTCATCGGTTTCGCCAGCGGATTCTTTCTTAACACAATTTGGGTATTTTTTCCCAAACATGGTTTTCATTCCTTTTTGTGTATAACCTTTCCAACACTTCTCGGTGATTTCGGATTCATTTGTGTTTTGTTCTTCAAGAACACGTTTAACCAAATTTATTAAATCAGATTCTGTAAGTTTAACGATTTTTGTCATAATATCTATTTTATTATAAATACCACGACCTACTTGTTTAGATGACAACAACGACTATTCAAGTCCATGAATTTTTTTGTTAGAACCCAACTTATTTCTTTCAGTATTATCCCATAGCATGAGTGTCTTATAATCACCGTAAAAAATTAAATGTCCTTCTTCGACATATACCTGAACTCTATCTCCAATGCGAACAACTCTCATTTACAATTCATTTCTACGAATCTGGCGAATTTCACAATTCTTCATACCAAATGTTTTCTCAACCCACTTCTGAATAAAGAAATCAGATTGTGGGTCATCTATACCAAACATCCTTTTAACTATTTTACGTAAATCATAATTAATATGAAATATATTAAGTTGTTTGTTAATAACACCATTAAAAAAATTCCCGTTTGCAAGATAGAATGTATATTCACCACCAGTGTCATACGGTAATAACTCAAAATCCCCAAACCTATCATCAAAAAATTTAATTACGCTCTTTTCCATTATTTTTTTTTAATTCCGTGAATTAATCTATTATCTTCAGACTTTTTTCTATAGGCATCTTCAAAGCCAGGTCTAAGAATTTTTGTCCTATATAAATTGGCCTCAAACCTACGAAACATTTTAT
>Ga0209500_10000654_pt1 | contig 29045 bp, 38 predicted proteins | sample S_140212_EF_Meta_FD_187323 | JGI IMG/M metagenome (GOLD analysis project Ga0209500, IMG submission 187323) | Freshwater microbial communities from Lake Simoncouche, Canada to study carbon cycling - S_140212_EF_MetaG (SPAdes) (version 2) | ecosystem: Environmental > Aquatic > Freshwater > Lake ...
AGTATGTTCTGTCTACAGAAAGAAGATCTTGTGGTTTGATTTTTTCTTGAATACATCTTTCGAAGATCATATTGATGGCTTGTCCTTTTTTAACAAATCTAGGAGTTGCTAAAATTTGTTCTTCTTCGCCAGTCATTGGCCTTATATGAATAGTTCCACTGGACAATTCTCCATCGTAGAACTTACCACGAGATGGCAATTGAATTTCTTCGTATACTCTTCCGTTTATTTTGAGATTAGTTATAAGTTCTTTTAGATGGTCAGAACCAGAAACTTGAGCATTAGCAGGTGTCGCTTGTTGATTTGTGTTTTTCTGTTGATTTGTATCTTTTTGTTGATTTGTGTTTTTTTGTTGATTCATTGCCTTTAAAAATGCTTCTGGTATATCTCCTTCTATTTTTGGCTTGGGAACATCTGGATTATTATTTTCCGAAAATGATCCCATTTGATTTGATTCTGGTCTTTGTGGTTTGAAAATTTCATTTGAATCTGACATTTGAATGCTCCTAAAATATAATATTACACCTAATCACTAGTGAAAATAATGTAGTATGGTAATTTTAAATATTTTAAATTTGGAAAAAATAATTTTCTTCAATAAGAACATACAAAATTATCTTAGAATTAATCACGAAAACTTTTACAATGAGTGGCAAAATCTAGTATATACTAATAATAAAAGTGAAAAGTTTAGATTTTACATCGAAACTTTAAATAGAATGGAATCAGGTCAATTAATTTTAGATATGGAAAAAATATTAATGGACCAAATTGTAGTTGAAAATTTTGATGTTGGACTCGTAAAACACTATGATATAAATCTAGAAGAATTGAAAAAATTTGAATTTTCAAAATACAATAATTTCAAAAGTTTTTTTATTTACAGGAACGAAAAAAACATCGGTATAACTTTTTGGAGATAACAACATGGTAGATTTTATTCTTTTCGTTATATCAACAATAGGCATGTCGCACACTATTGTTGATGGGTCAATATTCGAGAAATTAAGATTTTATATTAAAAAATACGCAGAAAAATTAAAAATTCCACATTTGGGAACGATAGTTGAATGTTACATGTGCAGTGGAACATGGTGTGGTTTTTTTATGGGATGGGTTTGGCTCACAAACGAACCATTTAAAATATTTGCGTGTGGTTGTGCTGGTGGATTTGTTTCTAATTTAGCTGCTATGTTTATAAACTACATAGAGTCTCTTACGATAATTAATTTACCTCAATCTGCTGAAGAAACAAACAAGGACGTGTAAACAATGGAAACAAATAAAGAAATAATATTTTATTGTTCTAAGTGTCATTACAAGAATATAACTAAATCCATTGCAGATTACAAAGAACACAATGTTTCCTCTGTGCCAATTTTATATGATACTCTGACCAAAAAAGTAAACAATAAAACACGAAGAAAGCAATTTAAATGCCCTTCTTGTGGCTATGTGATCATTCCAAAGTTTATAAACGAAGGTCAAAATGAACAAGAAAATAACCCTGTCGGAAATTAAACAGGCTCTAAAAGATTCTAGATTTAGACAAAAATTACCAGATTATTTTCAGTCAGAAGTTACAAAATTTCTTTCAAATCCCAATTGTGGCTGCAACGCTCCTCTTTATCGTAAAATAGTTTCAGATTGTGGACACATACTATCTGATTATTTTCCCAACAAAGAAGTAAATAAAGAAATAATAGAAGAAATTAAAAAAGAAGAAGGTTCTTGGACTGTGATTAATTGTCATATAAACGAGTTAGAAAATAATTTGAGGAAAATAAAACACGCCAAAGTAAATATAGCTATGGCGAGATACGAAGACGAGGTCACGGTTGTCGTTCAAGAAATTTAAATTTTTATATATGATTTTTTTTGTTTTTCTATTTCATCACAATTTTCGATCATTTTATTTGGATATTCTTTGTATTTTTTAATTTCAAGTGGCCATAAGTCTGTTTTTTTTCTTTTAGAACCAGCAATAATTGCTATTTTATAAAAACATTTAGCTTTTTTTATGTCGTTTAATTGATAGAAAATATCAGCAAGGCAGCACCAAAATTCAGACATATCAGGTTTGTATAAAATGCAAATAGATATATATTTTATGGCACTTTCAAGATTTGACTTTTTAACGCATCTCACCATAGACAAATAATAATTTATCATAATTTGAGCCATATCATTTTTCTTGGAATGAAATAGAAATTCCTCAGCTTTATTGCTGAATTCCGTTAATCTATTACAAGCTAAAAAACAACATGCGAGATAATATCGAATACTATTTTTTGATGGGAACATAGCTTCTTGTTCTAAGAAATAGATCAAAGCCTTTTGTTGATCAAGCACATCTGTGCTGTGTATGTAAACATCTAGTAGCTTGCTGTTTGCGATGATTGATTCGTAATAACTGTTTGTAAACTTGTAGTTTAAACTTTTTTTAAACAATCTTAATTCTTTGGTTATTGTGTATTGGTTCATTACGCAAACAGAAAATGCTTTTTCGTTTTCAATAACAGAAAGTTTATCGATTCCACTTATAATGGCTTCGTTGCTATCAATGAAGAACAACCATTCGGAATTAGATTCTTCTATAGCTTTGTTTTTCATTTCATCGTAATTTTTTGTTTTTTTATAAAAATTTATATATTTAATTTCATGTGCTTTACAAAACAGTTTGACATCTTCGAGATTAAAACTATCTAAAACGAGGTAATCACAGTTTAATTTTTTGGTAGACAGAAAACATCGTTCGAAATTATATTTTTCTTTAATGGTTATTATCGTCGTTATTTTTTTGTTCATTTTCATCAAAGAATTCTTTTATTATTGTTTCAACGACTTCGTTTTCGTGAATTAAATTATTTTTTGCATAGTAATCAGATAATCTAACATAGTTTCTTTTTGCATTTGGGTTATTTATAATTTCTGTCAAAATACTTAAAATGTCCATAGTTTTACTTTTACTTTCTATATTAACTTAGTAAAGGCAAATAAATTTATGATACCATCAATAGCTCCAATTCGTGACGATTTAAACAATTCAATACCTTGGGAGGGCGATTGCACCAACCGACCATGGTCGTATCAAATAACTGCGGTTGTACCAGTAATAGACACCGTAGAAGAGCTTAAGGTTTGCGTTGAATTGCTGCAATTGCAAACTATTCAGCCATTTATTATTATCGTCGATACTGGAAGCACAGAAGCTAATTATAAAGAAATAGAAAAATTACGAAGCGAAGACATAGAAGTTCACAGTATACGATTAAATGGTGTTTTGCACCCAAGTGATTTACCTGCCATGGCTATGGATCTTGGATTTTCCTTGTGTAGATCAGATTATTTGTTCGCCACTCATTCAGATTGCTTTCTAAGAAGAATCAATCTATTGGAGGATATGCTTGATTCCTGTTTGAACAAATCACCAGTAGTTGGTTACGAAATAACAAAACGAATGCATAAAGATTGGGAGGGAATGGTCAGTCACACATGTTCAATGTATCACATGAAGACAATGGACAAGATTGGCTTTGGTTGGAGCCTGAGAAGATTGGCAAATACATTTAATATAGAAGATTACAGACCACACCCAACAAGACCGAATTGGCCAGATACAGAGTTGTTAGGCAATTATATATTGAGGAATAATAGCATAAAACCAGAGATAATAGGTAAAGAAGAAAACTTCATGCGGACATTAGATGAAAACATAGATCACTTTAGAAGTTACACATCTGGAAAACTTTATTCTCATGAATACTATAATATATCACATCAATGGTATTTAGATGCAAGAAAGCAAGCCCTTGAAAGAATCGAAGATTGGAAAAAAAAATGGCAAAAAAACTTTAACAATCAAGAGGTTTGATGGTTCAGGAATATTTAAACAATAAAACATTTGAGATTTTAATTTCCGTTTTTCAAAATATAAAAAAAGAAAAAAATCAATTATATTTTATATCAAACGAAATAACTTGTACTTTTAATGAAAATAAAAATTACAAATTACCAGAAGTTTGGCTTGAAATTCAAGAAAAATATAAAATCTCAAATAATAAATTTCAAGAAACACAAGAAAAAATAGCATTTGCTTTTTATACTTTATCAGAAAATATAGTTAAATACGCCAAATTTAATTTAATAGATCAAGATGATGCTGTGCAAGAAGGAGTCATGATATGTTTTGAAAAAGTAGATAGATTCGATCCTTCTAAGGGAAAAGCGTTCAATTACATGACCACTTGTATTCTAAATCATTTCAAGCAATTGTATAGGTCTGCGAGAAACTACAACGATTTAAAAAGAAGATACTCTGATTTCGTTCAGCTTAAATTTGAACAAAATCTACCTTATATAAATAAAAATTTTAAAAAACATAATAATTCTTAAAACTTGATATTTAATTATATTCACAATATAATTAAATATAACTTATAGGTGACAAATTATGTTTTATGGAAACGATGGTTTAGATCAATTAGAACGACAAGAAACACTAAAAAAACTCGAAGAACACGGTCTTGGTAAATTTGTTGAATTACTTCTTTCTAATGAAAATAAAGTTTATACTAAAAAAGGAAGACTCAATAAAAGTGGAGCTTGCAGAATATTAAATTGCAAGCCTAAAGAATTAGAAGAAATGCTTTTGAGATGTAGAGATATACTTAAGAATATATATTAATCTTCGTTTTGCACATAGGCACGATCATATCTAATAGTTATATCGACATAAACTACATCAGATACTGTCATGTCTAGCTCTCCCCAGTTTACTTCTTGAAAGTAAGGGTTTTCAAAAACCCAAACTTCTATTGTGTTTCCACAACCGTCCAACATGCCAACTTTCATTTCTTTGAATTTATAACCATCTTCGTAGTCTTGAGTGATAATACCAACAGATGTATTGTAAGTACCTTGTTTTGGGTCGTATAATTCTAATATTTTTTTCCAAACAGCATTGTCTGTTCCTTTTTGAATATCATATAAAGTCAAAGTTATTGGCTTCCAATCTGGTTTGCCCGGAAAGTAAATAGTTTCGTTGAGATGTTGTGCCTCCATATCTTTGAAAGTAAGTGTTGGTCTTGCTGTTTTGTTTGGCGGTAAAATGAAGGTGTAATTAATTTCGTCGAATTTTACAAACCATCTATATTTTCTTTTAAAACATGTGGTTGGTAGATTTAATTTTCCTAAGCCCATATCTATACCTGATCCACTTGGAGTTGCCATATTTATCTCTTTATGTAAAAAAAGGTCTTGTAGTATACAAGACCTTTTAATTTAGTATTATTTATTTGATTAACCGAAACAACCTGCACAACAAGGTGGTTTCATCATACCACAAATTGCTTTGTATTCTGCTGTAGCATAACGCAAGGTTACTTCGATGGTTGCTTCTTCGGAACTTGAATAATCAAGTTCTCCAAAGTTAATGGCTTGAGGCCAGCAATGTCCTAAAGTCCATTCTTCTAATCCCTCTCCACATCCATCGAACATTGTAAGTTTTACTTTTCCAGCATAACCTTGAGATCCATTAGTTTCGTCTCCTTTGCGGGAAGATTGGTGTAAGCCAACATTGTCTGTAAAATTATATACAGTTGCGAGCCAAGTGTATATGCCGTTAGAACCTGCATCTCCTTCTCCAACTGCTATATCGTAAAATGTTACACTTATGGTTTCCCAAGTTGCTTTGCCGGGAATCCACATTTTTCCATGAAGGAAATTAATTTCAGTTTCTTCAATTGAAATATTTGGTCTTGAAGATACTTTGACTAAATGACTTCCAATTACTGAGTCGCAAGGACAAAAGAACTCCATAGTCCATCTGTATTTTCTTTTGAATACAATATTGTCGTTGCCTAGTAATCCTAAGCCCATAGCTATACCTGATCCACTTGGAGTTGCCATTTTTCACCTCTTTTTTTAAAATTTATTTAGAATGTATCTGCGTTCTCAGAGAAACTACCGGTTCTATGAATAGAGAATTCAATAAACATGAATTCTACTGCTCTTGTGGGCTGAATACCAATTCTGGCCCTAAATTCATTTCTATCAATTACATCTGGTGTGTTCAATTCAGTGTCGGCCTTAATGATATAAGCAGTAATGCCTCTTCCAACTTTTACTTCGTCTAAAATTCCGTTTGCCAAAAGTACAAATCTGCTTCTGAAAGTGTTATCGTTAGGTTCGAATAGCAAAGTTCTAGAAGCGACACGGATTCTTTTTTCAATATAGAACATCATTCTTCGAACGTTTATCCTGTCTAGTGCTGTAGGTCTTCGTTGTAAGGTTTTTTGACCAAAAACTACGAACCCGCCAACATCTGGGAAGCTAACAATCGGATTTACACAATTTCTATTGCCGTAGAGTAGATCTCTTTCTTCCAAGTTCGGTCTATCGTAAACATCTGAAATACCGGGAACGATACCACGAGTAATACCAGCTGGAGCGAACCAAGGACGAGCGATACCATCGCTTCGTGCAATTGTTGCCATTACAGAACCACTTGGAGGAACCCAAACATCTACTTGATTGTAGTTGTCACGAATTTTCACCCAAGGCCAGTACAATGCAGCAAAGTCAGTATCTAACTTTGTAGTATTAAGAGGGTGACTTCCGTTTTGCCAAGCAATGATTTCCTTAATGGTAAGACCAAAAGGAGGATCGATAATAGCAAGGCAATCGGTTCTAACATTCTGACAGAAGTCGATCAAAGCGGTAACACAAGTAGTGCTTGCGTGACCGGGAATTGCAACTAAATCGATGTCGATTTGTTCGTTGTCGGACATGGTGTAAAGACCAGTGGAGCCGATCTTGCTGCCAACTAAAAGCGAATCTTGATCATCTGGGTCTGCTGGAATACCATCAGAGCCACCAACTAGTGTATAGGTTCCGTTTGCAGGACCTGCGTTTACATCGGTGTCGTCAGAAACACGAATATAATCAGACACTAATGAAAGGTAACTTTCAACATAGAAACGGCTAGTTGGATCTTTGGTAAGATTGCCCCATGCTTCTACTTGAACAGCATCGTTAAACACTTCGACTGTAAATACATTTGCGTTTATATCATTGGTCACTCTAACTTGAGTCATGTTACCATCGATGCCAACAGAATCAGCTTGTACTGTAAAAGTTGTTTCGTCAGTAATGTTGCTAGTTCCAGATATTAAACCTGCAACTGCGACATCGGCATCGTTAGAGTCTCTAGAAGGACTTTCTCCTTTTTTGGTAGTTGTGGAAAATCCAAAAACATCTAGTGCTGTACTGTCTGGTTTGATGCGAAGACGGGAGTCTTTACCATAAGCAAGAGTCTGAATTTTAAGACTGTTGGTGTCTACAACTGCTTCCCATCCACCGGGAAGATTGTCGTCACGATAGTCATTTATTGCGTCAACTATATCTGCAATTGTGGTGTCGTCGGCTAAAGTTCCTAATGCTGCATCTAAATCTACTACTTGTACAACATTATCGATAAGAACATTATCGGTTCCGTCTACAACGATGTTGATATTCAATTCAGATAGCCCACCTAGATCATATTCTCCATTTACCGAATATGCATCATCAGTAGGGAAAAATGTATTGTCTCCAGTTACTGTAGCGTGAGACATGCTGGTTCCCAAACCAAATTGACTGTTGGCGCCATAAATTGAATCTTGAATGGATACGAATTCCAATGTAGCATTTGGACCATAAGCCCAAAGAGTTCTTACTCCAAGGAAATCATCATCGCCATCATCGTGCTTGAAGAATTCAATTCCATCATCGGAACTAAGTTGATCATTAAGGGCTGTTACGACTTCTTGAACAGTATATTCTTGTCCAATATCAAGATCGTCAACAGTGAGTACCAAGGTCTTTGGCATAAGCTGACCATTAAGTCTATATGCAAAAAACTTATCGGTCATAACTGTGACTGTTTCTGATTCGTCATTCATAAAGCCAATAGAACCTATTGTTTCTACAACTCCACCTGCGGATGGAATTTTAACTTTTGCTTCTGTAGCTTCTTCATCATTTACTGGGTCTACTTCTGCAACACGAACGACATACACTTGATTTGCTACTAAAAGATATTGATCAGCAGCATATGTTAGATATGGATCGCTAACATCTGGATGGGGTTGTCCGAAAATTCTATGAAGTTGAGCGTTAGTGCTTACGAGCGTAGGCAAGTTAATTGGGCCTTTGCTTGCAAATCCTACCAATGCACCAACATGTAAAGTTTGTTCTGGTGCGATGAAGGACAAATCTTTCTCAGTTATTCTTACACTGGGACTGATTGTGTTCGAAGGTGGAAAACCTTTTAAAATAGCCATATTATTTATCTCCCTTTAGCAAAATTTTGTTTGGTAGGTATTTTACGGATATTAATCCTTGATCTACTGCTCTATCTATGTATTCAGTTGTTCTTTCATCTTCTAAATAATAAATATTTTTTCCACTACCTATAGATGGAACATTTAGAGTGGTGAAAGAACGAGGTGCCTTTCTTGACTTTATTATCAACTGTACTGGAAATTTATTCTTGTTTTTAATTTCTAACATTTAAGTTCCTTAACAGCTTCCTCTATTTTAAGCATAACCTTCGATATATCATTTTCGTTTAATCCATCAACAATGTCGATCTTAGTCTTTAATATCGCTTTCTTTCTAACTATCGGTTGAGGTATGAAAGTTTCAGTAGTAAATCCAAATTCGTATTTTATAATCCTGATTGCTTGGTCGCCCGGTTCTGCGTCAAGATTATTTGATATCGAATCTAACTTTACAATTACCTCCCAAGGTACGCCAGTTACTCTTATATATGCAGTTTGACTAAATTTTGTAATAATTTGTTCGAATATCTGATTCATATCTTCCAAATATAATGTCCAAATAGTTAATGTGTAATTTATATCTATTGGAATACCTCTTGCTACGCCAAATATTGTGTCTCTTTCGTATTTTTCGCTTGTAGTAAATCCGGGCTTATTTCCAAGAGCCGGATCACGCATGTAATCAATTGCTTTGTGGTATGTGTATCTGTTGGCATTAAAGGCGTAACCATTATCTATAATTGCCATGAAAGGTAGCCTGATGCGATTGACTACAAGGGTTTCGTCTTTCACAAGATTTTCTTGAAGTATTGCTGCTACTGCTTTTTCTTGAGTACCCCAAATTATCGGCACTGGAAATGATTTTGCGTTTTCATCGATTACTATTACATTTCTGAATAGATCGATCATGGCTTCATCGCAACCACGTTTAGCCTTGCTGTATCTATAAACTGTTTGGGTATCGGGATTATTTGAATCTTGTACGATTTGGCCTGTTTGCATTGGGTCGCAGTTTGCTCCCGCTCCAAGACCTGTTTTTTTAAATGATTTATCGTCTAACCAAGCCAAGTCTTCGGTATTTGGGTTTTTTAAATTTAATTCTGGCCCATCACAATTTCCCGGAGGCTTATCTAATATTGGGTTGTTTGGCAAGAAACTTTTATCATTACAAACATTCTTTTCTGATTCCATTGCTTATCCTTTTTAATAAAATATTTACTATTATATTTTACATTATGAAATTTATAACAACCAAAAAAACCAACCAAAAAAAGTTTTTATATCAATACGAACCGAGATATATTAAGAAAATAAAAATTCCTTTTATGCTCATAAGTCCAAGTAGGAAATATTACATTTGGGGTGGTGTTGGTGGCGTTGATGGTGGTTCTGGTGGCATTTCTGCACTACCAGATGGTGGTGGAGCAGAAGGTTGAGCAGGAACTTCGCCAGATGGCGATGCTTTTTCTGGAGCTTTTTCTTTAGAAGGCTCGGTTGTGGTTCCAGAAAGTTTATCAATAAATTCTTGAATCATTTTTTTTACTTTTTCATTTTGAACCTTGTCGATTAATGCTTGAAGTACAGGTTTAAAGGCACTGACTGCATTGTCGTTGGCTGGAGCATCTACCCCAGATTGATCCTTGTTGACTTCGATTTCTTCAAGAATAAGATTGTTTAATTTATAAAAGTTCATTTTTGACTCCTTATATGATTTTAATTTTTTGTACTTTTGGTTGTTCTTCTGTAACTTTTCCTTCTCCAGTGGTAAGCGACTCTTGGAATCTTTGACAAATTAATTCCAATCGCAAAGCACCCCACAATTTAAATTCCCCTAAATTTCGTTGAATCACCACCCAATTTTCTCTTAGATGTGGAGTGAAAATTCTTGAACCTATTTTTGGTGGATGACCAATTGATTTTAATGTGGCTCTGTAATTTACTTCAAATCTCATTTCGTCTGGTGCGTCTATACCAAACGCACTCATATAATTTTGAGAAGGTACTGGTTCGTAGTTACCCCAAAGCTCGACTGGAATTGGGCTGAAAAGTTTACCACGATCTTCAAAGTAAATGGGATCAACTGTTTGTGGTTGGATAAATACTTCGTAATAAAATATTGGCGATCCACCTCTACGCAATGATTCTTGATCCCACGAATTAAACAAATCGTGTTCTGGATTGTTTGGATTGTATTGTTGGTATGTACCACTTGGTTTATATGGTGTTCCATCGCAATTGTAAATCATTTCCACCCCAGTTTGTGACAATCTATATATTGCTTAAAATTAAAAAAAAAGGGTCGATTATTAAATCGACCCTTTTTAATTTATAAAACCATGTTTTGTTTGTTATTCTAGTGAAACTTTTGGTGTTATAGCGATTTGACCACCACCAGAAGGCAATTGGAAAGGTGCGCCTGTAAATCGTTCAAGCCATAGTAGTTTTACACCGCCAGAATACGAAGCACTAGTGGTAATATAATATCCATAACAAGTTACTGCGGTTGTAAATGTAAATGTAACTTCAGAATAACTTGCAGTAGTTACTCCACCCCCATCAGTACCAATGCTCCATGCTGTGCCAAGAAGAGTAATCGATGCGTATCCAGATGCTGTCGCCTCTGTTACTGCACCAATAGTCGTCGTTTCTGCTGGAGTTAAATTGTTTGTGAAAAGATGTAACACTCTGTTGCCACTAGAATATGTTGCAACTGTAGCCGTAGGTGCAGTTCCATCAGTATTGGTAGAGTTAACTATATATTGCAACAGGAGAATTTCGCTATCGTTTGGAACTATAAGTGCCATGTAAATCAATCTCCAAAAAGTAATTTTGGTATACAAACTTATAAAAATCTATAAGCAGATTTTTTGTTTGATTCTGGTCTATTAGATGGTGACTTGTTGATTTCTCGACATGAAACTTATCCTCTCAACCAGCTTTAATTTCCGTGTACCCCACGGTATTTCACCAAATTAATTGGCATATTAAAAATCATAATTTCCGATACAATCTTATATAGTATTGCCTTTGGTATTTTTTACTTAACAATATTTTTTAGATATATGTTGATATTATATTGCATGGCTATTAAAAATTCAGATGGTTCAATTTTTAAATTAAACGGTCCAATACCAGTTATGAAAGAACAAAAAACTTGGAATGGATATGTTCTTCATAATATGGAATGGAATCCTTATAGTTTTGGTTCCGAAGATAACAATGTATCGCAAGAAACAGTTGTAAAAAAAGATCCTTTTATTGAAGAATTGGAAAGAAATCCGCCCAAACAAGAAGAGGCTATAAAAAAAGAAGAAGTTCCACCTCCAAAACAAGATAAAAAAATAACTATTCCAACAACCTTGTGTTATTGTTTGCCTACGAAAGTAGAAAGTAAAGTGGATTCGTTATACGATGAAGTTCGTAAAACTATTTCATACGATACGCCTTTTGTATTAGAAATAGTGATAACAGAAGAAACAGATGTTAATTTCGAATGTTGGACGACAGTTAAAAATATTGACTTTGGTTCAATATTGTATCCTAAAAACAAAATGAAAAGATGGTGGAGTGTATCGCACTTAGAAGAAAAGTCTGGAGGCTTTCTTATTAAATGTGTTATTTCTTCCTATCAACCAGCATTTTCTGATTGAGTGCCTGTTATCTTAACAGAATATCCAAGTTTCTCAAGTATTTCTTTATGATCGTTAACCGATTTTTTATAGCCAGATTCGTAAATGTCCATTATTAGTTTTATAAATTTCTCTCCATCGTGTTTTGTTAATATAAGGGAACACAATCTTTCTATTATTTCTTCATTTTCAACATATTTTGTTTTTGAAATCTCAAAAACCAATTTTTTTATTTGTTGAATTTTTGGATCTGTAAACAAACTCGATATACTATTCATTTTTTTACCTTAATTTAGTTTTTGTTCTTTTTGGCGTAATCTCTTATACTTTTCCTTGGAGGTGGCGTAGTTGTTGTAGTTATTGTCGTTATTGGCTCTGGAGTTGTCGTTATTGGCTCTGGAGTTGTCGTTATTGGCTCTGGATCTATATTGTTCTTTTTCTTTAGTTCATCTGGATCTATATCATTCTTAAGTACATCAATAAGTTCATCAAGAAATTCTGTGTTAGATAAAATATTTTTGATTATTGAATTTACATTTTTATAAAATATATTTGAGCGACCATTAAACAATTCTTTGCTTTTTAAATAGTCATTTCCTAATGACATTGCTTTGTTTATTAATTCGTCTCTCTCAATACCAATACTGTATATATTTTTAAAATTATCTTCGATGTGCAAAATGGCCATTTTTGCAAATTCACCATCTAATGTTTTATCATTTAGAAAAACTTTTCTTAAATCTGTTATTTTTCTCTTTGTTTGTGGAATTTTACCTCCCTTGACTTCTGTATTCCATATGTCTTTGTATATATCAGTTGTAGCTGTTTCGTCGCCCGGCAGAAGAGCCACGAGTTCTCTTTCGGTATTTCCTTCAACTTTTTTACCTGCCTTTCCCTTAATCGGAGACAATCTTCTTGATCCAGTATCATCATTTTCGCAAACATTATGTTCTGCAACTTTAGACTTTAACTTACCTTTAAGCCATTTCTTGAATGTGTTTCTTGCTTTCTTTATTTCTTTTTCTTTTTCTTTATCATTAGGGTCTAAAATTTCTTCTTTGTAAGTAACCATTTTATTTCTTAAATTATTTCTTACTTGCTCTTCTAAATAATTAAGAAATTTTTCGAAACAAATTGCAATTTTTTCTCTAGAACCATGAATACTTTTGAAAACTTCACATATGGCTTCAATATAAATTGGACGCTCACGCTCTTCATCTATATTATAATTATTTTCTTTTTTGTATTTTTCGATAGCTTCTTTCACTTCTTTAATATTAGATATTCCCATGTCTGTTATAGGCTTATAAACCATGTCGCTTCTTTCATTGATCGATTTATATGCTTGTATGTATTGTGGTGTACCTCTAGAATAGGTTTTTTGTGGTTTATCGTTTGAATTTAATTTTAAGCCCGGAGTTCTTGCTCCCGACAGTTGGCTTCCTCCCATCTCGTTTTCTTCACTGGTAACTTTTGCTCTTTCTCCGTAGTGTCCGGTTCGTCTTTCTTCCTTATCGGAATGAATTGTATTATCCCTAAATTCATCGTCCTTCTCGTATTCGTAATCATCTTTAGATTTAAAAGGTCTGTGTGGGTGACTAGGAAGAACCAAAGCTACACGTAGTTTCCTCTCCTCTACTTCTCCCTTTTCATTGATATATTTTATACTTTTCATTTGGTTGGGCAGAACGATATTCCCAGCCTTAAAATTTTTACCACCACCAAGCTCATGATGAGTAACGTGTAATTTAGCTGGATGATCGAGATACTTGTTTTTTTGATGAGGAATGGAAATTTTCTTATCTTTAATAAGTTCATTCATTATTGTATTTGCAATTTTACTTGCAATTATACCAAAAATATTTCTTCCTTTGCTTGAGAATGTTTTGATGGCTATTATATAATCATTGTCGTATTCTTTGAGATAATTTTGAATTGCTTCTTTGTTACCGGTATCAGTTATGGTATCATTCAGTTTTTTTATGTATATGTTTTTTTGTCCATTTGTAGATTTTTTGTTTACATCTTCCCAATCGTCCATAGGATGAATTAGAAGATTGTATTTTGATTCCACTCCGTTTGTAAAATACTTAAAACTAAAAGTTTCATCATTTCCACTATTTATACTTTTCCTGAGAGCATTATAAACTCTTGATTGTATTAACGATTTTATACCTTCAAGGTGATCTGTATCCCCCAAAGCACCTTTTTTAATGCCCATTATTGGACCATACGACACTTCTTTTTCTTCAGCGAATTTAAATTTTGATTTAATGTTATCGTCTTTGATGGTTTCAAATTTTTGTTTCCGTTCAGTTTCGGTATACTCTACATTAACTTTTATATCATGTAGATCTTTTAATTTTTTTATAGAATCTTCGTATGCTTCTTTTCCGTATTCTTTTATTAATTCTTCTTTCATGTTTTTGATATTTTCACTAGTTTCGTTTTCGATAAATTTAAATATTACATTAATATTTTTAAAGTCATTGTATAGATCTTTTTTGTGGTATTTCATCAAAATTACAATATCGGGAGATTTTACCCAAATCCTTTGTCCCGATATTACTTTCATTTCGCCCAAGCAATCTTCGTATTCTTTAAATTCATGTGTTTTTCCATAGTATTCATGGTGGTTATCACTTAAAAATTCTTTTATGCTTTTTGATATTGTGTCTTCTTGGGGAATTAAAAATCCCGTGATTGCTGATTCTTTAGAGCATCTTTTATTTGGATCAAACCCACCACTTAGATCGTATCCGTATTGTCCTTCGGAGCCTTCCAATCCTGATCCTTTGAAATGAGGCTCGTTATTGTCTTGTTCTAATTTTGCGATTAATCGTACGATAAAAGATTTAGCTCGTATTTTGCCAGCTAAGCGTACACTAGAATCCTCGATAGAACTAAAATCATAATCATCTTCTTTTTCAGGATCAAAATTATTGCTTTTTACTGGGAATGGCATGTATTTTTTGATTATATTGTATGTTTCTAGTTGTGCGAAATCTTTAATTGCTTCTTCATCGAATGTATTGTAATCATAATTGATTACAATGGTTGTTCCTTCAATTGAATTTTTGTAATTTTCATCATATGTTATTTCAATTATTTTTTTATTTAAAGATATGTTTTTAATTGTATTTTGTTGTTGTATAGTGACAAATTTTTTGCCATCCCATTTAAACTCTATTGGGTTCACAGAAATTTTGCCTGTACCGTAACAAACATTACATCTTTCAAATCCTTCTTCTGATTCTATTTCTTTTTTGCCTTGACATTTTTCACAGATTTTATTTTTTTCTACTGTTCCTTTAATCGAAGAAGTGATGTAATTTGTTTTACTCAATTCAAAAAATTGTTTGTTATCTTCTGTCTTTATTGATTCTAGATTCTCTTCGTTTTGTTTTTTTACTAAAACTGTATTATCGATCCAATCTAATATTGTTTGCTTATCTGTTTTGTTTATTTCTTCGTCGCTAATGTTTAAATTTTTAGTTTCTTCTAAATTTTTAATTGATTCGAAATTTATTTCTATTTCTTTTTTTGTTGTGTTTGAATATGTTTTTTTACCAAAATCTTTTATGATTCTTACATATTCATCATATATTGCATGTTCGACATTTATCCTTTGTTCGCATCTTTCGAATAGTGCGTTTCTTAAGAATGTGTTATATCTCTGATATAAGGCCATGCTCCAAAGAGGTGTTGGGAAACTAGATAAGAATTCTATATCGTCGTCATCAAAATAAACTGGCAAAGTCGATACGTCATCAAGTTGTGCCATTTCTAGTAACATATTGTTTTTCACGAAGTAATCTTTGTCGTTTGCGATCTTATATTCTTTATAACTTATTATTGACATTTTTTAATACCTTAATGTTTTATGTGTAACAGTAATATATATATTACCTATGCAAAATAATATGATGTACACAACCAGACCTTCTCAAGACAACTTTAACAACCTTTGTTCGGGATGTTCAACTGGTGGTGGGGTCAATGATCCTATCTACAAGATTGGCTCTAGAAAAAATAGAGACAAGGTAAAAGAACAAATCAGAGACTATGTTTTACTTATGCTGGGTGCGCCAGTTATAACATTAGAGTTAGACCAACAACAACTTGATGCTTCTGTTGATTTAAGTCTTCAAGTTTTTGAAGATTACGCTCCTGCTGAGTATTTTCAATATTATACATTTTATAGCGTACCGGGTAAATCAGTTTATGATTTACCAAACGATGTAGGATATGTAAGAAGCATATCTTACAAAGAAACTGCAAATTATGCCTTTTCCGCTTCAGATCTTGGTGGTGTAATACCTTTGGAATACATGGGTGCTGGAGCTTACGGAAGCATAGCTGGTGGTATAAATCCACAACAGCCAGTATGGGGAAAAATGAGTGAGTGGGTCCTCTACAAACAATACGAAGATATGTACAATAGAGTGTCTGGCCAACAAGGTGGATGGGAGTGGTTAGCTGGATATAACACAATAAAACTTTATCCTGTTCCTTACAGAACTTATGGTGTTGCGGTTAAATACCTTCAGAAGAAACCAGACTTTAGAGAAGTAACCCAAGCAATGCAAGAAGGTGCTTTGGCGTTTGCAAAAATAATTATAGGAAGAATTAGAAGTAAAATTGGTAATCCTCCCGGTCCTAATGGTGGCGTTCAATTAGATGGACAAGCTATTTTGCAAGAAGGCATCCAAGATAAAAAAGATTGGGAAGAAAGATTGATTACTAGATTCGGAGATGTACTTGGTCCTACTTTTGGTTAAAAATATGAATAATTTTAAAAATTGGTTTTATGAAACTTGTTCTTTTGATAAGGCTACTCAAGACGAAATCGTTGAGTTTGTTTTAAATTCATTTAATTCGTCTCACGAAAACATCAATGAAGTTTCTGAAATATCTCGTTATAGTGTAGAAGTAAATTACAGAACTAAAAAAGATGATGTTCTTAATGGTTTTGCCAAGATAGCCTTGGGATACATAAGTGCTGCGTTAAAAAAACACGGATACCATACCAAACATGTTTTCGAGCATAAACCATTAAGATTGTTGGTTACTTCTAGAAATTGGGATGATGGCACTTGGGTAGGAGCAGTGACATGGAATGATACCAGCAAATGTTTTGTCATTTCCAAAGGTCATTACAACAAGATGCGAAAATCAGTTTCAATTCAAAGCACAGAAAAGTGTGATGGAGATTCAGCAGTTGAAGTGGCAAAGCAGCTACACAATGTAATGCATGGATTAAAAGGAAAGCCAGACAAGCATCAAGAAAAACTAAAACCTGTTCCTCTCAAAAGAGGTCCTAAGAATTAGTTCAAACAAGAAATTGTTCTTTTACAACATTTTTTGTGATTTTTTCTTTTATAGACTCATTAACAAAATCTGAAATTGAATCAGCAGAAAACCATTTCATAGATGTCTCTCTTGCTTTTTCCGAAGCCGTTTTTATGTCGTGGGTTCTTAAAAATTCATCAATATAATTTTCAATTTTTGAAAAATCTTTTTCTGGTATTTTTATAGAAAATTCAGAATAATTTATTTTTGACATTAATGGCAACTTAGTATCATCCGAAATAAGAATTGGTATTTTTCCAAAATTTAAAGCCTCGTAAAATCTTATGCTGTTGCTTCCACGACCTCTTGGACAAAGAACGAATTTGCATCTTTCTATGGATTTTTTGTAAGTCGATCTAAGGTAATCTTTGTTTTCTAAGAATTCTATGAATTCAAAATTACATTCTATTAAGGTGGAATAATTTTTTATTTTATAAAGTGTGTTTACAGATTTTGGTCTTATCGAATGAGTGTTTAATGATCCTTGGAATGAAACATCTATCGGGCATGTTGTTATGTCTGTTATTTCATTGCATATTGTGGGAGAAGTGTAGTAAAGTGGAAGTCCATTTGTTTTTAAACTAGGAGAAACTGTAAAAACAATTGAGTCTTGCATGCATTCGTAAATATCCTTGTTGTCTCCCGGCAAAAAAAATATATGTTTGTTTTTTTGTTGATTAAAAAACTTTAAATTTTTTAAAAATAATTTTATTATTTCTTCGTATTCATTTTTATCATTTTCTTCAACATAAAGTCCGTATCTTAAAACTACAGGACAAATTACATATAATTCTTTACTATTAAAATTTATATCGCAAATTCCATCTAAGTGTTGCGAATACGAAGTGGAAGACAAATAACTTAATGAAAAATCTTTAAATTTATAGACTTTGTTGTAACCAAAAAATGTTTCAACAAAGTCTATGTTTAATTTTTCTTTAACATCAATTATAGTTTTTTGAAGTATTTGTTCGTTTTCTTTGTATACAAATAAACTCAATTTACCCCAATATAATCTCCAATCCATCGATTGGATTTTCTGTAATTAGAACATTTTCTTCGTTTTTACTAGCATCATTTTCTTTAATTAATGCCTTTTGATTATCTGCCACTACATGTTCGATCTTGCCTTGATTTGTGATTTGATCGGGCTGATCGAGAATTAATTTATCTGTCATAGTATCCACCTTTTCCTTTGTTTCTTCTAATCGTTTAATAAGTTTTAACAAATTGGTTGGAGGTCCAATAAATTTAAAGAAGTAACTATCTCCTTGAAATTGATCTTTCGACCTTACACTAGCTTTTCCATCTAAGGATCGCTTTGGTAACATAAATTCACCACTTGTTATGTTTTGAAATATATATACACCAGTTCCAGACAAATTGTTGGCTCTTTTTTCAATGTTTAATTGTTTTTGTTCTCTTCTCGAAACTTTCTTTCTTGGGGATCTCATAATTTTTCCTTTAATTTAGATAACTATAAATATAATAGTTACTAAATTTAATTTGGAGGTCAATATGGCGAAAATTAAATTAAAAAAATGGACAGATGTTTATCCTCAAGGTACAGACGAAGGGGATCAAGAGCAAGCATTCTTCATAGCTTTGGCGAGAAATTCAAAGTGGCAATGGAGAAGTACAGCTGCTTTGGCGAAAGAATCTGTGTTGACACAAAAGAGAGTCGAAGAAATTATAAACAAGTATGTTAAAAGAAACATGGTGTTTAAAAATCCAAACAATGACGATCAATGGGCTTATTGGGAACGAGTTCCAGAAATGTTAAGAAGCATCATTGATGATGTTTCTTTGGTTCAAAGAGACCATAACATGAGAATAAGAAAAGCAATAGATCCATAATTAGCAAAAAACCATATTCGTGACTTCACGAATATGGTTTTTTTGTTGGGCGATATTAACCTCTGCGATCTACTTTTTTATCGTCAACTTTAGGTCCCATTTTATGCAAAGCATCAGCTGCTATGGGCATAAAATAAGCTGCTGGATATTGTGATCTCATGTAGCCATCAGGATATGCCCAATGTGAAATTCCGCCTCTACGAGACGCTCCGCTTTCTTCAACGGAATAAATTGGCAATTCTTTTTTTGTTTTAGAACAGTAATCGATGAATGATTTCATAGTGACATTCCTTTAAATACAGTTGGTACTTAATTTATATAGTGTAAAGCACAACAATTTGTTGCTTTTATCTATTTATTGCTAAACCTTATTTTTTTGCCAAAAATATTAATATTTAATATATTTTTGAATATCAATTAAATTGTATTTAATCGGTATATTGATGAATTTACGCATATCCGAATCGATTGGTAATTTGTTTTGATCTGTGTTTTCATCTTTAGAGAACAATTCGACCTCGCATCCAAAGGCATCTGCCCACAATAAAAAATGATACGAAGAAGTTACGACTTTTTTTGCTTTAGATATTTTTTCAAATGCATGCTCTGTATTGCAATCATTGACAATGACATCAAATCCTTTGTTTTGTAAAATTTCAATTTCTTCTTTGTTGTTTTGATGACAAGCAAATAATAATTCTTTTGTTTTTTCTATGTTTCTATTTATTCCTTGCGTCACTTTGTATTTTTCCACTTCAACCAAAGAAGGACAACTTTCGTAAACAAATCCTTCTACTGTATGTCTTATAGTGAAATTATTTTTAAGTCTATCTCGTAATTTATTGGCAATATCCCAATCTTTTACACCAACAGATCTTATCATGCAATTTTTAGATGAATTAATTGCTCGCCATATTCCATTTTCATGAGACGAGTTTACGATGCATCCTCCTCCTATCACGACTAAATCGAAATCGTTGTAGTCTTCACGAAAATCATTTATGTGTCCAAATGTTACATTTTGATTCGATGAAATTATAGAGTCATATGGATTTTTTGATTTTACTACATTGAAACTTTCGTATTGATTGCCCCAGCTGCAAGCCATGTCTCCTACATTTTCTGGAGTCAAAGAGAATAAAGATAATATTTTTTTCATTAATGCTCCTAAAAGTTAAATATATATATCATGGAAAAAATAAAAAAGGCACTTTTTGGATATGGCGGACACGCTTTAGAGGTGGCATCTTTTATATCGCAACCTGTAACATTTTTTGTTGATGATGAATATGCCAATGATATCGCATTGCCAATTTCAGCAATAAACAAGGATGAATACGAGATAATGATTGCCATCGGAGATTCTTATATTAGAAAAGAAATATCTCAAAGATTAAACGGCATTAAGTATTTTTCTTTTATACACTCAACGGCAATCATAGGTTCAAATGTTGAAATAGGAGAAGGATCTTATGTTGGTCCTTATTCTATAATTACAACTAATGTTACATTGGGCAAACATACGATTTTAAACAGAACGAATGGAATTGGTCATGATGTTGTCGCAAAAGACTATCTTAGCATGATGCCGGGAGCCATTGTGGGTGGCAGTTGCAATATAGGAGAATGTGTTTATATTGGAAGCAATTCAGTCGTAAAAGAGAAAATAAGTATTTGCGACAATGTTTTTTTCGGTCTAAATTCTGGAGTTATCAGAGATATAAATCAATCTGGAGTTTTCGTTGGAACACCAGCGAGAAAAATAAAATGACAAACCATCAAATAAAGAAACCTATTTTTAGCTTCGTAATGGCTCCTTTTTATTTGATTGGTGATGACGATCTCATGAAGTCGCAATTATTGAATCTAAACAATCAAACAAACAAGTCTTTCGAAATAATCATACCAGATCCTCATTACCCTAAAAGAAATTGGATTTCTGAATTTGTTAAAAAATTAAATTATAGTGTTGTTCACTTTCCTTATGTTTCAAATACGATAACCCCAAAAATTTTTGATTACTGTATTTTTAACAATGCTGTTTTGATGGCAAATTCCAATAAAATAGTCACATTTCAAGATTGGAGATTTTGTCATCATTCAATCGTTGATTTGCTTTTGCAATTTAATAAATATGATTTCGTTGGTTTTAATTGGCAAGTTTTATACAAAGACACATTTTCTGTTGCTGGGTCCGATGGTGGCAAGAGTCATTATCAAAAAAGCACAATTGATATAAATATAAAAGATGCAGAAAGATTATATAAAAATGGAATTTTCCCAAAAATTAAACATGAAATTTCATTTGTTAAAACATTTCACAATAGTTGCTGGGGTCATTATTGTATCAATAAAGATTTGTGGATGTTAGTTAATGGCATAGACGAAGTCGCCACCAACACAAGGCATTATGCTGATTTAGATTTAAACACTAGGCTCGAAGAGCTTCATAAAAGAAACAAAAAAAACATAGAAATTCCAATGATTAAAAATGTTATGACGAGAGTTATGCACAATAGAGGTTGCAACTTAGGAGGATCTAATGTCGCTCTAACTTATAAAACAAACGATTCTTACAAAGAATGTTGTTTTGTACATACAAGTCAAATGAACGACAAGAAATTTGTTGAATATGTTGTAGACAAAATACAAAAAAAAGAATTTACAAAATTATATGAAACTAAATATTCAAAAGAATTTGTTGAAAACAACAAAAGCGAATCATTAGATGTGAAAAATTCAACTATAGGGTTTCAATGTAATAGTTGTAAGATTATCGGTGAAACACCTCATTGGTATGAAAAATCTCCGAATGCCAGAGTTAAATCTTTGATTGGAATTGGAAACGACAAGCATAAATTAGGTAGAAATTTAATTTCTATCGATAGGTGTTTAACAAATAAAACCTTTGAAGAAAAAGTGAAAATTTTAAATGAATCTTGGTACAATGAAGAATTTTTAAAAGAGGAAATGTGAATTATAATTTTACTGCAAATTGGTTTGATTCGGATGAGAGTCAAAAAAAGGATCTTTGTAATATTTTACCGTATAAAACAAATGATGAAATTCATATCTTAGAAATAGGATCATACGAAGGCATGAGTACTGTTTGGTTTGTAGAAAATTTTTTAAATAACGAGAAATCAACTATAACCTGCGTTGATCCTTGGGATGACTATTCTCAAGATGCAAACAGCATGGGATCTTACGGGTCTTCTGATGCTTCGTGTAAATTCAAAACAAGAAAAATAAAAGATGTGTTTCTAAACAATATTGAAGTTACTGGAAAAAAAAATCAGGTTTTAGTAAAACAAGGCATGTCTAATAAAATACTTCCATCGTTAATTTTCGAAGACAAGGAATATGATGTTGTTTACATTGATGGCAATCATGTTGCTCCGTTTGTGTTGATGGATGCTATTATGTCTTGGAATTTACTTAAAAACAATGGGATCATGATATTTGATGATTATTTGTGGATGCCTGATATTGCTAAAACTTTAAGACCTCAAATGGCTATTGATCATTTTATTGAAGTTTTTCACGATTACTGTGAAGTTAGACTTAATAATTACAGGAAGGCAATCGTCAAAAAAATCTAAGCAATATATCGCTGATCATCTTTGTGTTTTCTTCGCCTAAATTATAATAAAGAGGAAGACAAATTATTCTTTTTGATACACTTTCTGATACTTCCATGATTTCGCCATTTGCATATCCTATGTTGTTAAGAGAAGGATAAAAATATCTTCTAGGAAAAACATTAACGCTCTTCATAGCTTCCATTACTGCAATTAATTCAGATTCGTTGTTGAACAATATTGAATAATAAGAATAATTCCATTCAATATTTGGATTTATAACAGGTTTAGATATATGGCCCTTGTCAAACAAACAAGCAAGGGATTCATCATACATCTCACAACATTTCTTTCTGTTTAAAAGAATAGAATCTATTTCTTCTAGATTGCACAATCCCATGGCGGAATGAAATTCAGACATCTTAGAATTAATTCCCAACTCTTTTATCTCATAGTTTTCGTACCCGAAGTTCCTTGTGGCTTTCATTTTTTTCATAAATATTTTGTCATTGCAATAAATCGCTCCGCCTTCGATAGTGTGATACAATTTCGTTGCATGAAAACTTAAAACCGACATGTCTCCATATTTTAATATTGACTTGCCTTTATATTTAACACCAAATGCATGAGCAGCGTCAAAAATAAGTCTTATGTTTTTCTCTTTGCAAATAGCTTCTAGCTCATCGATGTTTCCAGTGTTTCCGAAAACATGAGTTGTCAAAATAGCTTTGGTTTTTGGAGTTATCAGTCGTCTTATAAGATCGACATCTATGAAAAGAAAATCTTTGTCTATATCACAAAAAACAGGTTTTAATTTCGACCAAACAATTGACGATGTTGTGGCTACAAAAGAAAATGGTGTTGTTATGATTTCATCATCTGGTTCAAATTCATTAAGACACATTAACAATCCATTAGTGCAATTGTTTATTAAACATAAATCTTCGATATCTAAATAATTTGCTAATTTTTTTTCTAAAACTTTATTAAGCGGACCATCGTTGGTCAAATGATTCGATTCCCATATTTGTTTTATTTTTTCATAGAATTTATCAATATCTGGAAGATATGGTTTTGTAACATATATCATAATTTCACCATAGTTTCGTAAGCGTTTTTTAAGTTTGTTTCTAAAATTTTAACACAAGAATCATTGTCTCCGTAGCTAATACAAATTTTTTCTTTATCGATTATCATACCGACAGGGAATGTACATAATATTTGATTATGTTTTCTAAAATATGGTTCGCTTGCGTCTTCTGCACGAAGATAAGTTTTTGTAGCACAAAAAATGGGCTTAAACGGTGGTTTACCTTCAAATATATAAAAACCATTGTCGTAATAATATGTTCCTTTTATCTTTACAGCGGTGTGAAATGTCGATAAGTAATTACCATCTGCAAGCAATACTGGGTTTGTACTGCCTCTTAGTTGCTCGTTGTTAAACCAAGGATGTTTCCATTCTGTTCTGTATTTAAGTATGGATTCTTTTTCTCCAGTAACATCTATTTCGTAAATTTCATGTGGACATACATTCGCAACAAAAAATGTCTTACTATCATAAATAAATGGAACCCAATTTTTTTGACGGTCACTAAGATTTGGCGGACTCACTTTTATTTCTTTGTTGATAAAAAAATTATTTTTAGATACATTTAAATCCATAATAATATTAGCAGCTATAACTTCTCTGTTCTCGAAAGGTATTTTAGAATATGAAAGTAATACCTTTTTGTCTGGGGTCGTTATTAGTCTTGGGTCTGTGACACAATCTAAATTTAATTTGTAAAAAGAATTGTGTATTGCTTTGTGGTCTTTGTTTAAAAAACATGCTATGAATTTTTTTTCATCTTCTCGATATACACATAATATTTTGTCTTCTATTTCTAATATGCTTCCATTAAAAGCCCCTTCTTTTGGCAATTTAAGTCTAGTTTTTTTACCTTCTATTGAATGCAAATAAGGATTATCTGATCTTTTTTTAGGAGTCTTATCGAGACTTTTTTTTTCAATTATAGGTTTTTTTGTTGGATTGATTTTTCTTTCAAGTCTTTTCTTTATGGTCGAAATTTTGTTCTTAAAAGCATCTTTTATTCTTTGTGAAATTAATTTTTCATTTTTCATCGCAATAAATCCAAATAAAATTTTTATAATAACTTAATTATATAGACAAATAATGTGCGTACATATGAAAAAAATGATGAAAAATATCTTGTCTCTGAAGAAAAACAAAGAAGCATCCGAGCATCTAAGTGAAAAGTTGTTCTCAATTTGTGGTTTCTGTGGGTGTAGGTTCTGTTTTTTAACTAAAAACATAGAAATCTACAAACAAACTTATCAAGATTATTTTTTATGTACTTTTTGTTTGCGTAACAAATGTCACCTCAAAGAGAATCAAATTTTTTTGTTTTCGTTTTGCAAGATATTCGAACTTGTAATGGTCAATAATAAAAAAGACATGAAAAGTATTTTAAAAAATTTGTACACCGTTGGTAATTCATTCCCTTTTTTAACATACAATTCAGAATGTGATTTTTGGGCGATTGATATCGATCACGAAGTTTTGTATGACAAAAAATTATTGAAAATAAAAAATGCTATATCTGATTTATTTGATGTTTTCAAAGTTTTAAACAGTAATCTGTTTCTTGTTTTGAAATATACAAAAAAAGAATTATTGGAAGAAATAGAAAGTTTCGAAAAAAATAAAATTAAAAACTACAAGATTTTCAAAGGAAAGAAATTAATTTGATTTTTCATCCATTCTCTTTATTACTTCTTCTTTTATGTCGTTAAAAGTTTTTTCCCATGAATTTTTATTTTCTTTTCTGAACATTTTTATGCTTGGATACCATTTACTTTTATCTCCTTCGTTACCCCATCTCCAGTCTGGATTTTGAGGTATTATAGCTAGAGTTTGATGATTCAATGCTCCTGCGATGTGCAAAACAGAAGTGTCGACAGCAATGACTAAGTCCATTTCTGAAATTATAGACGCAGTATCATCATATGAATTCATAAATTCTGCCATATCGACAATTGACATGTCTTGTGCGTTTTCCGCAAGATCGACTTCTTTTTTTTGAAACTTGTGCTTTCTTGGCCTAGTGTCTTTTGTTAACGAAAACAACTTTACAGATGGCAAATTAGATATATCACGAAATAACTCTAATTTTACAGATCTGTGGAAGTCATTTGGATGTGCTGGCGTACCAGCCCAACAAATCCCAATTTTAAAAAACTCACTATACGATGAAAAATCAAGTTTTTTGTTTGCGAAAATGTATGGTGGATTTGGTATCTCTTTAGTTTTTAAAAGATACGGTAAAGACATTATGGCTGCAAAATAATCATATTCTGGTAATGTTAGGTTGCCGTGAATCAATGGCAATCTCATAACAGGTTCGGTTAAATACAATTCATCTGCTAAGTGAGACAATAGATCTTTCATAGAGTCCCAACAGTGAAGCACAACTATTGCTCCCATTGATCGTATCATCTTGACATATCTTACAAAATGTATGATGTCGCCAGATCCCTGTTCAGAATGTAAGATAATTCTTTTTCCAGACAAATCATCTGTTCCGTTCCATTCTTTGTTTTTATCAAATAGGCCTTTCCAATATTTGCATTGATCGTAAACTTTAAATCTAGCTTCGTATAAAGGCCAAGCCTTTTCACTTTGGTTTAAAAATTGATATATACTGGCTAAATCAATCTTTGCAAAATCGAAATCTGGATCTATTTCCAATGCTCTGTTGAGATATTTGCATGCTTTTTTATAATTAATCGCCTCTGCGTAACAACCACCTAAAAAAGCCAAGTCTTTTACATTGTTTGGGTCTTTTTCTATTTTTTCATTTAGTAATTTAATTGCTTTTTTGGTTTTACCAGCAAATCTATATTGCATTAAAAGATTAGAATCAAGATGCTCATTGTTTTGCACATTTTTTCTGCATTTTTCGAGATATTTGATGGCCGTCTTGTGATCACCAAGATTTCCGTAACAAAGAGCAATATTGTTTATGTTTTCAACATCTTTCTCGTCTTTCTTGATTTTTAATATTTTACTAAAGTGAGCCTTTGCTTCTTCAAAATTACCCTCTCTAAATTCACATATGCCTAGGAATTGATATGCATCCGTATCATCCAGAGACACTTTTAATAATTGATTACATATGGTTTTTACAAATTTATATTCATTGTTTTTAAGTTTATCAAATGCTAGTTTTTTTGAATTTTCGATTAATTTTAAGGTTTCTTCTTCTGTAAACATGTTTGCCTGCAATAAATAAGGTATGTCAAATACTAGACGGATTAAATTAATTATAGACGAAAGCAACAAACACATCAAATCTGGTGGCAGATCTTGTGGTTGTGGCGGAGCTTCGGCAAAAACAGAAGATAACAATTTGATCCAAAAAGAAGAAAATATAATTGTAGAAAACAAAAAAGAAGAAATTATAATTGTAGAAAACAAACCTAAAACAATAAATAATAAAACTTTTAAATTTTTGTGAGGTTATTATGGGATGCGGATGCAAAGGTAATGGTGGTGGTTCTAGAAGACCAACAATAGCTCCCGGCAAAATGCTTGGAATGTTGCAGACTACTCAAAAAGTCAATTCTTTAACTGCTAAAACTCAAAATATTATGCCTCCTGCACAGCCTAGAAGTGCTAGTGGCGAAGATGCAGAAAAAAGAAAAACACAGAAAATAAGAAGAGATGCCATACGCAGAGCTTTAGGTAAATAACTAATCTTTGCCTATGTCTATTTTATTTTTATGATTTGGCATTTTCCATAATGCCTTATTCAATTTCGTATTTATTTGAATGTTCTTTAAATCCCAAGTAATGTTCATTTTTTCGTCTGGCCAAAATATCGAAATGGTTTTTGGCAACTTGTGTCCGTCAACATCATAATTCGAAATAGTTTTTGACTTGAAAATCAATTTATCGTTTTGATCCATAAGAGATGTAGACATTGTGCTTAGATCATTCTTGTTCAATTTACATTCGTAAATCATGTTCTCGTTTGTATTGATTGATGTTAATTTGCTTTTTATGATATAAAAATTTTCGCTTTGATAAAGTAAAGATCCTTCTGGAAATTCGTCTACACATAGGTTCTTCTTTACAACCAATGGATTCAATGGATCTTTCAGCCTTGTCTTATTGATATTTTCATAGGTTGAAAAAAATAAAGATTTATCTATTGATCTTCTGCTCCAATACCAAAATCCATCGGAATTACTTCCCATGTCGAATTCTTTGTTAAAATTAGAATTTAAAATTAGTCTGAAATCATTGTCTTTTTCATAAGCTAACAACCCAGAAGTGCTTATGTTAATTCTTAAACTTATATTCTGAGTATAATACAGATCTGCTTTAATGTTTTTAATTAAACATCTGTTTTTATTGATTTTTTTTATAATATTGTCGTTATCTTCGTTGTGTACTTGTTTCACTTCATCGACATCTTCTTGGTTTTTTGATTTATTGTCAAACAAGCAAACAAAAATAACAACAGTCAAAGCAAAGGTTATTATGGGTAAATATTTCATAATTAGATTAATATTTGAAGTAAATGGATATATACAAATGAGAAATTTTATTGGTAATTTTTAAAAAAAAATTTCTTGTGTGTAATTTATTATTCATTATTTTTTTGTAAAAAACAACGAATAACACAAAACAATAAGTCAACAATTTGTATAAGGCAGAAATAACATGTTATCATATAAAAATTGGAAAACATTCAATGAGAACATGATGCCAAGTTTTAATCTTGGTATCTCACAACCACAATCTATGGGCATAATGAGCAATTCTCCTACGACACAAGAAATGGGCGATGAAACTAGTGCTGATACAAGTGGTCAAACCACAGACGGACAGTCTGATGTAGCACCTGAGTCTGGAAGCGAAGAAACTTCTGGTGATAATGTAGAAAAAGTCCTTTCGATTTTAAAGGATGACGAATTATCAAATAAAGAAAAAGCTGAGAAAATCGCAGCTATGATGGATGGTAGTTCTGAAAGTGAAACCCCAGAAGGTGAAGCTCCAGAAGGTGAAGGCGAAGATGCTGGTGCTGACGCTAATGCTCCAGCTGCTGATACGACTAATCAACAACCTACTGCTGAAAGTTACATGCATGGTTATATGCATGGTGATGATGACGATGATGATATGGATGACGATGATGATATGGATGACGATGATGATATGGATGACGATGATGATATGGATGACGATGATGATATGGATGACGATGATGATATGGATGACGATGATGATATGG
>Ga0209500_10000656_pt1 | contig 29011 bp, 48 predicted proteins | sample S_140212_EF_Meta_FD_187323 | JGI IMG/M metagenome (GOLD analysis project Ga0209500, IMG submission 187323) | Freshwater microbial communities from Lake Simoncouche, Canada to study carbon cycling - S_140212_EF_MetaG (SPAdes) (version 2) | ecosystem: Environmental > Aquatic > Freshwater > Lake ...
AACTTTACAAATATAATGGTAGTACTTTTACTTTAATAGCAGATAATTCAGCAAATCCTGAATACATAACTAATGGAACTGCGATTGATTTATATACAACTGCGGTTGCAGTACCTGAAACATCATTGACAATTACTGATAGGTTAGCTATAAGGGTTTATGTAACTCACGCAAGTAAAACAATCACATTACATACTCAAGATTCTCATTTGTGCCAAGTTATAACAACTTTCTCAACAGGAATTACTGCGTTGAATGGTTTAACTGCACAAGTGCAATACTTTGCGACAGGAACAAGTGGAACTGATTTTAATATCTCTAGTGCAACGGCTACGCATACTTTTAACTTGCCTGTGGCTTCGGCTTCAAATACTGGTAAGTTGAGTTCAACAGATTGGAGTACATTTAATGGCAAAGTTCCATACACAGGAGCAACTGCAAATGTTGATTTAGGTTTAAATTCTTTATTTGCTTATGATTTATATGCAAATGGTAATGGAACTAATAATGCAAATCTTTATTTAAAACAAGGAACTTTATCTTTATTAATTCAAAATGGATATAGTAATATTTTAGCAACAGGAACTAAAATAGGGTTTCAAGTAGCAACAAGTGCAATAGCAGCATATTATGCAGATTTTCAATTTTCATCTTTGACTGCTCAAAGAACTTACACACTTCCAGATGCAAGTGGTACTTTAGCTTTAGTAGGTGGTTCAGGTGTTGGAACTGTTACTTCGGTAGCTGCTTTAACTTTAGGTACAAGTGGAACGGATTTATCAAGCACAGTTGCAACAAGTACAACAACTCCTGTAATTACTTTAAATGTTCCTACGGCAAGTGCAACAAATAGAGGTGCATTAAGTTCTACGGATTGGAGTACATTTAATGGCAAAGAAAGTGTATTAACATTTTCTAGTCCTTTGGTAAGAACTACAAATACAATATCTATTCCTGCTGCTACAACTTCAGTAAACGGATATTTAAGTTCTACGGATTGGACAACATTTAATTCAAAAATATCATATACAGGAACAGGTATTTCGGTTTATGGATTATCAGCTATTGGAGAATATGATGGTGGTGCGCAAATACCTGCTGGTTATGGTGGAAGCTATGCTCTTACTTTAGGAAATGGTGCAATAGGTAATGGATTAAGTTTATATACAACAGGATATATAAATGCAGGTGCAATAACAACTGCTGGATTTTCCAGAGTAACAAATGCAACGGCTTCAACTTCTACAACAACAGGTGCTTTTGTAGTAACTGGTGGAGTAGGAATAGGTGGTGCATTATATGGTGCAAGTATTATTTTATCAGGAACAATAGGAAACGGAACTTATACATATACTTTGCCGAGTGCAACAGGTACTTTGCCTGTTGGGACAGGAACAAGTGGTTATGTAACATATTTTAGTGGAACTAATACAATAGCAGGTGCAGTTAACCATTTTTGGGATAATACAAATAGTAGATTAGGTATTAATACAAGTACTCCTCTTTCTCCTTTGCAAGTTGTTATAGGTGCAGGGTCAGGAACAGTTGCAAGATTTGGGGAAGCATCAGGAACTACAGGTAAGCAATTATTAATAGGTGTTGATACGGCAACAGGTCGTTCGGAGTTACAATCGGTACATCAAGGTACAAGTGCAACTCCTTTAGCATTGAATCCTTCTAGTGGTTCAGTATTAGTTGGGACAACTGTTGATTCAGGGTATCGTTTAGATGTAAATGGTACAGGTAGATTTAGTGCTGGTGCTGCAGGAACAATAACTTTAACAACTAATGGCTCTGCTAATAACTGGACTTCAGCAATAACTGGCAGTAGTACAACAAGTCAATCTTATGGATTATTAATTCAAGCTGGTACTAATTCTACTGATGCAGCTTTAAGAGTAAGAAATCAAGCAAATAGTTTAGATTGGTTATTTGTAAGAGGAGATGGTAATGTAGGTATTGGAACAGCAAGTCCTAATGCAATTTTAGCCGTAAGAGGTGATAATGGTACAAGTACTTCTGCTTTAGTAAGATTAAGAGATACAAATGCAACTGCTAGAACAACAAGAATACAATTTGAAGATTATAATGGTACAATAGCAGATGGGTTAATTGATTTTGTTATACCAACCGCTGGAAGTGGAACAGGTGCAAGATTAAGTTTAGGAGTAAATAGTGGAGCATTACATATAATTAATGGGGGTAATGTATTAATAGGAACAACAACGGATAATGGTGCTAGATTACAAGTAAATGGTACAACTACATTATCAAGTACTTTAAGTATTAATTCAAGTATATTTTTACAAAATGGTGGTGCAAATAAATGGGAACTTTATGCTGGAAGTGGTGGTGATTTTGTTGCATATTGTACATTAAATGTTGGGTATTTTATTTATACTAATTCAGCAGAAAGATTTAGTGTTTCTGGAAGTGGAGTTGTAAAAATTAATCAATTAGGAAGTGGAACTGTTACGGCAACAAGTGGAACATTATCTGCTGTTTCTGATATGAATTTAAAAATAGAAGATGGATTTATAGATAATGCTTTAGAAAAAGTATTAAATTTAAAACCAAGATATTTTCTTTGGAAAGAGGAAACAGGGTTACCTACTGATTTAAGACAATTAGGATTTTATGCTCAAGAAGTTAATGAAGCATTAGGCGAAGAAGTTGCAAATACACCTAAAGCAGAAAATGATAGTTGGGGTATTTATGATAGAGGTATAATTGCTATGTTAACTAAAGCTATGCAAGAGCAACAAGCATTAATAACGTCATTACAAGAGCAGATAAACGAATTAAAAAATAAATAACCTATGATAGCATTATTAATTGTAATTATTATTTTTATTATTTCATATTATTGTGCTAAATGGCATACTAAAACTTATGATGACCCATTTTTATAAACAAACATTATTAATAAATAAATAAAATGAAAACAATACAACCAGTACAAAGTTGGGCTAACGGACAAGTAGTAGAAGCAACAATACTTGATGCTTATGCAATACAAGACAATCTAACATCAAGTGCTACATTTTGGTATGGCATTTTTGATAATGCTATGGAACAAGTATCTCAAGGAAATTTAATAATGAGTGGTAGTGATTATACTGCTTATCAAACTAATGAATTTGCTTGGGATTGGGTAGCGAGTACTTTAAAACTAACTATTACAGGAGATTATGTGCCACCTGTGGTAGAGACTCCAATAGTAAGCGAAGAAATTATAACGGAATAATCTTATATTTGTAAAAAATCAATATTATGATAACAATTAACGAACAACAAATCAAAGATTTAGAAGCATTTATCAACACTATCCCAACTGCTTATGGTTTACCATTATTGCAGTTCTTAGGTAAATTAAATGCAGAACAAAATCCTCCAATAGAGGAAGCAAAAGAAGTATAATGACTCCACATAGCAATCAAGCCGACTTTGGAATGATACTGAGTATCACAAGTGCTGCAATAAGCATCGCAAGTATTCAACCTATTGTAACATTCTTTGGTAGTTTGGTTGCTATTGCATCTGGACTTTTCGCCATTAGATATTATTGGAAAGCAGCTAAAAAGTTTAAGTAATGAGAGACATTGTAATTACTTTAGTGATTGCAGTAGTTCTTATCTTCATCTTTAACGGAAGGTACAACGGAAACGAACCTACAATAGTAACTCACATAGATACTATTTATAAGCACGACATAACGAAGAAATATATTAAAGGGGATTCTATCCCTTTTGTCGTTTTAGGTATTGATACGGCCATTATTCACGATACTGTACGGATAGTTCAAGATTATGCGTATGTACGAGCCTATTCGGACACTATTAAGATAGATTCAAGCACCTTTATAATCAACGATACAATCAGCCAAAACAAGATAAAAAATCGTGGTTTTTACGCAGACATAAGTCAAAAAACGATAAAAGTGGAAACGATTAGGACAATACCATCCAAAAATGAGCTTTTTTGGGGTGTATTAGCCGATTTAAGGGCAATTGACAATAAAGTGGGGATAGGAGTTGGTTTAGCGTTTAAAACCTCTCAAAAGGGCTTATTTACAATATCAGCAACAACTAATCAATATTCAATCGGATTTTACACTAAATTTTAATATTATGTTCAGCTTTAAAGATTTTATTCTATCTACCTTTTCAGATGAGAGAGGTTCTATTTCCCACAAGAGAATTTTAGCTACAATTGGTGCAATTATTCTTTTTGTAGTTTATTGCTTTTCTAAGGATTCTCATTTAGCAGACTTAATATTTTATTTCGTTTGTGCTTGTATGGGATTGGCCACAATTGATAAGTTTACAAAATGAAACAAGAAACAATCTTAAAGGGTGGGTTAATTCTTTGGATTGTTTTATTAATATTATTTCTATGTTAAGTAAAAAAGCAATAGAACTCATCATTCAGTTTGAGGTAGGTGGCAGAACCTACTATGATAAGAAACTACAATCCCCTATTTGGGCAGGTGGCGAATCAGGAATCACTATCGGAATGGGATATGATTGTGGTTATGTAAACGAAAAGCAGTTCTTTTTAGATTGGGGTAATATGCTTACACCTAACTTTTTAGAGCCATTAAGAAAGACTATTGGACTTAAAGGCATACAAGCCAAGCAAATGCTAAGAGGGGAATTAATGCAAGTTAAAATCTCATACAATACGGCATACGAAGTTTTCGTTAAGTGTTCAGTACCTAAGTATTTCAAGATGACTAAGAAGATATATCCAGAACTAGAATTGTTAAATGAGGACACTCAAGGTGCTTTGGTTTCTATGGTTTACAATAGAGGTAATAAGTTAGAAGGAGATTCTAGAGTTGAAATGAAGGCAATAGTTGAAATGGTTAAGAATAAAGATTACGATGGTATTGCGGAGGAGATTGAAAAGAGTAAGAGACATTGGGAACATAAAAATCTTGATGGCTTGGTAGTGAGAAGGGAAGCGGAAGCGGATTTGATTCGTGATTCATTAGCATAACAAAAACCTAAAATATGGCAACTCCACAACTGCGTACAAAACGCAGGAGACTTTTCTTTGATATAGAAACAAGTCCAAACATCGGATTGTTCTGGGAGGCTGGATATAAAAAGAACATAGATTACTCAAATATTATTCAAGAACGAGCAATCATTTGCATTTGCTACAAGTGGGAAGATGAAAAAGAAGTTTACTCTTTACAATGGGATTCTAAGCAGAATGATAAGACAATGCTTCTTAAATTTATTGAGGTGGCAAATCTATCTACGGAAATGGTTGGACACAATGGCGACAAATTTGACTTGGCTTGGATTAGAACAAGATGTTTATTTCATCATATCCCAATGTTCCCTAAGTATTTAACCATTGATACTTTAAAGGTAGCAAGACAAAAGTTTAGATTCAATTCAAATAGACTTAATTACATAGCAGATTTTTTAGGCTTAGGTCAAAAGATAAAGACCGAATATTCATTGTGGAAAGACATTCTTTTACACAAGGATAAAATTGCTATGGAAAAGATGATTAAGTATTGCAAAAAGGATGTTATTTTGCTAGAGAAAGTATTTGCAGAATTAAAGAATCATATAGAGCCTAAGACACATTACGGAGTTGTTTTTGGCGAGGATAGAGGAACTTGCCCTGAGTGTGGAAGTGATGATTTAATAAAAAATAATAAAGTAGTAACTGCTACTGGATTAACAAGGATTCAATATAGATGTAATACTTGCTACAAATATCATAGTAAAACCGATAAATAAAATGAAAATGCCTAAGAATTGGAATAAACTTAATTTAAGCGAACAGGAAAGCTGGTTAGTAAAGAAGTATCAAGAAATGATTAGCGAAGTAGAATCAGTAAGTAAGATGTTAGCCAAGATAAGAGGTGGCAATAAAATCGTAGTAAAGGAGATTGAAAGACCAGATGAAGCCTTACTGAAATCGTGAGAATCAAAATAATATATCGTAAACTTGGTAAGGAACAGGCTTACGGCATATCTTCTAGCGATGGTGTAATAGAGATTGATGAAAGGCTAAAAGGTAAGAAAATGATGGAGATATTGATTCACGAGATATTACATTTACTAAACCCAAAGGATGATGAAAAAACCATAATTCGCAAAAGTGTAACTTTGACTAAGGTCTTGTGGAGTGAAGGGTATCGGAAAATTGATGATACAATCGACTTGCCTTTACAAGATGGGTCAATTTAGGTTGTTTTTTCTTGTTCATAGGTTCTCCCTAGCCCTAAAAAGCTGGGGAGTTTTGCTTATATTTGTATTTAGATATACTAATGGTTACGGAGGTACGTTTCTACGTTGCCTCCTTTTTTTTGCCATTATGTTATAACATTATTTTGCTCTATTTTGATATTTATAACCCATAGCAGATAATGCTTTAAAAATAGCACCAATAGTTATATTACCTTGAGCATCTCTTAATTCCATATCATAAACACCTTGTTTTGTTATACCCATCATTTCGCCTAATTCCTCCATACTCAAATTCTTTTCTAATCTGCATTGTTTAATAAGTCCTATTGGGGTAAATGTATCTTTACCAAATCCATATCTCCATAATAAATCATCACTTAATGCTTCTACAAATATTTGAAGTTCTTTATTATATTCAAACCATTCGCCATTACTACCAGCAAGTTTAAACATATTGTGGTATTTTCTTTCATCTTCTCTACTACCTTCAATTAATCCAATAACTTCTAATTTAACTGGACAACTAATTTGCAATGTGCTTAATCTTGGTTTAATTCTATTTGTGTAACCAATTTTTACATACTCTGTATGCTTAATAAAATATATCATAACTTTACTTTTGGTCAAATATAAGGAAAAAAGTAAAGCAATAGCTTTAGGAAAGTAAAGCCCACAGATTACTTTTTTACTAATTTCCTTAATATTACTACCTATTTTGTTCCCAATTTGGTTACAAAAGTTCTCTAATAGTAAACTTATCAATCATAAAAGTTACCCAATAAGGCAACTTTGAGTCGTATTTGACCGATAATCGGCTCATTTATGACCGATAAACCTAAACCTTAACATAACTTTAACAAAGTAATTTAAAAAATTTAATGTTAGTATTGTAATTGTTTGTATCTTTGTGTAACAAAAGGGAGAGGCACTCCATAAAAACTGCACCATTAGTATGAAAACAAGTACATCAAAACAATTATCACAACCTCTTTATGTAATATTAAGAGAAGATAATGAAACAAAAGAAGTTCAAATTTTATCATTGTCTAGGGCTAAGGAATTACTTAGTAATTATTGGAAAGTTCAAGACATAGAAAAAATGTTAGACAAAGGACAGGAACTTTTTACTCCTTATGCTACATATTCAAAAGAAATTATGGCTTTTTATACAGAACCTAAAATTATAAAATAAATAATCCCTCGCAGGGATGCGACTGCTCAACGCATATTTTAAATAACCATTATGAAAACACTATTAAGCCTTAACACAAATTTCTATCCCTACAATGGAAACTTTATCCCACAAGCTGGAGATAACATTTTCTTAGACTATTCCATAGAAGAAACTAAATTCTTTGTAGTAAAGTTTAGGACTATTGACCTAGCCAACAATCAAATCATTATCTCAATTGAAAAAATCTAAATTATGACAGACCAACAAAACAAGAATTTTCAGGCAATCGTTATTTTAATCTTTGTCTTTATTGTAACAGGAATCTTACAAAACATTTAAACTAAACCTATGAAATTATTTATAATTGGTTTTATTTTAGGATTAATTACAGGTGTAGTATTATTTATAATTGCTTTAATTCAATACCATACAAACCAAAACAAATAACTTATGAAAGTAGAAAAAAAAGAAGTAGTCTGCATCCGACTGCCAGAATCAATCAAGAAAAAAGTAGATGCCGAAGCTAAAAAGATGTACTTAGCACCAAGCAAATTAGTATCAATTATCGTACAAAAATATTACGAATCTAAAAACTAAACTATGCAACCATTAATCTATCAAGGAAAACAACTTAAACTACACCAGAGAGCAACTTGCCTTTTGGAACTCTTAAAGAAGGCTCAATCAAGGCAATCTAGCATTGAATCAGACCTAACTAAATGGAGAGGAGCAACTTGGGATAACCCTATCAAACTAATGAATAAGTACGAAGATGACTATCTTATTAAGATTGCTAGAATGAACCAAATACAAAAGAGAATCTTAAAGTCTTATCACTTCTTGATACTGGACCTTTATGAGATAACCGAAGATTTTATGTTACCTATTAACCTTTTACATTTTTAAATATGACACCAAAAGAAAAAGCAACAGAACTATCAAATAAATATTTTGAGCAATTTTTAGCATTTGGAGAATATTTAAGTATTGAACAAGCTAAACAATGTTCATTAATAGCAGTAGATGAGATATTAACTTGGCTTAAAGTTCATTCTTATAGCAATAAAAACTATGATGCTTTTGTATTTTACAATGAAGTTAAACAAGAAATAGAAAAATTATGAGTTACATAGACAATACCAAGTTCAGCCTACAAAGAGAAATCTACATTTTAGAAGTAGAGAATGAGATGCTAAGAAACCAAATTATTAAACTTAAAATAGAAAAGAATGAACTACTGGTCAATGCCCAGCCTACGAGAGAGGCAAAAGGCGATGAAAGAAAAGATTAATTATGTAGAAAATATAATTAAGGAGATATGCAAATACTATTCTTTAACTGGAGATCAAGTCAAAGGCAAGAGTCGAAAAAGAGAAATAGTAAAAGCAAGATTTATAGCTATCTATATTATCAGGACTGAGACTGACTTTAAATTAAGTGCTATTGGTAGGATATTCAATAGAGATCATTCAACAATTTTACATTCTATTAGAATTATTAACGATACTTTAACACTCAAGTACGATACTGATATTTCAGATGAATTAACTGAAATAAAAAAGATTATAAATAATTTGACTTATTAACAAAATAGTCTTAATTTTAATTATTATTTACCAAAAAACCATAGTATGATTCAGTTACAAACAAACTCACTTATCAACATTTACAAGGCTTTAGCATCCTTTCAACAGGATTGCCCTGTAATTCACAAGGGAACAACTGGGCATAATTACACCTATGCCGACTTTCCTACAATTCTTGAAGTAATTAATCCTTTGCTCAAGAAACACAATCTAGGATTTACCCAGCTTCTTATTGAGGATGGATTAAAGACAGTTATTTTTCACACTATTAGTGGAGAATCAATTGAGTCTAATGCAACCATTCCACAAATTACTCTTAGAGGTATGAATGAGTATCAATCATTTGGAAGTGGGATAACCTATTACAGGAGATATGCTTTAAGTGCTGCTCTTGGGTTGGTAACTGATAAAGATACCGATGCCTCTGGAGAGAAAGCTGCCTCCGTATTTATTAAGAAACACAAGTCAATACTAGATTTAACATTAGCTATTGATATGTGCGAAAACTTAAATGAATTATCTAAACTACATTCTTTGAATAAAGATTTAATGAATGAAGGGATAACTGCATTATTCACATCTAAAAAATCTAAATTATGATTGACCAAAAACTAATTAAACTAAGAGACTTGGTTTCTTATTGGGAATGGAAATCTAGTTCCTGTCATAAGTTTTGGATTAATGAAACTTATCAAGAACTTAAAAAGGCAAGACAAAACCTAAAGGAATATAAGACTAAGCATTATCCATCAACCCCATTATTAACCCAGCCTAAGCCATTCTCAAGAATGAATGATTGGACTGAAAACTACGAAAACTATGAATGAATTTCCTAGCATTGACTTAATGATAGGTCAATTAAATAAATCAATCAAGGATATTGAAGCTACATCTATGTCAAGCGAAAACTATGTACTAAGAACATTAAACGCTGCGTTAAGACTAGCTTTGGATATTAAGAACGAAGAAATGAATTATTTTAAATCTAAAAACAATTAATATGTTAATAAACACTTGTTGCAGTTATGAAAGCCGAATAGCTTATGATTTATGTCCTGAATGCCAAGAGCATTGCGACTGGGAAGATTTAGAGGAAGATGAGTTGGAAGAAGATAGGCAAACTGAAAACCAAATTGATGAAGATTTAATTAATAAACAAAACAAATAAAAATGGAAAAAGCAGAAAAAATCGGTGCTTGGACAAACAAGACCAAAACAGGTAAACAAGTAATTAATTTTACTATTGATGGCAAAAAGTATGATATGTATGTAAACGATTTTAAGAAGGAGGAAAAGCATCCTGATTATCAAATCGTAGAAAATACCTACAAACCTAAAGCCGAAACTAAAATGGAGTATGCATCTCCAGTAAACCAACAAGAAAGCGAAGATGATTTGCCGTTTTAATTAACTATCTAAAAACAAAAACTATGAGTCAAAACAAACAAATTGCAGACTACCTAAACAAAGGTAAAAAGCTAACTACATTAGATGCCTTAAACAAATTCGGATGCTTTAGATTAGCATCAAGAATAAACGATTTAAGGAATGAAGGAATGCATATTGTAACAAAAACAATCAAGCTAGAGAACAAGAAGCAGATTGCTCAATATTCAATCAAATGACACACGCATCATTATTTAGTGGAATCGGTGGGTTTGATTTAGCAGCAGAATGGATAGGATGGAATAATATATTTCATTGCGAATGGAATCCATTTGGTCAAAGAGTTTTAGCCCACCATTTCCCAAATTCAAAATCTTACAATGACATTACCAAAACAGATTTCTCAATTCACGCAGGGGAAATTGATGTTCTCACAGGAGGATTCCCTTGCCAACCATACTCAAGTGCAGGAAAACGACTTGGGAAAGCCGATGAAAGACACCTCTTTCCACATATGCTTAGATGCGTTAAAGAGGTCAAACCCAAATATGTTATTGGCGAAAATGTTCGTGGACTTGTTAACTGGAATGGGGGATTGGTATTCCACGAGGTGCAAGATGACTTGGAAAGGGAAGGATATGAAGTCCAATCGTTTCTTATTCCAGCTGCAAGTGTCAACGCTCCCCACCAAAGATATAGAATTTGGTTTGTTGCCTACTGTAAAGACTTTGGATGTAAGTCCTCAAAGACCACTAACAAATGGGAAGAACATATCCAAAACGACAGGAACGGAATACGGACTTCATCTGAGCCAAATGGCGAGATATGGAATGTTACCGACTCCAAATTGCACGAGAATAAATATACCAACAATGGAGGAAGTAAACAAAAGGAAGGAGATATATGGAGGGGAGAAAAGAGCAATGTACCTGACACATATTATAGCGATGGGATTACTCCCAACTCCTTTAGCATCGGAAGGAACAAAATTGACAGGATCACCAAAGGAAAATCAAATGTCATTAACCAAATTGGCGAGGCAAGGGATGTTACCAACTCCGACTTTACAAGATTACAGCAACAGCACTTTGCCTCCGAGTCAATTGAAAAGGAAAAATTTAGCAGGACATCTTTTGAGAGAAGGGATTTTGCCTCATTCCCAACTAAATCCCCAATTTGTGGAGGAAATGATGGGATTCCCAGAGAATTGGACTCTATTACCTTTTCTAAATGGAGAAACCAATCAATCAAAGCATATGGAAACGCAATAGTTCCTCAAGTAGCTTATGAGATATTCAAAACCATACAAAGTTTTGATGATTTAGTAAATGTTTAGTAAATTTGTAACGAGTGTCGGATACTCATTAAGAACTTATTGCCCTTGCGATGAACTACCAATCCGACTGGTAGGGATTCAATGGGGCTTTTTTATTTTATGGCTAAAGACCCTGCTTTTTTATTTTACCCTAATGATTACATAGGTGGTACAATGGGTATGACCTTTGAGGAAAAAGGTGCATACATAGAAATTTTAATGCTTCAGTTTAATCGTGGTCATATGACCTCACATATGATATGTCAACTCGTAGGTCAACTATGGGATTCTATCAGGTGCAAATTTGTTCAAGATGAGCAAGGTTTATGGTATAATATCCGTTTAGATCAAGAAAAAGATAAAAGAATGTCTTTTACTCAGTCTAGAAGGAATAATATTAAAGGACTTAACCAACATACGATAGGTCATATGACCTCCCATATGGAAAATGAAAATGAAGATGTAAATAGAAATATAAATAAAGTTAAAATTATAGATACTCAGTTTGAGGAATTTTGGGATATGTACGATTATAAGAAATCTAAGGATAAAGCAGAAAAGGTATGGAAAACTTTAAATAAAGAGGAAAAGGCTTTAGCTTTACAACACGCACCAGTATATGCTCAATCAACACCTGATAAACAATTCCGTAAACATCCTACAACCTATCTAAACAACAAATCTTTCAACGATGAAATTATTGAACGAACTATTAGTACAAAACTTAGCTACGCAGAACTTGAATGGGAACGACTTAAAAATCTTGGATAGGGATGAATTAAAGGTTTATAAGGCAATGGAATCTATGCACATTGGTAAATGCTCAAGAATAGAAGTAACAGAGCATCTAAAGACTTGTATTGCTTTGAGTGGGATGCAAGTGCCAACAAATCAAATATTTAATTTATGCGTTTCTTTTACGATAGAATCTTATGGACAATACAAACTAAAGGAACTAGGAGTAGCATTTAAGATGTTTGCAGAGGATAAGTTTACTATTGGCAATCATATAAATTTTTCTCCTAAGTTAATTGGGGAGGTAATGAATGCCTATAAGAAGATAGCAGTACAAGTAAGAAATAAAACAATTGAAGAACCTAAAGAAATAGTTATGCAAGTAGATGAAGAACAAGTAATGCGAGAGGAAGCCGAGTATTGGAAAACATCTAAGAAAGATTGGAGGTTCTTAAACTATCAATGCTTTGATTATCTATGGAAAAGAAAACTACTAAAAATAACTCCTGAGAAAGCAGAGTTTATAAAATCAAGAGTAAAAGCCTATCATTTGGCACAGGCTAAGAAACCTGAAGATATGTTAGTAGATGAGGAAACTATGAGACAACAATGCAAAAAATATTCCCTTAAACTTTATTACGACAACGAACTATGATAGAGAATTATATACCAATGGAAGATGTGCTTATCAGGATCAAGTACCATCCAGACATAACCAAAGAAGAAAAAGAGCAATTTAAGGAAGCCATTAAAGGAATCTATATGACCGAGAAAGGCAAAGTAAAGATGAATAAACCTAAAAAATACCAAAATGAAAGAAACACTAGGAATGATTAAATTTTTTTTTATCTCAGTTCCAGTATTCCTTTGTGTTTACTGCTCAGTAATGATTTACATAGAGATTAAAGAATACATAAAAAAATATGAGTAAGATAAGAGGACACGAGAACGCACAACCAGTAAGATTAATATTCATAGATACAAAAGAAGAAATAGAATTTAAGTCAGTAGCTTACGCAAAAAGAGTAACAGGAGTAAACGAATATCAAATAAAGGAAAGCCTAAACCCAGTCAAGAAGAAACGATTTGAGTACCAAAATAGACAAATAGCGTTCCGTATTAAGAAATAATCTAATTTTGTGCTATGGCATTACAAACCATTCCAAAACTTACAGGAAAGACACAAACAATTTTTAATCGTTATATACGACAAAGAGATAGTCAAAATGGTTACTTTACTTGCATATCGTGTGGCACTACTAAAGATACATCCCAAATGGATGCAGGTCATTATGTGCCTGTCAAAAATAGTTCAGCTTTAAGATTTGATGAGTATAATGTAAACGGAGAGTGCAAGGCTTGTAATGGATTTGACCAATTCCACCTAATAGGCTACCGAAAAAACCTAATAGATAAGATAGGCGAAAGAATGGTAATGCAATTAGAAAGTCAGTCCAGACTAATAAAGAAATGGACTAGAACAGAATTAAACGAAATAATCGAAACTTATGGCGAAACTAAATCCTAATGGCAAGGTTTCCTTTGGTGCTAGAAAAAAAGGAAAGGCTAAAAAGAACTCTGGTCCTAAAGACAAACCTACTAAACCTTATAACAGACAAGGAAGATGCTAATTACTCAAATCAAATCAAATCCTAATAATCCTAGATTAATTAAGGATCATAAGTTTAAGCAACTTGTAAAGTCTATTCAGGATTTCCCCCAAATGCTAGAACTTAGACCTATTGTAATAGATGAGAATAATATGGTTTTAGGTGGCAATATGAGACTAAAGGCTTGTCTTGAAGCTGGGTTAACGGATGTTCCAGTAATACACGCTAACAATCTAACCGAAGCACAAAAGAAAGAATTTATTATTAAGGATAACATATCATTTGGCGAACACGACTGGGATGCTTTAGCAAATGAATGGAACATTATAGAACTAGATGAATGGGGTTTAGATATACCAGCTTTTGCTAATAATGATATAGAAGAACATAAGGACAATACAGTAGTTGGCAAGAGTTGTCCTAATTGTGGAGTAACTTTGTAAGAATTAAGAAAGAGATTAGAGAATATGGCAAACGAACAAAATTTAATACCTGCTCAAAAAGGGGAAATTAGAAACCCTAATGGCAGACCGAAGGGAATACCAAACTCAAAGACTAGATTGCTAAGATTGTTAGAATTGGTCCAAGTAAAGACTAATCCTATTACAGGAGAGAAAGAGGAGTTTACTGTGGCAGAGCAATTAGATATGATGGTACTACAAAAGGCATTTAAAGGGGATTTAAAGGCTTACCAAGAGATTCTTGATAGACTAGAAGGCAGAGCAAAACAAACAACCGATATAAACGCAAACATTCAAGGGAATGTCCAAATAGTAATACAAGAAGATGACAGATGTAAACCAATTGAAGATTAATGCTACACCAGTATTCTTTGCCAACAAAAAAGCATATGAAGGTAGTTATCCAGTTATATGCAATGAGGGTGGCACTCGTTCTTCAAAGTCTTATTCCATAGTTCAATTACTTATTGAGATTGCCTTCAACAATCCAAAGACTAGAATATCAATAGTATCGCATTCACTCCCACATATTAAGCGAGGGGTTTATAGAGACTTTAAAAGCATAATGGAGAATTGGGGTTTATGGTCAGATAATGACTTTAGCTTTTCTGATTTTATATATACTTACCCAAATGGATCATACATAGAATTATTTGGATTAGAGGATGAAAGCAAGGCAAGAGGACCAGCAAGGGATGTTCTATTCATAAATGAGGCTAACTTAATTAAGCGTACACTTTACGACCAATTACTAATGAGAACAACAGGTAAGGTATTCCTTGATTGGAACCCTGCTGACTTTATTAATTGGGTTTATGAAGTAGCCGACAATCCAGAGAATAAACGCATTCACTCTACCTATCTAAATAACATACCAAACCTATCTGAATCACAAATAAAGAATATAGAGCAATATCAAAAGCTACCAGATGACTTTATGTGGAAGGTTTATGGATTAGGTCAAAGAGGAGCAGCAAAAGAACTTATATATACTCAATGGAAGCAATATGATACGGCACCTGAAGGAGATGTATTCTATGGGTTAGACTTTGGATATGTCCATCCTGCTGCACTAATTAAGGTTACCCATTACGAAGGAGAGAACTATTTTGAGGAAATAATCTATCAAAGTGGGCTTACCTTATCCGACCTAACAAGATTGATAAAAGAGAAAGTGCCAGAGAGAGCAACAATATATGCAGATGCAGCCGAACCTAAATCAATAGAAGAACTTTACCGACAAGGATTTAATATTAAACCTGCTCAAAAAGATGTATGGGCAGGGATAGTTAAAATGAAATCTTATCCTATCAACATTCATTTCCATAGTCAAAACTTACGCAGAGAGTTTATGAGTTACAAATGGAAAAAGGATAAAAATGATAATGTGATAGAAGAACCAGTAAAAGCAAATGATGATGCTTTGGATGCTTCAAGGTATGCAGTATTTACTCATTTAACTAAACCTAAATTTCAAGTAAGTGTATTTTGATGTAAAAATCATAACTTTGTTTAAATTCTAATAATATGGCATTTTTTGACTTCTTAACTAAAAAGAAGATAAACACTCTATTACCTAATATTCCTTTTGATACAAGTGTCGCTATTCAACGAGGTATCGTTACTTGGCAAGGTGGTGATTCAAGAGCATTCGTAAGAGATGGATATATAGCTAACGATATTGTTTACTCAATTGTAAAACTAATTACTGATAAAGCAAAACTTGCTCCATTTCATGTTTATAAAGTTAAAGATGAAGTATCTGCAAAAAGATACAAATCATTAATGAAACAACCAGATAAGATTACTAACTGGCAAGAGGTAAATGATTTACATAAGAAAGCATTTGAGATATATACAGGAGACCAAAGATTAAACGACCTTTTAAAATATCCTAATGGAGAAGATACTTGGGCAGATTTAGTTGAGCAATGGTGTGGTTTTAAGTTAATAACTGGTAATTCATTTATATATGGAAAACTTATTGAAACAGGAAACAATCAAGGTAAGCCGTTTGAATTATTTGCTTTACCTGCTCAGTATATGGCTATTATTGCAAATATCGAAATGTTCCCACCAACCAGAGTTGGCTACCAATTATACTACGGAGCAATGTGGTCATTTGACCCAAAAGAAATATTACACGACAAATACTTTAATCCTGAGTGGACAGTTACAGGTGGACAATTATACGGACAAAGTCCATTATTAGCTGCTGCAAGAACTTTAACTAGAAGTAACGAAGCTAAGACTGCTGCAGTTGCATCATTCCAAAATGGTGGACCAGCAGGAGTTCTATTTATGAACGATGAAAGATTTGACCCTATAAGTGGACAAGCACAAGCACAAGCACTAAAGAGAGCAGTAAGCGAGAAAGGTGGTGCAGCTAATTTTAACTCTATTGCAGTAAGTGGTTATAAGGTAGATTGGAAACAAATAGGTTTAAGTCCTGTAGAACTTAATATCATTGAATCAGAGAAATGGGATATGAAGGCACTTTGTAATATTTACGGAGTACCATCTCAACTATTAAACGATGCAGATAACAAGACTTACAATAACCAAATAGAGGGAGAGAAGGCATTGACTTTAAGATGTGCTATTCCTTTGTTAGATGCTTTAACTGATAACTTAAATAGAAAATTACATACCGACTGGGGTTATAGAAATAGTGGATTGTATGTAGGATATGATATTCAAGTATATCAAGAATTAGAGGCTAATAAGACAGAGCAAGTTGCTTGGTTAAATACGGCTTGGTGGATTCCACCTTCTCAAAAGAATGAGATTATGGGTATTAAAACTCCTGATTATATTCCACAAGAGGAAATGGAGAAACTTTACATCCCTTCATCTTTGCAACCTACTGACCAATTTCAACCCTTGAATATTCCTGATAACCTAAACCCATAAAATGATTTGGCAAGATTACAGGAAACTCTATGCTAATGCCTTAAAACAATATTCGCCTAAGTTCAAGAAAGAACTGCAAAATCAGGTGAATACCTATTGCCGTACACAAGACTACAACAAAATCAGCGACAAAGCACTTAAAAAGACCATTTACAAGCTCCATTTAGCTATGGGTACTAAGATGGCTCTAATAAGCGAAAAAGCCGTTAAAAGGTCTGTAAAGGGGGTTTATGTGCCTATGGAGTTTAAATCTGCTAAGACAGATGCTTTTCAGTTTGCTATTATCCAAGTCCTACAAAATGATGGCTTAGATAAATTGGCAGCAGATATTACCGATACAACCAAAGAACAAATAAGAAGATACCTAATTCAATCAGCAGAGAAAAACTTAACTCTACCTGAAACAATTGTTTTATTAAGAGGTGCTGGAATAACAGATTATCGTGCCGAACTTATTGCTAGAACGGAAACAGGCAGAGCAGCAAACATAGGTTCACAAGTAGGAGCAACTGCAACTGGATTAGTAACTTTAAAAGAATGGATTGCTTCACAAGATGCTAGAACGAGAAGGCAACCAAAAGACCAAACAGACCATTATAATATGGATGGGGTCAAACTTCCTATGAATGCAAAGTTTCAAGTGCCAAATATAAATGGTAGTCTAATGGGCGAGAATGGGAGATACGACCCAATGGACCATCCTTGCGATTCAAAAGGTAATAGTACTAAATATGGTGCAGCCAATGTTTGTAATTGCCGTTGCACTTTAGGATATGAAGCAGTAAGAGGTGCAAATGGTAAACTTTTAACCCTTGCAGACAATCCTCCAATGGGTAGAATGGGAGTTATTTGGAATGCCTTACAAAATGTAATCGGTCAGTCAATAGGAAAACTTATAGCATCATTAATACAATAACAAAAAAAATAATAACTTTGTCAATATGAAAACATACTCATCAAAAGACACAATTGTTGAAAAACAAGATATTGGTTACGAGGTAATGGATGTTGATACCGAAACTCGTAGAGTAAAAGCAGTTTGGGCAAGAACAGGAAACATAGATTTAGATAATGACATTATAGTTCCTGAAGCCTTTACTAAGACTCTAAAAGAAAGAGGTCCAGCAGGTAAAAACTTAATATGGTCTTTAGTTGACCATTGTGCTGAAATGGAAGCCGTAATCGGTAAGCCTGAGCAATTATACATTGAGGGAGATATGCTTATCGCAATCACTCCAATAGTAGAAACTGAGAAAGGAGAAGATATGATTAAGATGTACGATGCAGGTCTTATCAATCAGCATTCAATTGGATTTAGTACAATTAATTCAAGCGTAGATAAAAACGGAATAAGAACAATTAGTGAACTTAAACTTTATGAAGGTAGTGCAGTATTATGGGCAGCAAACCCAGAGACACCAACTATTTCAGTAAAGAGTGAATTTAAAAGAGAGCAATTAGCAAATAGGCTAGAGAAACTCTTGAAAGCGTTTAAAGGTGGTCGTTTCACAGATGAGACCTTTGCGTTGATGGAGATTGAAATAAAAAGGATTCAATCAGAATTATTAGAAATTGAAGTCATTAAAGAAATCACTCAGACCGAGCAATCACTTGAGCCGATTATTGAAGAAATTAAAAACAATGATGAACAAGTCCTGAAGGCAATTAAAGAATTTAATAAAATATTAAAAAAGTAAAAATGGAAAACATTATTAACGAAATGGCTGAGAACCTTAAAGGTTTTCAAGCTAACATTGAAGCTAAGTTAGAAGAAACTAAAGCTGAGATTAAAGTTGTAAGAGATGAAGCACAAAAACAATTTGATGCTCAAGCTGCTGCAACAAAAAAAGCTGCAAAGCGTGAAGTAAAACATCTTGACGAAGTTATCATTGAGAAATTAGATGGTAAATTAGATGAGATGGAGAAATCAATGAAATCAAATGGTAAATTCCGTTTAGATTTAAGAGATGTAAAGTCTATGACTTTAAGTGCAAGTTTAACAGGAGATGCTCAAGCATCTTATGCTCTTAATGCATCTGTATTGCCAAGTCAAGCAATCAACTTTAGAGATTTAATCCCTACTGTTCGTTCTGAAAGTGGTTTGTATGTATTCTACAAAGAAACTGCAACAACTAACAACATTGCTGCTCAAACTGAAGGTTCTAACAAAGGTGAGAACAACTACGCATTAAGCGAAGTGAAAGTAGTTAATGACTACATCGCTGGTTTCTCAACTTTCTCAAAGCAAATGGCTAGAAGTTTACCTTTCTTGAGTACAACTTTACCAAGAATGTTAACTAGAGATTTCTACAAAGCTGAGAATGCTGCGTTTTTCTCTACTGTTTCTGCTGCTGCAACTGGTTCTACTACAACTGCTGAAACTGTTGATTTAAAGCAATTAGTTGACTATATTGGCAACCAAAAGAGTGCAAACTTTGTATCTTCTGTTGCTTTAGTAAGCCCTGCACAATTAGGTCGCTTATTGAAAGAAACTATCACTGCTGGTTATTATGCTGGTTCTGGTAGTGTTATCGTTAATCCTAATGGTGGTATGACAATCTGGGGAACTCCAGTAATTGCTGCATCTTGGGTTACTGACGATAAGGTTCTTATCTTAGATAACAACTTTGTAGAAAGAATTGAGGTTGAAGGAATGGCTATTGAGTTCTCTTATGAGAATGCAAGTAACTTCCAACAAAATATGGTTACTGCTCGTATTGAGTGTTATGAAGATATTAACTTAATGCAACCAACTTCAGCTATTTATGCTGACTTAGGAAACGTATAGTTCTAATCTTACATAGATATAAAGACCCCTTGCTATTTAGTAGGGGGTTTTTTATTATAAATAATGTAAATTTGTAAAAAAGATGTATGGCATATTCTAATTTTATAATAGATTTTACTTTAACTGATATAGGTACTGTGGTTGAACCAGTAACATTAGCAGAGGCTAAATTGTATTGCAGAGTAACTACTTCCGTTGATGATAACCAAATTACATTAATGATTAAACAAGCAAGAGAAGCCATTGAAGTAGGCACAGGCTTGAGTTTAATACCTAAGACTGCCGTTGTTTGGTTTACTAATTTTGATGGTAGTTTTAACCTTCCTTATGGACCAGTGAATAGTTTTACTTCATTAATAGATGAAAATAACGATACAATAGTAGCTGCTGATTATACTTTAGTAGGTGGTAAGTTCCCACAATTACAAAGACCTCCTTTTAGGAACTTAAAGGCTACTTATGTTGTTGGATATGCAACTGTCCCTAATGACTTAAAGATTGCTATTTTAGACCAAGTAAGCTACGATTACGAGAATAGAGGATTAGATTCAAATACAGGTATTTGTGAAAAGTCTTGGAAAGCCTGTCAACGCTGGACAAGAATAAGCCCAATATTATGAGATTAGGAAGCAAGAAAGCAAATTATGTGGATGCCAATACAATGTACTCTGAAATAGGCTTATATGTGCCTACAAGGACTGCTGATGGACAAGGTGGTTATACTACTACCTTTGCCTTGCAAGAGGTTGTATTTGGAGATTTTAGACCACAAGAGCAAAGCAGAGCATTATTAGAGGCTGAATTAAGTTTTACTCGTGCAGCTAAGTTATTTATCAGATATGATGTAACAATCAATGATAACTACCAAATTGAGGCTGAAGGAGAAATGTACACGATTCACTCTATTAAAGATGTAGAGAATCAGTTTAGATTTTACGAAATATTAATGTACGCATAATGGCAGGAATATTTTTTAATGTTACTCAATTTGATGAGGCAATAATTAAGTTAGAAAGCCTAACTCAAAAAGTTAAAAATCAAATTATTGATGAAACAAATGCATCTGCATTAAAGATTCAATCAGAGGCAAAAAAGAATGCTCCTGCTAACTTTGGAACATTAAGAGGTTCAATACATTTAAAAGAAGAAGGTGGAATAGATAAGAAGGTTTACATAGTTGGTTCGGATTTATCTTATGCACCTTATGTAGAATTTGGCACAGGTGGTAAGGTTAATACTCAAGGATATAACGAGTTTGCTAATACCTTTAGAGGTAAGACTGGTGGTACATTTCAAGATATGCTAAAAGCATTGGTATTGTGGGTAAAGAGAAAAGGTATTACAGGAACTTATAGTATTAAAACACAAAGAAGAACTGGTAGCAGAAAGGTACAAAGTAAAGAAAATGATTCAGCAGCTTATGCAATAGCATTGAGTATTCTAAGGAAAGGATTAAGACCACAACCTTATTTAATACCTGCTTATGAGACTGAAGTTTCATTATTAAAAGATAGAATTAAAAACATAGTAAATGCTCAATCCTAACATAGAAATAAAGAAGTGGTTTTATACCGAATTAGTTAGTGCTACTAGCTTAGGTGTTTACGATGGTTTTGCTCCAGATGGAGTAGGCAATGAATACATTATTTTAGATGGCAGAAGTTCAAGCCAAGAACAAGGCAAAGCAGGTTACACAAATGGTATTACTATCATAGTTGACATTGTTACAAAAAATGCTAACTTTGGCTATAAACGAGCTGAAGAAATAAGCAATTTAGTGTTGGCTGACATAAATTCAGATACTACAATTACTTTAAGCAACGGATTTACTTCCTCTGCTTTAAGTGTTCAAAGTGTTAGAAATTTAGATGGCTTAAACCCTATTGATAATGTCTTTAGAACGATTATAACATATAATATAATAATAACTCAAAATTAAATAAAATGGCAGAAACAAAAGTATCAGCAAGAGATTATATCCTTTTAGCTGACATAGACGGAGACTCAACATTTAAACCTGTTGCTTGTCTTACGACTAACTCAATGACTTCAGTAGTAAACACTATTGATGCAACTTCTAAATGTGGAGACCAATATCAAGCTGGTCCTTCATTTACTCAATCATTTAAAGGCGATGGTTTTGCAATTGATGAAACAGGAACTCCAAGTAAGGATTCTTACCAACAATTGTATGCTGCTCACGCTGCAAAAACATCTTTTAATATGAAGATGGGTAAAGCAACTCCAACAGCAGGTGATATTGTGTATTCAGGTCAAGTATTTATTTCAAACTTTGATGTAAACGCTGCTGATAAAGATGATGTTAAATTCTCTGCGACTTTCGTAGTTACTTTACCACCATTAACACAAACTGAAACTGCATAAAAAATAACCTATGTTTGAATTAAGACTGAACAACAAAACTATACTCCTTAACTGGGGTACTTTGGCGATGCGTTTATTTACCACTAAAAACAATACAGATATTAGTGGCTATTTTGACCTTATGGCAAAGGCTGGAACGGATATAAATACTTTGGTTTCTTTAGTACATTGTGGCTACGAAGCTGCTTGTATTAAGAATAACCAACCAATAGAATACAATGAAAATGATGTATGCGATTGGATAGATGAAATTGGAGGAGTATTTAAAACAGAAGGTCAGCTAGTTGATTTCATTAAATTTATAGTTGATAAAACAATTCTAAATGTATCTAATGAAGTAAAAGAAGAAAAAAAAAAGCCTAGTAAAGCTAAGTTGGGATGATGTCTTAGTTAAGGCTGCTGAATGTGGGGTAAAACCCAATGAGTTTTGGGATATTACTTGGAAAGACTTTTCAATTATCGTATTAGGTAATGAAAGAAAAGAATTAAATCAATGGGCAAGGACTAGAAACCTTGCCTATATTATATACCTAAGTAATAGTGCAGAAAAATCTCCTAAGTCATTGAAAGCATTTTGGCATATACCAGCGATTGATGATTTAGAAGTAGAAGAAGAAAAGCTAATGTTAACGGATGACCAATTAGCAAGGACATTAAAATTGTACGGAGTAAATTAAAATAAGATGGCAGAGAATATTGGTTTTAATGTAAAAGTTGGAATGGATGTTGCAGAGATACAATCTGAACTGCAAAAAGCTGAAAACCAACTTAGACAATTTCAAGGACAATTAAAAAAGTCTACCAATACTATTGAGATTAATATGCTCAATAGAGAAATTGCTGCTTTAAATCCACAAATTGATGCATACAGAGCTGCTTTACAGAAAGTAGGTAAACCAGCAGGGGATGCTACTCAATCTCTTATAAACTTCTCAAGAATTGCTCAAGATGCTCCATTTGGTATGATGGGTATTGCGAATAACTTAAACCCTATGGTTGAGTCATTCCAAAGATTAGCTGCTACTGAAGGAGGCACTAAGAAAGCATTAGCTGCAATGGCACAAGGATTAGTTGGTCCAGCAGGTATTGGAGTAGCCATTGGTCTATTATCTGCTTTACTTTCTACATATAGTAAAGAAATAGGTAATTTCTTTAAAGGTGCAACAGGAGAATTAGATGATTTTATTAAAAAGATTAATACTCTTAATGATGAATTATTTAAGATAGCTGGTAAAACTGAAGCTAAAAAATTAAAAGCAGAAGTTTTAATTGGGATAATTGGTTCTAAAGCTGATATGCAAGAAAGACAAACTGCATTAACAGAATTAAAGAAATTATATTCAGATAGTGAAGCTATTAATAATTTAACTATTGCATCTGATAAAAAGGCAATGGATGCTGCATTAGCTAATGCATCTATACAATATTCAGTAATAGAGAAAGAAAAAAATAATAATACAAAATTAGAAGAAGCATTAGCAGAAAAAGAAAGATTAACAGCAAAAAGAAAAGCTGAATTAGATAAAATAACAGGACCTAGATTAGTATCTAGTGTTCAAGGAGTTACATCTGAATTTTCAGTAGAACAACAAAAAGAATCAATAAATCTAAAATATGCTAAAGATTTTGAGAAAGTAAATGCAGAGATTACTTTATTTAAAGCTGGTGTAAAAGAATTAAATACAGAATTATCAAAATATGAAAAGGTTGATAATAAAGAAAATAAGATTAGTGAACTTGATAAGGCATTAAAAGAATTTAACAAAGAAATTTTAGAAGGGGAGAATAAATTAAAAAGAAATAAATTATTTGCAGCTTCAGGAGAAAATTCTTTTGCTTTAAATCAATTAAATGCAATACAAAAAGCTATTAATACAATAGCAGGAATATCAGGTCCAGCAGCAGATGCAGCAATAGCTAAGTTATTAGCACAAGAAAATGCTATATATGATAAGTATTATAGTGGGAAACCAAAGGTAGCAATGGGCGATTTAGATGCATCAAATATACCTACAAGTACTTCTTATAGAACTACTGATAAATATACTGGTGGAGGATTAAAATCATTAGACCCAGCAAGAACTGCAAGAGCAATGGCAATGCTTGACAAAGAAGCTAATACTATTTTTATTAGAGGAGAAATTGATAAAGAAAAGGAAGTTAGTAAGTTATTAAAAAAGCAACAACAAGCATACGAAAATTTTGCAGGTACAATTTCAAATAGTGTAACTAATGCATTTATGGGATTATTTGATGCTATGGAAAGAGGTCAAAATATAGGTCAAGCACTTGAGGATATGTTTAAAAACTTAGTTAAACAAATTGCAGCAGCAGTTATTCAAGCAGCTATATTCCAAGCTATAATGGCAGCAATATCAGGAGGTACAAGTGCAGGAGCAGGAGCATCAACTGGATTAGCAAGTATAGCTGATATGATAATGGCAGGTGTATCACAAAATGCAGAAGGAGGTATTACAACAAGAGCAAGTATTGGAATGATAGGAGAAGCTGGACCAGAGGCAATTATGCCTTTAAGTAAGTTGTCTAGTTTCTTAAATACTTCTTTTAACGCAGGTGCTATGAGTAGTGGTGGTTCAAGTAATGGTGGTCAATTTATACTAAGAGGTCAAGATTTATTACTTGCAGTAAATAGAAGTCAAAAGGCATCTAATCTTAAAGGACAAAATATTAGTTTAGCATAATGGCTTACGGATTAAGATATACAATAACTCAAATTTTAAGGAATGGTACAAACCAAGTACTTGAGATTTATGAGAGAGATTATGTTGCTGGAGTAGTTAAAACCTATAAGCCAGTATCAATAATAGTTCAGCCTAACTCAAACGAGGAATATCCCTATCCTACAATAATATCAACACAGGTTAATTTTTCTATATTATTAGAAACGCAAGATGATTACGACCAATTCCCTAATGTACTTAGTCAAGATGATAGGAAATATTATGTAGTACTAAGTGAAGGTGCAAATGTAATGTGGAGAGGTTTTATGTTTAATGATTATACCCAAATGGGTTTTTCAACAGGCATAACTCAAGCAGACTTTACTTGTATTGATGGTCTTTCATTTATTCAAAATATTCAATATGTAAGAGATGATAGTATTAATCAATTAGACACTCAATTAAATGTAATTAGTGCTGGATTAAGATTATTAGGTTACCCAGATGTGTTAAATTTAGTTGTGGCTTGTTCATACTTTGCAGGTGGAATGAATGATAGGCAAGATGGCGTAAGTAACGAGCCATTTAGCCAAATATATCAATATAGAAGGGATTTTATGGGCGAGTCTTATTATGATATTATTGGTAAAATAATGAAATCATTTAATTGTAGAATGTTTCAAGCAAATGGAGATTGGTGGGTATGTTCTATGAATGAAATGGCATCAGCTACAAATTATTATACTGAATATAATATTTTATCTACTCCTACAATAACAAGTAGTGGTGTTTTAAGTAATACAGTTAACATAGTTCCTTATGCAAATGGTAATGTTCATTTTATTAATAATACTCAAGTAAAATTATTAAAGAAAGGGTTTTATAATATTCAAGGAAGAGGTGCTTATGAATCAGCTTTAAATTATTGTGATAATGCAAATTTAAAGTTAAATGGTTATCCATCTACTAATACTGCAACTGGGTTTATTTTAGGTGCAACAGGAACTTCAACTACAACAATAGTACCAGATACAACTACTCAATTTGATACAGTTTCTTTATCAAGAGGAACAAGTGGAACTGCTAGTTTTGAAAATGGTAATTTAGCTGCTCCAAATTATTTCCTTCCTTATATTGGAGAAGTACCTTTTAAGTTAAGTTTTGAACATAAAACAATAATAGGTGCTAAATTGCAAATAACAGTCAATACATCATTAGGACTTAGATATTTAGACACAAATGGAGTATGGCAATCTTCTGTACAAAATTTAACAATAGATGCAACTAATAATGTATTCTCAACATATTCTAAAGATATTCCAGCTTATATTGTATCAAATGTTCCAATTTTTGGGTATTTAAAGTTTAAGATATTATGTGATACATCTGGGCAATCAACAACACTTAAAAACTTTATTATTCAAAGAGGGGATAGTCAAGTAAAATTTATTGAGGCAAATTTTGTAGCTGATAATACAATTCAATCTACTTTACAAGTATTTGAACAACCTTATGGGAATAACTATCCTACTGCATATAATTATTCATCTAATAAAGGGGTATTATGTGCTTCAGATGGTACATTTTTAAAAGATTGGTATTCATCATCTACAATGGGAACTCCTAACTTTGCAACTGATTTAATTACTTATATCACCTATCAAAACATTAGAAACTTAAATAAGAATGTGGCAACTGTAGAATGTGATTTAGGCGAACATACTAGCGATGTAGGTTTTGTTTACTTAGATAAAGTATTTACAACAACGGACATAGTTACAGGTAATTTATCTTATAGTGGTAAGAAATTCATTTTAAATAGAGTAAGCCAAAATGCCAATGTAAATGAATTAAACTCAGTTCAGTTAATTGAGGTAAGTAATGCTCAAATATATGAACCTCCATTCCTAATTATTCCTACTTATATAACAGATGCAGGTCAACTTGGTCCATTCTGGAACTTTCAATTTAATATTAATATAGTTTAACTTTGCAATATGGCAGACAAAGTACAGGGTAAAAATATAATGCTTTATTATCACGAACCAGCTTCGGAGACATATCCGAGTGGTAGAGATATAGCATTTGCTTGTTCAACAAATTGTTCATTTTCAGTTAATGTTGACCAAAAGGAAGTAACTTCTCAAACAAGTGCTTGGTATCGTGAATACAAGAACGACATAGCATCTTGGAGTGTAAATTGCGATGGTTTAATAACCTTAGATGGTTATGGCTATCTTTTCTTACTTCAGCAGCAACAAAATAGAACGCAAATTCTTATTAAGTTTGTTATTGATAACGGAGTAGATGGTTTAGTTATTATAAGTGGTAATTGCAATCTAACAAGTTTGCAAATAAATGCACCTTATAAAGACATAGCTACTTATTCGGTTAGCTTACAAGGTTCAGGTGCTTATGGTACAACAGGAACAACAATAAATCCTTCAGGTGTAGTAATAGTAGCAGGTGGAGCAGTTTATATGAAACAATACACGGCAGCAGGTGGAGAGAACTCTATCACTTGGACTGATATGATAGGTAAGAGTTGTTTAGGCTTTACAAGAGGTGGTGTAGAGGTAAGAGAGATTTACTCAAGTGGAACGCCAACAGGAGACCAGATAGTCTTTGTAAGTGCGACAGGAGAGGTTAAGTTTGGTAGAGCATTAGAAAGTGATGAATTTATAAGAGGAATATTTCAATAATTAATATGAGTCAACAATTACAAATAACAGGTGGTGCTAAAGTAAGAGATTTACAAGATGTAATCATTGGAACAAGTGGTGTATTAAGTTCATTAGCTTTTAATGTGGCTAATGGAGTTCCTAAGTTAGATTCTAGTGGAAAGATATTAGTATCTCAATTACCTAACTCTGTAATGGAGTATCTAGGAACTTGGAATGCAAATACAAATACTCCTACTCTGGTAAACGGAACAGGTAATGCGGGAGATGTTTATTTATGTAATGTAGCAGGAACAACAAACTTTGGTGCTGGTCCTATATCTTTCTTTGTAGGAGACCAAGTTATTTATAGTGGTAGTATATGGCAAAGAGCAAGTGGTGCAACAGGAACAGTTACAAGTGTAGCAGTTACTGAAACAGGAGATTCATTAAATATTACAGGTTCTCCAATTACAACAAGTGGAACAATAAACATAGGCTTTAACGGAACAAATCTTCAGTACATAAATGGTGCAGGAGATTTGACCACATTTCCGACTTTAATATCTAGCATAGGTTTATCTATGCCAAGTGCTTTTAGTGTCTCTAATAGCCCTTTAACGAGCAATGGAACGATTTCAGTAACAGGAGCAGGTAATGCTTCTCAGTATATTAGAGGAGATGGTACTTTAGCAGCTTACAATCCAAGTACAGGTGGTGGTGGTTCTTCAGTTTCGTATTATCTTAACGGAGGAACAAATCAAGGCACATTTGTAGGAAACACTTATTATGAAATGAGTAAAACTGCCGTAATAGGCACAGGAGTAGATTTTACTATAAATGCTAATGGATATATAAGTCAATTTATAACAGATGCTAACGACCCTGCACAATTAGTTATCCCAGCAGGAAATTGGAACTTTGAAATGTACTTTAGTGCATCTTCAAGTGGAGGCTCACCTAGTTTTTATGTAGAACTTTACAAATATAATGGTAGTACTTTTACTTTAATAGCAGATAATTCAGCAAATCCTGAATACATAACTAATGGAACTGCGATTGATTTATATACAACTGCGGTTGCAGTACCTGAAACATCATT
>Ga0209500_10000657_pt1 | contig 28948 bp, 45 predicted proteins | sample S_140212_EF_Meta_FD_187323 | JGI IMG/M metagenome (GOLD analysis project Ga0209500, IMG submission 187323) | Freshwater microbial communities from Lake Simoncouche, Canada to study carbon cycling - S_140212_EF_MetaG (SPAdes) (version 2) | ecosystem: Environmental > Aquatic > Freshwater > Lake ...
GTAGATGTCAAGAAGTTGTCTATTGATGATTACAATCTTCCTTCGATTAGAAACTTATAAGGAGTTTATTATGAAGTCTTTAATTTTGTCTTTGGTTGTGTTTTTAGGTATTAGTAGTGTTGTGGAGGCACAGTTCATTGTTGTTTATCCACAGGTAAGACATTACAACAATTACAATTATGGTTATAATTACAACTACAATTATAACAATTATGGTTACAATTATAATTATGGTTATAATTCAAATTATGGATACAACAATAACAATTGGAACAGGTATGTGACACCGAGTGGATACAGGCCATTTGTTAATCCATATTTTCAGATGGCCACACAGGGAATTGGTAGGGCTTGGTAGTTTATAATAAATATTTTTATTTTTAATAAAAAGATCGAGAATAAAACATTCATTACGATGATCTATCGTGTTGATAAATTACGAATTTTATTTTTTACTTGCTAAACATCTTGCTTAACCAACCTTGCTTTGGCATTACAGCAGGAGCGTCTTTTTTATTTGGCATTTCAGCAGGAGCATCTTGTTTGTTTTGCATTACAGCAGGATCATTTTTTTGAACAGGAGCTTCAGGTTTATTAGCTTCAGGTGTGTTATTGGCTAACCATTCGTCTAATACTTTTTCGATGTCTGTTAATGGATCGATAATGTGTTTAGTAAGTTTTTCCACATAATCACGCTTCACTAAATTTCCTGCATCTGTATTGCCCCTCTGTGTATTAAAGTTATATAAAGTAGTCGTCACAGGAAAATACGCACTACTAAATAGCTTATTAGTAGCATCACGAATAGAAATTAAACTTTCGTTTTTAGATGCATCAGACAAAGAATCCCAGTCGCTTAAAAACATTTCATGAGCTGATTTTAGCAAATCGATTGTGTATTGTAAATTTTCCTGTTGTTTTTGATCACCATATCCAGAAAAAGCTAAAAATTTTAGACTAGGATATGAATGAATATTTAATTTTTCATCATCAGATCCTATTAATTTAATTATATGATCTCTTATCGTTTTGACTTCTTGCCACATCTGAGTTTTTGCCGCATCCATATGAGTTTTAATGGCCGAAGTAATCCTAACTTCTCTATAAAATGATTCATCACGACTTTCAAGGAACTTATCGAAACTAAACTTATTGAAATTTTTCATGGTACGCCTTTAATATAACGATTTATTTTATATATGATTGATTTTTCTTATTTTGTTGTTATTTTTCCATCTCGGCAGCAGCTTTTAGTTGCTCCTCGATTCTTTCTAGTGGGTCAATAATTAAATGTCTAATATATTTCCAATGCATTGGAGATTCTATACTGTTCATTTCTGGGTAAACTAAAATAGGAGGTGGATCTTTTTGTACATGCTCGACAAGCATATCGATTCTGTCAAATACTACATCAGTTTTAACAAAACTATTAGATTCGGAGGTAATAGGGTTGGTTTTTGTATACGATTCTATGAGAGAAATAGTATTTATTATTTGAGAAGAATACAACAACGAATGATCCTTGCCTCTGTATTTGTCTCTTGGGTTTATCGAACTACCATTTTCGTCAAATAAAGATAACTTTTCTAAATTATCATGCATTTTAGAATTTCCTTCTTCGCCTAACAAGAGAGCTATTTGCCCTATCGCCTTTGCGATCTTTATAGGAATGCTATTTCTTGTGTCACGTTCGTATTGTCTAGCTTCTCTGTAAAATGATTTATCACGACTTTCAAGGAACTTATCGAAACCAAACTTATTGAAATTTTTCATAGTGTACCTTTTAATATAACGATTTAATTTATATATGATTGATTTTTAAATATTTCGTCACACTTAACCATATTAAATCGAATCAATGATGGTTTTTATTTTTTGACTATCTTTTGTCAAAAGAGATTGTAGGCCAAAATGCAAAGGTTGTGGCCAATCTCCGAAATCTACCCATTCGTATCCTTGAGTTTCCCAATTTAATTTTGGTTCAAATTCTTCATCGATTATTGCTAAAAAGTTATGATATTTAAATGTTCCTTTTTCGAAGACCGAAAGAGAAATCATTTCGGTGTGTCCGTCATAGCCAGCCTCTTCTTGTACTTCTCTTTTTGCTGCTTCTTTTGGGATTTCATCGGAATCAATAGCTCCGCCCCACACTCCCCAAGTATTTGGTTCTTGTACATTCCGTGATCTATGTGGCAAGAGTATTCTTTTGGTACTTTTGGCCAATATAATGCAACCAGCACCTTGTTTGCCCCAGAAACCAGTAGTAGCTAGTTCCTTACCGTGTTCTGCGTCATTTTCTAATAGCCATTGTTTAAAGTTCATGAATTATTTATCCATTTTTGTGTATTTATTTATAAATTTTTCGCCTTCTGATGTAGGTGAACTAAAAGATATTTTTGCATTAGGATATATTTTTTGCAAAAATTGTATCATTTTTGTATTGATGGTATTTCTTTTATATTTAGGTCTAACAGTCATCATGTCTATATAAATTTCATCTTCGGTAGTATTACCTTCTAGGATTCCCAAAATGTGTTCAGTGCCATCTTTAGCCCATCGTTTTTTCCATACATCAGTTATTGGTTCCCCGCCATCATAATATGTTGCTTGGGGAACAATAAGCATGGGAATCTGTTCTGCTTTCATTTTTTCAGCAGATTCTTCTGAGTCAAGAAAATAGACCCAAGTTGCCCCTACATGATAACGCCAATCCTTATTTTCTGTTCGGAACCAGACAATATTGTTTTTGACATTATCGACATCGACTTCTTTGAGAGGTTTATCATCTGCAAGTACATTTTTGCCTCGCAGGGAAATAACGGGCATTTCAGATAACAGCCATTGTTTAAAGTTCATGAATTTATATATGAATGTTTTTCCAAAAACGCATCTATGTGTGCAAGTAGATCTATATTTTGTTCGACTTTTTCTTTAGGCCAATTCCACCATTGTATTTTCATCAATTTGTCTATTACATTTTGTTCGAATCTATATCTAATAATTTTAGCAGGGTTTCCAGCGACAATAGCAAATGGTGGCACATCTTTGGTAACGACTGCTCTAGCACCGACAATAGATCCGTGACCAATAGTAGTACCGCCAAATATCATTGCTTCTGTACCGATCCAACAATCAGATCCGATTTCGATTGGACCTTTATCTCTTCCTGTTGGGTAGTTTGAATTTGGGTAATGTGATTTGAAACGGAAGTTACTTACAGTTGGATGATGTATTGAAGCATGGTCAATAGGACCACCGCAAAGAAAGGTGACTCTTCGTGCGATTCCAGAATAGTTTCCAACGGTTATTTGTGCGTTTGGAAAATACACGATACAGTCTTGATTTATGACAGAAAGAGTTCCGAGAGTTATTCCCATAGTTTTATTCCTTTTTTAAAGTTTAAAACAATAATGTTATTCGTGCAAGATGTGTTGACTTGTATTTTAGGTTTGCTAAACTCATTAAATGATTACTTTAAGCAATGTGTTGTTGCTGCCCAATGCGATTTTACAAAAGAAAGAGGCTTTGCCATGGCAACTATTGATCAAGTCATAAAAGAATTACAAGAAATGAAGAGTCAAAAAGGGAATACAGGCGAAACAAGAATTATATCTTTTGTTTTTGGAAAAGAAGATTTTCGATTATCTCAAGAAGACTGGGATGAGTATATGGAATCATATTCATTCGTAGGACCCGGAGTTGATCCTCATCTTCATATAGATATTGAATCTAAAATTGGGAAACACGTTAAAGAACATGTGGATATGGCATCTAAATATAAAGAAAAAACAAAAGAAGAGTCGAAATATAAAAGAAAAATAAAATAATAACATTCGACTTTACGAATTCATAAATCACATTTACTTAGATTTTAATTTATCGCATTGAGATTAATTAATATAAGGTTGGAAATCGAATTGAGCAACATGTTGTTACTTAATGCGATTTCCAATTACTTCAAGAGAAATCATTATCGAATAAAAAAATAATTTGGGGAAATCATCATGAATATAAATATTGAACCATTCTATTGTCTAATAAAAAAAGAACATCTTTTTGCATATGAAAGTAATTTTGAAGAATACGAATCAGTATTTGTATTCGCAGCCAGAAGCGTTGCAAGTAGAGCATTGTTGTTTCATTGTATGACAGAATCTGGAATGCAAAGGGCAAATGTTCCCATTTCTGCTTTAGTTCACAAGACTGATGCTCCAAAAATAGATTTAGATTACCTTCAACTTTGGAATTGTTTTGGCAATGAGATGAATGTTTGCAAATTCGATTATCTTGTTAATTCTAGATGTCAAGTCGCCATGAAAGATAAGTCTAGGTATTGGGCGACTTACATGATGACATTTGATTGGGAAAATAACAATTTTAGTTTGGCTCCTAATGATTATAAAAATGCACATTTGTTAAAATTAGATAATGGTTGTTTTGCATTGCAGCCAAACAATAGAATATTTTGGAGAGATTCAAATTTTATAACAAAGCCTCTTGATCCAAAATCTATTCCAAAGTATAAAGTCGATAAAGAAATTTTCATATGTGAAAGAAGTGATAGGTGGACAAGTGAAAATACAGATTCTTTTTATTATGACATCATAGAAGAAAATGATAATTTATGAAAAAACTAAAATCTATAAAAGGCATACCTCTATCTTATATTCAATCTATTTTGAAGATAGATACATCTTCGCCTTCTGGCTTAAGTTGGCTTCCAAGAGAAGATGTACAATTTAAATATGATAATAAAAACGCTGGATGTAAACATGCCGATCAAAGGAAATATCAAAGCTGGGATGTATCAATTACTCATAACAATAAAAAGTATAATATAAAATGTAGCAGAGTTATATTGCTGTTGCATAATGGATATCTGACCAAGAACAAGGAAGTTGATCATAAAGATGGCAATTCTTTAAATAACAAAGTCAATAATCTTAGAGAGTCTACACTTGCACAAAATAAACATAATAGAAAAATATCAAAAAACAACACTTCTGGTCATAAAGGTGTTTATTGGAATAAAGCAAGCGGGAAATGGATGGTGAGAATAAATGCAAATGGTAAATCGTATTACTTTGGTACTTATGTCAATAAAGAAGATGCAATTAAGGTGGCTATAGCTGCACGAAAGAAACTTCATGGCGAATTCGGGAGAGATGAATGAAACTACCTTCCATAAAAGGAATACCTCTATCTTATATTCAATCTATTTTGAAGGTAGATGCGAATTCGCCTTCTGGATTAACATGGCTTCCTAGAGAAGATACATCATGGAATACTAAACATGCTAATAAAAAGGCTGGCAACAAACATATTTCTATTCAAAGATGCTTAAGCTGGAAAATAGGATTCCGTTATCTTGGAAAGTATATGGGTTTCAAATGTAGCAACATCATATTCCTGTTGCGTAACGGATATTTGACCAAAGGCATGTTGGTTCAGCACATTGACCATAATCCATTTAACAATAATCCTGATAACCTTAGAGAATGTACACGATCTCAAAATACTCAGTCCAACAAACTAAGAAAAAACAACACTTCTGGACATAAAGGCGTTTATTTGACCAGAGACAAACTCAAATGGTATGTAATGATAAAATTAAATGGTAAAGCTCATTACTTTGGCACATATCAAAACAAAGAAGATGCTATTAAAGTGTCGATAGAAGCTAGAAATAAAATTCATGGTACTTTTGGGAGAATTAAATGATTTATGAATTTAGAAATCCTATGCATAATTTTCAATACACTCCATTGACATTACTTTGAAATTTGTTAATTTAAAAATCATGTTTATTTCTTTCAAACAGAGGATTAAAAATGTCTAAGAAAATCGAATCTCACAACAATCAGATAAAAGAAGGAATGAAAAAAATCCAAGAGATTATTGAAAAACTTTCATTTGAAGACGGAAATGAAATGGCATTTTTAAATCAATTTATTCCTAATACATTTCCATTTATTTTCTCGGAACTTGAATGTCAGATGCAAGAACTTAAATCCAAATTATCAAAATTGCAATTAGGATTTTTAATTGAAAAATTAAATGAAAAAACAATTAATTGCCCACATAAAATCGACTACGAAGATTTGTCGAAATTAAAAACTGGTGGCAATGATGAGCTTTCGACAACTAAAATGAAAAAGTTACAAGAAAAAATATTAAATGAACTTGGCCAAAAAACATTAGATGAAATCAAAGATTTAAATTTAACCGACATTGTATCACAAAGAATCATGCGTTGGGTTTTAAGAGGTTGCAATGTTGAACTTGCTTTTAGGAAAATAAAGTTTGATGAAGAAGTGTATTCTAAAGTATAACAATAAAATTATATTTTAAAAACAAGATGCCTTTCATAGCTGATTCGCCATGTGTTGACAATTAAGCATATGAATTATTTGTTAAGTGAAATGTTTCTTGCTTCCAAATAATCATATTTCCAATTTGGATTTAAAATTATTTCTCCAATAGGTTCTTTGTTGTTTTTGATTTTGTATTCGACATATTGTTTGGCATGTTCGGAAATATTTTCTTTAGACGCACCAAATGAAGAACCATGATAATCTTGAGATGATCCAAATCTGTATATGTAAAAAATTTCTTCTTTTTTTATAATTTGATGTATGTTGCCGTATTTACTTGATATTTTTCGGAACAATATTACATCTAAATCGCATTTGTCTGTATCTGAAACACTATAAAAATCTACATTTTTCCAACAATCTATATCCATGCACAAACTTGAATGATGTAAGTTACTACATTGTACTAAGTTTTTATTAGATTGTTCGATGAACGCATCTCCAGTGTGGAAAATACCATGTGTGTTTATATTTTTAATAGATAAAGATATTTTCCAAGGAAGATAAATGTCATCATCTTCCCAAACAAAAACATATTTTCCTGTACAATAAGAAATACAATCATTAAATTTTTTACTTAATGGTGTTATTCTTTCTTTTGAATTTATTATTTTGACTTCTGGATGATCGAATAACAAGGTTTGTTCTGAAAAGTCGTTCAATATGACTAATTCTTTTTCGCCTTCGTAATCTTGTAATAAAAAGCTATGAATTGCTTCTTCGAGTAATTTAGTTCTACCATATGTGGCACAATAGCAACTTACTTTTGGATTTGTCATAGTGGAATATATATGATGTTTAACTATTTTTTGCTTTTAGGCGCTTTGTGTACATAATAAATAGTTATATTTTCTTTTCCGTACTTTGTTTCGATAATGTGTCGAGCAGAACTAGAAGAGTTCGCCTTGACTGTTTCTTCTGATCTAGCGAAAGGCTTTTTTATTGCAAAGCTAACTTCGTATTCAGTAAGTTCGATAAAATAAACATATGCTGCTGGCACATCAAACATAACATCTCCTTGATTGATTCTCCTATTTACTATTTAATCACAAATAATTTGAAAGTAAAGTGGGGACAACTGGATTCGAACCAGTAACCGAATTTTTATGAGAAATTTGCTCTACCATTGAGCTATGCCCCCGTGAAAAATCAATATTACTTTAAAGTGAATTTAGAATCAAGATTAATTTTTTTAAATAACACTATTGCGTTTTAAAATAAATTAATTAACATTTGGAAAGAGTATCGATTCAATTAAAAAGGATGTTGTGCCATGACGATGACTTATTTGGCTTGTGCTTTTAGTTTATTACTTGGTATGTATTCCATGCCATTTTCGCTTGCAATGATCAAGCATAATTACAAGATGACAGATCTTACTTTCACGGAAAAAATACAAAACATAATTGTACTTTTTCTAGTAGCAACATTCCCATTAATAAACTTCGCTAGTGCTATAGAAATATTTTTATTTAGGTCTTATATCTTTTCTTATATTTCTGGAGCATATGGTTTTATATTTATAACATTTTATTTTTTAGATAAGACATTAAGTACTAGCGATTATTTTAGATAATTAAGTACTAGCAATTAATTTTTTTTATTCATATTAATCTGGTGCGTTTCGGCTATAAGAGTTTCCATTCTTTTAGTTAGTTCGAGAAGCTCCTTAGATGTTTGAATAGAAGTTTGCATGAGTGCGATGGCAGCTTGATGAAGTTCTTCACGATGTTCAGCATCTGAATGCTCCCACTCTTTATCTCTTTCTGCCTGTCTTGTTTGGGCGAGAAGAATAAGAGGAGCAGCGTAAGCAGCTTGAGTGCTAAACGCTAGATTTAGTAATATGTATGGGAATGGATCGAATACAACGCCCATAAAGGAGTTCAAGATGATCCATATGAACACAAAAATAGTTTGTATTATAAGGAATACTGGAGTTCCGAACAGTCGTGCGAATTTTTCGGCAATTGTACCGAAAAAATCTCGCCCAAAAGAATCGTGAATAACAAATTGAGCTTCTTGTTTGTTGTTTTCCATAAAGTATTAATCAATCGAATATTGTAATTTAAAAATAATTTAATAGGAGGTTTTAAAATTGGAAATTAGATTGTTTAGAAAATCAGATTTAAAAAAAGGATTAATGAATTGTCTTAGTGAATTAGGAGAAATACATTCCGAGGCTAGTGATATTCCTCAAATTTTAAAACATAGAAGCAAATGTGGAATTAAAACCTTTGTTGTCGAGGATGATAATAGGATCATAGCAACAGCTAGTTTGTTATTACAATCTAAATTTCGTTACAAAGAAAAATGTGGTTACATTGAAGATGTTTGTGTGGCCAAGGACTTTCAAAGAAAAGGAATTGGGAAGCTGTTAATAGATTATGTTATTCTTCAAGCCAAACGAGAGCCTTGCTATAAATTAGTTCTTTTTACTACTGAAGAAAATATTGGATTTTATAAAAACATAGGTTTTTCCCAACAAGAAGCGATTTTTTTTCGCTTAGATTTGAGTAAACAAATATGAACTGGATGACACCGATATTAGCGTTGAGTGGAATCGCTGTTGGCATGTGGGCGATCATTAGATATTTGATTTTGGTAGAAATACGAATCGACAACAACACATTCAGAACTCTTTATGACATCTGTAAAGATGAAAAGAAATTTATAATTGACGAAGAGTTTTTTACTGAGATAAGACATCCGGTAGTTTACAGAGCTTTTTGTTTCAATAAAAATTTCCCATGGTTTTACATTAGTCATTACGAGAGGTTACTTCAAGCGGGATTTCAAGGTAAGGATTTAGTCACTTCTATAATGTGTACTCGCTGGAATTACAAAAAGATAAAAACTTTTTTAGAAATTAGTCTTAAGCAATTACAAATTAATTTATTCGGCATACCAGTTAGAATAGCAACTCCATGGAACACAGATAAAATTGGAGCCATAAAATACGCTAATAATCCTATATTTCCAGAAAGTTTATGGAAAGACTTTGATGATGAGATCGGAAGCGTATTATTGAAAAATTCCAAAACAGGAGCTATTTTGTATGGCGAACCCGGCAATGGAAAAACTTCTTATGTGAAATACCTTGCAGTTAAACATAATTTACCAATAACAATTATAACATTTGTTCCTGAGTTTACGAATATAGACATCATGTTCATGTTTTCTCAGATATCATCAGGTACGATTGTTCTTTTAGAGGACTTTGACAATTACTTTGATGGTAGAAAGTGCATCATAGGAGAAGGAAACAACGGAAGTAACAATATGGGAATCAAGTTTACATTTGATGTAATACTTAATTGTTTAGATGGTGTTTATAATTCTTATGAAAGAGTTGTTTTTATATTGACTGCGAATAACATTGAAAAAATAGATGAAGCATTAAGAAGTAGGCCGAGTAGGTTTAAATATGTTAAGTGCTTTTCTAATCCAGATTTGGAATTAAAAACTAAATTAATTGAAGAATGGGCTGAAGCTGCTGGTAATTTAAATTTGGATCAAATTCTTAGATTGAAAGAATTCAAACAACTTGGATTTAGCTTAGAAGAATCAAAAAAGAAAATGGATATTAACACATGAGTATATTTTCATATTGTTAAATTTTTTATATATGATAGTATTCGTTTTATCAGATGCATGTTGCAGCTGAAATTCTCAAGGAGGTATTGTTATGTACGGATTGCTATTTGTTGTCGCTTCTTTGGTAAATGGAGATGGCTACAAGCTATTGTCTCAAGAGAGACACGATGTACTTGCCTCTCATATACCCGATAGTAAAGATCTTATATTGAATAGAATTAGAAAGTACCCTAATTTATTAATATATACAAGCAAAGAAATTCCCGAGGCATATCAAGATTGGACAGGAGGATTGCCGGGAATACATTCTCCAAGTTACAATATATCTGCTGCAAAACCACAAGAAAAATTTGGTAATCCAAATGTGGAATTCCCGTGGGGGCATCCAGCGGGAACAGAATTAGTTCCTAATGATTCAATGTCGTCTTTTAAGTTTATATTATTGCCAAAAGGCGAATCTATAAAAGTTTACAGGAAGCTACTTGATGGCGATAGAAGATCGTCTTATTTGTGGGAGTTCCCTAAAGGCTCTATTGTTGGCGAAGTATTGCAAATATACTACAAAGAGACTCATTACACCTTTGAGATTCGATTGCGTAAAAAAGAAGATGTAAATTGGAAGATTAGTGTGTACAGACCATTTTCAAATCTTAAAGAATTTGGTCAATATTGCAAATCAAATGGCGTTGATCTTTATTATAGGGATGAAAGAATATCTCAATCACATCAAATATTCAAAGGAGATGTGGTAACAACATCTTTGGAGAAGATTCCTGATAGTTTAGTCAGAAAGGCATTAAAAGAGACATTCGTGAATGTACTGGGTCAAGAATGGCATGGTGACGCACACGCTGCTACTACCAATGCTGATTTTCACATTGTTCCTAAGAATTACCAAGCAGCAACGATAGCCTTGACAAGTAATTCTTGTATTAGATGTCACGAATCTGTTTTGAAACATGCTAATGATTTTGATTTTAGGCGTGACTGGTATGGAAGGGTTCGTGGAAGTGATGGGATATTTAGTTTCCACCCATTTGATCCATCTTGTATTTCCTATAGTGGAATTTATCAAGGTGAAAAAATTCGTGATGAATTTATAAAAAATGGAATTATAAAAATAGAGTAATAAAAAAGCCCCTGATATTCAGGGGCTTTTTTTACATAAACATATTATTCTTGTTCTTCTGATTCTATTTTGTCAATCGCCTGTCTTATTCTAGAAATTTGCAAAGGATCTTTATCCTTTGGCATATTGTTTTTAATGATTCTAAGAATCGACATAAAATGGGATTTATCTTCGTGAGCTAGGTCGATTAATGCGGTGAATAGTGGTTCTATTTTAGTTGCCAAGTTTGCGCTGCTGATTCCTAAATCAGAGCCAAACTTAGTAACAGTAGTTTCCATTTTCATACAATTTTTCATGCCTTTTTTCTTATGCTTTTTGGCATGTTCGGTTGCTTTTTTGATTGCTTCTTCTTTAGACATGCCACTAGCCATCATACGACTTGCCAGCACATCAATAAAATCTATTTTGCCATCGCCATTTACATCTTGAGCTTTGACTTTTTTCTTTGCTTTCTTGCCTTCGCAAAGATCATAGTATTGATGTTCGGTGATCATACCTGCGAGGTAAAGACCGTAATTTGCATTTTGTTTATCGTACATTTTTGTATTCCTTTTTTAATCTTACTGAATATCAGTTATTACTATATATTATTCGATATTTCATTATTTGACTTTTAAATTCATAAAACGTAATATTTACTATGAATTTACAAAAATGGTTTAAAGAATATAAGTCAAATTTATCTTGCACTTACTGCAACGCAAATCATCCAGCAGTATTAGATTTCCACCACAAAGATCCAAATAAAAAAGAATTTGATATTTATCGTCTTGTCAAAAATAGTTCGAGCAAAAAACTTATTATTGAGCTAGAAAAATGCGAACCTATATGTTCTAACTGTCATAGAAAATTACATGCAAAAAAAGGAATATTCAATGCCAATCAAAGATCCTATAGCGAAAAAAGAATATCATAAAGAATACCATAAAAAATGGTATATAAAAAATAAAGAAAAGCGTTGTGAACAAATAAAGAATCGTGAAAAATTAATTAGAAAAATGTTTCAAGAATACAAATCTAAACTATCTTGCTGTAAATGCGGAGAGAACGAAAGCGTAGCTTTAGATTTCCATCATGTTGGAAAAAAAACTGATATATTGAGCGTCATGGTGCATGATGGATTTTCTTGGGAAAGAATACAGGAAGAAATAAAAAAGTGTATAGTTTTATGTTCTAACTGCCATCGAATAGAACATTATAAAAATAAAAATTAGAACAATATATATGATATGTTATACTTTTATATTATTGCAGCCGTATTTTACACATTCGACATGTTGATAACATTCAATGATGGATTCAGGAAATCAAATTGGTATTTACCAATGTCAATTACTGGTAATTTATTTGGTTCTATTTGTTGGTTTATGCTTGTAAAGCACTTGGACAACAACGATAGAATACTAATTCATAGTGTATATTGGGATTTCATGATTTTGTTAATCGGATACATGTTGCCCTTAATGATTTATCAGTTTCACTTTAACTTTGGTCAAATTATTGGGATGTCAATGGTTGTGATTGGTTTGTGTTTACTCAAGGCGTTTCATTAATGGAAAATGAATTAAATTTTAAAAATATTACATGTGATGCGTGTGGCTCTACATGCAAAAACATCGAATTAGATATATTTGAATATTCTAAATTTGAAAATGTAAGTCAAAACTCTAGAAGATTTTGTTTTGATTGTTCTAAAAAAATAAACGAATTTATAAATCAGATGACCAATCTAAACGAATTTAATATATAAGTTTTATATATATCGTTAAGAGGTAACATGAATACAACTTTGTTGTTTTTAATCATTTTCGAAATATTATCACAGAAATACAGAGTCATTTTACCGCCAGCACCTCCACAACCACCAGTATTAAACAATACAGTTAAAGCTCAGATAGCAAATCAAAACATTAATTTCAATACTGGAAGTAGTATTAGTGGTGGTGGCGGATTTGGTGGTGGTTTCCAACAAAGTACTGGTGGTATTCAAGGAACCGCCCAATACACACAAAATAACACTTCGGGAATGCAAATATCGCAACTGTATCAATTGCCAATCGCTACGCAATTTCAGCAGGGCGGTGGATTCGGTCAGGGCGGTGGATTCGGTCAGGGCGGTGGATTCGGTCAGGGCGGTGGATTCGGTCAGGGCGGTGGATTCGGTCAGGGCGGTGGATTCGGTCAGGGTGGTGGATTCGGTCAGGGTAGTGGATTTGGTCAGGGTAGTGGATTCGGTCAAGGTAGTGGATTCGTTCAAGGAGGTGGATTCGGTCAAGGAGGTGGATTCGGTCAAGGAAGTGGTGGATTTGGTCAAGGAAGTGGTGGATTTGGTCAAGGAAGTGGTGGATTTGGTCAAGGAAGTGGTGGGTTTGCTAGTGAACAAGCAATAGGAACAAATAATCCTTTTTATATCATGGCTACGCAAGGTATTATGTCTGGAATTGGTGGTTCAGCGTTTCGAAGTGGTGGTCAGTTTGGTGGTGGTTTCAACAATGGCGGAAATGGATTGTGAGTACTATAAAAACACACGGATTAATCACAAACATTAAGACATTTAATCACATTTTTATTTGAGAATCCAGACTTAAATTTGTATTGTTCTAATTTTTTCTTTAGTTTTTCAATAACATCAATATCATTTTTACTTTTAATCAAATTATTTCTACAAAATGGATCTTGTAAAGTATTATAAACTTCTAATCTATCTCTCTTGTAAAGATTTGAAAAATATTTTGGGTATTTTAAAATCATTTTTTTAAGAACTTTGAATTCATAAGCATCTGCTCCACCTTGTGCGCCTTCGTATATCGTACTACAATTTTCTATAATACTAAAATTATCATTATGATATGATGCCGTGAAGAAATTATGTTGATTATTGTTAGTTACATTCGTATCTGTCCATCCAAATCCATAAAAAGAAGCATATTCTTTAAATAGGTCTTTCTCTCCTTCGAGTAATTTTACAAAACTTTTACCATCCATGTTGGAATTATGAGTGATATTTAAAAGTTCGAGTAATGTAGGCATCATATCTTTAACTGTGACAAAATCAGATTTATTGTCTCCTTGTTTAATTTCATCTGAAACAAAAACAAGCGGAACATGCGAACTAAATCTATAACAATTGCCTTTGTAATAAGGGAATGGCATTGTGTTATCACTTGTTATAATAAAAAGCGTATCTTTTAATTTATTGTTACGAATAAAGTTTCTAACCATTCCTATAAGATCATCAAATTCTTTAGATGCTAAAATGTATTTTTTATATTCGTTAATGTAATCTATATCATTAATTATTGAAGGAGGCATTGTCTCATAAGACATATTCAAATCATCTGGGTTTCGATTGTATTCATGTCCATCACGATGTGGAAAGGGAGAATTAAGAAATAATACTTTTCTTTTTGTCTGATCGTTAAATATATCCTTAAGTTTTCCTAATATTGTTTTTTTATCTAAAAATCCTTCAAATAATTTACATTTAAATTTATTTATTGGTGCGTAATGAAATGATTTTCCGATAATATAGCTTTCTATATCGTTTTCATTTAAAGTTTCAACCATTGTTTTGCATTTATCTTTTATAATTCCATTTTTAGAAAAGCCAAGCGCTCCATTATTGAATGGATACATGCCAGTCATCATGACCGATCTCGATGGTTGGCAAACTGATATATTTGTATTATGTTTATGAAATGTAAATCCTTCGGAGCAACATTCGTTTAAATTAGGATATAATGTTTCGAATAGATCTTTGTATTTAGATTCATATGGATAGCCCATGTCATCAGCACAAAGTATTATAATATTTTTATACATAATGATATCTATTGCATAGAATACTATTATATATTTGATAAAATTTAATTTTAACCCATATAAATACCATTATGTACAAATTCGAAAACGCCAGTACTCCAAAAAAACTAGAAGAAAAGTTTATTCGATTATGTTCGAAGTGTACAGAGGAACTAGAGTGCAAAGAATTTATAGTTTGCTGTACTGGAACCGACTATAGTCATTGCGATAAATGTTCAAAAAAAACTAGGAGTTATTATGTCGTTCGAGAATTGGCTGAAAAAAAAAGACACGAACATGTTTTACGAATTTTTCGTGGAAGCTAAAAAAGACAAAAAATGGATTCAAAAAGCAGATATCGAAAAAGATAAATTTACTGATAGAAAAATGAGCAAGAAGAAACACAAGATGTGAGGCAATTAAATCTGTCCAGTTTGGACTAAAAATTTAATCTGAAAGTCTGTGTTTTTAAAAATTACAAGCTCTTTGTTTAGAATTATCGCTTCTTTCTGTATTGTAATCAACAGCCCCATTTAATGATCCAAATGGAACCCATGTTTTTTCTGGTATTACAAACAAATATTGGTAGTTTTCTTCTAATTCGAATTTCTTATGTGGATATATCATAATAGCTTCACGATTTTCATCTGTTATCTCGTTCTTTAATGATTGTATGTCACGCCAATCTCTAATTTTTTTATTATCGTGTCTTTTTATTTTGATACAAACTCCTCCAGATGATTGTCTGTAAATAAAAACTTGTTTTTCATGATCGCTATAAAATTCAGAAGTTTTTTTGAATTCATTTGGATTAAATTCAAAAGGGAATGTTTTTTCTGGAAAAACAAACAAATGATATTGGTTCGCACAATCTAATACCCTTGCTTGAGAAGGGTACAATTCTATGGCGATTCTGTTTTCTCCAGCTAGTTCGTCTTTTATTTGTTGTAGGTGTTCTATATCAAAAATAGCTTCCTTGTCTTTTCTCTTTATAGACAAATAAAGGAAGTCTTCAATTTGGTTTTCTTTCAAGTGAATGTAGTGTTTGGCTTGAATGCCATTTTGCAAGTTGACTTGGTATATATCGTTTACCCATACTTGGCAATCTGTGACTTGTTTGCAAAGTAATTTTGCTTTTGTCTCATCTAAATTAAACCTAGCGATTATTTCGCCAACTATGCTTTTTTTTGTATTTTCGGAAAAATCAGATCGTGTAAACTTTTTCATATACTTCACTCCTTGTGTGTATCTTTACTATATCCATAAATAAATTTTTGTAAAGCTATATGATGTCAATATCTATAAATATATTAATTAGAACCAGCCTATATCTCCCATAACGACCTTTTTACCGGGAAACATTTCTAATGGAATTTTACTTTTTTTCTTTTTCTTTTCGTTTATTATGTTTTTATCTGATTGAATTATAACTTTATTATGTTTTAACCATTCTTTAAATGATATCATGTTAATCCTTTGAGTGAATTTTTTGATTTTATTTAAAACCCTTGTCGCCTCTTACAAAACGCTTCGCATCTGGTTCTTTGTCTTCTTTGTTTGATTTTTTAATTAATTCTTTCATATATTCTTCGATTTTAGGAATGCTAGTTACGATCTTTATTTCGTTGAATTTCAATTCATTAACGAGTTCTGTTTTTAATTTTTCTTTTAGTTTTTCGTGGAACCCCAATTTTGTTTTTAACAAAGGTGCCATATCTGGTTTTTTTAAAAGATCACTTTCGATCATTTTAACCGATCTATAAAAGTCAACTAATGTTTCTTTTGTTTCTTTTGAAATCGACTTAAGAACTTCAAAAGCACTTTGTATTTTAGGAATGTGTTCTTTTTCCACCACGCCTTGCTCGTACCACTCCATGGCTTCGACTAAATCTCTTTGTTCTACATAATTTTTAAATCCAATCATAATTAATCCTTTTAAATTATTTATTTTTAAATTTATTGTTTTAAATTTAAATTAATTTATTCTGGTGGTTTTTTCTTACCAAATATCTATTATTTTAATTGACAAATTATATGCAAATGAATTAAATTACGAAAAGGAAACTTTTGTAAAGGATTATTTATGTCTGAATTTGAAAGTAAAGTAGCTATAGAAACCACGATAACTCTTGATTTGACCGAGCAATTGATATGCAAGGCAATAGCCAATAAGAGATATCAGAACGCAAGAGACATGAATGTTAAAAACTCTAAAATGGGTGGACAATCTAACGAACAAACCGATCTTGAAGGGATTTCTTCCGAACTGGCATTTTGCAAGTTGTTTAATGTATATCCAGATTTAACTGTACAAGTAAGGTCGTCAGCAGAAGGCACAGATGATGGAGACGCTGTTTTACGAGATGGAAGAACGGTAGATGTAAAAAGTACGAAGTACCACACAGGAAGGCTTCTTGCGGTTAGATGGAAGAAGCCAAAAGTAGATTTTTTCGCTTTAATGATTGGAAGTTTTCCAACATATACATTTAAAGGATTCATGAAAAGCGAAGAACTTTTAAAAGAACAAAGAATAGGAAATTTGGGTCATGGAAATGGCTACATAGCAGAACAGCACGAACTCAAGCCATTAGAAACTATATGATTAATTTTCACACCTTAATTTATTTATTTTAACATCATGCTCGAAATCATCTAACATTTTTTCCAATACATGTTGTGGTATTTTTTTGGTATTCTTAACAGCAAGTTGTTTTGGTTCCCAAATCCACCCATTGTCTGGCAATTCAATTTTTATTTTATAACCATAGATGTCGCCTAATTTAACATAAGGCTTCATGTCTTCGGCTTTTATGTTCATGTTATCGATTACAATCGGAGTAATGCCTTTTCGCATTGCCAGTTCAGTTTTGTGTTGATTTTTTTCTTCATAGTTTTTAATTTTATCAAAATCATATTCATCAGAAAAATCATCAGTAGAATAGATGACTCCGCCAATACCAAGAGTTTTGGCCTTGTTTGTTCTTCCAGAACCCGGCAGTCCACGCATTATAATAAGATGCTTGTCGTGTATGTTTTCAAGCCATGAATAAAATGATTTCATATTTGATGTCCTTAAACACTATATATATTAATCAACTTACAAAATGAGGTGCAATATGTCATTTGAAAGTCACACGATATTACAACATACAAATCTCGCAGAAATAATCAAAATAAAAGAATCAAAAGTTTATGATGAAACCATGGTTGGCATGATTAATGATGAAATAAATCAAGCATTAGATTCGAATGATAAAAAATTCATAATACTTGATTTCTCAAAAGTTAAATATCTATCGAGTTCATTTCTTGGTAAAATAATATCGATCAATAAAAAAATAAAAGCCAAAGAAGGTAAGTTGTTTTTGACTGGACTTAACGCTGACATCATGGAAGTGTTTCAGATAACCAAACTAGAAAAGTTTTTTAATTTTCAATCTAATGTAGAATCTGCCTTGGATAGCATTTAGACATTAGCGAGACGATTTTTTTTGTTTATGAAACCAATTTTTAAAATCTAATTCCATTTTTCTTACTTTGGGTGTATTGCTCTTTTTACAATTTAAATCAGACAATGCTCCCCATATTTGGAAGTTTGGATTGTCTATGTCTTTACATGTTACTATTGATTCTGATTCGTTCATAAAAATATATATTAACTTAAATTTTTTTTAATATATACAATTAGTCAAGACGACGTTTTTGGGCATGGATGCCCTCTTTATACGATCATAACATTTGGATATATCGAAGCTGTTCGCAACAATAGAATCATAGAATCAAAAAAAGAATAAGTGTTTCTATTGATGTCTCCATAGAAACTCCAACTTTCATAAAATGTTTTTTTACTTATACATTCCAACAATCCATTTGATGGGTTTCCTATGTAAATATTATTTGGAGAGAATCCAATTACAACCACATAATGCCATGTGTATCTTCCTGACCTAACAAGGCATATAACTGGTTTGTTTCTGGATATATTATCTTCAAGTAATTGAAGATTACCTCTAAAAACACTACAAGGAATATGGTGTTTTTTTAATGTGGAAACGATGTTTCGAGGTATTGTCATTCCGTATTTTTCGTTTTTATAAACGAACCATTCGGTTTTAGTTTCTGTTCTTATCTCGTCATATACATGAAATACAGAGTAGTAATCTAACACCATAGAAACACAGGCTGGACCACACGATATATCATCAGACTGCATTTTGAATGATGAAAAATTTGAAATAAAATGATTTTTTTTAACTATAAGTTTTTCATGTAACGCCACATACAGGCAAAAAATAGCAATTGCTACAACAAATGTGGTCACAAAAATTTGAATTTTACTTGTTATCATTGTAATATTTTTTAGATAAAATAAACCAACCGAAATATATGGCCATGCCACCAAGCAATCTAGCTCCAGCTACTGGCAAAGTAATCCAGAAAACTCCTAATGCCAATGTTACAACAGCCATAACTGTTGAAATCCAAGATGGCAAAAATTTAATATTGAAAACGATCAATGAGATCGGACCAATCAATAGAACAAACATAAAAATAAATGTAACTAAAAGAGCTAAACTTGCCATGTTGTATGTATGTTGAAAAATAACAATAAAAGTAAACTAATATAAACACAACATGTTAAATGAAAAAACTCAATATTTCGATACATCAAAAAAGATTTTAAATCTTATACCAAAAAATGGTATTATCGCAGAAATTGGCGTGTTGCGTGGCGAATTTTCAAATCAGATCAACATATTGTGCAATCCAAAAAAGTTATTCTTGATAGATTGTTGGGAAGAGCAAGATGATGAAAAATATTTACTAGACACTTACAATGAAGGCGATGAACAAACACATGAAGAAAACTATATAAATGTTTTAAAGAAATTTATAAACAAAGATAATGTAAAAATAATAAAAGCCAACTCTGATTTAGCCAGCAAATTATTTGATAGAAATTTTTTCGACATGGTTTATTTAGATGCAAGCAAATACCACGAAGATGTAACGAGAGATTTAGATTCGTGGTATCCACTTGTCAAATACAGCGGTTTACTATGTTGCAATAATTACGAAAATGTAGAAGAAAAATCAAGCATTCAAGTAAATGATGCTGTGAATAAATTTTGCATTAAAAATAATTTGTTTATAACCCACATGACATTTGAAAAAAATTCTTTTTTCGCTATGTCAAAGCCTAATTTAAAATTATTTTAACGATTATTGAATTTTTTGTTGATAAACACTTCCGCTTTTACCAAATCTTTTTTGCACATAGATTTACTGAATTTCTTTTTCCCGAAAATTTCAGAAACGGCAATTAAATCTTTTATGCTTACTGGTCTTGCGAAATTGACACTTTCTTCACCATTAAAAACCCCAATGTAAGCTATGATTTCATTATTTTCAGAATTCTTTAATTTAACTAAATCTGAACCCATGCCAACCAAATCAGAAAAATCAGCTTGTTGTTGAATTATGTGACTCATCTAAAGAAAAACCTCGTTTAATTTGAAAAATCAAAAGTACAAAATTATTCTACTTTCAATTAGGCGACTGTACATGTCAAATTAAATTTTTTGTAGTTATTGTTCAAGAAACCACACTTTGCTGCGGTGGTCGACATGCAGCTAAACTAACAATACTGGTTCTAGTTTTCTGCCTATCTTCTTCAAATAAGATCCAGCTAAATTATGCATGTAATAAGAAGCGTATGTGCTTGGATTGACACGCAGTAATTCAAAAGGATCTCCGTAGTTGAAACTAGAGTTACTGAACATAAATTTGTGAAAAAATGGAGGAAATCCGTTCTTGTAATGTATAAAATTAAAATTATCATTATTGTCTCGCATGTGTGATTCGCAATTGGGAAGATAATTCATATAAAGTTCAGATTTACTTTTCATAAGAATAATTGCTAACATAATTTTATATGTTTTTTCATGAACCTTATTATTAAATCTATATTGCTTTAACGACACATAAGCTATGTGTTCAATCAATGCATTAAAAAAATCTAATTTCATGTTGTTGAAAACAATTACAGCACCCATGCTAATCCAATTATCAGATAAAAAATCATCAGTAACATCAAATATTTCTTTAAAGTTTGGTATTTCTTCCATGAATTTTTTATAATCAAAATCTAAATTACTGGAAAAAAACACAGAAGGAAATTCGGTCTTAACGCTATCTTCGAAAGGCTTGTGCAATACAACATCGCTTTCCAAAAGAGCGAAAGATGATTTCAACTCGTTGTTGTCAACAAGGGTTTTTATAGAAAAAAATATATTTGCTTTTGAGTAGCCAAATTCAAATCCATGATCTGGAATTTGATACATTTGAATTCCCTGAAACGCTGTGTTGAACATATATTTTAAATTATCAGAAAGAGTGTCTGCAAAAAAAGATAATTTTAAATTACTTGTAAGATTTTTTTGAATAAAACTTTCAATAAGCAATTCGTTTTGCCATTGATAAAATTCATTGATTTTTGATACTAATAAATAATCCATAAACTATTTTAGTATAAATAAGGAAAATGTTTATGAAAATAATAGTAACAGGTGCCTCTGGTTTTATTGGAACGAATTTAGTCAAATATTTAAAAAATAAAAAAATGCATGTTATTGCCGTTTGCGATTACACTTGTGAATCTAGTGATATCGCAGATGAAGCTATTTTTACTGGTTTAATTGGATTAAAAAGTAAATTTTTACTAACAAAAAAGGCAGATGCCATAATTCATATGGCAGCAAACAACGATACCTTATCAGAAGATACCGAACAAATGATAAGACACAATTATCTTTCGTCCAAAAAGATGCTTAAATTAGCAAAAAAACTTAATTGCAGTCGATTTATTTACGCATCAAGTATGGCGGTATATGGCAATAAAAAAGACCAAGAAGACCCTCTTAACATTTACGCTACATCTAAACTAATGTTTGATAATTTCATAAGAGATGAAACTTCGTTTAATGGCGAAAAAGATATAACAATAGTTGGTTTGCGATTATGCAATGTTTATGGACCCTATGAATGCATTAAAGAAAGAAGAATGAGCTTTCTTGGAAGAATGCTAAGAAACATGATACTTAACAAGACGATTGATTTATTCGAAGAAACAGGCAATAAAAGAGATTGGGTCTATGTAGAAGATGTATGTGAAGCGATTTTTAAATCACTTCAAGCAAGCAAACACGGTATTTACAATATTGGATCTGGAAGTACTATTTCTTTTATTGATTTATTTGAAAAACTAGCTCGTGTTACAAATTACAAAAATAAACCAAAATTAATCAAAAACAAAAACATCAAATCTTATCAAAACATAGAAACAAATGACATTTCATTAGCCAAAAGTGATCTTGGGTATAAACCTAAGTACAATTTAGATAAAGGCATTGAAAAATACTACAAAGAAATTAAAGAGAATTATCCTGCCACTTTTTAGTTGATAAAAATCTTTTTATTCCTTCTACTTCGTCTCCAACTGGCTTTCTGTTGTGGAAAGGATAATAAATAGGATTGTATTCCATGGATTCATCGTTCTTGGCATCAAAATCTAAATCGTTTTCGTCATGATTGATGAAATTATCAAATTTATTGCCATCGTGACCATTGAGATGCATCCAATTTTTAAGTTTGTTTTTAGACAATCCGCATGGAGCATGCTTAAGGTCATAGAACATCATAGGGTCGTATGAATTTTTTGCCCAATTATGTAATTTAATAAGATGACAAATGTCACCAGCTTCAGTTGACTTATATCCCAAAGACATTAAATCTTGTTTGGCATCTTCTGGTTCGGAGTTTTTAAAAATATGAGCCAAACTTAAATGTTTGTCTCTATTTATTTCTGGAATATTTGAATCAAATTTAGAACTTGGGAATAAATGTTTTACAATACCTAAACTATGCAAGGTACTTAAAAATTTCTTAGTGTTTACATCTGGATGAGACAAACCTTTTAAAAATTCATCATGTAATATTTTTTTATCAAATCTTAAATTGTCCATTTTAGAAATAGAATTAATCAATCCTTGATCTGGTTTTTCTCCAAACCTATTTAACATACTAGCATATCTCATAATAACATGAGGATCTTCTTCGATTCTTTTCGACATGTTGTTGTTTATAAAAACAATTCTTTTGTTTTTCAAATCACTTAAACCGCCAAATGGATCTAACAAGTCTGCGTTATCGCCATCTGAATTATTCAAAGGAATATACATGGAATTAAATGTCAAATCTCTATTCATACCATCTTCTTCAATCGAAGAAGCTGCATTGTTTTCATCTGGAGAAAGATATTTGCTCTTTGGAGCATTCGATAATGTCGAAACATTAAAGGTTTGTCCTTTAATGTGAACTTGAAATTCTATTTCTTTACCAGATTTGTCCCATCTACTTGCGTGAAAGTTCTTGTTGTCGGAATCTTCTGGCAAATCTTCGTATTTACTTCTATTTGATTTAGGAAAGTTTTCTGGTTTTACTTCTGTAAAATCATGTTCTTCGTCAGATAAAATCATACGGATTTCTGATGGTGTAGCATCAGTAACTATATCATAATTTTTAATTGTCTTATTAGATAGATGGTCTCTTACCGCACCACCTGTAAGCCAAATTTTCTTCTTTTTAAGTTGTGGCTCTATTTCGCCTTTATTTTTTTGTATCGTTGTATAGCCGAGTTTGACATTTTTAGAATTATCAAAAGCCTTGATCAAATCTCTCAAATTTGCATGAGAAGACTTGTTGACAGAAAAAGGACCAAAGTCCTTTTCTTTTTGTAATTTAATCTTTGAAACTAAAGGTAAATCTCCCTTGGTTTCTTTCAACAAACAATATTTTTTAAAAAAATTCGACATAATCTCTCCAGTTGTATAAAACTATTTAGTACCATGAATCAAAAAATATCAAGGACTTGGAAGTCTTAAAACGTATAGAAGGTAAGCGGATGTTAAAATAACAACAATTTTAAAAGCCCAATCTGCAATTCTTGATATAATACTTTCAGTAGAATTTGCCTTGCAACTAATGTCTTTAATCTGTAATTCCAAATCGTGAACCTTATCAATTAAATCATTAATGTTTTGATTGATAAGGTTTATTTCCTTTTCTATGTTTTCAATATTTTCATCATTTCTATAAACGATACTACTTATATGACTTATATTGGTCGATAAGTCTGACAACAAAATGATTTGAGAATCTATATTTTTAGAATTTGTCATACTTGTCCATTTCTTTTTAAGCCTTTAACATATATAGGTTATATGAATCAAGACATACCAGAAAATGATGAAAAACTTATAAATCAAAACATCGATACAGATATAATCGACCAATTGACAAAAGATGTCGACAATGTTGTACCTCAACTTAACATTGGTATGCCAGAAAATAACATGTCAGATGTTTCGAACATAGTAAAAGACGAAGAACTTGTCGAAATGTACAAAGACATAATTGGTTACATTAAGGACGATAGATGTCAAATAGATACTTACATCGATAATTTCGCCAATATGGTTATGAACGATGGCGATGCGACATCATCAACCAAAGAAGCTCTTGTTAATTTGATTAAAATAAAAAGTGATATGTCCGACAAAATGTCAAAAGTAGCAGATCTAATGACTAGAATTAAATTAAAAGAAAGAGATACCTTTCCTAAATACCTAGCAGCACAACAAAACAATACAATTAATATTGGTAATAATGGAAATAATTCGAGAAGATCTTTGATAGAAGCATTAAATAAAGCAAAGACAAAAAAGGAATAACAGTATGTCAAGAAACACTACAACACAATGGTGGATCAACGAACAAGAAATAGATCCAAATGTAAATCAGCCAACGGCAGCTATTGCACCAGATGCAAATGTACAAGATCCAAATGCTACGATACCACCAGCTGATACCAACCAACAAGTACTCAATCAATCCCCTCCAGAATCCCCAAAAGAAACCGAGGAAGAGGATGTGTCAGAAGATCCTAATTCTCCAGACATGCCAGAGGAAACCGAAAAGAATGATGAAAATTTTGAATTATGGAAAGATACATTTTTCAAAGAATCAATCAAAGGTGATGCCAACAAGCTAATGGATCTAATTCACAAAATTAGAGACATGGAACTCGATTCTTATCCGAGAAAATTCGTTGAAGATAATCTTCAAATATGTTTTTTAAGACAAAATGCTAATATTCAAAAAGCTAGTGATAGCATTAGAAAATTGCTTCATCAAGAATTAGACAAAAACAATCCAGCAGTTTCTTTAGTAAACCATATTTCACAAACTCTAAAAGAATCAAATGAAATAAATCCTATATTTATAAAAATCAAAGGCTTGCTTGGAATGAAAGCAGATTTACATAGAAAATTTATCGCATCGCTAATTGGCGGAGTCCAAGTTGGAACTGGCGGTAATCTAGAAGATGTAGTTTATAACGAAAGAGATTTTTCAATCAGAATTTCAACTAGATTTAACGACAAATGGGGAAGAGTAGATATCGGCAAATGGTCTATGCGTGAAGATGATCCAAAAAAATTCCTTAGTGATCCAGAAATAAAAAGATTAGAAGACGGAAGTCCAGAAGAAAAAGATGTCCTTCGAAAAAGAATTTGTCTAGAAGCCTTAGCCGAGTCTTTCAAGAAAAGAGCCTTTATCATCAATGTGGCTAACGAAGACGGCACAGTATACACACTCGGATGGGATATATCTAATTGCATTAGAAACGCATACGAAGAAGGCAAACTTATAATTAAGTTGTCTAAATTAGAAAATTCAGAAGCTATGATTTCAGACGATGGCAGCATAGTTTCATATGTGGATATAAAAATAAAATATGCAAAAGAATCTGGAGAATTGGATGACGAAGGCAATCCTTCACTAGAAGAACTTGATTTCATGGAAAGAATCGATGGCGTTATGTTTTTAACTGCAAGTTACGATACAGTAAAAGAAGCTGTAAGCAACATGCAGGGGATAATATTAAAAGAAGAACCATACAAAGGCAATCCAAGTGATCTTAGATCACTCCAAAGATGCGTTCCAAATTCGAGTGAAATTTTACTCCGTCAATGTTAAAGGAATTTATATGAGAAATTTTTTAGAATTCGTAGAAAGAAAACAAAGAGAATCACTTAAACATCTTAAGCTAATAGCTAATATGTTAGAAAACGATTTCTCGATAAGTAAATTTTTAGAAAACAAAGATCCTTACATATTTGTAAAAGTTCCAAAAGAAAATAAGTCACTTAGTTTTTCTGGATTGAGAATATATGAAATTGGCGACTGTATGGCGTTTAGAATCCAACAAGATCCCGACACAGAACCATACGGAATGGCCTACTCAATAAAAATCAATGAAATGTTTAATGATTTTATGAGCGATATGGACACAGAAGAAGAAGTTATTAAAGAAATTAAAAAATCAATCATCAAAGAAATTAAAAACTTTTTCATCAAAACACAAAAAGCTGAAGAGGACATGATAAATAAAGGTGCAGACCAAAAAAATCTTATCATGAAGGCTGGCGGAACAGATTACTCTGGTATGGTTTTAAATAAATATTAATCATTTGAGGAAAATATGAAAAGTTTCAAACAATGGAAAAATATAAATGAAAATTGTGGTTGTGGTTGCGGAAGCGATTGCGAATGCAACAACGGTGAAACAAAAGAAGGAATGGAAACTCACTTGAAAAACCTTCGTATTATCGCACATTATGCTCAGAAAATCCATGAAATGGTCGAAAACGGAGCAGACCTCGAAGAATGGCACCAAAACAAAATTTCCGTGTGTCGTGCCTATCTTTCAGATATTGGACACGCATTTGACTAAGGAAAAATCGTGAATCTATTATTGCTATTCCATTCCATTCAAGAAAATAGTGGAATGGAAAACTTTGTTCTAGACCTGAAAAGATTTTCAAAATATAAAATAACAATACTGTATCAAAAATCAATTTCATCAAATGTTAAATTAGAATTTGATTGCCTTCAAATAGATGAAATCAATGAAATTTTTATAAAAAAATTCGACTGCTTGATTTTCTTTAAGGAATATCGCAAGAAATTCAACCTTACAAAAAAACACTTTAGTAAAATAAAAAAAATATGTGCAATATACGAACCGATAAGTTTTTCAGATTACTTTGATTCTTATGATTTTCAAATTTGCGAAGGCGTTATAACAAATTTTTTAACCAACACAATAAAACTTAACGCTCTAACAGACTTACCTAAATTTCACGCATATACCGGCTTAGATTTCTCTCAACTTCCAGAAATAAAAAAAAACACGCAATTTACAGTAGGAGTAATAGCCAAAGACATTTCTAAAATAGAAAAAACAGTAGCTAAAGCCTCTTGTGATTTTATTCATTACCAAAAAAAAGAGCAAATAAACTTCTACAATCAATCCGATGTTGTAATCATCGAAGATCAAGATGATGTTCAATTTCACATTTGGAAATGCTTACATTACAACAAAATATTGATGATTAAAAAAACTCACTTCACTCAAGAATTTATAGACGATTGTAAAAATGGATTTTTTTACAAAACTAAAAAAGATTTATACAAATTGCTAATCAAAGTGAAAAATAAAAACAATTCAAAAATGATAGAATTTCAAAACGAATCATGCAAAACAGCAAACATAGAACTAAGCATAAACAAATTACAAGAAAACATAAAATTGATTTTAGGATTCGACAAAACAAACGCAAAAACGACATACTATGATTCTGGAATTGATTTGTCACACGAATCAAATGATGTTTGGCAGACAAACGATGCAGCACTTTGTTCGGCACTAGACGAATCGGGAATTAGATTTTTTTCTTGCGTGGATAAAGAAATATTCAAAAATGTAGAAAGCGAATTCGTTGGAATACTACACAACGATATTAAAGATTACAAAAAATTAGATCCATGCAAAGGTCTTTTTGTTTTTTCAGAATACCTGAAGAAATCAATTGAAAAAAACACTACCAATCTTCCAGTAGAAAAAATTTACTATCCAGTAAAACAATATCAAAAGAAATTCTCGTACACCAACTTTATTGCCGATAAAAAAATAGTTTTTTTACAAAAAAAATATCAACCATTTGTTCAAAAATCTTTCTCGAAAATAATAATCAAATTGACAGAAACAAATATAGTCAAATATGAAAAAATACTAACTAGTAGCTTGGTGTACTTTAATTTTGATGAATTTATTCAATTAGATTTGTTCTTGGAATGCTTGGAGAGAAACACTCCTATGTTGCTGAAAAGACACCCAATAGCAGAAGAATACTTGGGAGAAAGCTATCCTCTTTTTTTCACTAAAAAAGAAGACATAATCGAAATATCCTGCGATCAAGTTCTGGCAGCACATAATCATTTGATAAATATAGATAAAGAAAAATTTAGAATACACACGTTTATTAAATCAATTATTGATTCTAAAATATACAAAGAACTTCCAGTAACAAAACCGAAAACATTGATGCGTATCACACTCGGAAGAACTAGTAAAAGCGGATACGAAGTTACATTTCATTGCATAAAAAGTCTAATTAAAAATTATGGATACAATGATTTTGATTATTGCATTTGTCACAACAATATATCAGAAAGAAAATTATTCGAATTAAAAAAAACATTTTCAATCATAGATTCACCGTTAAAATACTATAAACAAAAAAATTGCGAGCTACCAATTGATGTTAGATTTCCAAAAGGAACAGACGCTACTATTAATCACCGTGTTTCTGCTGGAAGTTTATGGAAATTGTGTCCTGCTCGTTTGAGACCTAATGCTCATGAAATTATTATCGACAACGACATAGTTTTTTTAAAACAAATACCAGAAATCAATCAGTTTTTAAAAAGCGACTTACCTCTTGCACTAGAAGATGTGTCGATACATATGGGAATCTACGAATCGATTAACGACTTCGATGATTACTTCGCTTTGAATTCTGGGATCATCGGATTGCCACCAAACTTTAAATTTGAGAAAAAACTCTGCTATCTTTGGGATATATGT
>Ga0209500_10000658_pt1 | contig 28942 bp, 34 predicted proteins | sample S_140212_EF_Meta_FD_187323 | JGI IMG/M metagenome (GOLD analysis project Ga0209500, IMG submission 187323) | Freshwater microbial communities from Lake Simoncouche, Canada to study carbon cycling - S_140212_EF_MetaG (SPAdes) (version 2) | ecosystem: Environmental > Aquatic > Freshwater > Lake ...
TGTTGATTCCCATACATTATAAGCAATATTATAACCTACGTAATTGTCATAGAAGTAATAATGGTTCGTATCCATTAATACAATGTTCACATCAGGAACAAAATCACCCTTGTAACCATATATTGGCAAATCGCCGTGACTACCATCACTATTAATTAAGGTCTGTTGAATCAACATGCCCTTCATTTCTTGGGTAATGTATGGCTCGTCATTGTGTGGCGTATTGCTCATACCTTTCCAACCTTTGCCGATCGTAGCGTTCCTAACCTTTACAGTATGGTATTTGTTTAGGGCACAAAAAAAGGATCTTGCGTGGTTAGCATATCCTGTGGTACCAATGAATGGTGCGTGTGCAAGTATTTTCATTATCATTAATATAAGGAAAATAACTTAAAAAGTCAAATATTAATGTGGTGGAATTAGTAATATATCTCTACCCTCATTTGTTATTTTATATGAGTATTTTTCAGCCATAAAATTAGATGTGTTTTTTTCCAAATCTTCATACCATTCTCCCTCAAATAATATATAAGGTTTTTTTTCTATAACATCTAACCACTCTACCATACCGTTTATTATGTTCGTATCATGACCTTCGGCATCTATTTTAATGAAATCAACCTGTCTATCACCAACCCAATCACTAAATTTAATACACGGTATTTCTTCAACAAAATGTGGATGAATCTCCATGGTTTCGTTATATATTTTATTATAACCTAAATTTGTTTCAGAACACATGAATTTCTTTATTCCCGGTACGTCGGTAAACCCTATGTTATAAACTTCAACATTATCAATACCATCAAACTTTCTTAAACATTCTTCATAATATGGTTTGATCGGCTCTATCAATATAAGTTTACCCAGCTTTGTCTTTTCAAAAATACGTGTTGCCACTAAACCGGTATTCGCACCTATGTCAACAAATGTGTCACCATCTTTGAGGTAGCTAACCATGGTATGAATATTTCCGCACATAAACTGCTCGTATATTTCTTCAAATTCTTTTATTATCATACTAGTGTTTTTTTACCGTCTCTATATTTTTTACCATTGTTTATTCTAAATTTAAACTTAGTGCCCAGATATTCTTCTAATTTTAACAACCCATTATCCGAATAGTATGTCTCTTCATAAGTTAAAACTAAAGAATCTTCACATTTTTTTAAATATTCATTCTCTTGTATAATCAACTCACCCATTTCCGCTATCTCATTTTGATGATCACTTAGAAATTGTTGATCTATAACATATGGTTCAAATTTCTTTCCAACTAAATCAGCGTATACCCTACTTTCTGCCTGTTGTTTAATATCTTCCCTAAGAAGTATTATTACCTTATCAAAATAATATCTAACAATATCATATGTGAATTCAGTTGGTGTTACTTTGATTATTATATTTTCAGGTGGTGGTTGTATTAAACTACCTCTGTGATAATCGCAATCATAATGCGACATTAAAAATTCCGCTAATGCGGTTGATCCAGTTCTATGCGTTGTGTATATTAAAATCCTCATAAAATATTTTTAATTATTGTTTCACCTATTTTTAAATGACCAGCATAACTTGGGTGGTAATCACCAATAGTACCTTTAGTTTCTTGTAATATAGTAAACCCACCTAAAACCATTTCTTTATATATTCCTTCGTTGCTTTCCGATATTAAATTTTTTGGTTTATCATATACTTCTGGCCAATAGTCTTCGTGAATCAAATAAACGTTAAAACCTAAGTTTGTTAATATTTTAGAAACCTCAATGAATCTCCATACCTCTCTTTCATAATATTTTTTAGTTGATATAAATTCAGCAAAAAAATCTCTTATTAATTGATATTTTTGTTTACTTAGTTTTAAGTTTTCTGAATTATTACCATTGTTTGAATATAATAAAGTTGTTTCACCACCATCTTCATATTCTTTTACAATATTACCGCTAAAAACCGTGGTAAAAAAATATGGTGATTTGTTACCAAGATCATAAATGTCGTCATTCTTTTCAGTAAACCAACCACCCATTAATTTTTTTCTTTTGAAGAATGGGAAATCGTATCTTGCTCTAGTAGATGACTGTATTATTATAGTGTCATCTTTTTTAAAGTTATTAAATTGTTTTAAAACATTATCTAATATAAAATCATTAGTAGCCCCATTTACACCATAATTTAAAAGCTCTAACCCTAGTTTATCTGCGACATATTCTGGCCATATTGGTTTGCTATTATCTACGTAATTCTCATAAAGGTTTTTATACCTAGACTTTTCATCTAAATTACCCATCATTCTACATCCATGTCCGAATGTGAAGCTATCACCAAATGTCCAAAGTCTACTCATATTGTTTTATTTAAAAAATCTAAAAAATATTGTGCTTGTATTTTATGTCCATTCTCACCAAAATGACCATCAGTCAATTTTCCTTTTGTTTCCATTGTTATATCTTCCGCACCAATTGATATAAGATATTCTCTAAAATCAAGATGTAGTCCACCAACATAATACGGTTTATTTAATTGCTGATCAAATGTCCAATAAAAAACAAAACATTTCTTTAATTTACAATATTCATTTATCAAAACCTCCCAGGAACCAACTTCTTCGCACCATTTATCGTCTCTTCTGTTTTTTAAAATTTCATTTATACTTTCCAAGGATACACCATTCAATGAATTATATGTGTTAGCTCGCTTAAGCGCATCTGGTCTTATTGATACATAATCTTTAGTGAAGTTATCATATAATCTAAATCTCTCCACATTTGACCAACCAATTAAAACTATATCATTTTCTTGTAGGTTTATTGACATCCTACAAAACCACTCAAAAACATCATAATTTGATTGCCCTTGAACCGCATAATTGTTTAATTTGCGCCCTAAGTCATGGGATAACAATTCTGACCAAGAAGGTGGAAAATCACCATTTCTATAACGTTTATAATATTGGAATCTTCTTTCTTTAGTTCTACTGAATACACATGATGAATTGTCACCAAATACCCAAATTCTATTCATATAAATTAGTAAAATTTAATAGATTATTGGTATTAATATACGAAAAATTTTGAGGTTTTCAAAAAAATGTGAGGATAATAATAAAAAAACCCTTTTTTATAGGGTTTTTAATGATTTCTTTACCTATTAGGCAAAATCGTTACCTGTTTTGGTTTTGTAGGCTTCATACAGTTCCTCCATAGTCCAATAGTGGTCATGAAAACCATATAATGGTGAAGATAAATTTAAAGTGGCTTCAGCTACTTCTATTATGATTGCCTCTAAATCTGGATGTAACTCTACGCCTGTTTCTGGCATTGGGTTTTCTTCTGTGGCTAAATAACTCATATCAATTTTAGTTTATTATAAATATCAGAAAATCCTACTAAGGATATTATTATTCTTTTTTCTTGCTTCGTAGTCATTTATTAATGACATAAAGTGATCAGTCATCTCTATATGCCCAATTTCAGATAAATGAGTGTCATTTACCTCACCATTTGTCTCTAGTCTTATGTTTTTTGATATTTCTTTAACAAATGGGTTATAATATTTTACGGTGTCTAAATTAGCAACAAATGGGGTCCATTGTATCAAAATATAGTCTTTTAATACCCAATTTAAAAAATTAAATCTAGTTTTAAATTCTTCAAAATACGCGTCGTTTGACCTATTCACTAATATTTCGTTTATTGAGTTTTGTGTCACACCCATTATCAATTTGCTGTTGTCCATATTAGGTAATATGAATTTAAATATGTCTTCTTGATTAGCTAATCTAAACCTAACAATATCACTCCACCCAACAATAATAATATCACCCTTTTTAAAATTAGGCGCATTATCCATTAATAAGTCAAATATTGTATAGTTGTCTGCTCCACCTAAAGAAAAATTATATACATTCACACCTAATATATCAGATAGGTTTTCGCCAAATGTTTTAGGTGTATAGCCTTTCCATTTAATATACTTGCTAGCCCAAGAACCTAATTCAAAGTTTGTGTATGGGGCAGAAAAAGAATCCCCAAAAATCCATAAATCTGACATAAAACATTAATTAAGTATGTTTTGCTCTAATTGCGGCAAACAATATTTGTAATAAAGCTAAAGATGCTGCTTTGTCGGCTGCGGTTGCTGATGTTTTTATATTCATTTTTTTTTAGTTTATTTTTCTTCATCATAAACTAATATACCATTGGCATAAAAGTTATTATTACCTTCAACAAACAAAGTATACGTTTGTCTATTATTTATGTTTTCACTAATTGATGTCACAGTTACTGTTTCACCATTTTCACTTATACATGTGTCTCCAATTTTAATTTCTTCAACATCACCATTATACCATAGTTTAGTTTTTTCAGGTGAATATGATAGTTTACCACCAGTGATAGAATAGTATACATGATCAAATGTGTTACTATTAATAACACCATTATTAAAACCTATCTCAACAATATCATCATGCATTGGTGCAACAACTTGTGAAACTCTTTTAAGTTCCTTTGTTTGCGTATGGAAATTATATGACCAAACTAAATCATACGGTTTAACATCTTCAATTAAAACATCTCCGTTTTTAGTTGAAATTTTTGTACCATCCACAAAACAGCAGAATCCGGACCAAGCACATTTATTATGTAAAAGAACGTTACCTACCGTATTTCTGGTTATTTCATTTGATGGCGTTCCAGCAACAAAAACGTCAGTAGGTTCGATATCTAATACAACTACACTACCTGAATACCAAACATTCTCTTTATTTGTTATTGGTAAGATTAAGTTTTGTGATGTGATAACTGAATCGTTTATTTTGGTATGATAAGCGGTTTCAAAAGTTATACTACCGCTAATTGAACTGCTAATTAATAAAATCTCAGCACTACCTAATAACGAAGACCCACTTAATTCCCCATTACTATATTCTAATTTCGTTAACCACCCTTGATAAGGTGTTTTAGTTATAAAGTGTACCGAAGATGTCTCATAATTAATTATATCTGTTAAGCTACCAGTAGAAAACCAATTAATTGTTTCGGTCATTGATGCGTCCACACTTAAATTTGTTAAACGAGCAGATTTAATAATATCCCCAGTAATTAAATTTTCAATTGCGGTAACCTCTTCTATACCATCTGTTACTTTTACAACCTCATAAAAACCAGGAACACCAATACCCAATAAATTAGGATTTGAAAAATACATTGCTTTCCATTTATCGTCTAATTTAGTGTTGGTATATGTGATTTGTGTTGTATCTAAAGGTATTTGATTATTTGTTATAGTTACACCTAATGGGATCATAGTTTCTACATCAGATAATAATATGAAAGTCATTCTGATGACGTCACTAATTTGATTATCTGAGCTAAGGTTGTTATTTATTTTATATTCTTGCAACATCACACTGTCAGGTGTATTTGTTTTTAATTCATTTAAATCATCTGATGATCTTATATTGTAAAATGCCGGGAAATTAATTTTATCAAAATCCGGAAGTATCTTTTTAGCTATAATATTAGGCGAAACACCATTATCTACCGGGGCTGTTAAATTATCTAATATAGTACCATCTTCAGTATATTTTAGGTAGGTTTTGGGTAAAACAGATTCATTTCCAGAATCAAAAAGTACTTTTGCTACCTCAGACTTGTTTCTACAATATGTGTCATCAATTATTGCTGTTACATCATAAGCACATCTTAAATAAAACGTGTTGCTTTCTTCTGTTATTGATGGTACCGTAACACTATTATTCATGATAACAAGTTTCTCCAAGGTAACTGATTTAGTATCACACATTTGTTGAAAATAGTTAATTACGTCTTCTGAAATGTGTTTTCTTTTGTATATTATAACCAACTTTGTGTAAGAATTGGCTTCCAGATATGAGAATAATGGTGCTAAATCCAAATAAGGAAGATCTGGCAGGAATAAATCAGCATCCGTGTTTATTTCTAGTAATTTATAGCCGTCTTCTAATTTAAGGATATCTGCTCCTATTAGTACACTTTTCATATGTTTTTAATTAAATTAACCCTCTTTTATTATTATTTTTATATATAAATACATCTAACTTGCTTTTCAAGTCCGTATTATCAGTATAAACAAGCACGAATCTATTACCAAATTCCTTCTTAAATACCGATATATTAGAATAAGATTGGTACCAGCTATCGACTGTTATGTTGTGTTTATAAACCCTATCCCTAGCCTCTACCCTATTTACACACGTGTCCAGCTCAGCGTAAACCATGATCATATATGTTGAATAGCCCATTTTTTCTAACTGACTTCTTTGTTCCATTATTACCTCGGAATCCCGTCCAATTGAATCTATAACAATATCATAACCCAGATCTACGCTTTTTTTATATTTTTCATCATTTAATGTCTTAGATTTTTCAAATAGGGTGTTTGCAAGTGTGTTCTCATCTCCAGAAAAATCTTTTATTTTTAACCCCAAATTATTGTCAATTAATAATTGTTCATATATTAAATCAACATCAATAACCGAATATTCTGGAAATTGTGTTTTTGCTATGGTGCTTTTTCCACTACCACCACTACCACATATAAAAATTGCCGTTTTATTTGTCATTTAAAAATTTTTTAATGCGGGATATATCCTGATAATGTTTATCACTGTCTTGACCACTTTCGGCAATCATTTCCTTATCAATTAAATGTATTTTTGGGTTAAAAACTCTAAATCCATTAAAATCTAAATATATTTCTTGAGCCTTGTTCACAAATAAATGAAATTCATTCATTTTAGTTAACTTATCAAAACATGTGTAAACATCGTAATCTAACTCTTTATATTTGATTTGTAAAGTAGGGATCATCCTAAAATTATTTTCTAAAATAGTTTTATACTTTACCCAATCATCAGTTGTCAACACAACGTCTAGATCATCACATTTTCTATCCAATACACCTAAAATCACTAAACTAATAGACCCACCAATAATAACATTACCTTCTGTTATTTCATGTAGCTTATTGAATATTTGATTATATGAGTTTTCTATTAAATTTTTTATCACCTTTTCTTAATGTATTATTATTAACACCAAATATATTCTCATAATATAAAATTGGTGTGTTAATTTTTTTTGACAACTCGTTTAATTTATTATCCCAACGATAAATCTGACTTTCAGCTTCTTCATAGTTAGGTGTTTTTTCCCAATAATATTCTGTTTCAAAATCAAATCCAATCGTTTCGTTTCTTTTATGGTTTAAAAAGGCCCAACTTTCTATACATTCTTTTAAACTTAATCTACTCAATAAAAAAACTTGATCAAATGACTTACATAAATTAATTAACCATTCTATACCATACTCATCGTTAATTAAAGTTTTAACCACCACATTTTCTTTACTGTAATCACTATCAAAATTCTTGCTTTTGTTAAACTGTTTAGCCATTGGTGCAAATGGTTCAAAAACAAATGTTAAGTCATTTTTTTTAGCCAAGTCTTTAGAAAAAGACGTCGAACCTGTTCTGGGTAATGATATGACCAATAATCTCATTAAATTATTTGTTTATGTTTATTAAATTTACCTTTATGGATTGTAAACCAACTATCCCAATTAAAATTAGAAACACCTTCCCCATTATGAGAAAGTTTATTTTTTAATTCCATATTTCTTAAATTTTTAAAGTTGTTATTATCATCATATAGTTCCATCAATTTATTTGGTAATGGTAGGTTTTTATAATGTCTCCAAAATTCAGTATCAACTCTATCACACGTATAATGATGTCTAACAAATAACATATTCTGTTCATTTATGTTTAACATCTTTTCATTATACTCGTCTCTATTTTTTTCATCAAAGTCGTAATCTAATAGATTTTTTAAGAACATAATACTAGTCATAAGAGACGTAGCCTCCATTGGTTCCAAAAAAGAAGATGCCAAACCTATTGCAACACAGTTTTTAACCCAAAATTTCTCATATGTACCTGTTTTATATTTAAAATGTTTAACTACTTCTAATTTCCTACCATAGTATTCTTCAGATTCCGCCAGAACTTCTTCAGCTGTTGCAAATTTGTCACAATAAACATAACCACATCCCCATCTGTGTTTTAATGGCGCTCCCCATATCCAACCATTTTTCATTGATATACCCTTTGTCCAAGTCTTTTCGTTTTGAATGTTTGGATTTTCTTGGGATAAAAAAAACGCGATTGCGGAATTACAGATTAGCTGGTCCTCATAAGACTTCCATGGTGTATTAAAGTACTTACCAATTACTAGGTGTTGAAATCCGCTACAATCAAATACAAAATCACATTTGATAATACCATCATCGTCTAATATTATTTCATTAATTCCATTTTCATTCTCATTAAAACCTTTAATAACCGCATCTACAAATTTCACTTCTCTTTCTTCTGATATGGATTGCAAATATTTAGCAACTAACCTAGCATCAAAATGAAATGCATATTGTCGACTATCCTTTTGAAAGTTATGTAAAAATTTATGACCGTCTCCTCTCCAGTTTATGAATTCAATTCCGTGTTTCTTTGTTGTCTCAGTTTTTTCGATGAAATCCTCAAGATTTATACCTAATTTAGTTAGTATGCCGGGGAAATTTGGTGTTGTTCCTTCTCCGGCACCTAAAATGCCGATCTTAGAACTTGCAACAACAGTAACATCAACACCTTTCCAAAACTTATTTACAAAAAGCGCTGTTAACCAACCAACAGTACCTCCACCAATCACAATGACTTTTTTCATATAATAGTTTTATCTTTTTTTTCTTTTAATTTACAGAAAATTGTAAAAGTTAGTCTACCATTATTAATATTATCACCAAATGCCTGTTTTAATGCGTGCCATTCATTTGATGGATAAATCACTAATCTATTATAAATATTTTCCAAATATTCAGTCTCAACACCTAAGTCATTATAAAAAGAGGTGCCAGAGTTTTCTCCAGGATTTGGGGTTAGGTATAAAACACCTGCGTAATCAAACCCATAATCTCTGTGTATATTCTCCTTACCTAAATTATGTTCTTCTAACGTATAATGAAAAAAACATCTCATTTCACAATCATCAAACTTTGTGCTGGTTTTAACTAACTTATCTTTAATCTTTTCGTGCAATTCAAATGTAATCATATTTCCCTGTAAGCACCTAAAACCTTTCCACCCACCACTATCGGGTAATGATTTAGTGTATTCTAATGATAACGCCTCCTCTCTTACCTCTTCAACGTTATGTAAAAAATCATCATATATAAAAAACTCGTCTTTATTCATTATAAAATAGTTTTAAAAATTAGTAAAAATCTCCAGGTTATTGTATTTTTCTCTTAAGGATTTGAGTGTCTCCACTTCTTTTATAAATCTTAAATTTTCGGGATGATTAATATTTGCTATGTTCTTAATCATGAACTCGGAGTTTGAAAAAGTTCCCCAATTATTTATATGTTGGAAACTCACCGTTGTCTTCATACCATTCAATTTTTGATAGTAATCTGCCATCTCAACAAACTTAATCATTTCAAAATAGTTATTATTTTGAACAACAAAAGTTAATCTAACAAACTCTAAATTTGGGATTTCAGTAAAGATGAATTTTAAATTTTTTTGTAATGTTTTCCAAACACCACCCACCCTAATTTGATGATATGTTTCTTCTGTTGCCGCATCTATACTTATTTCGGTAGTTATTCTAGGTACCTTATGCAGGTTTGTTAATTGATTCCACATTTTCTTTGTCCAACCATTCCCATTAGTATGTAAATGTAAATTCTTCGTGTTTGGGTATTTTTCCATGGTGATAGACTTCAACAGATTCCTCCAAAATTCACCACCAAACCCATCACCACTACCAGTGATGTAAAGTTCGTGAGCATCATTCATCGCTTCTTTAAGTATGATATCCTGTATCTGTTCAGCCTTTTTTCTATCTTCACCTTGTGATTGTATAAAATCTACTCTACATGATGGGCACTTCAGATTACAACTCCTATCATGTGAAAAAATAATTGTTTCTGGTCCCCAAGGTAATTCAACTAACTTCTCATCAATGATCTTTTTGTATTTTTCACCACCAGTTGGGTTAATTTCTTTTGCGTCCCAAAGTTTATGAATTGTGCTTTCATCATATATTGGGAAATAACCATTGTCATATATTGTTTCATCAATATCCTCTGTATTCCACCTATGTAGAAATTGACATTCATTTTGGTCACAATATTTCATATCACCATCGTGCATTGATTGCCTTAACTTCTTAGCAATATCACCATTCCAAATATCTTGCCACTTATTTTTTAAAACATTACCTGAAGGTCCGGTTAATATCCAAGCGTTTACCCATCTTTTTTCTTCTTCTACCCATCCACCATTACAACATTGCCAAACTTCACCAGAAACTAAAAAATCTGCTCCTCTAAATGGTGCCACACAGAATCCTTTTCGGTTGTTGCTCATATTAATTTAGTTATTTTTTCTTTTAACCTAACCTTACGATCGTCGGACAATATATATTCATTGATAATGTCTTGATTTATTTGTAATTCAAGGTATTCAAAAATCTCATTAATAGTGTTCATATTTTTGTTTACAAATATGTCTTCATAATAATAAATTTTTTTATTGTGTTTAATAGACAAATCAATAAGTGTTTTCTTTAACGCATCTAATCTATAATCCCACTCTTCTATAAAACCATTTGGTACTAAAGACATATTATAAAATTGCTTTCTATGCCATTCTTTATTTTTGGTATGTACCATGTATGAAAAGCTCTCAGCTTGTGATATTTTATCCTTCCTATCTAATAAAATAATCTTATCGAAAAAAGAAAATAACCAAGCATAAAAAGATTCGTCATCCATTTCGCTCGGTTTATGACTAAGAATTGTTTTTATTAAAACATTTTCTTTTTTTGATATTATACTAATTTGATTTTTATCTGTTTCATTAATCCTATTAATTTCTTGATTAAACGGTTCACCAATACAATAATATTGCTTGGTTAAATGTTTTACTATCGCAGTATATAACGAGGTAGAACCACATCTACCAATAGATAATATACATATTTTCATTTTTATTTTTTAAGCCCGTATTTTATGTATTTATACCATATCCTTTCATGAATATAATATTGTATTGGTTTATATATCAACTCAGCAACACCAAATGCTGCCCCAACTTTAATGGAACCACTTATTAACCACATTAATAGAAAACCAACTAATGTGCTTATGATTCTATATGAAACTGTTTTAGCGATATGTCTTCTTCTTTCTACAATCATAATATTTTATTATATTTTTTATCTAATCTTACTTTATATTCTTCTGAAAAAATATAGGTGTCAATCACTTCTTTATTGGGGACTAACTCAATATAATTAAAAATTTCATTAATTATATCCATGTTTTTATCAACAAATATATCTTCGTAATAATATGTTTTAATTTTATGTTCTACCCCAAAAATTGCCAAGTTTTTTTTAGTGTGTTCTAATGTTTTCTCCGCTTGTTTTAATAATGCTGGGGATATTTTATTTATTTCATAATATTTTTTTTCATGCCAGCCAAGATCATTATTTAAATGAAGGTGATATGCCATACTCTCAACTTGTAATTTTTGATCTCTTCTATCTAATAAAATTATTTTATTAAATGTGTTATAAACCCAATCGATGAATTTTTTAATGTCAACAATACCATTATATACCGCTTTACCATTATCTATACCAAACCTTTCAGAACCTTGTCCCACCAATGTTTTAATAAAAACATTTTCTTTTTTAATCATATTTAATAAAAAACCATCTAAATCACTTCTTTCTTGTAATCTATGAAATGGTTCATACACGGAATAATAAAATTTTGGTAAATGTTTATCTATACATTCAAATAATGATGTTGATCCGCATCTACCAGAAGCCAATATACAAATTTTCATTATCCTTTATCTTTATCAAATGTGACTTCTCCGTTAGGTGTCATATGACCCATTCTAATTGCTGTACCACTAATAACAGCAAGTTCTGGTGGCGGTTCATGATAAATCACATCATACCCAACGCCTCTACCATAATTAACAGATTCAATATCTGGTATGATCGATATTTGAATCTTATGTGAATTATCTTTAAAGAATTGTGTATCGGCTAATTCCAACATAACCTCTTGCGCACTTTTGGGATTGTTTTCATCCATAGGGACATTTCTAATTGCTAGCCAAATATCTTTACCCTTTTCAAGTTGTTGGTTGATTAACCACTCATGCCCTTTGTGCCAGTTCTGCCATCTTCCGATGTACATAGCGTACTTTTTACTCATATTTAAATTTTTAATTTTCTTCTTAATGTTAAGAAGCTATTATATTCACTACTATTAGTTGTGTCACAATCAATAAAATTTTCAACTGGTGGCTGGTAGTCAGCAACAAAATAATTAGTCCTACCTCTATCCTCTGAAGTATGAACATATATTTCTGTTAAATCGTTGCCAATTATATTTTTAAAATATTCCCTTTGATCAAGGTATGGTGAGACAAATGAAACAATGACTGTGTGGCCTTTATAGTGCATGAATTTTGCAATGTTTTGTGCTCGTTCAACATTACGTCTTCTACCAGTTTCAGAATAATCTTTGTCCTGAAAGCAGTTTCTCATATCATCACCATCAATATGAATTGATTTAGTTGGGAAAGACGCCATTATCCACGTCCCCATTGTAGTCTTGCCCGATCCGGGCTGTCCTGTTAACCAGTATATCATATTATTAATATACCTAAAATAACCTGAAAAGTCAATTTAATGATTGTAAATAAAAGGATCTTTTTTACGTAATTCTTCTAATTTCTTTTTAAAACGTTTCTTACGTTTATACTCCTCTATTTTAGATTTTAACCATTTTATTAACTTTTTCATATTGATTTTAATTTTTAATTTTACACACCCAAAATACATCATCAAAAATATTTTGGTTATACGCCGTTAATGAGTTTAATTTACTTTCTGTTTTAATTTCCGATTCAATAAGCTCAAGATATTTCCATTCTTTATCCTTATATTTCAAGTTAAACGTTTGATTATCAACACAATAGTCGTGTGCCATTATTATATCATTTACTTTAATATATTTAGAAAATAATCTAAACTCTTTGGCTTTTTGAATACCGTCACACAACACTAACACTCTACCATTTTTTAATAATTGGTGAATCTCGTCATCTAAAATTAAATGATTAATATCAAAGACGTTTTTATACCTTATATCTACACCTTTTTCTGTCAATTTTTTATGTGTGTCATAAATGTCATCAACATCATATGAAACAATATTATAACCTAAATCATATATAAATTCCGTAAATCCACCTAAACCGGTGCCAATTTCTATTATTGTGTTAAATTTTTCTTTTTCTAAAAAACTTTCAAATACCTCCCACGCTTTTGGGTGTTGTTGTGCTTTATAAGTTTTATAATAAGAACTGATAAAATCGGTATAAAAATCGTTCATTACTTGTAAATTAAATAATATCCCATAATAAGTAAATCCATTTCTGTATCAAAAAAAGTATCAACTGCGTCTTTGGGCGTTAATACCATTGTCTTATCCTTTATATTAAACGATGTGTTAAGTAGAATAGGATATCCAGATATCTTTTCAAACTCAATCAATAACTTATATATTAAAGTATTTCTATATACTGTTTGTATTCTAGCGCTGCCATCAATATGCGTCACTGCTGGTAATTTTTCTCTAAACTCTGATTTTACCTGGACTACTTGATTCATATATGGCACATCATCGGTTATATCAAAATATATGTGCTGCTTGTCCTTAGTCACCATAGGCGCAAACGGTCTAAAACCCTCCCTTTTTTTAATAACTTTATTTATCCTATCCTTCATACCAGGAATAGTAGGATCGGCCAAAATTGACCTGTTTCCTAAAGCCCTTGACCCAAATTCACAATGTCCCTGGTACCAACCAATCACCTTACCCTCTTTTATCTTTTTAGCGATGTTTCTTAGCATCGTATCCTCATTATTGAATTTAATGTATCTTTTCCCTTTAATTGCCAACATAATATCATTGTGCAAATAAATCGGACCTAAAAATGGTGTCTTGCTAACCCTATTATCTAATTTTTTGTTTTTAACCAAATAATGTAAACACGCCCCAATTGCAGATCCGGCATCTGACGGTGCTGGTGGAATCCATAAATTATTAAAATGTGAATTTCTAACTATCTTACCATTTGCTGTCCCATTATATGCGCATCCACCACCCAAACATAAATTTCTATTATCGTTTATTAGGGAAATTGATTTAATCACATCAAATAAAATCTCCTCATATCTTTTTTGAACTGAAGCAGCCAGATCCCTATGACAAGGCTCTATTCCGGAATCTAATAATCTAGGTTCCATCTCCAATAACTCAGTTAGGTTATCATTAAACATTGTTTTTGTTGATGTGTTCCAACAAAAAACATCCATGTTACAAATTAAACTACTGTTCTCATATTTTATAAGCTCCCTAACTTTATCAATATAAACATTTGGATTTCCGTATGATGCTAACCCCATCACCTTGTATTCACCTTCATTTGGTCTAAAACCTAAAAAAGCTGTCATAGCAGAATAAAACAAACCTAGAGAGTGTGGGTATTTGGCCATTGATACATAATCAATGCCAAGTTTATCTGCTAAACCTAAAGACATCGTGTCTATTTCGCCAACACCATCTATTGAAAGACATATCGCATTTTCAAAGTTGGATGTATAAAAAGAATAGTAAAGATGGGACTCGTGATGCGTAGAATAAAATACGTTAGTAGAGTATTTTGAAATTAAATTATCTATTTTCTTTATATTTTTTTTAATGTTAATATAAGAACTAATTGAATAAAATGGATTTTTAAAAAACTGTGGCTTTATGTTATTTACAACTCTCTTTAGTTTTATCTTTGGGTCTTCATAATAACATACTGCCTCTATTTCATTTTCCTTTATTTTATATGTTTTAAAGATGTGTTCAATCGTTTTAAAAGGGAAAGAATTATCATGCTTTATACCACTGAATTTCTCCTCTTCACAAGCAAACACCAGCTGCCCGTTACTAAATAAACAGGCCGCAGAATCATGGTAAAGTGCAGATATTCCCAATATATATTTCATATGATATTTGCTAAATGATCTATGTTTTTTCTGACATCTTTAAGATTGACATGTAAATGCACAAATTTTTGTGAAATTACCCCAACCGCATCAAAATTTGAACTATAGTCTTTATAAATATGTGGGGTAAAAAATCCAAAATCGACCTTATTTTTTATAACATATTGGTGAAATATGAATTGTTCTAATAGTGTTGGTGGTATATTAAAAATCTCCTCTTTTGGTATTAACCCGATTATCTCCTTAAAAACTGCGCTCACAAAATTTGGAATTTTAACCATCAGTACACAAAAAGATGGATAGGTAGACCAGTTAAACCCATTTACTTGTTCCTCGTTAAAGTATTTCTTCATGTGGGTATTGAATGGGGTGATATATGAATCATATGCCCACGTTAATTGATTTAAACTGATATGTTCAGTCTCAAATATTTCTTCTGGTTGCCCATAGGTGATTGAGTGGGTAGATTCTAATTTTTCCATTAATACCACATCAAAATCCATCAAAATATATGGTTCAGTCTCGTGCATCATAGCATATATTTTAGATATTGAGTATTGATTTGTATTGTACTCATAATTGTCCGTAAAGTTTATTATAAACTCATCAATTATGATGACCTCATCAAATGTTATCCCATTTTCATTAAAAAGATTTAAGGATATGGTATCGCAATATATTTTAGTGGAATAATACTTCTTTGCTGATTTAACAGCTAATTTAGCTAAATCAAAAAAATCGTCATTTAATGGTTTATAATGACCAACGAAATTACTAAACCCAAATACCACTTTCATACTACTCTTAATTTAACTTAAGAAATCTTGGCAGGTATTCCTCTGCAAAAAGTTTATGACCGGCTTCATTTAAATGAAAACCTTTGTCCATATAATAATCATCTGGGTTATAATTGTCACGTAACCACTTCATGAATGGATAATCAACATAACGCGTCTTATCTATTTTTTTAGATTGTTCAAGTCGCCATATATTCATGTTACTTTCTGTTCCCCAGAAATAGTCGTCATAAGGTATTAATATAAAATCAACACCTTTAAACCTTAACAATTCTTGTAATAGAAATATCTCATTTATAATGGTGTTCAAATAAAAGGTCGAGTACATTACCTTTTCATTGAAGAATCTAATAGCGCTATTGTCTAGCGGCATTTTCTTACCTTCAACAGCTTCTAAGTAATTAGAAGGAACCAAATGAAATAGTTCTGGAACACTGTTATCAGTAAGAGTAATATTGTCGGTAATAAATCTTTTTTCTCCGTTGTATGCTATGGGATAACGATCAAATGTCGTTAATTGTAATATAACGGTATCAAAATTGGCTTTTGATAATTGATCTATAATTGATTGTGTCGCATATTGTAATGAGCTTGCTGGCTTAGCCGTATTTGTGAGAATATGATTATTATTCTTGGCGAATATTTCTCCCCATGATTTATTCATATTATCTAACCCAAACCCAGCAGAGTGGCTACACCCAGAAAGTAACATCTTTTTCATCTTAAATTAATTTTGTTTCTTCGTCGTGCTCATTTAAGTTATGTAAAATGTTGTTGTATTTTTTGATCTTCGCTAGCTCCTTAACAAAATCATTGTATTCTGGGTTAGTTGGTTCCCATATTTTCATTGCTTTGTATCTTTCATCATTTATGCTTGGCCATTGAACAACTTTCTGTAACTGTATAACTGTTTTAATCTTAGAATCTTTAAACAAGTCCTGAATTAACAATACAAACGCTTCCATTTCTCTAAAATTATTTTGTTGAACAACAAATGAGAAAATAATTGTCTGAATTGTATCAATCGTTCTTATAAACTCTAAATTTTCCATCAAAACTTCCCATTTACCGCCGAGTCTTGTTTTATTTTCATAAGTGTCTTTTGTTGCCGCATCAATTGAAATCTCAGCCATTTTAACATATGGGTGAATACCTATCATTTGACTCCAAACCTTGTCTGTCCAAAGTGATGCGTTGGTATGTAATATAACTGTTTCAATTGCTGGGAATTCTTCTTTATTTAATGTAGTTAAGAAGTTTCTCATTGGTATACTATAGAAAGGATCACCACCACCACTTACATAAATCTCTTTTAATGTTGGGCCGTAATATTCCGTTATACTATCCAATAATTTATTTGTCCTTTCAGTTTTTTCTGGTGTATTTGGATAAAGATCAATTCTACATGTTGGACAACGAAAATTACACGCATCGTCTGAACATATTTTAATTCTTCTAGGTCCTTTTTGTTCGTATCGCTTAGGATCAAATTCGGTTATAGGTCTAATGTTACCTGCAGGCACACCAGTATTTAATAAGGTATTATATGCAGGGCAGTTTATTGGATTACACCCAACAAAATTACCGCTAAGGTGTCCTTCTCTAACTCTTTTAGCAGGTTCAGACTCCCAGTTATCCATTAGGTTATCCGAAACATGAATATCTACGTCGTTCCAGTCTGGACAACATAAAAATTGTGTTTCTTTTATTCCTTCATGTGTGAATTTTCTATGAAACTCTGTGTAAACAAATGGATGTTCACAGTAATATTTTGTTAAATCAACTTTCGCCATGGTTTTGTATTTTCTATTGTTATGTTTATTTCTTCAGGTATTGGTGTTGGATCTGGTGCTTTAACAAATTCCACATAATTAGGGAATGTTTCTGTTAATGATTTAATTTCTAAAGATTCATACCATTCATTATAATATGGAAACACCTTTAAAAAAGACTCGTCTCTAAATTTATCTTTTAGTTCTGTAAATTTTTTTAAGTCTTTAAAAATCATTTCTTTTGGTCTATCTGGTGTAGAATATAAATATTTTTTAATTACATCATAGTAGTTACTAACATGAATCCAATCTGGTTTACCATATATTAATTTAACGTGATTATCTAATATGGTTATCGCGTATTCTTTTAACTCATCAGGTAAAATATTGATACAGTAATAGTCTGGAAATGTTAATACGTTATTCATTTGCATTTTACTCATTGGTATTCCTAAATCAGACATTCTCTCAACAAATCTAGGTAATTCAAATAAATTAAATATACTAACTGTGGTGCTTGTCCACACGTTCATATTATTTTCATGTAATCTTTTAATATTATCTTCAACTGCAGACCATTTAGTGTTTTTTCTAGCATATTCTGCAACTTCTTCAATTGCATCCAAAGAAGCAAAAACTCTAACATTATCTTTGTTATCTTTAACAAATGATTTCCATAATTCAATTAGATCCCACTTTTTAAATTTAAGAGATGTGAAGTTTGTATTGTATCTTATTCTACATTTTGTGTTTCCAGCTTTAATCAATTTCTCCAATATTATATAATGTTCTTCCATGATGAATGGTTCTCCACCAGCAAAATATATTTCCTCAACGTCATTAATGAACCTATCAACATATATCATTATGTCTTCATGTGCTAAATCATTACAATGTATTAGTGCTTTTGGTGTTGATGATTGCCCAAACATATTAATCTGGTCATCGTACCAGCTTGAACTTAATTCGGGGCCACACATTCTACATTTTAGATTGCATACATTTGAAAATCTAAAATCCCAATAGTTTAATTTAAAATTACTATCAGTACCATCTTCAGATGTTGTCTCAATTGCTTTTTCAATATGATGCGCCCATTGATTATTAGAACTTTCTCTAAATGAAGTTGTCCCCATATCTTCATGCATATAGCATCTACTACAAACTCTTGGTTTTTCTCCTTTAATTAATTCTGTTCTTATCTTTTTAAGATCTTCTGAATTCCAAATTTCTTCTAAAGTATTTTCTTTTAAATTACCTAGTGGTGAATCTGAATCTGCTAAACAACATGGATAAACATTTCCATTAGGCCATGTGTGTAAATGTGTCCACGGCATGATACAAAAAGTATCACTTACGCTATCTCCAGGGTTTGGTGTTTTAACTTTATTAATCATCTACATTAATTTATTATTTCCTTTATATTCTCCTAATTCATAATTAGTTATTCTTCCGTCACTTATTGGTACATTTGGTATTGACTGATCAACTACGATACTATCATACCATTCAACTAGCTCAGGGAAAGTTTTACGGAAGTCTTTATTTCTTCTAATATCATATTGCTCATAGAAGCTTTTAAAATCATGAAAATGCTTCTCTAAATCATTCTCAGTCGCAATATGACCTTTTTCAACTACCTCTACATAATCAATAACACGTAATATTTGTGCAACCTCGCCCTCATGTAATAGTGTTAGATTTTCTTTATTCTCATACCAATTTTTTAATCTATCGTGTACCAATTGTTTTAAATGGTTTGGTAATGATACTGGAGACATAAATGCTGGCCATCTTAAAATATTTAAATCCACCACAATTTTGTATTGACCATATTTTTTCTTTAACAAAATCATATCATCTAAAAAATCGGTGATGCTAAATAAACATAAACTATTGATTGTCATCATAACAATTAGCTGTCTGCATTTAGCTTCTTCAATAATACGCACTACATTTTTTCTCCAAACATCGTACTTTAAACCATCTCTTATATATTCAGCATGATCACCATATGCTTCGCAGCTAGTATATAAATCAAAGTTCTTAACATCAATCTCGTGAGAAGTTTGAATTAATTTATCTATTAGTTTATCTTCAACACCTAAGTTTGAATTAATTGCTAAATTTAAATTTGGTGATGAATTAGTCTTCATCACATCCATGAAATTCCAGAAATTGAAAGATGTTGATGGTTCCCCACCAGTAATTCTTACTTCTTGTAATGTTTGTGACAACTCTGGCCACCATTCCATAAATGCTTGAACATATGGGTTGTCATCACCATTTTTACCATATACCTCAGACCAAGAACCATCAGAGTGGTATGCACCAGCAGATGATGATTTAAACTTTTGATATGGCCCATTTTTTCTAATGTCTTGTCCCCATGTAGTTGAATACCCGGAATTACAATATGAACACGCAAAATTACATGTTCTGTCAAATGATACCTCTACTGTCTTAAGATTAATGTCTTTATCCCACGGTCTATCTTTAAGCGCTAATATATCTTCATCAGAATAAATTTTACTTTTAAATACCCTATCTGATATGTTATCTCTACCAACGTCTTCCACTTTCCAACAATAAGAACATTCCGCTGGTCTGATACCTTGTTGCATCATTTTACGAGCTTCTTTCTTTATCTTTGTATTATGTAACGCAGATGGGTTTGTTTTAATCTCTTCAAGATCAATAGGGTGTGGCAACGGAAGGTGACATGAGTTTGTATACCCATGACCCAAATGTAAACTAGCATTATACCACTTAGCCGCACAAAAACTTCTACTTATTGTATTAAGTCTACTATCTCTCCAATATTTTAATTCTTCTGACATTTTTTATAATTTATGTATGAAATTACAATTATTTGTTATATCAACAAACTTATTGTGTATTATGTTGTTAAAGTCGTGATGTGAAACTAAATTACCCTCATGAAATAATTTAAAACTAATTAGATCCATAGAACATGAATTTAGATCTGGCGCACCCCATGGAAACGTCTCTGATCCAAAAAATATTTGAGGGTCTTGTGTGATATTAAAATTATTTGTTGACAGCACTTTCTTATCATCAATATACACATTAAAGTTAGTAAAATCAACATTTTCTACCTTTAATTTATGTGTTTTACCTATCTTAATCGTGTATGGAATATCTTGATGAACATTGTGATTTTCACTACCGTTTGTGCTCATATGTATGGCACTTAAATTCTCATTATAATAATGTAGAACAAAGTAGTTTGGGTTTATCGATAATATGGTTCCTCTTTCACCGCTATTTTTACTGACCTCGGTTATTTTAAACTCAAATTCAAATGTAAAATTGTATTTTCCGGATATTACCTGGTTTCCTCCTAAATCAAAAAAAGATGGACATATTTTGGTTGGCCACAATACCCAAGTTTCGTCAGTCTTTATATTTTTCATAGAATTCTTTTAATTGTGGGAACGTTTTATTAAAATCGGTTTCTCTTCTTCTGTCATATTCAGTTATGTACTTTGCAAACTGTTGTCTTGTATATGTCATATCAACATTATTAGTTATAAGCGCATAATCATATGTTCTTTTGATTTTTTGAATTTGACTATCGGAAAATCCGTACCCATTTTCAAACTTACCATAATACAAGGCTTTCTTTGCTGATTCCAAAATCAATTCTTTATGTTCCGGCTCAAGAATATTAACTGAAAGAAATGATGGGTACCTTAAATAAGACGTATCTAATAACAACGCACCTTCCCAATATCTAACATCATTGTGGAATTTCTTTTTATACTCAAAAACTCTTTCAATTAGATCACCATATGAAAATACAGATAACGCATTAAAGGTTGCCATAATATTAACAACTACCTTAGGTAATTGATCCAATATATCATGTATATTAACCCATAACTGCTCATAATTTAATCCAAATCTAGTATATTCTGCTTGTTCTTTTGCTGCCTCACATGATGTGAATATAATCAATTCTCTAACCTTATTGTTTTCTGTAAGGTCTTTACATATTGTAATCATTTTATCGATAAGATGTCTTGGTACGGATAAATTAGTATTGATGCCCAAAGATAAATTAGGGTTATCTTCCCAATGCTCTTGAATGTATTCTAATACCTTAAACGTATCGTTCATTAATAATGGTTCTCCGCCAGTAATTCTAAATGTGTGTAAATCTTTGTATAGTTCTGGCCACCATTTCCAGAATGCCTCAGTATAAGGATTTTCGTCTGTTAATTTGTATGTACTATCAATTCTATTGTCAACAAAATCTAAAGAGTTGAAGTTATGGTTTTCTGTATATGGTCCGAACTTCTTTATTTCTTCTGCCCACTTAGATGAATATGGTGGGCTGCAATACGCGCATTTTAAATTACACGTATTTCCGAAAGATATCTCCAAATATCTTGGGTTATAATCTTCTCTCCAATCTAAATTTTTAATGGTATCGTATTGATCAAATGACCACTGTTCAGAAGATTTAAATACTCTATCAGAAAATGAATTAGAGTTGTCTTCTACGTTCCAACAATAATCACATTCACTGGGACGACCACCCTCCAACATTGTTTTTCGTTGTTGCTTCTTAAACTTGGTATTGTGCAAAGCTTTAGGGTTATTTTTTATTTCATCTAAAGGTATCTTATGAGGTATTGGGTGGTGACAAGAGTGTGTTGTACCATTTAATAGGTGTATTGTTACTTGTGACCATTTTGCTAAACAAAATCCACAGCCAACATCATTTAATTGTTTTTTAACCTGATTAAAGTCACTCATATTAAACTATTTTTTGTTTAGGTCCTATTTTAGTGTATTCATTTATCTTTTCATTTCTATAAACAGGGTCCTCGTAATAAACACCATGATTACCATTACCACTTGAATCTAAGGTTTTAAATCTAGACATATCGTTAAACATCAAATGTGAGTATAGGTTATCTGTGCTATTTGGATTTGTGATAACCGCATCAAAAATCTTTACTTCGTTAATTATACCATCAAATGCACACTCCCATTGTTCAAAGTGTGGATTGATCGAACCGATAAGAACATTCTTATCATGATAATTTAAAATATCATCACATTTTTTAGAACCTAAGAAAAAACCATCTTTATATATTCTAATTTCATCAGATATTGTGACTAATACGTTCATTTCATCATATATGTTATCTACCTCAATGAAAATGTCTTTATATTCTTTTGCCTCATTATGCCAACAGAATTTAATAGCATTTGGGTTTTGTAAAAACAACCCCATATAATGCTCGTCCTGTCTTCCAATTATACACGCTTCGTTCTCAATAAATTTATCTAACTTAAAATCCACATAAAAACTATACCCTTTTTTCAAGTTTTTAAAACTCTTTGTGTTAGTTTTATACGTTGTATAATCAGGGATGTAGTATGTTGTTTTATTAAATTTCATTATTATATGGTTTTATAAAATGATTCAAATTCTGGAAATACTTTAATAAAATCGGTACCTCTTCTTAAGTCGTGTTCAGTAAAGAATTTTTTAAAATCTTTTCTATTTGTTTTTAATTCGTCCTCATTTTCCTCAACTAGAATCCAGTCATAAATTCTATTTAATTTATTTAGTTCAATTTCAGTAAACCCATAACCATCTAAACCGACTCTAGTTTGTTCATAAAAGTCCATTAATTGCATTTGTTCTTTGATCATCTGATTCCACTCACTACCTAAAATCTTAACAGATTGATGCTTTGGCCATCTTAAGTAAGAAGAGTCTAACATGATAGATGAACCATAGTATCTATGTGGGTTATGGTACTCTTCTTTTAGTTTATAAACATTTTTGATAAGTTCTTTATAGTTTGGTACGGACAACGCATTGTATGTTGACATAACAATTACCGTTAATTGTGGTATCTCTTTCAACAATATGTTTATTCTATCCCACCACAAATTAAAATCCAAACCATGTCTAATATATTCTGCTTGCGCACCCCATGTATCTGCACTAGTGAACACAATCAATTCATTAACTCTATCTTCGTCAATTATTCTTTTTATTTTATCTAAAAATTCGTTGAATAGTTTTTCTGGCGCACAAAGATTGGTGTTTAATGAAAGATTTAACTTTCTATTAGGGTTTTGATGATCTATTATATAATCTAACACCTTAAAGGTATCTTTTGACAACAAAGGCTCTCCACCAGTAATTCTAAATGTGTGTAAATCATTGTATAGTTCTGGCCACCACTCCCAAAACGCCTCTACGTATGGATTGTGTTCAGAATGTAAATAAGGTAATGGATTCTGTCTCTTACCAAATAAAAAATCTAAATTATTAAAATTGGTAGTTGTTGGATACCCACCATGCTGTTCGATTTCTTGTACCCATTGTGATGAGAATGTTGGGCCACAATATGAACACTTGAAGTTGCATTGATTACTAAAAGAAACCTCAACATATTTTGGGTTAAAGTTTTCTCTCCAGTGTAAATCTTTTATTTCATCAAAATGTTTAATTGACCATGGCTCAGATGATTTAAATACCCTATCAGAAAATGAATTTGAATTATCCTCTACATTCCAGCAATAGTTACATTCATCTGGTCTACCACCATCCAACATTGTTTTTCGTTGTCTTTTTTTAAAGACACTATTGTGTAATGCTGATGGATTTAAAGCCAATTCGTTTAATGACACGTCATGTGGTGATGGGTGATGGCATGAATGTGTTTGCCCCACCTGTAAATGTAATGTAACCTGCGTCCACTTAGCTAAGCAAAAGCCACACCCTACTGAGTTTAGCTTTTCTTTGGTCTTATCAAAAACATCATCAAACATATTATTTCATTTTTACATTAATAAACTTAGTGTTAGTGTATAAAGATACATCTATATTATCAATATTCATCACACTTAATATGTTATTTAACCCATCATTCTTATAATCTATCTTTCTTTGTTGCATTTCTGTGACAAATCTTTTCTCGTTTCTAGCAGTTGTCTCACCCTTTACCCATCCACCATTCATATATCCTTCATCTATGTGCGGTAAACAATAGAAACTACCCTCTCTTCTGTATGGTAATATGTTTTCAATAACTTCGATATTCTCTTCAACAATATCCACTTTAGAGCTTTCAATTGGTTCTGAAAAATCATATGTCAATACTAAATCTTGTTCACCATCAATTGCGTCCATTACATTTTCTTTAAATGTATTGAATATTTTAATGTCTGCAATTTTACCTTTATATCTTGTATTTGTATGTAAACAATAACCTAATAGAAAAGGTCTTATAGCGTCATGCGTTCTTAATGGTGTGACTGGGAATGGAGTATTATTTTTTACTCCATTCATTTGTGTGATCAAGTCGTCATTAATATAAAAATAAATCTCATTAGTGTCTTTTTTATAAGACATAGTAACCCAAGTCCATAAATTTTCAAATCTTTTACCCCAATTGTAATGATGTCTATTATCTCTGTCAAATACTTGCATTGTAATAGCTCTTGAGTTATTAAATGAAAGTCCCCAGGTCCATGAACCTTCCTTTCTTAACAACGGATATTCAATAAAACGTTTTTCCATATCACCAACCAACCAAATGGGAAATTTTTCTTGTTGCTGTTCTGCATTAAATAACATGGATATTGTAAAATCATTATGTAAACAAGAGCTTATCTCTCTATCTGTAGGTAGCGAAACAAATGTATCTTCACCATTGAATACACCGACTTTTTTACCACAATATTTTTTAAATGACTTACCTGTGGTATATTCTTCAAAATAACATCTCCAGAATAAATCATCATCCTCTTGACCCCAATCCCAATACTCATTAGAATAACCATTAGTTCTGTATGCTTGTTCTTTTGTAAACAAAACAACACCACCAAAGTATTGGTCATATCCTAGTTTATAATCATATTTAGATAGCTTAGTGGCAATATGTATTGGTGTTTCTTCTGGATATGAATAGTCACCACCTATATGCTCATTTTTATTATATGTTAACATATCAACATCATGCCAAGCAACATAATCACACCCATCTTCAAATGCGTAATGTGCTGCAATATTTTTCATTGCACCACGATTAAATAATTTATCATCTATCTGATGTCCAATATAAAAACTATGTTCAATTCCTTGATTGATTAAATGTTTTGAAAGGTGTGGTATTAATCTTTCAATATGTTCTTTTCTATTTCTATATGGAATACATATTCCTAATTTATGACTCATATACCTACATTAATTTGTGTTATTTTATCTTTTATTTCTTCACCATGTACGTGAAACGTAAGTGTGGATAACCCATCGTTATTCAACAATTCATTATTTAATGAAACCTCATTATAGAATCGTAATTGATTCCATCTAGTTGCCTGATCTTTCCATTTATTTCCTAAGAAACCATTTTCCTCGTGTGGGAGAGATTTAAAAGTTGATTTACGTCTATGTGGTATTTTAATTTCAGTATACTCGTTAAATTCACTATCAATAATCTCACAATTTTTTATCACGCCGCCCATACCACCAGATAAATTAACTAATTTGTAATTTTTTATAAAATTAGCATCGTAGTATGTGATCAATGATTTTGAAGATTTGTAATTACCAAAATCACTCAATAATAATCTATTACCTTGTGAAATTTCAATTATTTCATCTTCTGATAAAATATCATCATAGTATGCAAAACTATCTATAGTTCCTTTAAAAAAATTAGGGATAGTATCTCTATCTGGTTTACCAACACCTAGGTAATATTTTTTTTCTTTTCTATACGAATATAATTTTTTAAACGTTTCTGTTTCTCCAATAAAATACCCATCTTGATACACTTTAATTTTATTATCCAATCTATCTAAAACAATAACCATATTGGTTTTATAGTTTGGTTTTATTATTGAGTTAACATACAATGCATTTTTTTCGGAATCAAAAGCACAAAAATTATATCTTGAAAACGAATTATAACATATGGCTAAGTCCCAACCAGGAATACTAAAGACAGTAAATTCATCTGATTCCTTTTCGTGATTTAATATTAATCTATCTGGCTCAAATGAAATAAAAATTGTGGCGTTATTGTTTACATTAATATTATTGTCACATTCAACTAAAGAATTATAACCATTAAACTTTAAAGTCTTCCCTTTTCTACCGTGATTTTTTAAAGATAATGTATCTAATTTCACTCCCTTTCGTTCACATCTCAACAATAGATCAGTGTCTTCATAACCCCAAGCCCAATATTTGTTAGAATAGCCATCAATTTTAATAAATGCCTCCACAGTAAACATTGTTACACCACCAAAATATTGATCAAATATTTCTCTTTCTTTTTCATCTTCTATCAACACAAAATTAGTTGCCAAATGTAATGGAATGTCGGAATAAGAATAATCAACATCTATCGGCAACATATCCACATCATGGAAAACAACATAATCACATTTTAATTCGCACGCCTTTTTAAACCCAATGTTTAAAAGCATACCTCGATTAAATTGTTTGGCACCGTCTTGATTAACTATGATTATTTCATAATCAATATCTTTTTTAATAAGATATTCTTCAATAACCAATAAAAATTCTTTTAGGTGATGTGGCCTATCCCTATAAGGCACTATAACACCTAATTTCTTAGTCATTTATCAATATTTTGTTATTGTTTTATTCAACTTCTGCATCAGCATCCGAGTCAGACGTTTCATCTTTTGGTTTTGCGATTGTGTGGAATTCAGCTAAATAATATTGAATTCTTTGACTCCACTCTTCTTTATCAATGTCTTCAAACCAAACCGTTAATGCGTCCATTGAATTGGCAATTTTTTCTAATGCCTTAACTTTTCTTTGTTCTAAAAGTAATTGTTCTTGTTTTTCTTCTTTTGTGCTCATATTGATACGATTTTATTAAATAAATTTTTCCAATTTTTATAGAGGGTATAATCAGGTTTTGTTAACCCTAATTCAAACATATATTCGTCTTCATTTAAAACTATTTTAAATTTATTTTTAAACAAAGATTTAAACATTAATTCATATTCTGTTGAAAAAGCATACTCTTGCTTTATTTGCGCTACTTCTTTTACTCTTTCTATACTTGTTGAATCCCATTTAAAGTGATGTACTTGTATAGAATAATCAAGAAATGGCGCAATTAATGGGTGATTCCAACCTTGCCATTTCCAAGTTGTTTGCCCATCTATTTTAGCATAATGTTGCCCAGATGTTATTTCTACATCACCCTTAACTAAACAAATTTTGTTTGGGCATGCTTTGCTCATCGGATATCTAAAGAACCCAGCGTTCGGGAATTGTTCCCATAAACTAACACCTGATTCTATTTTAGCAAAGTTACCACTTGGGCCAATTCTGTCTATAAATCCACCTCTCACTATCTCCCAACCATTCTTATCACAATCCGATATTAATAAATTTAAACTATTTTCAGGATATAAATGGAATTCATCAATGTCAGCAATAACCCACCAATCTTTGGGATGTTTACCCTTAAACATGTTATAAAGCGTTGTCACTTTTTGCCAGTCAAATATTCTGTCTTTAACTATCTTAATAATCTTAACTTTTGAGTAATTTTCAGTGATTTCATATACCTCTTTTCCTAGATTAGGATAAAGATTGGTTTCATACACAACTAATTGAATTTCATCAACATAGTTCGTATAATGTTCAATAAAGTGAGGTAATAAATTTGTTCCGTGACCTATAACTGTTAATGACCTGATCATTTTTTCCTATTAATAATGGTTATGCCTGTCGAAGACGGCTTGTCCATTAATATACGGAAATTAAATAAATTAATCAAGTTCCAGTCTGGATTTTCTTGAAGTTCTTTTATATATTTTGAAGGTCCATCAAAACGATGGTGATCCTTCTTGGCGTCTTCAGAAACAATTAAACTTTCTTCATAGTCGCCATCTGTATCATGTATGATAATCAATCCGTTATCACTCAATATCTTAGAATATAATTCAAAATCTTTCTTTACACCCTCGTATGAATGATCCCCATCAATAAACAAAACATCTATTTTGATGTCTTGAAGAACAAAGAAATTATAGTACGCATTTTCAGACGTATCTTTAATAAAACGCGGGTGAAAATTTTTCCTATAAAAAGATTCTTCATTATCAAGGTCATTCGGTCCGCCAATTCCATTACAAGCAT